>Ga0208116_1000506_pt1 | contig 12102 bp, 14 predicted proteins | sample LakWasMeta9_HOW4_2_FD_183859 | JGI IMG/M metagenome (GOLD analysis project Ga0208116, IMG submission 183859) | Freshwater sediment methanotrophic microbial communities from Lake Washington under simulated oxygen tension - Sediment Metagenome... | ecosystem: Environmental > Aquatic > Freshwater >... | reverse complement strand
AAAAAACCTTGCCCCCGACTTGGCGAAACGAGGCATTTTTTTCCGCCCAAGGTGGGGTTTTTGGATTCTGAAACGTCTTACACAATAATAGCCCCTAAGAGACCCGCGACGAAAGGCCGCAGCTTTAGGGCAACGTAGCATCGGTCAACGGCCTATTTCGCATTTCAGGTATTTTTATGAGGATGAAAAAATCGAGTACAAGCGCAGAGGATTTGGTGCCGCCCGAGCAAAAATTCCCGTCGGCCCGTTATTTTCAGATTCACTTTCAATATTTGCAGGAAATCATCGGCGATCTGCACCTGCAAATGGAAAAGGCCAACCAGCAAATTGCCGAATTGCAGAGGCAATTGCAGCTCAACCAGGCCGTAAATGACACGCCGCCCGACTTTGGCAAAAAAACGGAAGGTTGTCTTGAACGCGGATAATCGAAGGCCGCGGACGCCCCCAGCGAAGCCCGGTCCTTTGTCTCCCACGCATCCTCAAGAAACGGAAAGCCCTGACCGATAACGCATGCCTCACGATTTGAAACAAGCCCTTGCCGGGTTCTTTTGCTTGCTGTTAGCCGGCTGCATGACCACGCCCGAGCGCGAGCGGCAGGCCGCCTTGCCGCCGCTCCCGGGACAATGGTCCACCGCACGGCAAAAACAGGATCCGATACAGGACCATTGGCTGGAGACCTTTGCCGATCCTTTGCTGACGCAGACGGTGCGCACGGCCATCGCCGACAATTACGATCTGCGGGCAACCGCCGCGCGCATCGACGCGGCGCGCGCCAGGATGCGCATCGACGGCGCCGGGCGCTGGCCGCAACTGGCATTGCTTGCCGGTTACCGGCGCGACGATCCGGGAACGAGCGACCCGGAAACCGGCACCTTCACGGCGCTGTTCGATCTCTCCTGGGAACTGGATGTCTGGGGCCGTATTCGCGCCGCCCAGTTGGCATCAGGACAGGATGTCGAAGCGGCGAAGGCCGACTGGCAAGCCGCGCGCTTGTCGCTGGCGGCGCGCAGCGCGCAGAATTATATCGAATTGGCCGAGGCGCACGCGCAGGTCATGGTCGCCGAACAATCGATGCGCGACCGCCGCACGCTGGTCGATCTCTTGCGCGGACGCTTCCAGCGCGGACTGACCCCGGCGCTGGATTTACGGCTGGCGTTGACCGATCTGGCGAATGCCGAAGCCCAGCTTGCCGAACAGCGCACGCGGGAACAAAACCTGACCCGTGATTTGGAAGTCCTGCTTGGCCGCTACCCCGACGGCCGTTTTGCCAAGGCCGAAGCGCTGCCGCCGTTACCACCCGCCGTGCCATCCGGCATTCCATCCGAACTGCTCGAACGCCGCCCCGACCTGAATGCCGCCTTCGACCGCCTGTGCGCCGCGGATAAACGCCTCGAAAGCGCCCGCAAGGCCTTATTGCCCCGCTTCACGCTGACCGGGAGCGGCGGCGCCGGCAGCGCTGCCTTGACCGAACTGGTCGATCCGCGCGCGGCGGCCTGGAACCTGGCGCTCGGCATGTTGCAGCCGGTTTTTACCGGCGGACGCCTGCGCGGCGAGATCAAACTGCAAGAGGCCAGCGTCGAGGAAGCGCTGAACGGCTACCGGAATGCCGCACTGAACGCCTTCCGCGAAGTCGAGCAAACGCTGGCCGCCGAAGATCGCCTGCGCGAACAGGAAAGCGCCTTGCGGGAAGCGGTCAAACAAACCGACGCCAGCCGCAGGCTGGCGGTGTATTCGTACCAGCACGGCCTGATCGAGATTCTGACCCTGCTGGACAGCTACCGCAGCACGCTGAATGCGCAAAGCACGCACCTGACCGCGCGCCGGCAATTATTGAACAACCGCATCGATTTATATTTGGCTTTGGGCGGCGGCTTTTAGGCAGCGTCCGGCGCTATAAAAATGAGCTTTTCAATCGCTTGAAACAAAACAGGAGAAAACCCGTGATCAAAAACCTCACCCTGATTTTGACCGTCACCGCGGCTTTGACGGGCGCCTCGCACGCAAACGCCGGCACGATCTCGGCCGGCCGTTGGTCGGCCGCAGGCTGCGGCAACAAACCCGAAACGCCCATCATCGATCAAAGCAACGCCGAAGCCTTCAACAAAAGCGTCGCCAAGATCAATGACTGGCAACAACAGGCGAAGACCTATTATGAATGCCTGATCAACGAAGCCAACAAGGATAACTCCATCATCGCCGATAGCGCCAATGCCGCGCAGGCCGAATACCGCGCAACGGTCGAAAAGATCGGCAAAGACGCCGACGCCGCCAAGAAAAAACTCGACAGCCAATAACGCCGTTTTCGCCATTCGAAACCCCGCTCTTGACCGCGACTGCGGCAAATGCCGCATTTTTTTCTCGGCAGGGTGGGGTTTTTTTATTCTGAAACGTCTTATAGAAGGTAGAGTCGGCTCGGGAACCGGGCACGGTTTTTTGCGCGTTGGATTTGGCCTATGCCCGATGCATTTGCCCATCATCCGCATCGCCTCGCGCCAATCAGACGGCTTCATGACGATAAGGTAACATTATGCATTTTTTCAATTTCCGGGAGGGAGGGACGCGCGCGCCGGATTTCGCTTATCCGGGCGGTACTTCAACCCCTCCGTTTCCTTCATGGCAGGCGCTGCTCAATGCGCTGCGCCGTGAAAAACGGCCCGCCTATCTGCTGGGTGGGATCGTCCTGAGCGTTATGCAGCTGCATCTCTTGGCGCGGCTCTGGTTGTTCGCGCCGACCGAGCCGATCACCCAGGCCAAACCGCTGATGATGGAAGTCTCGCTGGTCGCCGCGCCGAAGCAGGAAACCCATGTCGCCCCGCCGGCGCCGCCGAAACCGCCCGAGCCCCCCAAACCGAAGCCGAAGAAAAAGCCGGTCGCGAAGAAAAAACCGGATGTGCGCAAGCCGCCCAAACCCGTGTCGAAGGATGCGGTGGCCTTGCCCAAGGCAGCGGAAACCCAGGCCGCGGAATCCGAGACTACGCCATCGCCGCCCGCGCCGCCGTCGAAGCCGGCCAAAACCACCGCGCCGCCCGCGGAAACCTTTACCGAAGCGAATTTCCGCGCCAATTACGGCTTCAACCCCAAGCCCGAGTATCCGCGCCTGGCGCGCAACCGGCACTGGGAAGGCACAGTCATGCTGAAGGTGCAGGTCTCCGCCGAAGGCCTCAGCGAAAGCGTGGCGGTCCAGCGCAGCAGCGGTCATGACATCCTCGACGAGTCGGCGGTCGCCGCGGTCGAAAAATGGAAATTCATTCCGGCGATGCGCGGCAGCACCGCGGTTGCCAGTTCGGTGATCGTGCCGATTATTTTCACCTTAAACAATTGATAGCAGGAGACATCAATGCCATTCCACATCCCCCCTACCGTGATCGTCGACGGAACCCTCTACGCCTTGCTGGCTTTTTCTGTCGCCACCTGGTCGCTGATCGTATTCAAAACCTGGCAGTTCGCCCGCAACGGCATCGATAACCGGCGTTTCACCCGCGCATTTTGGGAAGCGCCCGATATAAGCAGCGCCAAATCCCTGCCGGTCTTCACCGCGCGCGGCCCCCAGGCGAGGATCGCCCAGCGCGGTTTCTGCTGGCTGAACGAATTGAGCGCCACCTCCGGCCAGGCCATCAAATTCCACGGTTCTCCGGAAGAACTGCTCGGCCAGGCGCTGCGGGTACAGACCCAGGAAGAACAGCGCGCACTGGAAAGCGGCCTGACCCTGCTCGCCAGCATCGGCAGCACCGCGCCGTTCGTCGGCCTGTTCGGCACCGTGCTCGGCATCATGCACGCCTTGCACGAAATCAGCCAAAGCGGCTCGGCCAGCCTCGACGTGGTGGCCGGCCCGATCGGCGACGCCTTGATCGCGACCGCGGTCGGCATTGCGGTCGCAGTGCCGGCGGTGCTCGCGTATAACTTTTTCCTGCGTCGCGTCAAAAATCACCGCCTGGAACTGGACCATTTCGCCGGCGGCTTTCTGCATCTGGTGTTCAACACCGACGACAAACAAGGATAACGCGCCATGGCTTTCAATACCCAATCGGAAGATCAGGACGCGGTCAGCGAAATCAACGTCACGCCGCTGGTCGACGTGATGCTGGTGCTGGTGATCATTTTATTGGTCACCGCGCCGCTCTTGACGCAATCGGTCAAGGTCAACCTGCCGAAAACGGCCGAGACGACGCCGGACGTGAAAGACCAGCCGTTGCAGCTCGGCATCGACGCGCAGGGCCTCGTCACCTTGAACAAAAACCCGATCGCCGACCTGCCCGCGCTGGAAACGGCGCTGGCCGAAGAACTCAAAAACAACCCGGAAACGGCGGTACACCTGTACGCCGACCAGGGCGTGATCTACTCGAAGGTCGCGGAAGTGATGGCCGCCGCGCAACATGCCGGCATCACCAAGCTGGCGTTTGTGACGGTGGAACAGTAAGGACTTGGCAAACCAGCCTGGAAGGCTAACGGTAATGCTTCTCTGCATTAAACGCTGTGCAGGGTTTTGGAACGCCTAATTTAAATAGACTTGTGACAAGTCAAGGGGCGCATCGCGCCCCTTCAAGGACAAACTAGACTGAAAACCAAGGCAATCGAAATTGATTACGTCAAAAATACTGTACAATCCCCCAATATTCAGCATTCAAATTTCTTAATGGTGCGCGGTGCGCACCTTTATATCTCGATTTTATAATCGCCAAATGAGACATCACAGATGAAAAAAAGATATTTATGGCTTTTGGTGTGCCTTTCGATTGCTCTGTTGACGGGTTGCGTGGGTATTGGTGGCGAGCAAATTGCCTTGTCCCACGAAGCCTTAGCTATGCCAGCTCAAAGATTTACAGAAAAACTGACGGTTGAAAAACCGGCAACAGACTTACGTGAAGAGAAAGGTCGTATTGGACGGGCAACCATTACCGCGTTTGCCATCACCTCTGGAAATATTAGAACTACGAGTCCGGTTGAAGAGCAAATGGTTGAACAGATTAGTGATGCCCTGTCATCACTTGGATACCAAGTCAATAAAGAGGCTAAGAGCGTAGGGAATAACACCCCGACAACTCCACCGCTAACGTTAAAAGTCGCCCTCAATGAAATTTGGTTTAAAAACTATAACTGGCTGTTTCCTTTCGTTCCAACCTGGGGCGATATAAAAATCACGCTCGTCTTAGAAAACTCGAACGGTAAAAAACTTTTTGAAAAGCCGTACGAAGGCAGCGGTAACTCCTTCTGTTTGTCAGGACATTGCGCTTTCAATAGCGCAACAAAGGAAGCGATGACCGAGGTACTCAATCTGATCATCTCAGACTTTTCTAGCCAAGCGGTACACAATTTGATCGCTTCGGATTACAAATCGGGGTTAACGCAGTAATCCTATACGATACGTCTGCCGAACTCTCCATCACCGAATACTCTAATTTCTGGCACCGATGAAGCTGTCTTTGTATCAATCACTTAGGAATTTTCAATGACCATAATCCATCAACCGCGTCCACCCTTTCCCCCGTTCAACCGGGAGACCGCCGCGCAAAAAGTTCGCCTGGCGGAAGACGCCTGGAACAACCGCGACCCGGAGCGCGTCGCCCTGGCCTATACCGTCGACAGCCAATGGCGCAACCGCGCCGAATTCCCGGTCGGACGCGAGCAGATCATCGAGTTTCTGAGCCGCAAGTGGCAGACCGAGCTGGAGTACCGCCTGGTCAAGGAATTATGGGCCTTTGACGGCAACCGGATCGCGGTCCGCTTTGCCTACGAATGGCACAATCAGCACGGCGAATGGTTCCGCTCCTACGGCAACGAGAACTGGGAGTTCGACGAAAACGGCTTGATGCGCCGCCGCTATGCCAGCATCAACGACTTGCCGATTCAGGAAGCCGAGCGCAAGTTTCATTGGCCGCAGGGCCGCCGCCCCGACGATCATCCGGGACTCAGCGACCTTGAGCTTTAGCGGGCAGCATCGATAGATGCCTCTGGGGGCGAGCCCAGTAGCCCAGCCCAACAGGTCGGGCGGCAGTTCCACCGTTGCCCGACATTTGGACGGCGAAGAAGCCTTCGGTGATCCGTACCGCGTACGCTGGGCTGACCGCGTTGGGGTGAGCGTGCGAACCCCAACAATTCGGTCGCCCCGTATGCTTCGATTGTTGGGGTTCCTACCGTCACCCCAACCTACGTTCTGTTTTTTTATCCCGAACTCAGGTTAATTTAAAAATCATGCACACAAGAAAATATTTTCTACGTTTCTGTCTATTTTCGGTATTATTTCAAGCTAATATTAGTTCCGCCCTAACACAGGACACCCCTTCTGAAATTACAGTTTACCCTGAAGTATTTAACGTTACTACAGATAAAAACTTCTCATCGTATCGCCAATCTGTAATAGATTTCCTACAATCTCAGCATGTTCACAAAACCAACAACATCTGTATTCTCGGTGAAAAATATACAGATGGAACCAAGTCGGCTTGGATAATATGGAACGAAGGCAAAAAACTGATTCTGTGGGATGGTGGTGACGAGCCTTTATCTATATCCCGGCGAATACTTAATTTAAATAAAGATGTTGTTTCTGACGAGAAAGACATTAATGGAAGCAACTATTTGGTTACTCGATCTTGGGTGCGGAAACTAAAAACACGATGCGACAAACATGGAATAAAAATCACAATTAGCAAATCTGAACTCAACCCCATTAAGAATAAAAAATGATTACATTACCTGACAGACAAAGTGATGCTGGTGTTGAAACGCGTGTATTATTAGCCGAATGTAAAAGCCCTGCTTACTTGAGCACCTATACCTTGGAATTGGCGAGTCAGTGTATGCAGCTTATGGATGCAGTATTGCGGAATAGATTGGCTAATCCTGTTCCTTATGGCGCGAAAGGAGCAACTTCTTTAGCAGACGTAATCAGGGCAAAAGGCCAGTTTGCAGGTTTTGGAGAGTATCCAAACTATGATGAGAATATTAAAAAAAGAATTCAACGAGCTTTGGATATTGCAAATGACGCTAAAGATTCACGAAGCTCTTCCTACAGAGATTATGTGAATAAGGCTATCGAGATTGCAAAGTCTGTAAAATACAGCGACCCCTCACCTGGAAAACTTGTTGCGTGGCGCACTGCCAACAGTGGATCGCCAGGCAAAAACTTTGTTTTATACAAATCAATGCTTGGTATCGATTTTTACTACCTTGTCTAAGCAGGCTAGATCTGCGAAGAAATCGGATCTAGGATGCTTACTAAAATAGCCAAGCATGCCGATCTAAATCCGAGCGAACTGTAAATTCTTTGCCAAGGTCGAGCATGCTTTTGATGCCCGACATTGTCATGCTTCAAGGAACACTCATGGGCATTCGACGGCAACCGGATCGCGGTCCGCTTTGCCTACGAATGGCACAATCAGCACGGCGAATGGTTCCGCTCCTACGGCAACGAGAACTGGGAGTTCGACGAAAACGGCCTGATGCGCCGCCGCTATGCCAGCATCAACGACTTGCCGATTCAGGAAGCCGAGCGCAAGTTTCATTGGCCACAGGGACGCCGCCCGGACGATCATCCGGGCCTTGGCGACCTCGGGCTTTAGGCAATGTTTTAGACAGTGTCGGCTGAGCTGCGCCGAAGCAAACTGTGGACTTCGACTCCGTTCAACCAACGACAAACAAACTAAAAACCCCACCCTGATCGTTCCCAAAAACGCGCGCGGCGTGTCGAGCGTATGGGAACTGCATGCGCCGCACAGATGGGCGTCGGGAAAGAGGCTTGCCGCTTCCATTGATTCGCCCCCCGAAATTTTCGACAGGGTTGCCGCACCTGATGTACGGCAAGAAACCGCCGGCAACCGATGATGACAGTCCGGCGCAGATTTTGCATGCAAGATATGCGCCGCCTTCGGATTTTCCGGTTTTCCGCCGGGGCCGTCCGGCTTTACGAAAACCGACTGTGTCATATCACGCAGCCGAGTTGGGTAATATGACGCAGCCGATTCGGTTTAGCTGCCCACAGGATCCTGCCGCGCCGAGGATTCACCGATAAACGGCGCTTATGCCGTCTTCAAAGAAGGCGTGACGGATAAAAATTTCCCGAAGGATAGTGGGGGAATTTGGCCAGCTTATACGTCTTACAAAGAGTTAAGCCCAACCTGATCGTAATCCAGTTTTTTCACCTACGTTTTAGCATTGACATGTCCATAAAAATGCAATCGCTCGTCTGCATGCTGCTGTTCATACTCAGCATGATTCTGATTTGCGTAACCGCCAAGCCCGCCGCCGCAACCTCCTTGCGCGCTTTCGAAGCCGACAGCCTCGAAAAGATTCAGGCCGCTTACGACGGCCGGCCTTTCCTGCTGGTTTTGTGGTCGCTCGACTATCCTCCCTGCCGCAAGGAACTGAACTTGCTCGGCAAGATCAAGCAACGGCATCCCGATTTACATCTGGTGTTGATTTCCACCGACCCCGCCGAACTTTCCGGGCAGGTCGCTTCGGTGCTGGCCTCGCACCGTCTCGCCAACACCGACGCCTGGGTGTTTTCGGAGACCGGCGCGGAACGCCTGCGCAATATGCTCGATCCGTCCTGGCACGGCGAAATGCCGCGCAGTTACTTCTATGATCCCCAGCACAACCGGACCGGCGTCAGCGACGCGTTGAACGCGAAACAAGTCGAAAGTTGGCTGGCGTCATTCAGAATCGCGCCGCCTCGGAAATCAGACGACTAAGGGATGGATCGAAATTTAGTGGTCACATTGACCAGACCGCCGGGTTGGGTGCGCCCGAACAGCATGCCGGCAGGCCCTTTCAACACCTCGACGCGTTGCACGTTGTCCAGTCCGATTGCCTGCTGATCGTTGATGACCGCTTTCGGTACGACCTGAACCGAAACCGGCGTGTCGGTCTTGGTTGCGGCTACCGCGTTGGGGACGGCATAATCGGTGTTATAAGGGTCGTTCGGGTCGTAATCCGATTGCCCCTTGACCGTCATCGCCGGCAAGGTCTCCGGATGGGAGCGGTTTTGAGTCGACGGCGCGGCGGCGTCAATAGCGGCAGGCGCAGATACACTTCCTGCACCAGGTCCGCCGCAGTTTCGCTGCATTGCACCCGCCTGATGAAAAATCGCTTGAGTTCCTGACGCGAACCCAGAAAAATCTGTAAAAGATCGATCTCAAACAAGGCCATCGAAAATAGTGCGCTGAAACTCGAAGTTCTAAGAAGGTTAAGGCGGCTGGGCAGACAATGGCAGGAAGCTGTCCTCCAGGTTGTGTCGATTAGCAGCAAGAATTGTGCCGACGACCAGCTACGCGAAACGTTTGCCTGAACCTACACTGATACCCGGTCCGAAATCAGCATGCAGGCTCCCAACGCCGTCATCGGGAACCTGCAAGTGTGGGATATGACGCAGTCAAGCGCGTGAAATGACATAGCCGCGAAGACCGGGCAGGCTTTGGCCTCAATATTCTATTTTGATCGCCCCCATGAAGGTTCTCGGCGCCCCATATTGTGAAGGGCCGTAGCTGTAGATGCTGCCGAAATAGGTTTTGTCGGTCAGATTGTCGATATTCAGTTGCGCAGTGACGCGGGAAGCGCCGATCTTCCAGAATTTACTCAACATCATGTTCATCGTGACATAGCCGGGCGCTTGTGCGGTTTCGTTATAACCGATCTCCCGTTGTCCCACCGCCTGCATGCCCGCGCCGATTTTGACGCCTTGCAACAGCGGCTTTTGAAACTCGTAAGTGGTCCAAAGGCTGCCGCTGTGTTCCGGCGCATTGTTCAGGCGCTTGCCGCTGTTTCCGAAACCGGCCGAATCCTTGGTCGTCTTGGCGAACGGCGTATAGGCATAGGCGCCGATGATGCTCCAGCCCGGCAGAATTTCGCCGCTCAAATCAAATTCTATGCCGCGGCTCTCGGCCTCGCCGACGGCTTTGGTGATGGCCGGGCCAACCGACATCGGCAGGTTTTGTTTGGTCAGATCGAAATAAGCCAGGGTCGCGCTGAAGCGTCCGTCGAACAGTTCGGTTTTGGCGCCGACCTCCCATTGCTGCGCGGTTTGCGGCGGCAGCGGCGTTTTAGTCGACCAATCATAAAAGTTCGATGCGCCGAAGTTTTCGGTGTAGCTGCCGTAAAGCGAAAACTCGGGAATCGGCTGCCAGACCAGGCCGCCGCGCGGCGAAACCTTGTCCGCGCTGGTGTCGGGGTAAGAAGAGCCGCGCCAGGAACTGGTCGCATTGTCGTAACGCAGTCCCGCCAGCGCATGCAAATGATAAGGCAGTTCGATTTGATCCTGTGCATACAGTCCGAACCACGGGAGCGTCCATTCACCCAGGTCCACATCGCCCGGCAGGATGGCCGGCGGTCCGGGCTGATGAATGGGATGATAAATATTGGTGGTGTCGCCGGTTTTTGGGGTAAAACCGGCCGAGGTGGCGCGGTAATCTGTACGATAATAGTCGCCACCGATCAGTAGATTGTGCTTCAGGAAGCCGGTATCGAACTTTCCGCTGAGCTCCAGTGCGTTGAAAAAATTGTGCTGATAATCGTTGTCGTCGATGTTCTGGGCAAAGAAAAACCGTGTTTTATTCCCGTTCGGCTGCACGGGTGAAAAGGCGCCGGTGGGGAACTTCCCCGACATGGTCAGCGTATGGTTGGTAAAGTTGAAGCGGTGCTGCAGCTTCCAATTTTCATTGAAGGCGTGCACGGTGTTCAACGACAACATGAAATATTCGTCTTCCTGAATATTCCACGGATCGCCGAGATTGCGCGAGCGCGGAATGGGCGCCGGGCGATCGCCCAATAGCGGGACCGTGCCGCGTCCCAATTCCTTGATGTCGCTGTATTCGATCTTGAAGGTCGATGTGGTTTTCTCGCTGATATTCCAGCGCAAGGAGGGCGCGACGAACAAGCGTTCATCGCCGCCGAATTCCTGGAAGGTATGGTTGGACTGGTATCCCAGATTGAAACGGTAAGCCAGGTCTTTGCTGTCGGTCAAGGGACCGGTCGCATCCACGCTGGTACGGTAGTGATCAAACGATCCGAATTGCTGGCGCAGGCTGTAATACGGCGTATTCAACGGCTGCTTGGTCACGAAGTTGACCAGCCCGCCCGGCTCGGTTCGCCCGTACAGAACGGAACCGGGGCCTTTCAGCACTTCGACCCGCTCGACGTTTTCCAGGTCTTCGGTATGCGCCCATTGGCTTTGATTCAAATAACCGTCCCGGTAAACGTTGTAGTTGCCGAAACCGCGGATGAAAAAGGTGCCGGTCCCGCCGGATCCCGTGACCACGCCGCTGACGTTTCTCAGCGCCTGGTCGACGGTAATGACTTGCTGATCTTTTAAGACCTGCTGCGGAACGACTTTCACCGACAGCGGCGTCTGCATCAACGGCGTATCGGTTTTGGTCGCGGTCACCGCGTTGGGACGGTTATAGTCGGTATTGTAAGGGTCGGTCGAATCGTATTCGGCGCTGCCGGTCACGGTCATCGGCGCCAGCGTCGCCGCGTCGGAGCGAGGGGACGCCGGATCGGCGGGCGCAGCCTTCTTTTCCAGCGTCACCACGCCCGGCTCGACAAAGCGGAAGCCGATGCCGGTGCCGGTCAACAACTGCCCGAGGCCCTGTTCGACACTGTGGCGGCCGTTCAGCGGCGCGGCGCGCAGCGGCTCGGCCATCGCGGAACTGTACAGCAGTTGCACACCGCTTTGTTCGGCAAACGCCGACAGCGCCGGAATCAGTCTTTGGGCGGGGATATGGAAGTCGACCGCGGCGCTGGCCTCGGCATAAACGATCGGCGTCGCGCCGAGCAGCCCCAGACTGAAAACGCCGCCGGCCAGGGTATGAAGGCGGTGTTTGATGTGCTGTTTCTTCATGAACACTCTCGAATGGATGGTGGATAAATGCTTCGAGAGTAAGACGCCGGCGCGTTAAAACACCGTACCGTTTTTGGAAAATAGAATAGGATTCGTTCGAAATTAACTTCCCGAAACCTCTCCTCATCGTTCCCACGCTCTGCGTCACTGCCATTAAGTTAAGGCAGTTATCTCCCTCTCCCTTCGGGAGAGGGTCGGGGTGAGGGGAATAAAATAAGGAAAAATGCTTTATTTTGATCCCCTCATCCTAGCCTTCTCCCGGAGGGAGAAGG
>Ga0208116_1000501_pt1 | contig 12172 bp, 10 predicted proteins | sample LakWasMeta9_HOW4_2_FD_183859 | JGI IMG/M metagenome (GOLD analysis project Ga0208116, IMG submission 183859) | Freshwater sediment methanotrophic microbial communities from Lake Washington under simulated oxygen tension - Sediment Metagenome... | ecosystem: Environmental > Aquatic > Freshwater >... | reverse complement strand
CCACATATCGGTTTTGCTGCGATACGCTGGTGAAAACCACAATCTCAAAGGGATCGAAATAAGCAATTTATCAGATTTTACATTTTCTAATATCGTGTAGGGATTCAATAAATGTTCGAAGATTTCAAAAGCGGTAAAAACGGTATATTTTTCGTTTTGCAATGCGGTTTGATTATTGTCTAAATCTTCTCCGGCGGTGTTTTTTACCTGAAAACCTTCGGCTTTCATTATTTTAGAAAAAGGATTTTCCACGCCTAAATCCAAGATGGTTTCAGAAGTGGAAATGTGTTTTTTTAAAAATTCTAAAGTATGTTTAAATCTCTTATTTGGAAATGTTTTCTCGTACATAGTCATTGCGAGGAACGAAGCAATCTCGTTCTTGAGTTAATTAGGTTGTAAATTTAAAGGTTTAAAGTCAGCAAACGAGCAACTTTAAACCTTAAACGCTAAACTTTTTATTTTTAATATCTATAAACAAAGGCGTTGACATTCATTCCTGCGCCAACGGATGCAAAGATAATAACATCGCCTTTATGTATTTCCTGATTTTCGATTTTTCCGTTAATCAATAAATCGAAAAGGGTAGGAACGGTTGCCACACTGCTGTTTCCCAGTTCGTGAATACTCATTGGCATAATGTCTTTGGGAACTGATTTGCCGTATAATTTGTAGAAACGGTGAATGATGGCTTCGTCCATTTTTTCATTGGCTTGATGAATGAGGATTTTTTTCACGTCGTCTATACTCAATCCGCTTTTGTCAAGACAGCTTTTCATCGCTGCAGGAACTTGGCTTAATGCGAATTCATAAATTTTTCGCCCATACATTTTTATGTATTTTATATCTGGGTCTAAATCTGGATTGTATGATTTTCCAAAAAACAAATAACCTGCTTCATCATAAGCAAAAGTGGCACTTTCGTATGATAACAGTCCGGTTTCATCGTCTGAAGCTTCAATAATAGTTGCGCCGGCGCCATCAGAATAAATCATAGAATCTCTGTCGTGATCATCAACTACTCTCGATAAGGTTTCGGAACCTATAACTAAACATCGTTTTGCCATTCCTGATTTGATAAAAGCATTAGCTTGAAGAACGCCTTCTATCCATCCTGGACAGCCAAAAAGGATGTCGTAAGCGACACATTTTGGATTTTTTATTTGCAATTTATGTTTGACGCGCGTGGCTAAACTAGGAATCATATCGGATTGATTTGTTCCGTATTTTACATCGCCAAAATTATGTGCAAAAATAATATAGTCAATAGTTTCGGGGTCAACCCCTGCGTTGTTAATCGCTTTTTGTGAAGCTAAAAAAGCTAAATCAGAAGAGCATTGCTCTGGAGCTGCATAGCGTCTTTTTTCGATTCCTGTTATGCTTTTAAATTTCCCGATCACAACTTCATTTGGATAGGCAAAAGAACTGCCATCTTCATTCAAAAATATGTGTTTTTCAAAATCGCTGTTTGAAACTATTGTTTCGGGAATATAACTTCCTACTCCGGTTATTTTTATTTTCATTTGAAATGTGTAAAAAATTGTATGCTAATTTAAAAATAAAAAATGATATTTTAAGAGAAAACATACTATGCCTGTGTCTAATTACTGAATAGTGTATTTTTAATCAAAAAACTGATTATTTTTTATAAAATTATAAAAAATCTATAATTTTATTTTCATTACTGTTGCAATAGACAATGCTCTTGTTTTCATATTTTCTGCTACTTGTCCCTCAAAATTTTCATCAATTGTTGTATTGAAATAGTTGAGCCAAACGGCAAAATGTTCTTCCGAAAGTTTTGTTTTTTGGTTCAAATCCGTATGGATTTGGAGTACATTTTTCCTGTAATTTCCTGTGTCAAAAAGAATTTGTTCCCAAAAATCGACCAACTCCAATAAATGTGGTGCTAAATCTATTTTGGCTACCTTGATAAAAATGAAACTGATTTTGCTGTCGGCAAGTAATTTCAAATAGAATTCACTCATCAATAAATGCAAATCTTCGCGGGTTTGTATGTCTCTCATTATTTTTATTAAAAAAAATGTCCCGATTTCTCGAGACATTTCAGTTCTATATTAGTTTTCCATATAAGCTTCAATCGGAGCACAACTGCAAACCAAGTTTCTGTCGCCATACGCATCATTTGCTCTGCGAACGGTTGGCCAGAATTTGTTTTCTGCTATATAATCCAATGGAAAAGCGGCTTGTTCTCTGGTGTATGGAAAGTCCCAAGTTTCAGCAGTTAGCATCGCTAAAGTATGTGGAGAATTTTTCAAAACATTGTTTTTGTTTTCCAATGTAGAAGCTTCAATTTCTTTTCTAATCGAAATCATTGCATCACAAAAGCGATCTAATTCTTCCAGGTTTTCGCTTTCTGTTGGTTCAATCATCACAGTGTCATGAACAGGGAACGAAATAGTTGGAGCATGGAAGCCATAATCCATTAATCGTTTTGAAATATCAGTCACATCAATTCCATTTTTCTTGAAAGGATGACAGTCCAAAATCATTTCGTGGGCTGCACGTCCCATTTCTCCAGAATATAAAGTATGGTAATGACCTTTTAATTTTTCTTTGATATAATTGGCATTTAAGATGGCATGTTTTGTGACATTGGTCAACCCTTCTGTTCCCAACATCGAAATGTAGCCGTAAGAAATCAGGCAAACCAAAGCAGAACCCCAAGGCGCTGCAGAAATCGCCGTAATAGCATTATCCCCGCCAGTTGTAACTATTGGATTTGATGGTAAAAACGGAACTAATTGTTTGGCCACACATATTGGTCCAACACCTGGTCCACCACCTCCGTGAGGAATCGCAAAAGTTTTGTGTAAGTTCAAGTGACAAACGTCAGCACCAATTGTTGCTGGATTTGTCAAACCAACTTGAGCATTCATATTGGCTCCATCCATATAAACTTGTCCGCCGTTATCGTGGATGATTTGTGTAATTTCTTTGATAGCGCTTTCAAAAACACCGTGAGTCGAAGGATAAGTTACCATCAAACATGCTAAATCATCTTTGTGTTGGATGGCTTTTTCACGCAAATCTTCCACGTCAATGTTTCCGTTTTCCAATGTCTTGGTAACGATAACTTTCATTCCCGCCATTGCCGCCGAGGCAGGATTTGTTCCGTGAGCCGAGGAAGGAATTAAGGCAATATTTCTATGATGATCGCCACGTGATTGATGATACGCTCGAATAACCATCAATCCGGTGTATTCGCCTTGCGCACCAGAATTTGGCTGTAAAGTGGTTCCTGCAAAACCAGTAATTACGCTTAATTGTTGTTCCAGTTTTCGCAACATTTCCTGATAACCTTGCGCTTGACCCAGTGGTACAAAAGGATGAATATTGTTCCAATTGGCATTGCTTAATGGCAACATTTCGGAAGCAGCATTCAACTTCATCGTGCAGGAACCGAGTGAAATCATTGAATGGTTTAAAGATAAATCTTTGCGTTCCAACATTTTGATATAACGCATCAAAGCTGTTTCTGAATGGTATTTATTAAAAACTTCATGTTGCAAAAATGTCGAGGTTCTTTCTAAATTAGAAGGAAAATGATTAGTTTCAGACAAGACTTCGATTGCGGATGCTTGAGTGCCTTTTGCGGAAGCGAAAATCGAAACTATTTTATTTACATCGGCAATACTAGTAGTTTCATTCAAAGAAATAGACACTGTATTTTCGTCGATATAATAGAAATTGATTTCGTTTTGTTCAGCTATTACTTTTATTTTTTTGGAGTCCGTTTTCACAACAATAGTGTCAAAGAAAGCCGTATTGGTTTGTTGCAAACCTAATTTTTCCAATGCGTTTGACAAAGTCGCAGTCAAAGAATGGACTTTATTAGCAATATATCGCAAGCCTTTTGGACCGTGATAAACAGCATACATTCCAGCCATAACCGACAGTAGAACTTGTGCCGTACAAATGTTAGAAGTTGCTTTATCGCGTTTGATGTGTTGTTCGCGAGTTTGCAAAGCCATACGAAGCGCACGATTCCCGTCAGTATCAACGGTCACGCCAATAATCCTTCCTGGCATACTTCTTTTATACTCATCTTTTGTGGCAAAATAGGCTGCATGTGGTCCGCCATAACCTAACGGAATTCCGAAACGTTGTGTAGTTCCAACTACAACTGCCGCTCCCATTTCGCCTGGAGGCGTCAGTTTAGCCAAGCTCAAAATATCGGCTGCAACGGCAACTTTTATTTCGTTTGATTTTGCTTTGGCAATAAAATCGACATAATTATAAACTTGTCCAAATTTTCCGGGATATTGAAGAATTGCTCCAAAGAATTCGGTTGAAAAATCAAATGTCGTGTGATTTCCAATTACCAATTCTACTCCAATTGGAGCTGAACGGGTTTGCAAAACCGATAAAGTTTGCGGTAAAATTTCTTCGGAAACAAAGAATTTATTGATGTTGTTTTTCTTTTGGTCACGAGAACGAACGTCAAATAGTAACGCCATAGCTTCGGCAGCTGCAGTTCCTTCGTCCAATAAAGAGGCATTTGCAATTTCCATTCCGGTGAGTTCGATAACCATTGTTTGGAAATTTAAAATTGCTTCTAAACGACCTTGTGCGATTTCGGCTTGATAGGGCGTGTAAGCGGTGTACCAACCCGGATTTTCAAAAATATTTCTTTGAATTACGGCGGGAACAATGGCTTGATTGTAACCCAAACCAATGTAGGTTTGAAAAACTTTATTTTTATTACCCAATTGCGAAATATGGTTTGAATATTCATATTCGGTCATTGCCGGGTCTAAATCTAGCGGTGTTTTTAAGCGAATATCATCTGGAATAGTTTCGAAAATTAATTGATCCAGTGTTGCTGCACCAATTGTTTTTAACATAATTTGAAGGTCATTTTCTCTTGGCCCAATGTGTCTTAAAGCAAAAGCATCTGTTTTCATGTAGTGATAAAAGTGTTGTTTTTTTGAGCCGCAAATTTATGGATTATATTCAAAAGAAAGCAGGTTCAAACTATTGATTTTTAGTAATCTTTCAACTAAAATCGATATTTATTAACAGTGTTGTTTATTTTTGTATTATGAATTTTTTTAAAAAAGTATTAGATTTCTATATTCAAAGCAGTATTCATGTGGCTTTTGCAGTGTATTCACTGGTTCGAATGACGGATCATATGTTCCATATTCCATATGATAAACCTGTAGCTTATTTTGCTTTTTTTGGTACAATTGTAGGCTATAATTTTGTGAAATATGAGGCCTTGGCCAGAACCGGAAAAGCACAAATGCGTAAAGAACTAAAAATAATTTCAGTTCTGAGTTTTTTATCTTTGCTAGCAGTTGGGTTTTATTTTTTTCAATTGCAAAGGATTACTAAAATCGTTTCGGTTGCGTTTTTGATTTTGACATTATTATATACGCTTCCTTTTTTTCCAAATAGAAAAAATGCCCGAAACTGGGCAGGTCTAAAAATTTATATTGTGGCTTTGTGTTGGGTTGGCGTAACGGTTGTTTTGCCAGTTCTGAACGCTGAAATCACCATTACTTCTGATTTTTATCTAAAATGCATTCAGCGATTTATCCTGATTTTTGTATTAATCCTGATTTTTGAAATCATTGATTTAGCCAATGATGATCCGCATTTACAAACCGTTCCTCAACAAATAGGAGTGAAGCGCACTAAAATTCTGGGTATGCTGCTTTTGATTCCGTTTTATTTTCTGGAATTCTTGAAAACCGATTTTGATCAAAAACAACTGATTGTCAACCTGATTTTAGTTAGTATTATTTCTTTATTTCTGCTTTTTGCCAATGAAAAACGCTCTAAATATTACACTTCTTTTTGGGTTGAAAGCGTGCCCATTTTATGGTGGTTATTATTACTTTTCATAAAATAAAAAAACCGAAGTAGAAATGCTTCGGTCTCATAAAATCTACAACAATCCCGCTCGTCTTAACAATGCTTCTGGCTTCGGTTCTTGTCCTCTAAAGCGTTTGTACAAAATCATCGGATGTTCGGTTCCGCCTTTCGAGAGCACGTTTTCCTTAAATTTTTCCGCCACTTCTTTGTTGAAAATTCCTTTTTCCTGAAAATATTCGAAAGCGTCTGCATCCAAAACTTCAGCCCATTTGTAACTGTAATAACCAGATGAATAGCCGCCTTGGAAAATGTGTGAAAAGGCTGTACTCATCGCATTTTCTTTTACGTCTGGATATAATTGTGTCGCTGCAAATTGCTCGGTTTCGAATGTTTTGATGTCCTTGATATTTGAAGGATCTTGTCCGTGCCAACCCATATCCAACAATCCAAAACTCAACTGGCGCATCGTTGCCATTCCTTCCTGAAAACTCGCGCTTTCCTTGATTTTATTGACTAATTCCATCGGAATCATTTCGCCAGTTTCGTAGTGATAAGCGAACAAAGCCAAGGCTTCCGGTTCGTAACACCAGTTTTCCATAATCTGGCTTGGCAGTTCCACGAAATCCCAATAAACCGATGTTCCGGATAAACTTGGGTAAGTGGTATTGGCCAACATTCCGTGTAAAGCGTGGCCAAATTCGTGAAATAAAGTGGTCACTTCGTTGAATGTCAACAGAGATGGTTTGGCTTCCGATTTCCCGGAAGTGACAATTGGCGGAGTAAAATTGCAAACATTCGAAATGTGAGGTCTTTCGTTGACTCCTTTTTTGATGTATTGTGATTTGAAAGATGTCATCCAGGCACCGTTTCGTTTGCCTTTTCTCGGGAAGAAATCAGCATAAAAAACCGCCACTAATTGGTCGTCTTCGTCTTTTACCTCATAGGTTTTTACGTCTTCGTGGTATTTGTCAATTTCGAAAATTTCTTCGAACGTGATGCCGTATAATTTTTGGGCCACCGTGAAAGCGCCGTCCAAAACTTTTTCCAATTGGAAATACGGTTTCAATATTTCGTCATCTAGACTGAATAATTTTTGCTTTAATTTCTCTGAATAATAAGCGCCGTCCCATTTTTCGAGTTGTTCGATTCCGTCCAATTCCTTGGCGAAAGCTGTCAATTGTGCGAATTCTTTTTCGGCTGCCGGTTTGGCTTTGGCCAATAAATCGTTCGAAAATGAAATTACTTTTTCCGGAGTTTCAGCCATTCGTTCCTCGAGGACAAAGTGGGAATGCGTTTTGTAACCCAAAACTTGCGCTCGGTCGAAACGTAATTTGGCGATTTTCAAGACGTTTTCCTGATTGTCAAATTCGTTGTTTTGAAAACCTCTTGCGCCAAAGGCAATCGCCATTTTCTTGCGCAATTCGCGATTGTCGGCATAGGTCACAAACGGAATATAACTTGGATGATCCAAAGTAAAAATCCAACCTTCTTTTTCTTGGCTTTTAGCCAAAGAACGAGCGGCTTCCCGAGTTCCTTCCGGCAATCCGGCCAAATCATTTTCATCAGTAATGTGCAATTCGAAAGCGTGGGTTTCAGCCAAGACATTTTCGCCAAACTGCAAACTCAATTTCGACAATTCTTTGTCTATTTCGCGCAATTGATTCTTTTTATCTTCGGGTAAATTAGCTCCGTTTCTGGAAAAACTTTTGTATTTTTTGTCTAAAAGAGTCGTTTGTTCCGGGTTGAGGTTCAAGTGTTCTCTTTGTTCATATACTGCTTTTACTCGGGCAAACAATTCAGGATTAAGACGAATGTCGTTGCCAAATTCGGACAACAAAGGAGAAACTTCTTGTGCGATTTTCTGCATTTCGTCACTGGTTTCTGCCGAATTCAGGTTAAAAAAAATACTTGAAATCCGGTCTAAAACAGCACCGCTGAAAGCCAATGCTTCAATCGTGTTTTCGAAAGTGGGCTTTATTGGATTGTTTACAATTCCGTCAATTTCGGCTTTTGCCAATTCGATTCCTTTTTGAAAAGCAGGAAGAAAGTCTTCGTTTTTGATTTTCGAAAAAGGCGCGGTGTTGTATTTTGTATTGAAATGGTGTGTTAAGACGCTCATTGTTTTTTTATTTAAACCTATAAGGTTTTAAAAACCTTATAGGTTTGTTTTTTTATTCTGAACCATTAAGGAATTAAGTTCCATATTGCTTAATTCCTTAATAGTTTAGTACTTATTTCTTTAAATTTTCCGAAGATTTATTGACAGTGTCTTTCAATCCTTCTTTATAAAGGATGATTTTATCTAAAACACATTTATCAGAAGTTCCGATAATTTGTGTGGCAAGAATTCCTGCATTTTTTGCTCCGTTTAACGCAACTGTCGCCACGGGAACTCCGCCTGGCATTTGCAAAATAGACAAAACGCTGTCCCAACCATCAATAGAATTACTCGATTTTATAGGAACGCCAATTACGGGAAGCGGCGACATTGAGGCGACCATTCCCGGCAAATGTGCCGCACCGCCAGCGCCAGCGATAATCACTGATATACCACGAGTGTGGGCGTTTTGACTGAAATCGAATAATTTTTCGGGCGTTCGGTGTGCCGAAACGATATCGACTTCAGTTTCTATATCAAAACCTTTTAGGATGTCGATTGCTTCCTGCATTACGGGCATATCGGATATGCTTCCCATTATTATTGCTACTTTCATAATTTATTGCTTTTTATTTTTATAAATGGTAGAAGAATATAATCGCTCGATGCATTAAATCCTATATCATACCTGCTTTTTCTTATTTCGTGCCAATTAAATTTAATATCTTCTCCATAAAAATTTTGATCTATTTTTTTCATTAAATCAATAGATTTTGCAATTGCCTTTAAAACAACTAAATCTTTAATAATATATTTGCCTTCAACATTGTCAAAATTTTGAAAATTGTGTTTATGACTAATAAAATTGTGCCTATTATACCTTAATCCTTTGTTAGTTACAAATTTTTCAAACTCTTGAAATTCATTTGTGAAAATGCCTAATTTTTTTGTGGCTATGTCAAAATTTATCTGATTATATTTTTTCTTTTCTGTAAGCTCGGAAATTCTATTTATTATATCGTTTTTTAAAGATTTAATTACAATATATAATTTTTCTAATTTAATTTTATCGTTAATATTCAGAATTTCATATTTTGTTTCTTTATAAACTACCCAAGCTTGAATTAATTCTCCAACTTCTTGTCTTAAGCTTGAAATTAAAAATTCGTTATCTGTATCGTTAAAGAAATCCTTTTTCATCTATAAAGTACTAATTACTCTTATCGTATTCTTCACATCCTCGGCAATTTTTCTTGCTTTATTGACATCTTCATTCACAATTGTTACATGTCCCATTTTTCTAAAAGGACGTGTTTGTTTTTTTCCGTAGATATGAGGCGTAACGCCATCCCAAGATAATATTTTTTCGATATTTTCATAAACGACATCTCCTGAAAAACCTTCTTCGCCAACCAAATTTACCATAATTCCGGCAACTTTGCTGTCGGTGTTACCAAGAGGTAAGTCAAGAATGGCGCGCAAGTGGTTTTCGAACTGAGAAGTATAACTGGCTTCGATGCTGTAATGACCGGAATTGTGTGGGCGAGGAGCGACTTCGTTTACCAAGATTTCATCATCAAAAGTCTGGAACATTTCGACTGCCAAAAGTCCCACGTGGTTGAATTTTTCGGAAACATCCAATGCAATTGCTCTAGCTTTCATAGCCACTTTATCGTCAATTCTTGCTGGACAAATTACATATTCCACTTGGTTTGCTTCGGGATGGAACTCCATTTCGACCACGGGATAAGTTTTGATTTCGCCAGAAGCACTTCGGCAAACGATAACGGCTAATTCATTTTTGAATTCGACCATTTCTTCGGCAATACATTCTACATTGGGTAAATTCTCAACATCTTGAAGGCTTCGAATGATTTTTACGCCAGTTCCATCATAACCAAATTCGGTGCATTTCCACACAAAAGGCATTTGTAATTTAGACTCAACAACATCAACTACCAATTTTTTCAAATTTTTGAAAGTTTTCGAAGGAGCTGTTGGAATGTTATTTTCTATGTAAAAAGCTTTCTGGATTCCTTTGTTTTGAATAAGTTTCAGGGTTTTTGGTGAAGGATAGACTTTTTTGCCTTCGTTTTCCAGTTTTTCCAAAGCTTCAAGATTGACCAATTCAATTTCGAAAGTCAAAACATCGACTTGTTTTCCAAAGTTATAAACGGTGTCGAAATCCATTAAATCCCCTCGAAAGAATTTATCGCAGGCGATTTTGCAAGGTGCTTCCTCGCTTGGATCAAGAATATAGGTTTGAATATCGAATTTTCGGGTGTCAAACAAGAGCATTTTGCCGAGTTGTCCGCCACCGAGAATTCCCAATTTAAAATTGGAAGAAAAATAGTTCATTGTGTTGTTGTTTATTGAGAGCAAAGATACTTCATAATGCTTGAATAGGAAAATGCTATTTTATTTTCTTCAAAATTTCCTTGATTTAAGAATATAAGAATTGAAAAGAAATTATTTACTTGATATTTAGTGTTGTTTTTCAATACATTAAAATTTATTTTAAAGTCAAAATTCAGTTTTTTTAAACGTTTAGAATTCAGTATCTTTGCAAATTATTTTAAAAACGAAAAAGTGATACAATTACACGATAAACAATTTGTTCCGTTTGTTTCTGCACAAGAAATAGACTTTGCCATTGCAAAAATAGCCGCTTTAGTAGAAGATGATTTTGCCGATGAAACTCCAGTATTTGTAGGGGTTTTGAATGGTGCTTTTATGGTAGTTTCTGATTTTATGAAACACTATAAATCACCTTGCGAAGTGTGTTTTATAAAAATGGCTTCTTATGAAGGAACTACATCAACAAATGAAGTAAAACAATTAATTGGTTTAGATCAGGATTTAACTGGGCGAACTGTTATTATCATTGAAGATATTGTTGATACCGGAAATACTTTGGTAGCTTTAAAAGAATTATTCAAAAAACAAAACGTAAAACATTTCAAGATAGCTACACTGTTTTTTAAACCGGAAGCCTACAAAAAAGAAATCAAAATAGACTATGTTGGGATTAGAATTCCAAATAAATTTATCGTTGGTTACGGATTAGACTACGACGGATTAGGCAGAAATTTACCGGAAGTATATCAACTAAAAGAATAACAAGGCAACACACTAATACACACTTATGATTAACATTGTTTTATTTGGGAAACCAGGCGCAGGAAAAGGAACTCAGGCAGAATTCTTAAAAGAAAAATACAATTTGGTACATCTTTCTACGGGAGATATTTTTAGATTTAATATCAAAAATGAAACCGAATTAGGGAAATTGGCCAAAAGCTATATGGACAAAGGCGATTTAGTTCCTGATGCATTAACCATCAAAATGCTCGAAGATTCAGTAGATAATAATCTTGGTGCAAATGGGTTTTTGTATGATGGTTTTCCAAGAACTTTGGCTCAAGCTGAAGAATTAGATAAGTTTTTAGCCAGTAAAAACTGGAAAGTTGCTGCTACAATTGCACTCGAAGCTGATGACGAAATTCTAATTCATCGCGTACTTGAAAGAGGAAAGACTTCAGGCCGATCTGATGATCAGGATGAAGAGAAAATCAGACACAGATATCAAGAATACAACGAAAAAACAGCTCCTTTAATGGAGTATTATAAAGCACAAAATAAATTTTATCCAGTAAACGGAATTGGTTCCATAACTGAAATTACCGAGCGATTAAGCAAAGTTATTGATAATTTATAGGAGCAATTTCCAGCTGAACGTTTCAAGTCCTCGCTTCAAAAAACAATTTTTTCAAGCCATAAAAGGAGCTTCCTCCGGTCGCTCTTTTCTGTCAGAAAAATTAAGTTTTTTGAAACTGCGGGCTTTACGCTTACATCTGGGCTAGAAAGCAGATTAATAATAAAAATATACTTTGGAAATTCTAATAATTCTTTTTTTAATCATCCTTAACGGAGTTTTCTCTATGTCAGAAATCGCACTGATTTCGGCACGAAAAAACCGATTGGAAACTGCTGCAAAAAAGGGAAATAAAAATGCCCAAATCGCATTGGATTTGGCTAATACACCCAATAAGTTTTTATCGACAGTTCAAATAGGAATTACACTTATAGGAATTCTTACCGGTATTTATTCTGGGGATAAAATCACGCACGATGTTCAGGAATTTATAGCAGGATTTGAAATACTAAAACCATTCGCTCCGTCAATTGCAGTAGGAATTGTCGTTGTGATTTTGACATTCTTTTCATTGGTTT
>Ga0208116_1000498_pt1 | contig 12209 bp, 13 predicted proteins | sample LakWasMeta9_HOW4_2_FD_183859 | JGI IMG/M metagenome (GOLD analysis project Ga0208116, IMG submission 183859) | Freshwater sediment methanotrophic microbial communities from Lake Washington under simulated oxygen tension - Sediment Metagenome... | ecosystem: Environmental > Aquatic > Freshwater >... | reverse complement strand
TTGCTGCTCTGCTTTACATTGGCTGGAGCATTAAGCGTCAATCCGGTTCTCATCGTACCTTATCCCGTGATGGTTGGCCTGATTTTGTGTTCGCCTTTCATGACGGCGAAGAAATCGGGCCTCGTATGCTGACTCGAATAGCCAAACATACTGGGCTTAATCCAAGCGATTTATGAGTTCTTGGCTTTAACCGTTCTCTACAGCCTAACAAAACGGTCAAAGGGACGCGCCGCCCTAAGGCGGTTTTATAATTTCAAGCTTCCGAGTGGCCGCGCCCGGTTAGCTTTACGTTGGGCAACATATTGGCTAATGAGGCAATATCTCATGGAATTGGTGTCAAGAATCTGTACGGTGGAGAATTTGGCTAACTCCGCCGGCTCCGTCTCATGGCACGCGTATCGAGAGGCGGAAGGACTTACTGATACAACCATGGTCCCCGAACTCGTTGAGTTTCTAGACTCAAATCCGTCAAAGGATCAACGCAAGGCCGCGTACTTCATAATTGGCAAGCTTGGTAAGAACCTTCAAGACCCAAACTGCGCCTCGTCTCTCTTGTCCTTTATCCCAACAGAGCCGCCGTAGGGTATGCCATCGCGTACCTTTTTAATGTGTTCCGGTGCTTCGTCGCAAAAAGGTATGCGATGCATACCCTACTTGGCTTTGAGAAGGTACGCACAGCGTACCCTACAAAAGGGAAACAGGAGCGCTTGTCATCATGCCCCCGTTACCATTCATGCAATTAATTCACTTGCTCCAGTTGCAAACACCGCCCCGCTCAAGTTAAAAAGCCCGAACAGCACGCACGCTGGCCTCGTGGCCCTTATTTCTAGAGTTCTGTTGTCCATTGGTAAGGTTCTGCATCCACGCTTCGCTGGAGGACGACTCGGTTGAACTCCAATAACTACCAATACTACCAAAAAAACCGCCCAAATTGTTTGGATCTGCGATACCCAGATTTGTGCCGTCACCATCCGAATCAGCCAAATTTGTCCACATCAAATTTAACTCATATTTTGACGGCAAATACCAGTCGCCATAACACGTTTCCGATGCCGAGCCCGTGCATGGGGTTGTACCATTGTCCTGTACACGATAATTTGCGGCCAAATTGGCGACAAAATGACCCGCGCTGGTATCGCCGATTTGAGCGGCTACAATGAGGGCCGTATCCATTTCGCCGGCACCCAGGCCATCAGCTGTAGCGCCTGTCTTTTTCAAAGTTCCGCCCACGTCCACCCACTGAATGCCGTCAAGTTTGTCGCTTTGGTCGGCTTGGGCTGCTATTAACCCGTGTTGCCCATCAGCATCGACATAAAATACTATGCCGCCCTGGTAATGTTCGCCTATCGCATGGGGTGGGCTACCTGACCCGGCAGGACCTTGAGGTCCGGCCGGGCCTGCTACTCCTTGTGCGCCGGTTGTGCCTTGCGCCCCCGGTACTCCCGGCACTCCTTGTGCGCCGGTTGCACCTTGCGCTCCCGGCAAACCTTGTGGACCGGTAGCGCCTTGATTGCCTTTTTCATTCCAGGTAATCTTGGTTTCTAGTAACGTACAGACGGCCGCCGTTGCGGCGTCGATGACCCTAACCGACCCTAATGCCTTCAAATAGCAACCGGTATAAACCCCGTTGTTCGGAATTGCCGCTTGGCCCGCATTCCAAAACAGTAGCCCTACTACCATCAAGGCTGCCGAACCGAATGAAAATTTTGTTGTTGATTTTGTATGGATGTTCATGCTGATCTCCAAAGATGGGTATTGATTAACGGAGGTTGCAAACATTCGGGTCGGGGGTTGCAAACCCCGACCCATTCAAAGCGCTGATTAGCCAGGATTCCGCCCCGGCTTTGCGCCCATTTCAACCATGCCTATCGATTGTCCAGCTTCGATACGCGAAAGCCGCAGGGTTAACGCTTCAACGCGCTGCGCCTGGGCTTGCAGCACAACCATTTGTTGTTTGAGAGCGGCGATTTCCTGGACTTGCTGTTGGTTGTTCAGCTTTTCCGTCGCCAATTGGCTGTTCATGTGCTGGACTTCATTCAATAGCATCGGGATCAGTTTGTGATATTGCACGGTTTCAATTTCACCTTTTGCGTTATGCGCGACCAAGTCCGGGTACACTTGGTTAACCTCTTCGGCGATCAGGCCGTACTCCAGCGGATTCGCTCCGTTTGCAGCTGACTGTTGGTAATGATAGGTCACCGGACGCAATTGCAATAAACGGCGGCTGGCGTCGTTCATATCGTGAATGTCTTTTTTAAACCGTTCCGACGAGTTCAGCGTACCCAATTGACCGTTGCTGTCGATCACCACGGCTACAGCATCATTGGCGGCAGGACTTACGCCACGAATGCCGCCGATAAAGGTGCGGGTTTGAGATGCGCTGCCGATACGTGTAGTAAAGGATTCTTGGGCTAAACCCTGATGACTGAGGTAGATATTGTTGCTGCCCTTGATGAGATCGAAACCCGCATTGAAACCCAATGCCAAATTATTACTGCCGATCGTGTTATTCGACAGCGTGGCTTGTCCCACGGCGGTGTTGTTATCCCCATCGGGATTGGCATAAAGTGCCCGCCCGCCGATCGCGGTGCTGTTGCTGCCTCTTACATTCGCATGCAACGCGGTTGCACCGATCGCGGTGTTGGAATTTCCCGTGGTGTTTGAATGCAGCGCCTGCTCGCCGAAAGCATTGTTGCTATTACCTGATTCGTTGGCAGTGAGTGCGTTTACGCCAAAAGCATTATTGGAATTACCGATTATGTTATGGGCTAGGGCGCTGAGACCGAACGCGTTATTGTAAGCCCCCATAGTGTTGTTATTCAGTGCCTCTACGCCAGTGGCGGTGTTGGAATGACCTTGGGTATTAGCACCGAGCGCGTAGTTACCTGTAGCGGTATTGTAAGTACCTTTTGTATTTGCGCGGAGTGCGCCGATACCGATGCCGGTGTTGGCGCCGCCGATCGAGTTGGCTTCCAGCGCGAAAGCACCGATGGCCGTGTTGGAGTTGCCCGTGGTGTTGTTCTTAAGCGCTCTCGATCCAAAACCGGTGTTCCCCGTTCCTGTGTTGGCCTCTGGTCCTATATCGGCGGGGATCGGGCTTGGTGCATTGTTTAACAGAACGCCCGTCCCGCCGGCGGTGTTGTAGTTCGCATCACTCGCGGTGGGGTTCGGCGGTGGCGCGCCCCAACTGGGGCTGATGCCCTGGGCCAGCAATAAAACCGTCAAGGGTAAGGAAAAAGCAGAATGGTATTTCATGATTTAACTCCGGTGATATAAAGATGATTAATAAATTCAGGTACGTAGGGCCGGATCAACCATTGCCTGTGCCTGGATCGAGGCACGGCAATCGCGTTTTTTGCGGTTAAAATCTTGTATCTCATTGCTATCGCAAAGCCTTCGCAAGGGAAACAAGGGGGGCGTTTGTCATCACTGCCCCCCGTTTGCCAATCATCAAATTAATTCCCTTGCTCCAACATCGGAATTAGAAATGCCGTTTTGCCGTCGATGAGATTAAAGCCTTCGATGGATGGCATCACGCAGGGCACGATGCCGCCCGGACCCGGCTCAACGCTGACCTCCGTGCGAAATTGCAGACGCGCATCTTGATTGGGCTTGAAGGTGTCGGCATTCAAATTCAACGTCGCCGCCTGGCCCGGCAACAGGCTTTTCGTAGTCTTGGCTAACAGCGTACCGTCAATGCCGTAAAAGCTCAGCGTCACTCGGTACGGGTCGGGAGGATAATCCGCCGAGCGGTAGATGTCGGCCGTATTGACGACGTTGAGCCGCACCCCTTGTCCGCGGGTAATGCCGACAATACTGGAATCGTAATCACCGGGCGGATTGTGCGCCACGATGTCGTCCGGCGGATTGTGCCGTCCGGGATAGACATAGGCGGTGCGTCGCGTAGCGTTGTCGATGACTTCTACTACCGGCTTAAAGCCCGGCATAATACCGGTCTCGGCATCGGCTTCGGCGATAACCACCGGGCGAATTCTTTGGCTGCCGCCGATCCGCAGCAGCGGGGCTTTGTAGTCCAAAAAGGCGGACTGCTGGGCGGCCAGATCGAAGCTTTGTTGAGTTAAAATCCTGCCGTCGCCGTTCAGAAAATAAAGTGTGACGCGGTAGGGGTCGGGTGGATAAACTCGCGAGGTATTACGGTCTACAATAACGTTGAGCCGCGCGGTTTGTCCGTTGGCAATCGCCAACATGCCAAACCCCGGATGGCCCCGCTGTGGGTCAAAATCGGCGGCATACGCCATTTGCCCCAGCACCGGGAGCACCAATGAAAGGCCAATGAACGCATAAAACGCGAGCCTCTTGCCGAATAAGTTTAATTTTTGCATTTTTCTCTCCTTTAAAGAGTAATGGGTTGTTTCTATTCACGTCATGCTGACGTATTAGAAGCGTGCCAGGCTGGGAGCGCAGTAGGCCGGACTTAAGTCCGACCTATATTTATTTATAGCCAAGCCTGATTACTTGACGAACGTCATTTCAAACGCCACCTGGAAGGTGCCCTCTTTGCCGCCCGCGAAGGTAAGTGTCTTTACGCGCGTGCCCGAGGCCGGCGCTATCAGATCCGCGGTATCCAGCCGCAACTCTTGGGTACGACCAACCACGTCGTCAAAGTTGGGTCCGCCGGTCGGTGCGCGGAGCGCGCCGCCGATGTCCGTGATGATCTTTTCGACCCGCGTTGCCCGATCCACGCCGACCGACCCGGCAAGGCTGGCGACGGCCGCCACCTTGACCAAGGTGCGCAGCGCATCGGGCTTGCCGTCATCGTTTTCCATCACCGAGGCAATGAAGATAACATCGTCACGATCGTGGATGACGGCCGGGGTCTTATTGTTGAGACTCCAGAACGGCCGGCGCACGACGCCAAGGGTCGAATAAAAGTCGATCAACGGCTGCGGCAGGTTGGGCGGGAGCACAAGTGTGCCGTGGGTTTCGCCTTTTTCGACGTCGGACCACGGCCCGTACAGGGTCACCTCCACCTGGGCTATCAACGGAATCAGGTTGACGGCGGTCACCAGCACATAAGGTTCGTCAGCGTTGGCCTCCGTGCTGTCGTTAAGAGATTTAATGCTTTTTACCGAGAGGGTTAAATTGGCAGACATGGAGTATTCTCCTTGAGATTTTAGATTTAAGTGATAATGGGTTTCGTCTATTAAACGATAAATTGCTTAACGGACGGCTCTACTATAAAGCTAACGAATTTTATTTACTTGTCCGGGACGGAACAATTACTTGACTGAGACGGCGGTTGCGATTTAACGGCCAATAATTACAGCGCATCCGGCAAAATAATCAGCCAGGTAGACCTGGCAACAGCCCCATCGTTGCCCGACATTTGGGTAGCGATCGTCTGAGCATTGAAAATGTCGGGCACAAAAAGCGTGCCCGACCCAGGCTATCGTAGGGTACGCTGTGCGTACCTTTTCAACGCCCAAAAGGTACGCACAGCGTACCCTACAGCGGGAAGTTATTGTTGACGAAATCCTAAAGCCGCCCCTACTCCTACTCGGCGTTTTTCGCAAACTTGACCGCGTGCAGTATAACGATCAAGCCGTAAACCCAGGCCCGCTGAGCGTATAGCGGCATATATTTAATGTTAGATTCTATCAAAGGCATTACCGGAGCATGCCGTTTATTTTTTAGGCGGTGTGAATTATTGACTACACAATTGATCGCTTGCCCTGTACAGTGCTTTTGCGTGAGTTGGAAGCCTAAAGACGCCTAAATTCACTGATCTTTCTTAAAACCTGAGCGGAGTGCGGATAGATGAATGCAGACAACGTCGCAACCTGTACTGAAAATACGAAAGCAGTGTTGCCGCCGCAAGGCATCAAGTATTCAACCGAAAACTTTTCACCAAACGAAAGACGGGATTGGGCATGTGATGTGCTGGGGCGGGAATATGGCAAGGTTGACATTTCCTTTCCCGCTGCCAGTGATGTGCGCGGTGAAGTAACCATTTACCCTTGGAATGAGCTTAGGTTATCCTCACATCACTGTAGCCAAATGGCTATCCAGCGCTTGCGTTGCGAGCCAGATCTCATCAGCCAGGACATTTATTTTGTCAATATCCATTTGTCGGGCGAGGTCCGCTTGCAGCAAAACGACAGGGAGGCCCTGGCACAACCGGGCGACATCACCCTTCACGATATGACCTTGCAGCATCGACTGAGCAGTTTGCAGCAGATGTCTTTATTGGCGGTTTCGATTCCGCGCCGCTTGCTAAAAGAAAGGATTCCCAGCATCGAACACTATACCGCGCTGCACATTCCAGGGCATGTAGGCATCGGCGCGCTGGCGTCGAACTTTATCCGCTCGACTTTTAGCCAAGCCGATCAGTTAAGTGCGCAGCAGTTTTCTGCACTGTCGGAACATGCACTCGATTTGTTAACGATGGCATTGGTGTCGGCGCGCCCGGCGCGCTACAACTTGTCGAAAAACCATACTTTCATGCTGAACCAAATTAAAGCTTTTGTCGGGCAGCACCTGACCGACGAAACGCTGAATCCGGCAATGGTGGCCGCCGGTGTAGGGCTTTCATCACGCCATATCAGCAGTCTGTTTAAAGCGGAAGACACCTCGTTAATGCGTTATATTTGGCAGCGTAGACTTGAAAACTGCCGCAAAGAGTTGGTCAGTCCACTGCATCCCGGACAGCGTATTTCCGAGATTGCGTTTCGTTGGGGATTTAATGACTTATCGCACTTTAGCCGGCTTTTCAAAGAACGATACGACTGTTCGCCCAAGGAATATCGGTCGATACATGACGCAGGCGGGTTGTTAGGATATGGTCATAAATAACTTCCCGATAAAATTTTCCGTTCGTCCTGAGCCCTTCGTTAAACTCAGGAGAGCCTTGTCGAAGGATGGACGGAAAATTCCCGGCTCATGCTGTCACCCGTTCATGCTTCGATGAACTCAGCACGAACGGGTGACAGCATTTAGGGAAGCTATTTTTGACGGAATCCTTAGCAAATTTGTAGATTTGATCATAGCAGATTGGGTTTCATGCTTTTCTCAACGACGGGATATTCATCCCATCCATCGCCTTTGGAAATGCATGGACAGCCATTGATATTGGTAGCGGTTAAAGGTTCGAGTCGGGGGTTGTAAACCCCGACCCGCTTAAGGGCGCATAAAGCCGCCCGGTATTGATGCTCCAGTGCTTGGAGCGAAGCCGATCGCGAACTTGATCAAGGGGTTCGGCGGTGTATTTTTCGTCAGCACATAGCAGTTGCTATCAACTATTAAATGCCGTAGCATCCAACTTAACAGATTGTCAGAGTGGCGTTATACACCGGTGATCTTTCTTGATATACACCTGAATAGGTGTCTACTAAACGTTATGTTTACGAACCAAGCACAAGGAAAAATGTATGCCAACGATTACATGTAGCAATGAAGAGTGTGGCGCTGAGATTGAATTTGATCTCTCCCAACTAGAAATTGAAGGTTCACAGCCATCTGGAAATCATACAACTCAGCACTCCGCTTCCGGCGAAGTTGTCTGCAAAATGTGCAACACTGAAACTGAGGTCAACTATGTCTGGGATGAGTTAGATGACACCGGTGAAATACTAAGCTTGGATTTCACTTGAAAGTCAAACATTTAATGAATTAAACAGGAGTTTCAAGTGATAATTACTTTGCCCGAAGAAAATGGCACTCAATTCAATTTGGCATCTTTAATCCGCCACCTTATAACTGAAGGTAGGCCATATATAATTCAAGGGCAGCAGAACGTGTCCCTAGCAGACCATTCTAAAAACAGATCGCTAGATTATTGGCTCAGAGAAAATGTTGCTCAATACCCAGATAGAAAGCAGGCCACAAACGAATTAGTTGCACAAATCTGCAATACCGGATTATTTCGCGAAAATGCAAATTTAATATGCCCAAATAGTGGACGCGCTTGTAATGGTATCGAACTGGTATAAACATAACATGACGCTCAAAGGGACGCTCCGCTTCGCTGCGCGCCCCTTAGCTCTGCGTTAGGCAACAAAATGTTCGAACTCAGTTATCGCCCTCTTCGATATCGCGATCGATGGTTCGCCTACCTAGATTTGCTCGGGTTCACGAACCTCGTTCAAACGGAATCGATCGAAGACGTACTTCCTGTCTACTCTGAGGCGCTTCAGCAGATGCGTGCTGCATGCAATCACGGACGGGAACAGGTAGGCCTGATAAATTCATGGTTTTCGGATACGTTCATCATTTACTCTGGCTCCGATAGCCTTGAAGATTTTGCACACGTCGAAAGCGCAGCGAGAATCTTCTTTCAGCTTCTGATTATGAAACACATTCCAGTTCGGGGTTGTATAAGTCATGGCAAGCTGTACTCTCAGTCGAAGCGCAACATTTTTGTTGGCCCAGCACTGCTCGAAGCACACACGTACGGTGAGGCATTAGACTGGGTTGGTTTCTGCCTTGCCCCAAGCGTTGAGGAAAAATTGAAAGATAAACTGCCGGTAGAGCAGCGCGCGTTCTACCGGAAGATTGCCGATAGGAAAGTCCTCAGAAAAGCGCCGGCCGATCACTTGTATTCGTTTGCGTTCAATAATGGGACGGTTAATGGCAAAAATCCGTATCGGGTTGCATTGCAAGCCATGCAGCAGGCAGCACCGCTGGAAGCAGTGAGCAAGTACCAAAATGCGTTGGCATTTCTTGACAAATATGCCTAACAAAGCGCTCAACTGGAGCGCGGGAGCGAGGCGGCTGTGTTTTTTCGGCTTTCCGGCCCGCGCCCGGTTAGCTTATCGTTACGAACCAGAAGCTATTCATGAATTTATTATTTGTATGTAGCGAAAATAGACTCCGTAGCCCTACAGGCGAAGAAGTCTTTTCACAGTATGATGGGGTCAATGCAATTGGCTGCGGTACAAATTCAGATGCGGCGACGCCAATAAGCGGGGACTTGATTGAGTGGGCTGATATTATATTTGTTATGGAAAAGAGCCATAGAAACAAGGTATCAAAAAGATTCAAGGACTTATTGCATGGCAAGCGCATGATTTGCCTTGATATTCCTGATGAATATGAACGAATGGACCCTATGCTTGTTCGGTTACTGGAAAGTCGCGTTTTAAGACATATAAATAATGGACGCAAATTCACATAAAACAGCGCTCAAGGTGACGCTACGCCCCCCCTTAGCTTGGCGCTAGGCGTGGGAAGCCAAATGTCATCGCAAGCTATCTTCGGATTATTATCCGCTGGCGTCATAGTCCTATCCTTTGTGAACAGCCCCCTACTAAATGGCGTAACAACAAAACCAAATTTTTCTGCCCAGCCTGCCATGCCAAGTGGCTTCAATCCAGACCGCCTCAGTTTTCCAGTCGCAATACGGGGTCTGGTTCAGGCTATATCGGCATCGTTCTGCTTCTTGCATTTGTGCCACTGGCAGGTTATCTTTTGGCGAAGGCATATGCCTAAATTTTGTATAAGCCGAGGAGTTTATGACTCAATTAGAACTACTAGAGCAACATATTGCCACATTAGATGACGATTCCTTTTCAAAACTCCGGGAATGGTTTATTGAATTCGATCAAGTTCGATGGGATAAAAAGCTTGAAGTCGATTCGAATACCGGGAAGCTTGATTTTCTTATCAACGCAGCACTTGCCGAACATAAAGCAGGCTCAACGAGAGACCTTTGAAGCACAAGGCGTCTTCCAGTTTTTGGATTGCTTGCCTAACCCATCCATCACCTCGGGCGCAAGCGATAAAGCCGCTTGCGCCGGTTATCTCAAAGGTTAGTCGTCATGAAAAACTCGCGCTTTCGCTATGAGTCGTCTCAGCTATTGCACGGTACGAAGTACGTTCTGATGAACGGGAACGAGCCAATTCCCTACTTGGAAGCCCTTGACTCATTGGCTCGAAACCCAGAATTTCGAGAAGGCCTAACAGCAGTACTCGCCGCAAGCGACTACGCCGCCTATCGTTGGGAGACGCCGCCGATAACCCTTGCCGGAAGAGCAAGGCCCTTCGAGTTCGTCTTGGTCGATTCCCCAAGTCTTGCGCCCAGCCCCGAGCCCGAGGTTTTTGGGCCGTACTTTTCTGAATTGCCTGCCGAAGTGGATGTTCTCGCGATCCCCAACCTCGGCAAAACCGCCACCCTGATCGTACCCAGGCAACTTGCGCAACCTCGGAGCTATTGCCATCTGGCAAGGTTCGTTAGGGAGGCGCCAAAACCGCAAATTCATCATCTCTGGCAGTGCGTTGCGGATGCTGTGAAAGCCAACCTGTCCGAACGTCCACTTTGGTTGAGCACGGCCGGTGACGGAGTCTCTTGGTTGCATGTCCGGGTCGAAGGCACACCAAAATACTACGCGTATCGGCCCTATGCAAACGACGTCTAACACCTATATCAAGGGACATGCCTTCGACAGGCCGCTTGCTTCGAACGCCAGGACACCGAAAACGGTCATGCCTCCTCTGTCAGAATAGTTGGCGGATAGCCGCGTAGTATTGACCTTCGCTGACCCAGTGTTTGCTTGTTATGATTGCAGTTTCCATCGGAGCATCTTATCAAAAGCCCCGGAAATCCATAAAGCGCCAGCATTATTTAAACGGCGGCTTTGATTGAGACTCAAAGCCCTTTCGGCCCGATCAGCCAATAAACCGCGAACCCCGCCCAGGTCAATCCGAGCAATAGCCACGGTAGCCAATGCTGCCGGTAAACGATCATTGCTTCGATTGACGAATCGTCCGTCTGCTCCGATGACTCGGTTTGCCGCGCGGCTTTCTTGAGCCTTTTGTTCAACTCGCGGGCTTTTTCTTTTTGCTGCTTTTTATACAGATCGATGCCCTTCTGGATGCCCTGGGCGATCAGCTTGGTCTGTTCTTTGGTTTGCGCCGGGCGCTGCGTGGCCCTCGCGATTTTCAGCGCTTCTTCCTGCGTTTGCGGCGACGGTTTTTGATAATTCGGTTTATTGGCCATGAGGGTATCGGAAGTCTGATGGGGTCAACGCATTCTGCGCATCGAAATAGGTGATCATACTGCAAAAAATCGGCGACGGACAAAATTCATTCCGCGCTGTTCCTGGTCACCGCAAACAGCCTGGGAGCCGCAGGATCGTTCGCTTTGGCATCGATCCGCTCGACCTTGAAGCGTTCGGGGTCCAGGGCTTCGCACCAATGCCCGACCTGATCGGTCTCCTGCGCGCCGCCGGGATGGCCGGGATAGGCCACGATCGTGATGATGCCGCCGGGACTCAGCAATCGGCTCGCCGCGGTAAGCGCGGCCAGCGTCGAATCGGCCCGGGTCATCACGGCTTTATCGCTGCCGGGCAGATAACCGAGATTGAACATCACCGCAGCGATCGCGCCGTGATCCGCCTTGGGTATCCGCTCAAGCAGTCCGGCATGACTGTCATGAAACAAGGTCAGGCAAGCGCGCAGCGCGGGCTCTTTGACTTTGGCTGCGGCGGACTCCAACGCGGAGCGTTGAATGTCAAAACCGTAAACCCTGCCACCCGGTGCGACCTGCCGCAACAGAAACAGCGTGTCATGGCCGTTGCCGACCGTCGCATCGATGGCGAGCGCGCCGGGACGCAAACGCGCGCCGATCAGTTCATGGGCCTTATCAACCAGGGAAATACGTTCTCTCATAACGCGCTATGTCGCAGGATTTGGGCAAGGCTTCGCCTGTTAACAGAGAGTCGGCAAAACGGCCGGCATACCAGGGAATCATCACGCTGCCCTTGGCGCCGAAGCCGTTGAAGATATGGAGTTGCGACAGCTTGGGATGCTTGCCGATGAACGGCTGCCGGTCCTCCGTGCAGGGTCGGACGCCGGCCTCGTGCGCGATCAGCCTGGCGTGCTTCAAGCCCGGAAAGATGCGTTCGCCCGCCGCCAGCAGTTCCGCTTTGGCCTCCCCGGTGATGCGGCTGTCGACGTTTTCGCGGTCGAAGGTCGCGCCCAGGCGGACCCTGCCGCTGCCGACAGGCAGGAGCCAATGGCCGTCATTGAATAAGCGGTCGGGTATCGGCAAGGCGTGTTCCAGCGTCAAAATCTCGCCTTTCGCCGGCCGCAGCGGCAGCCACGAAAACCAGGGATTTTCGCGCGCGCGAGAACCTTCGCAAAAAATGATCCGGCGGGGACGAAATTCCTTCCATTGCAAAACCGGATCGAAATGCAGATCGCGGTAATCAAAATACGCCTGCCGGTAGGCCGAATGGACGCGCAAATAGTCC
>Ga0208116_1000494_pt1 | contig 12247 bp, 10 predicted proteins | sample LakWasMeta9_HOW4_2_FD_183859 | JGI IMG/M metagenome (GOLD analysis project Ga0208116, IMG submission 183859) | Freshwater sediment methanotrophic microbial communities from Lake Washington under simulated oxygen tension - Sediment Metagenome... | ecosystem: Environmental > Aquatic > Freshwater >... | reverse complement strand
AAGAGTTACTTCGCTCATGTTCTGATGATTCTGGCATTGCGCAAGCCCCCGACACCGGCGAGCAAGCTTGAAAGGAGAGTCGGCATGAACTGTGGCTTAAGGTTGGATGTCTAGCGTTAAGCTCAGCGGCGAAGCGTTAGCGGAGTCCGCTGGAGCGTTAGGTTATGTTTATATGCCAAGTACAACAACCAATTCTTTGTTTTCGACCAACACTCTTTTCAAGACTAACTTGGCTGCCGCCTGCTTTATGTCGTCCACTTTGAGCGTGTAGATTGGGTGAGAAGCATAATATTCCGTGAGTGCTTGCTCCATTACTGTAGTAACTTTGCTAATGTGTTTTTCAGAAATTCCCTGAATTGACATTTGCTCAATATTCGGATCAGTTAGGTAAAATTGTCCACTTTTCGGCTCGTACCTTATGCTCCCAGATGCGTCCAGTGAGCCGCCTAGCGGTTTTTCTTCGCCACCCAACTTGATATTCAAAGTAACATCTAACCCTGCATTGACTCGATCACTTCCATTTGTTAATTCGATTCTAGGGTTATCTAAAGTAACTTGAAAGATAAAGAAGTAAGATTTTGAAACGGGTAATTTTTCTTGAAGTTTTTCTTGTAGTTGTTTTTCTGTAACTCTTACAACATATTCTTTGCTGGAAACATAGATGTAAACTCCCGTCGCAATTGCAAGCACAACAACTACGAGGGGTATAATTTTTCTGAGCACGGGAGATCCTTAAACATAACTAAAATTAGATCCCAAAAAAAGACCTAAAAATTTATGGAGTCAGTCTGCTAAATATCTAGGCGCGACTATAAGTCAAACAATATCATAAGGCAAATAAATTTTAGTGCACCCAACATAGCGCCGATCAAGCATGCTAAACACCCCCGACCCAACCAAGCCGCCAAGGCTATTGGACCAAGTTGTTTCTAGAATGCGGGTTAAGCACTACAGCCTGCGTACCGAGACAAGTTATGTCGATTAGATAAAACGCTATATAAGGCATCACGGTAAGCGGCATCCCAAGGATATGGGGGCTGCGGAGGTCGAGGCATTTTTAACGCATCTGGCGGTCGAGCGTAATGTTTCTGCCAGTACGCAAAATCAGGCAAAATGTGCGCTCCTGTTCCTTTATAAAGAAGTATTGGGAGTCGATTTACCGTGGCTGGATAACGTGACGCAAGCGAAGGCGCCAAAGCGTTTGCCGGTGGTGCTGACGCAGTCTGAGATACAGGCCGTCCTTAGCCGTCTGGATGGGTCGATGTGGCTGATTGCCAGCTTGTTGTATGGCAGCGGTTTACGCATTATGGAAGCGTTGCGTTTACGGGTGAAGGATGTTGATTTTGCCCGGCGAGAAATTTTGGTGCGCGAGGGTAAAGGTTTTAAGGATAGAGTCACCATTACCCGAGGGATTGGTGCAACCGTTAAAAAACCATTTGGTTAAAGTCAAAACTCTACATGAACAGGACTTAAGTGCTGGCTATGGCGCTGTTTCCCGACACGCAAACCGTCGCGCAGGTGCCGTGCGCGATCATCACGTCTTCATTCGCCAAATCTGTGGTCAGCTTATTGAAACGGTTGCCCGCGCCGATGCGCGCGATGCCGGCGGCTTTGTCGATCAGCACGTGATCGATTTGCGACAGATCGATCAACACCACGTTCGTGCCGGTGCTGTCGCCTTCGTGATCGTGACCGCCGCCACGCACGCGCACCGGAATATGATTTGCGATCGCCGTTTTGTAAGTCACGGCGACCTCGTCGGTATTGCGGACCATGCCGTCAATCTTGCTCAGCACCTGCCCCGCGGAAACGCCTGAGGGAACGCCCTGGCCGTTAGACCCCGTAGGCCCGATGTCGCCTTTTGGACCCGTAGCCCCGGTTGCTCCAGTCTCGCCAGTGGCCCCGGCCGGCCCGGTTGCCCCAGTCGGGCCAGTTTCCCCGGTGGTTCCCGTCGCTCCGGTAGCACCGGTGGTTCCCGTCGCTCCGGTAGCCCCGGTTGTGCCGGTCGGCGCTTTCAATACAATCTCGATGTAGGCCGGATGACTGGTCTGTTTGGTTTCCTTGCTGTCGAGGTAGACCTTCATGCGATTCGCGCCCGGCTCGATCATCAAACCGTTGTTGGTCTCGCCATCCACCCACTTTCCGACCTTCTCGGTCACGTCCTGCATGACATAACCGCCGGCGGACGGATTGGCGGTGGTGCCGATAGCGTCGCCTACGCCGGGCGCATTGGCGTAGGTCACCGTACCTTCCGCCCAGAGGCCGGTGATCGGCTTGATTACCAAGGGACCCGTGCCGATCACCGCGTTGGAATACATCATCAGAGTGGCTTTGGCGATGTCCGCGGAGGTCACGGTGTTCGGCAGCGCGGACAAATCGAAGCGCAGCAGCGCTTTGTTGACGACGCCCCTCGCGGACTTCACCTTGAGCGGAGTAATCGCTCTGCCGACCTTATTGGCAAAATTGGATTGGATGTAGCTGTCGGCCACGACCGGAGCGGTGATGGCGTGCACCGCGGCGAAAGGCGCAAAGCTCAAGGCGGCCAGGGTGGCTTGTAAGGGGGAGAGTCGGAATAGTATCCTCGTTGGCAGTGGTGTTGCGCGGGTAGGGCGCCCGCTGGGCGGCTCGCGGCATTTACAAATAACGGAGTCTACTGTACAGAAAAAACAAACCTCGAAGCTGTCAAAAGCTGTCCTCGACGCGCCAAAGCGGACACAGGCCGCTATAATGCCTCCGCCATGTCAAAATTTTTTCTGATCTTTCTTTTATGCCTGCCGTTCCTGGCCGAAGCGCAGACGGTCATCGCGTTGCGCGGGGACCAAAGCGTGCATTTGCCGACCTCCGACGAAGTGGAGGTGTGGCGGGACAGCGCGCGCGATGCCACGCTGGAGCGAATCATCGCGGCACCGCCCGCGTTCAAACCGGCGCCGATGCCGTTCAACGGCGGCTATACGCGCGACGTGCACTGGTTTCGCCTGCGTCTGCAACGGGCCGGCGATGCCCCCAAACGCTGGCTGCTGACGGTCAAACCGGCCTATCTGGACGACATTCGGCTGTACGCCCCGGCGCCGGGGGGCGGTTATGCGGAACAACGCGCCGGCGGCCGCGTTGCCGCCGCCACGCGCCCTTTGGACAAAGCCTACGGCAGCAATGCGTTTACGCTCGATGTGCCTGACGGCGAGCCGCAGGTCGTGTACTTACGGCTGCAGACGGTCAGTTGTTTGTCGATCGTAGAGCTTTCTTTGGCTGCGCCCGAAGCGCAGGCGGCGCGTTTGGGTTTTAATAATCTATTGCTCGGCGTGATAACGGGCGCGCTGTTGGCCATCTCCATTAACGCCGTCATACTATGGTATTGGCTGCGGCAAACGTGGTGCCTGTGGTTTTTGGGTTACGCGCTCGGCGCCGCTTTGCTTTTTTTGGCGCGCGACGGCGCGGCCATGCGCTATGGGCTGACGCATTGGCCCGCTTTGGCCGCCGTGCTGGCGCCGATCGGCTCATGCGTGTTCATCGGCTCCGGCGCGCTCTTTTTCATCGGTTTTTTTGACATACGCCGCCATTTTCCGGTGTTCTATCGGATCTTTTTGGGCATGGCGGTCTTGTCGGGAGTGGCCTTGCTCAGCCTGTTCATCGATGATGCCTACGTGCATTGGGCGTCGTGGCTGATGCTGTATTCGTTACTGTCCATGCCCTGTTTTTTGTATGTCGCCTGGCGGGTTACGCGGTTGAATTTTAGCGGCGGCCGATTCTTTTTTGCAGGTTATTTGCTTAACTGTTTATCGTCGACCAGCAGCCTCCTGGCCGTCAACAACGTGATTCCCGCGAGCATGAACGCGCACAGCTTTTCGCAATGGGGCGTGTTGATTTATCTGCTGTTTTTCCAACACAGCATTTATCAGCGCGTGCGTTCGGTCGAACAGCAGCAGCGCGAAGCCGATTTGCGCGCTCAGGTGGCCGAGCGCTTGGCGGCCAGCGAAATGCAACGCCGGCAGGAACAGGCGATGTTTTTGAACATCGTCGCGCACGAATTGAAAACGCCGCTGGCGGTGATCGACAGCGCGGTGCAAACGTTGGAATCGCAAGCGCAAGACGGCAATCCGTTGATCGCCTCGCGCCACGACCGGATTCGCCGCGCGGTGTCGAACTTGAACAATCTGCTCGAAAACGCCTTGTCGGCCGAACGCTACGACAACGCCCCGCTGCAACCGCGCTTCGCGCCGATAGCGCTCGACCGCTTTCTGGCCGAAACGGTGCGGCGCATCGTGTCGGAAACGCGCGTCTGCGACATTCGCATCGCGCCCGGCTGCGTTTGCGTGGCCGACCGCACGCTGATTCATCTGGCGCTGAGCAATTTGCTGGTCAACGCGCTGAAATACAGCCCGGCCGACAGCCCGCTGCGGCTCAGCGCCGCGCCGGAGATGCGGGCCGCACGGCCGGGCGTCGCGTTGAGCCTGGACAATCGCTACGCCCATCCGCACCCGCCCGATTGCGCACGCTGGTTTACCAAGTATTACCGCCAGCACGAACAGCCGAACATCGAAGGCTTGGGCCTGGGTTTGTATCTGGTCAGGGAAATCGCCTGCGCCCACCAGGGCGGCGCCGACGCGCGCGCCGAGCCGCTTGGCGAGGTGTGGCTGATTTCGTTGACTTTATGGTTGCCGCATCCCGAAACGGAGATAGACACATGACTCGCGTTTATATCGTCGAAGACAACGCGCATTTGCTGGAAGACGCGCTGTACTGCCTGAACAGCCAAGGGCTGGATTGTTACGGCGCATCCGGCGCGTCGGGCTTTGGGCAACTGATGCGCCAACAAATACCCGACGTGGTGGTGCTCGACTGGATGCTGCCCGGAAAAAGCGGCCTGGAGATTGCTCAAGAGTTGCAAGAGCATCCCGACACCGCCAGGATCGGCATCGTGTTCATGACCGCGCGCGGCGGCATCGACGATCGCCTGAGCGGGCTGGAAGTCGCCGACTCTTACATGGTCAAGCCGGTCGACTACCGCGAATTGGGCGCGATCATTCATTGCGTGCATCGGCGCACCAAGATTTGCTCGTTCGACGACGCGCCTTGCGTCCTCGACCCGCAACAAGCGTCCTGGCAAATATCGAGCAAAAAACTGGAGCTGTACTCGCCCTGCGGCGAGGTATTCAGCTTGCTGCAACGCGAATTGACCGTGCTGCGCGAACTGTCGCGGGCTTATCCGGCGCCGGTGTCCGCAAAAACGATCAGCGAAGCGCTCGGCGAAAACTGGCTGATCTTCGAGAAAAACCGCCTCGAATTGTTGATCTCCCGCCTGCGCCTGAAAATCAAACTGCCCAGCGATCAAAACGCCAACATGATCCGCTCGGTGCGCAACCTGGGCTATCGGCTGATGGTGCCGTTGGCTTTGCGGGATTGAATGATGCTGTGACAGCTTTTGACAGTTTCGCGCTTTCTGGAAGATATATACTGCGCTCGGTTAAGTTTTTGGGAAACGGAGCGTAGGAGTAGGAGCGGCTTTAGCTGCGATAAGTGCCCGTCGCGGCTAAAGCCGCTCCTACACTAATGGTGCTTCGCTTATACAAAATCCGCAAACCACGCAGAATAGATAAACCTTAGACCACCTAATTCTAATAAGAAAGTCCGGTTCACCACCGACTATAAGTGCCTTACAAAAAGTTCGCGCGTATTGACTGTTGGTAACGTCAATTAACACGCCAACAGTAAAAATCCATATACATGGCGACTTGTTGCTAAGCGCTTAAAATTATTTTCAGGATAAAATTATGTTAAATATTAATGTCTGGCGCGACTCGATGCGCCGCTTTACCCTTTGCTCGTGTGTTTTTCTCTCTTTATCGAGTCTTCTACTGTCGAGCAATGACGCTTATGCCGAAAGAAGTTCGGACGGTATTTGGTCCGACGTTGCGAAAAGCCGTCTGCAAACACAGGGCAAGCCGGACATCAACGCCGCACACTATCGCTTGGTCAGTCTTAACGTAAGCGCCCTGCAAAACGTGCTTCGCTCAACACCGTTGGAAGCGCGCGGCATTGACCAGGCAAGCAAGCCTGTCGTCCTTACGTTGCCGCTCCCCGACGGCTCGTTCGGCCGCTTCCAGATCGTTGAATCTTCGGTGATGGAACCCGAACTCGCGGCTCGTTATCCTGCCATCAAAACTTTTAGCGGCCAAGGAATCGACGATCCTACGGCAACCGTCCGTTTCGATTCGACGCCTGCGGGCTTTCACGCGATGATTCTGACGGCGGGCGACACGATCTACGTCGATCCTTTCAATCGTACTGACACGGAACATTACATCAGTTATTACAAGCGAGATTTCAAAGTTCCGGAAGGAAAATTCTTCAAAGAAGGAATGCCGATAGAAGAAACGCCGTCCGAGTACGAGGCGGAGTTGCAGCGTCAGATTGCCGGCAAGGCTCCCGTATTTGCGGCAAAGCCGTCCGGAGCGGAATTACGCACCTATCGTCTGGCGGTAGCGGCGGAAGGCGAATATACTGCAAAATTCGGCGGCACCAAGGCGGGTGCGCTCGCCGCCATTGTTACGACAGTGAACCGCGTGGTCGGCATTTTCGAGCGTGAAATCGCCGTAAGCTTGGTTTTGATTAACAATAACGATGCGGTCATCTACACCGATGCGGCCACCGACCCGTATACCAGCGGGAATAGCGCTAAACTGCTCGATGAGAATCAAGCCAATCTCGATCAGGTGATCGGTTCCGCAAACTACGACATCGGCCATGTTGTAGGTATCGGTCAAGGCGGTTTGGCGCAGAGAGGCTCAGTCTGTTCCAGCAGTAAGGCGCAAGGTCTGACGGCGTTGGATAATCCTGTAGGCGACCCTTTCGACGTCGACTTTGTTGCTCATGAGATTGGACACCAATTCGGCGCCGACCACACCTACAACGCCAATGCGGGTGGCAGCTGCACCACGCGCGAACCCACAACTGCCTTCGAGCCGGCCAGCGGCAGCACGATCATGGGTTATGCCGGCATTTGCAGTGACGACACTGCCGACGTGAATTTACAGCAAAACGCCGATCCTTATTTCCATACGGCGAGTTTTGACCAAATCATTACTTACACGACTACGGGAGAAGGAAACAGTTGCGGCGTCAAAACAACGACGTCCAATGCGCCGCCGGTGGTTAACGCCGGCCAACCGAACGGTTTGACCATCCCCAAGCAAACACCGTTTACTTTGACTGGTTCCGCTACCGATCCCAACGGCGACGCTTTGACCTACTCATGGGAAGAATTCGACTTGGGTAATCCCAGCCCCGGCCGGGACAACACCAATCCGCCGTTTTTCAGATCTTTTCCGCCTACGGCCAGCCCTTCGCGGACGTTTCCCAAATGGTCCGACATCATCAATAATACGACGACCTACGGCGAGATTTTGCCAAACGTTACCCGCGCAATGGTTTTCCGTTTGACGGCGCGCGACAACAAAGCGGGCGGCGGCGGCGTGGATTACGACAGCGCCCGAATCAACGTAACTGCCGACGCCGGTCCTTTCGTCGTCACCGCCCCGAATACGGCCGTCTCTTGGAACGGCAACAGCGCGCAAACGGTGACTTGGGACGTAGCAAACACCAACGCGGCTCCGGTTAACTGCGCCAACGTCAACATATTGTTATCCACTGACGGCGGGCAAACCTACCCACTCACCTTGGCAAGCAGCGTTCCGAATAACGGCACGGCCAACGTAACTGCGCCAAATACGGCAACGACCTCCGCGCGCGTACAGGTTGCTTGTGCCGGCAATATATTTTTCGACATTTCCAACGCCAACTTTACGATAACGCAAGCGGATTCTGTGCCTAGCGTAACGATCAATCAAGCGCCGGGGCAAGCCGACCCAAGCTCGGCCGGTCCGGTCAACTTCACGGCCACGTTCAGCGAAGCGGTGACCGGCTTTACCGCCAGCGACTTGAGCTTTGCCGGCAGCACCGCAGCGGGCACGCTGACCGCCACCGTTACCGGAGGACCGTCGGCATACAACGTTGCAGTCAACGGCATGACCGGCAGCGGCACCGTCGTGGCGTCGATTCCGGCGCAAGCGGCCAATAACGCGGGCGGACTCGCCAGCCAAGCGTCGACCAGCACCGACAATACGGTGACTTTCAATTTTGCACCGCCGGCGCCATCGGCTGATGTAGCGCTGACGCTAGAGGGATATAGCTTGCGTAAACACCTGCAAGTCCGAGCATTCATCACCAACCCCGGGTCTTTGCCTGCGTACAAAGTCAATTTCACAATGGTATTGCCCGTCGGCGTTTCTTTGTCGCGAGTGTCCGGCCGAGGAACTTCATGCGTATACAGAGCCAAAACGCGCACGCTCACCTGTAAAAAAAGAAAACTTGTCACGGGCGGTTTTGGTTCGATCAATCTGTTTCTTGTGCCTCGAACCAACAGCACCATTGAAATTACCGGAAATGTAACGACAACAAGTGCTGAGAAAAATACCGGAAACAATACCGCGTCGGTGATATTCCAAAATTAGGCGAGGCGCACACTCCGACGGAATGAAGGCTTTTTATGGTTCCCGCGTTGTGCGTGGGAGCCATGAAAAAGATCGTCCCACTTAGAACGGGTAACGGGGACGTAGCCCCCGTTATCTGTTTTTTTGCTCGCTGTGCGGGCCTTTATTTTTTTAATGGGTATGCAATAATAGCGCTTTTATTAGCTCCAATCTAAATTGGGAAGGTCGAATGCCGTTCTCCAAGCCGTCCATGTTGCCGGCGAGGCTGTTTTGCTGCCTGCTGTTAACACCTTTCGGCGCCGAGGCGGAAAGCGCGCAATCGACGTCATTGCCGACCGTCATCGTTTTGCCCAATTCTTCGGACGACCCGGATGCCGCCGCTTCGGGAACGCTGATCGCCCGCGAAGACATCGAAGCCTCCAAAACAACCAACTTGAACGCATTGCTGCGTGGCGAAAACGGCGTGCAGCTCAACCAGGCGACCGCCAGCACGTCGACCGGCGTCACGGTCGGCGGCGCCAGCGGCGGCTTGGGGCTGGTCACGCTGGACGGCGTGCCGTTGTTCGCAAACGTGACCGGCTCTTACAGTTTGCAGCCCTTGCTGGCCGAATTCATCGAGCGCGTCGACGTGCAGCGCGCCGGCGGCGGCGAGCTTTCGGCCAGCCGCACCTTGGGCGGAACGATTCATTTGCAGTCGCGCGAGCTGCGGGACAAAGCCTACGCCAAATTCGAGACCGGCAATTACGGCACTTTTCGCGGCGGCGCCGGTAAAGGCTGGCAAACGCCGTTCGGCGACTGGAGCGCGCAGGCCGAACGATTGGACATCAGCGACGGCTATACGCAGGCCTCGCCGGTCAACGGCAATCACGAAAGCGACAATTATCAATTGTGGAACGGCTTGTTGCGCGGCCGCAAACGTTTTGCGCGCGGCGAAGCGGACGCCACGCTGATGTACAGCCGCGGCCGCGAAGATTTGGACGGACCCGGCCGCTTACCGAACGGCAAGTTCGGCTGGATGGACGCGCCGCAGGGGCTCGGTTATAACCAAACCTGGCTGGCGCAAGGGCGCGTGCAGCAGCAATTGACCTCGCGCTGGCTCGGCAGCCTGCAGTTCGGCATGACGCGCAACCGCCAGGACGTGGACATTCCGTTGCTGCCTTATACCTTTACCGGCCATTTGTGGATGCTGCGCTGGCAAAATCATCACGATTTGCTGAGCCGCCACGCGGATCAATCGGCGGCATGGAGCGCAAGCTGGGGCGTCGACCTGCAACAACAGCACGGCCAATCGTTGACCCGGTTCGCCAATCGCGCCGAGACGCTGACTTCCGCCGCCGCGTTTTTACAAAGCCGCGCGGCTTGGCAGGACTGGCAGTTGACCGCCGAAACGCGCCTCGAAGACCATCAGGATTACGGCTCGAAAGTGCTGTTTTCCGGCAAGCTGACCCGCCGTTTGAGCGACGGCCTGCAATTTTGGCTGGCCGGTGGCAGCGGCTTTCGCCCGCCGGCGGTCAACGAGCGTTTGAATCCGTTGTTCGGCAATGTCGGATTGAAGCCCGAAAGCGTATTCAGCGCCGAAATCGGCGGCCGCTGGCAGCTTTCGCCCGGCAGGGAGTTGAAGGCGACGTTGAGCCACCGCGACTATCGCGAATTGATCGTATTGCAATTCGACAGCCAAAGCGGACGCACGGCTTCGGCCAACGTCGCACAGGCCGAAATCTGGATGGCGGAAGGCGAATGGCGGCAACGCTGGAACGACGCCTGGGAAACCGGCCTCAGTTACACCTTCACCGACGCGCATAATCCGTTGACGGGGCTTGCGGTGCCGATTCGCGCCGCGCATCAGGGCAAGCTCTGGCAATCCTGGCAAATCGACCGCCAATGGCAAGTACGTCTGGAACTGCACATGCGCGATAGTTTTTGGTTCGATAGGGCCAACACGGTCAAAAACACGCCCGCGCCGCGCCTGAACGCGGTCCTCGATTACCGGCCGCTGCCGCAAATCGATCTGTATTTGCGCGGCGAAAATTTAAACAGCGAGCACAGCCCGGAAGTGAACAACTTTGGCTATCCGGGCGTGACTTTTTGGGGGGGAATCAAAACCCGGTTTTAGAGACGCGCAAACCTTGTCGGCGACTAAACCCGCTCTCCTTTATGCCCTGGATGCGCGAGGAGAGGGCGTTTTTACGCCAGCCCTAAGGGCCTGTTCATAATCTTTTAATTAGCAGAGCCAGGAAAGCGAGATGCACGAATTGCAGACTGGTATTCAGCTTACGCTCGCAGTTTTTCCAAAGCCGCCGGCATTTCTCCAACCAGGCAAAGGATCGTTCCACAATCCACCGTTTCGGCATCACTTTGAAGGAGCGTTGTAAACAAACCCATAATTCAGCCTACCGCGCACTTTGCACTTTTCCAGCTAAATTCGCTTACTTCAGAAACCATGTCATACAAACCCGCTCCCGCAACTTCCCCTATTTTGCGCCCAAACCAACCAATCCTTTCTAAACTAGGGCAACTCATTTTATGTGTTAACGCTTGTGGGCCGAGACAAGTTATGCCGGGTGGATAAAACGCTACATTTTGTATCAGGGTAATCGGCATCCCAAGGGTATGGGGCTGCCGATGCGACCGCTATTTTTTGACCGCCCGCTGCCTTCTCGCATCCTTCGGGTCATGCAGCAGGGGCCGGTAGATTTCGACCCGGTCGGCCGGTTTCAGCGCCTGATCGAGGCTGCAAACCTTGCCGGAAATGCCGACCGGATTGACCGCCAAATCGATGTCCGGAAAATGCGCTAAAAATCCCGAGGCCTCGATCGCCTGCTGCACCGTTGCGCCTTCGGGCATTTTCAGGGTGACCAAGGCCTGCACGCCGGGAGTCGCGTAGGCGACCTCGACGATCAAGTCGTTGTCGTTAGCCATAAACCACCTTGGCGCGCTCGGTAAACGAGGCGACCATCGTATTGCAGATTTGATTGAACACGGCGCCGAAGGCCAGATTGGCCAGCGCGCCGGGCATTTCGAACTCCAGATCGAGCGCAATCTTGCTCGCATCCTCACGTAGCGGCATGAAACTCCAGACGCCTTCGAGGTAGGTGAAGGGGCCTTCGAGCAGCGAGACGGTGATCTTGCCGCCGGGGTCGATCTTGTTCCGGGTCGAGAACGCTTTTTTGAAGCCGCCCTTCGCGATGATCAGTTCGGCTTCGACGATGTCGTCCTCGCGCTTCAAGATCCGGCTGCCCGAACACCAGGGCAAAAATTTCGGGTAAGATTCTATGTCGTTGACCAGGTCGAACATTTGCTGTGCGGAAAATTTGACCAGGGCGCTTTTTTGCACAACGGTCATGCTCAGAGGACTCCGACCACGTGCAGAAACACCAAAAATACCGCCGCCGGCGCGACGTAGCGGACCAGCAGCAGCCAGAGCTTGAACCAGAGCGGTCGGCCGAGATTCAACTCCTGCTCGCTATGGCGGTGGTGCATGATCCAGCCGGAAAATACCGCGATACAGAAGCCGCCGACCGGCAGCATGATATTCGCGGTCAAATAATCGATCAGATCGAAAAAGGTCCGCTCGAACAATTTGACTTCGGACCAGATATTGAACGAAAACACCGTGCCGAGGCCCAATGCCCAGGCGACCAGTCCCGCCTGCACGCAGGCTTTCTCGCGGCTGTAACCTTTGCTTTCGACCAGCCAGGCGATCGCCGGCTCGATCAGCGCGATCGACGAGGTTAAGGCGGCAATCGCCAAGACGATGAAAA
>Ga0208116_1000493_pt1 | contig 12258 bp, 6 predicted proteins | sample LakWasMeta9_HOW4_2_FD_183859 | JGI IMG/M metagenome (GOLD analysis project Ga0208116, IMG submission 183859) | Freshwater sediment methanotrophic microbial communities from Lake Washington under simulated oxygen tension - Sediment Metagenome... | ecosystem: Environmental > Aquatic > Freshwater >... | reverse complement strand
GTCATTGACCCAGCCCGCGATCATCAAGGCGATTCACGGCGCCTATCTCGAAGTCGGCTGCGACATCATCGAGACCAATACCTTCAACTCGACGCGCGTCGCGATGGCCGATTATCGGATGGAGTCCCTGGTTTATGAAATCAATGTCGAATCGGCGCGCCTCGCACGCCAGGCCGCGGACGACTATACGCTAAAAACGCCGGGCAAGCCCCGTTTCGTCGCGGGTGTGTTAGGGCCGACCAACCGGACCGCCTCCATGTCGCCGGATGTGAACGATCCGGGTTTCCGCAATATTTCGTTCGACGCCCTGGTCGACGCCTACACCGAGGCGACCCAGGGCCTGATCGACGGCGGCGCCGACATCATCCTGATCGAAACGGTGTTCGACACCTTGAACGCGAAGGCCGCGGCCTTCGCGGTCGACGCCTATTTCGAACGCATCGGCTACAAGCTGCCGGTGATGATTTCCGGCACGATTACCGACGCCTCCGGTAGAACGCTGTCCGGGCAGACCGTCGCCGCATTCTGGCATTCATTGAAGCATGTCGAGCCGATCTCGTTCGGTTTCAACTGCGCGCTCGGCGCGAAGGAGCTGCGTCAATACATCGACGAACTGTCGACGATCGCAGATACCTATGTCTCCGCGCATCCGAATGCGGGGTTGCCGAACGAATTCGGCCAGTATGACGAATCCCCCGAGGCGATGGCGCAAGAAATCGCCGATTGGGCGAGACAGGGTTATCTGAACATCATCGGCGGCTGCTGTGGCACCACGCCGGCGCACATCAAGGCAATCGTCGAAGCGGTGACCGCCTTCCCGCCGAGAATCATCCCCGACATCCCGAAAGCCTGCCGGCTGTCCGGCCTCGAACCGATGACGATCGGTGAGGACAGCCTGTTCGTGAACGTCGGCGAGCGCACCAACGTGACCGGCTCGGCGGCCTTCAAGCGACTGATCGTCGCCGGCGATTACGAAGCCGCGCTCGAGGTAGCGCGCCAGCAGGTCGAAAACGGCGCGCAGGTGATCGACATCAACATGGACGAAGGCATGCTCGAGTCGAAGGACGCGATGGTGCGCTTTTTGATGCTGCTGGCCGCCGAGCCGGACATCGCAAAAGTGCCGATCATGCTCGATTCGTCCAAGTGGGAGATCCTCGAAGCCGGCCTCAAATGCATCCAGGGCAAGGGCATCGTCAATTCGATCTCGCTGAAGGAAGGCGAGGCGTTATTCATCGAACACGCGAAAAAGGTCCGGCGCTACGGCGCGGCGATGATCGTGATGGCCTTCGATGAAGCCGGCCAGGCCGACACCAAGGCCCGCAAGATCGAGATCTGCACCCGCGCCTATCGGATTCTGACCGAACAGCTCGGCTTTCCGCCCGAAGACATCATCTTCGATCCGAATATCTTCGCGATCGCGACCGGCATAGACGAGCATAACAACTATGGCATGGACTTCATCGAGGCGACGCGCGAAATCAAGGAAACTTTACCCTACGCGCTGATCTCCGGCGGCGTCTCGAACGTATCGTTTTCGTTCCGCGGCAACAATCCGGTCCGCGAGGCGATCCACGCGGTATTTTTGTATCACGCGATCCAGGCCGGCATGGACATGGGCATCGTGAACGCTGGGCAGCTCGCGATCTACGAAGACATTCCGGCCGAACTGCGCGCCGCGGTCGAGGACGTAGTACTGAATCTGCATCCCGGCGCGACCGAAAAGCTGCTCGAAATCGCCGAACGCTATCGCGGCGACGGCGCGGCAGGCGCGGTTAAACCGGAGGAACTGGAATGGCGCAGCTGGCCGGTCAACAAGCGCCTCGAACATGCACTGGTCAAGGGCATCGCGGACTTTATCGACGAAGACACCGAACAGGCGCGCCTGGAAGCCGAAAAACCGCTGCACGTCATCGAAGGTCCGTTGATGGACGGCATGAACGTGGTCGGCGACCTGTTCGGCGCCGGCAAGATGTTCCTGCCGCAGGTCGTCAAGTCGGCGCGGGTGATGAAAAAAGCGGTCGCCTATCTGATGCCGTTCATGGAAGCCGCACAGGACGGCGAACGCCAAACCAACGGCAAGATTCTGATGGCGACGGTCAAGGGCGACGTGCACGACATCGGCAAGAACATCGTCGGGGTCGTGCTGCAATGCAACAACTATGAAGTGATCGACCTCGGCGTGATGGTGCCGGCCGAAACCATATTGCAAACCGCACGCAAGGAAAACGTCGACATCATCGGCCTCAGCGGCCTAATCACGCCGTCGCTCGACGAAATGGTGCATATCGCGAAAGAAATGCAGCGCCAGGGCTTTACGATTCCGCTGCTGATCGGCGGCGCGACCACCTCGCGCGCGCATACCGCGGTCAAGATCGAGCCGAATTACGCAGGCGCGACGGTGTATGTGCCGGACGCCTCGCGCGGCGTCGGCGTCGCGGGCAACCTGCTCAGCGCCGATTTGCAGACCGATTATGTCGCGGCGGTGCGCGCCGAATATAAGGAGGTCCGGCAGCGCCACAAAGGCAAGGAAGCGAAGACCCCCCAGCATCCGCTCGCAGAAGCGCGCAGCAACAAGCCGGCCTGGGACGGCCATGTGCCGGTCAAGCCGTCCTTCCTCGGCGTCCGGGTGATCGACCGCTTCCCGCTCGACACGCTGGTCTGGTACATCGACTGGTCGCCGTTCTTTCAAACCTGGGAACTGGCCGGGCGCTATCCGAAAATCCTGAACGACAGCGTGGTCGGCGTGGAGGCGCGCAAACTGTTCGACGATGCGCAGGTGATGCTGCACAAGATCATCAGCGAAGAATGGCTGACCGCGCGCGCGGTGATCGGTTTTTTCCCGGCCAACAGCGACGGCGACGATGTGATCGTCTATCAGGACGAATCCCGCACCGGGGTCCGCGAGGTACTGCATCATCTGCGCCAGCAGAACGTGAAGGCCCCGGGCCGGCCGAACTATTGCCTGTCCGATTTCATCGCGCCTAAAGACCAGGGCATTGCCGATTATGTCGGCGCCTTCGCGGTCACCACCGGCATCGGCATCGAACAGAAGCTGGCCGAATTCGAACGTGAACATGACGATTACAGCGCGATCATGCTGAAAGCCCTGGCCGACCGCCTCGCCGAAGCCTTGGCCGAATATATGCATCAGGCGGTCAGAACCGGTTACTGGGGCTATGCAAAGGACGAAAAGCTCGGCAGCGAACAGTTGATCGAGGAGGCCTATCAGGGCATCCGCCCTGCCCCCGGCTACCCGGCCTGCCCGGACCATACCGAAAAAGCCAAGCTGTTCGAGTTGCTGAACGCAACCGAGAACGCCGGCATCGTGTTGACCGAAAGCTATGCGATGTATCCTGCCTCCGCGGTCAGCGGCTGGTATTTCGCGCATCCGGAAGCGCAATACTTCAACGTCGGCAAGATCGGCAAGGATCAGTTGCAGGACTATGCCAAACGCAAGGGCATTGCCGAAGAGGTCGCCGAACGCTGGCTGTCGGCGCATCTGAACCATTGATACTTAGGTACAGCGTTCAGGGGAACGTTTGACGACCCTGAGCGCTGAATCGAATCCTCGATCCTTACACCCTACTCATGCCATTGAAAGAAAAAATCGAACACAACCTCGAACGCATCATGTATGCCAGCCGATGGATTCTGGCGCCGGTCTATGTCGGCATGAGCCTGGCCATCGCCGCGCTGTTCATCAAATTTTTCCAGGAACTCTATCATTTTCTGCCGCACATCCTGGAGATGAACGAATCGGACCTGGTATTAAAGCTACTGACCCTGATCGACCTGACCCTGGTCGGCAGCCTGATCGTTATCGTGATGTTCAGCGGCTACGAAAACTTCGTCTCGCGCCTCGACATCGAAGAAACGACCGAAAAACTCGACTGGCTCGGCACACACGATTATGGTTCACTGAAAATCAAGGTCGCCTCCTCGATCGTCGCGATTTCGTCGATTCATTTATTGAAAGTGTTCATGAACATCCAGGCGACCGCCAACGACAAGATCCTGTGGTATGTCGTCGTGCATCTGACCCTGGTCGTGTCGGCGCTGCTCCTCAGCATCCAAGATAAAATGAGCAAGCATTGATGCGTCTGTTGTTGCTCGGCACCGAAGGCTGCCACCTCTGCGAAGAAGCCCAGGAAATCGTCGCGGCCTACATGGAGCAGATCGGGCCGGGCATCGAAATTGAATCGATCGACATCGCCGAACAGCCGGAATGGCAGCCGGACTACGCGCTCAAAATTCCGGTCCTGCTCGAACCCGACAGCCTCCGCGAACTCGGCTGGCCGTTTGATCACTATCAGGTGACCCATTTTATGCGGCAGTTCGGCTAGTTTTACGTTGAATTTCGTTGATGGCCTCGACCATGACGGCTTGCCGCGCGAAATTGCAGCACCCATTTTTTCACTAAATCGTTGAATGATAAAAACACCGACGCATCTTTTGTGTATAATTCCCCGCCTTATACGTCATTAAAACACGAGATCTCTTTTGCAATGTCGACTCAGGATGTGTCCGCACTGCAATCATTCGCTAACCCATTCAAATTTAATCAATGGATATCAATAAGTTAAGAAACGTCGCGATCATCGCGCACGTTGACCACGGCAAAACCACGCTGGTCGATAAGCTCTTGCAACAATCCGGCACGTTTGCCGCGCACGCGAAAGTCACCGAGCGAGTCATGGACTCGAACGACCTCGAAAAAGAACGCGGTATCACGATTCTGGCAAAGAACACCGCGCTGGACTGGAACGGCTATCATATCAATATCGTCGACACCCCGGGCCACGCCGACTTCGGCGGCGAGGTCGAGCGGGTACTGTCGATGGTAGACTCTGTATTGCTGTTGGTCGACGCGGTCGACGGACCGATGCCGCAGACCCGCTTCGTGACCCAGAAAGCCTTTGCTTTGGGCCTGAAACCGATCGTCGTGATCAACAAGATCGACCGCCCCGGCGCGCGCCCGGATTGGGTCGTCGATCAAACTTTCGATCTGTTCGACCGCCTCGGCGCGACCGATGAACAGCTGGATTTTCCTATCGTCTATGCCTCGGCCTTGAACGGCTTTGCAGGACTCGAATCGACGGTCACTGAGGGCGACATGACGCCTCTGTTCGAAACGATCGTCGAAAAAGTCAGCCCGCCGGCGGTCGATCGGGACGGTCCGTTCCAGATGCAGGTGTCGAGCCTCGATTACAACACCTATGTCGGCGTGATCGGCATCGGCCGGATTCAGCGCGGCACGGTCAAGACCAACATGCAACTGACCATCGTCAGCCGCGAAGGCGTGGAGCGCAGGGGCCGCATTTTGCAGGTCTTCGGTTTTAACGGACTGGAGCGCGTCGAAGTGCCGGAAGCGAACGCCGGCGACATCATCGCGTTCACCGGGATCGAAAAACTCGAAATCTCGGATACGCTTTGCCATCCCGATGCGGTCGAAGCGATGACGCCTCTGACCGTCGACGAGCCGACCGTTACGATGACCTTCCAGGTCAACAATTCTCCGTTTGCCGGCAAGGAAGGCAAATTCCTGACTTCGCGGCAAATCCGCGAACGCCTGGAAAAGGAATTGCAGCATAACGTGGCTCTGCGCGTCGAAGACACCGGAGACCCGGACAAATTCAAGGTTTCAGGCCGCGGCGAACTACATTTGTCGGTCCTGATCGAAAACATGCGCCGTGAAGGCTTTGAACTCGGCGTGTCGCGGCCGGAAGTGATCCTGAAGGATGTCGACGGCGAAAAGCACGAACCGTTCGAAATGGTTACGATCGAAGTCGAGGAAATTCACCAGGGCGCGGTGATGGAAAAACTCGGCGAGCGTAAGGGCGATCTGTTGAACATGGTGCCGGACGGTAAAGGCCGGGTGCGTCTGGAATACATGGTGCCGTCGCGCGGCCTGATCGGCTTCCAGACCGAATTCATGACCTCGACTTCGGGTTCCGGCCTGTTCTATCATGTCTTCGACCATTACGGCCCGATGAAAAAAGGCGAGCTGGGCGTCAGAAAACGCGGTGTAATGATCTCGATGACGCAAGGCAAGGCGCTGGCTTATGCGCTGTTTGCATTGCAGGAACGCGGCGAGTTGTTTCTGGTGCATGCCGATGAAGTCTATGAGGGCATGCTGGTCGGCATCCATTCGCGTGCGAACGATCTGACCGTGAATCCGACCAAGGCCAAACAGTTGACCAACATCCGCGCGGCCGGCACCGACGAAAACCTGATTCTGACGCCGATTCAGAAAATGACGCTGGAGCAGGCGCTCGAATTCATCGACGAGGACGAACTGGTCGAAGTCACGCCGAAATCTATCCGTTTGCGCAAGAAGCTGTTGTTGGAACACGAGCGTAAACGCGCTTCAAAAGGCTAACAGCGGCCTACAAAGCAGACACTGAAATCGAAGGCACCGCCTTCGATTTCATCGTTCCCTCGCTCCCTGGCATGGGAATACAGCCGGTGACACTCCAGCGCCACGCAGCGTAGAAGCAGTGCAAACCCATACCGGAGCAGACGATAAAGTTTTTCCCCTCAACCCTCTAATGTCAGGCAGCTAACGCCATGACACGTACCCTACACTCCTTCCATCCAGTCGTTGCGCGTTGGTTTTTAGATCAATTCCAGGCACCGACGGACGTTCAAACTCAGGCCTGGCCGGCGATCCAGGCAGGCCAGGCAACGCTGATCGCCGCGCCAACCGGTTCCGGAAAAACGCTGGCGGCTTTTCTCGCGGTGATCGATCGACTGGTCAAACAAGGCGTCGAGGGCTTTCTGCCCGATCAGACGCTGGTATTGTATGTTTCCCCGCTGAAAGCGCTGTCGAACGACATCCACAAAAATCTCGAACTGCCGTTGTCCGGCATCGGCATGGCGCTGCTCGAAGCCGCCCTGCCCGGCGTCGTGATCCGCGCGCAGACCCGCACCGGCGATACCAGCCAGGCCGAGCGCGTAGCGATGAAACGCACCCCGCCGCATATCCTGGTCACCACGCCGGAATCGCTGTATATCCTGTTGACCTCCGAGTCGGGACGCGAGATGCTGAAAACGGTGCACAGCGTGATCGTCGACGAGATTCATGCGCTGGCCGGCAACAAGCGCGGCGCGCATCTGATGCTGTCGCTGGAACGGTTGACGCAGCTGACCGAAAAGCCGCCGGTGCGTATCGGTTTGTCCGCGACGCAAAAGCCGCTGACCACGATCGCGCGCTTCCTGACCGGCGACCGGGGCGACAACTGCACGATCATCGACACCGGCCATGTCCGGCAGCGCGATTTAAAAATCGAAGTGACCGGCTCGCCGCTGGAGGCGGTGATGGCGGCCGAGGTCTGGAGCGAGCTCTACGACCGCCTCGTCGAACTGATCAACGATCATCACACCACGCTGATTTTCGTGAATACCCGGCGCCTGGCCGAACGCGCCTCGGCCGCCCTGGCCGAGCGTCTCGGCGAAGAATTCGTGACCGCGCACCACGGCAGTCTGGCCAAGGAACACCGGCTCGATGCGGAAAACCGGCTCAAGCAAGGCAGCCTGAAAGCATTGGTCGCGACCGCCTCGCTCGAACTCGGCATCGACATCGGCGATGTGGACCTGGTCTGCCAGCTCGGCTCGCCGCACGGCATCGCGGCATTCCTGCAGCGGGTCGGCCGTTCCGGGCACAGGCTCGGCGCGGTACCGAAAGGCCGCCTGTTTCCGCTCTCGCAGGGCGACCTGGTCGAATGCACCGCATTGTTGCATGCTGTTGCGCACGATCAACTCGACACGATTATTATCCCCGATCACCCGCTCGATGTGCTCGCCCAGCAAATCGTCGCCGAAGTCGCCTGCCGCGAATGGCCGGAGCGCGATCTGTACGACGCCCTGCGCAAAGCCTGGCCGTATCGGAACCTGACGCCGGAACAATACACCGCCGTCGTCAAGATGCTCGCGGACGGCTACCACACAAGGCGAGGCCGGCGCGGCGCCTATCTGCACCGCGATGTGGTGCACGGCATGCTGCGGCCGCGCAAGGGCGCGCGGCTGACCGCGATCATGAACGGCGGCGCGATTCCGGACCAGTTCGATTACGATGTGATCATGCAGCCGGAAGGGCTTTTCGTCGGCACCCTGAACGAGGATTTCGCGTTCGAAAGCATTCCGGGCGACATCTTCCAGCTCGGCAACAACTCCTACCGGATGCTGAAGATCGAGCAAGGCAAGGTCCATGTCGAGGATGCGCACGGCCAACCGCCGAACATTCCGTTCTGGTTCGGCGAGGCGCCGGGGCGCAGCCGCGAACTGTCCGAGGCGGTGTCCGATTTGTCCGAAACGATAGATCAACTGCTCGAACAAGGCGAACAGGCCGCGCACGACTTCATCTTCAATCGGCTTGGACTGCCGCCGGCCGCCGCCGAGCAACTGCATACTTATCTTGCAACCGCGAAAGCCGCGCTGACCGTGCTGCCGTCGTTCAAACATATCATCTTCGAACGCTTTTTCGACGAAACCGGCGACATGCATTTCGTGGTGCATTCGCGCTACGGCTCGCGGGTCAACAAGGCCTGGGGGCTTGCGCTTCGAAAACGCTTCTGCCGGCGCTTCAATTTTGAACTGCAGGCGGCCGCGACCGAGGACAATATCGTGCTGTCGCTCGGGCCGACGCACAGTTTTCCCTTAATCGAGCCGGCCGGCTATCTGAAGGCGGCCTCGGTCAAGGATGTGCTGATCCAGGCGCTCTTGGCCGCACCGATGTTCCCGACGCGCTGGCGCTGGGTCGCCAATACCGCACTCGCCGTGCCGCGCAACCGCGGCGGCAAGAAAGTGCCGGCGCCGTTTCAGCGCAACGACGCGGAAGATTTGATCGCGGTGATCTTTCCGGACCAGCTCGCCTGTTTCGAGAATATCGCCGGCGAGCGCGAAATCCCCCAGCACCCCCTGGTCGATCAAACCCTGTGGGACTGCCTGCACGAACTGATGGACATCGACGGCCTGGAGGCCGTGCTGCAAGGCATCGAAAGCGGCGCGATTCAGGTGATCGCCCGCGACTTGACCTCGCCTTCGCCGCTGGCGCTGGAAATCATCAATGCCCGCCCTTATGCCTTTCTCGATGACGCGCCGGCCGAAGAGCGCCGCACCTTGGCGATCCAGCAGCGCCGTCTCGCGAGCCCCGAGGATGCGGCCGAGATCGGCAGGCTGAATCCGGAGGCGATAGCCGGCGTGCGGAGCGAAGCCTGGCCGGAAGCGCGCGATCCGGACGAACTGCACGACGCCTTGAACATCCTCGGCTTCATCAGCGAAGAGGAAGGCAAACGTGATGAATGGTCCGACCTGTTTAAGGCATTGCAGCAAAGCCGCCGCGCGACCGTGATGAATCTGCCGCAGGGGCAAAGGCTGTGGGTCGCCGCCGAACGCCTGGCCGAATTGCAGGCGCTGTTTCCGAAGGCCGATCTGGCGCCGGACATCCCGGCGGTGCCGCTTGATCGGGAGCTAACCGAAGAGGACATCCTGCGCGATCTGATCCGCAGCCGCCTCGAAGGACTGGGCCCCGTCACCGCCGAACAACTGGCCCACCCGCTCGGGCTACCGATAGCGCCAATCGAACAGGCGCTAACCGCCCTGGAGCAACAAGGCGTCGTGCTGCAAGGCCGCTTTACGCCCGGCGCCGAGGCGGTTGAATGGTGCGAGCGCGGCCTGCTCACGCGCATCCACCGCTACACCCTGAAGCAATTGCGCAGGGAAATCGAGCCGGTCGCGCCCAGCGTCTACATGCGTTTTCTGTTTCACTGGCACGGACTTAATGAACCCGGCAGCGGCGAAGCCTCGCTCGCAAAAGCATTACAGCAACTGGAAGGCTGCAACCTGCCCGCCTTCGGCTGGGAACATGACATCCTGACCCGGCGCATCAAACCCTATTTCGCTTCCGAACTGGATCAACTCTGCACCTCGGGCGAATTCATCTGGCTGCGTTTGAAAGCGCTCGGCGACGCGAGCCCGAAATCCGCCGGCAAAAACACGCCGGTCGCGCTGGTCGCGCGCGAGCATCTGGATTCCTGGCGCGCCTTCGCGGCGCTGCCTGACATCGAATCGCTCGAACTTTCCGGCAATGCGCTGAAGGTACATGCCGAAATCAAGGAATGGGGCGCGAGTTTCTTTCAGGAGTTGGCCTCCGAAACCGGCCTGCTGAAGACGCAACTCGAAGAGGCGCTCGGCGAACTGGCCGCCGCGGGCCTCGTCACCTCGGACAGTTTCCAGGGCCTTCGCACTTTAGTCACGCCGCAAAAGATCCTGCACCGCCGCGGTAAGCGTTATCCGATTTACGATCCTTTCGCCGCAGCCGGGCGCTGGTCGCTGCTGCGTCCCTTGCGGGGACAGAAAGCCGCGAGTCTTGAGGCGGTCGAGCACATCGCCCGCGTGCTGCTCAAACGCTACGGCGTGGTGTTTCGGAAGGTGCTGGAGCGGGAGGAAAATCTGCCGAGCTGGCGCGAATTGCTCTATGTCTACCGCCGCCTGGAAGCGCGCGGTGAACTGCGCGGCGGCCGCTTCGTGCAAGGCTTCGCGGGCGAGCAGTTTGCTTTGCCCGAAGCGGTCGGCCTGCTTCGGGACCTGCGCAAGCCTGGGCTGACGCCGGAACTGACCGTGATCAATGCGGCCGATCCTCTGAATCTGACCGGCATCATCACGCCCGGCGACCGGATTCCGTCGCTGCACAGCCAGCGCCTGGTTTACCGGGACGGCGTGCCGGTGGCCTACGGTTCGGGCAAAAATCTGCATTACCTGCAAGCGTTAGACGCGGAGCATCAATGGCAATTGCAGTGGGCGCTGTTGAACAAGTAAGATTTTCGGCCTGAGCAGGATACGCCGGGCTGCCCATGGCAGCCCGGCAATTTTTCTTGTGGGATTGTTAGGAAGCCGGAGCAACCGGGACACCCTTAAAAGAGCGCCCGAGGCTTTTGATTTCGAAAGTGCAGGCATTGGAACCACCGCCGGCAGAAGCCGACGCTTTAAAACTGAATCCGAGACTTTCGGCCACTTTGATTTTAGTGAGTTTCTTGTTGACCGATCCAGTAAAGCTTAGCTTGGTGAGTTGAAATCCGCCGGCCGAGCCGCTTACGCCCGCTTGCGAAAAGTCGAAATCTGGGGGAACCTGCGCGAACGCAAACGCCAATGCCCCCATCGGCGAGTCGTACCAGTTGTCGAACGCGAGTTCCAATTTAGTGCCGTCCTGTGTCCAACGGCCTGTGACTGGCTTTTGTGTAAGAGAATCATTTGTCCAGCTGAATGTGCCTTCGTTGTCGCCAACCACATCGGCGTCATCGAAAGAAATCGAGGCGGAAAGGACCTTGTTGGGGCCCTTAATCGGCACAGAATGTGAGCCGCCGAAGTCGCATTTCGCTTTGACTTTGCCTTTCAGTTTTCCGCTCAGATTCCAAGTGGTCCCGGCAACGGAAGGCGTGGGGGTGGCGGCATGGGCCAGCGGCGCGGCCAGGGCATAGCTCAGCCCGGCCAATAAAAGCATTTTCTTCGTTAACGCCATAATCAAAATCTCCAGTTAATGGTAAAAATCCAGATGCTATGTACGCAAAGAGCTTTTTGCCGTACAAGGGCATAAGGATAGCCTAAAAACTGACGATTCGTTCTCAGTTCCGGTCAGTGTCCTGCAAATATTCATCCTTCAGATGCACATAATGCGCGGCGGAATATTCGAGAAACTCTTTTTCGGCATCGGTCAGCGGCCGCTTTTTCTGGGCGGGCGCGCCGACATAGAGATGGCCGCTCTCCAGCCGCTTGCCGGGCGGCACCAGGGCGCCGGCGCCGAGCATCACATAGTCTTCCAGCACTGCATCGTCCATGATGATCGCGCCGATGCCGACCAGGCAATAATTGCCAATCGTGCAGGCATGCGCGACCGCTCGATGCCCGATCGTGACGCCCTTGCCTATCGTCAACGGATAGCCCTGAGAGGTGAACTTGCCGTAATGCGTCACGTGCAAGACCGAGCCATCCTGCACATTGGTGCCGTCGCCGATTTTGATGCTTTCGACATCGCCCCGGATCACGACTGAAGGCCATATAGAAACGTCGTCGCCGACCGTCACGTCGCCGATCACGGTCGCATTGCCGTCGATATAGACGCGCTCGCCGATCGCCGGCTGTTTACCTTTAAAGCTTCTGACTGTCACCCTGGCTCCTTAATATGATTGTCCCCATTGCTGCGCTTGGGGATACGCTGATAACGTTAGCTGTTTATATTAACCCGTCCCGAAGGTTAAAACCAAA
>Ga0208116_1000489_pt1 | contig 12347 bp, 13 predicted proteins | sample LakWasMeta9_HOW4_2_FD_183859 | JGI IMG/M metagenome (GOLD analysis project Ga0208116, IMG submission 183859) | Freshwater sediment methanotrophic microbial communities from Lake Washington under simulated oxygen tension - Sediment Metagenome... | ecosystem: Environmental > Aquatic > Freshwater >... | reverse complement strand
TATTGCCTCGAGATTCGACTTTTTTAACACATAAAATTAAAGACAACATGACTACACAACCAAGCAAAAATCTGGAAACCTTCGATAATCCTCAGCCCGGTCGCGATTACACAATTCGCTTTGAAGTCCCTGAATTTACCTGTTTGTGCCCGAAAACCGGTCAACCTGACTTTGCTACTTTTCAAATCGAATATGTACCCGCCAAGCTGTGCGTAGAGCTTAAATCATTGAAGTTATACATGTGGTCGTTTCGTGAAGAAGGCGCTTTTCATGAAGCGATAACCAACAGCATTCTTAACGACATCGTTAAAGCCATCCAGCCTAACTTTATTCGCATTCGCGGCGAGTTTAATGTTCGCGGCGGCATTTACACCAGCGTGATTGTTGAGCATAAAGACAGCAACTGGCAGGCTCCGGAGTTAGTTACTCTGCCGTAACGCATGACCAAAACCTACTACACCAGCGATATTGCCGTCGCGTTAAAATACGACGGCAAAAATGCACCAAAGGTAACAGCTAAAGGCACCGGCCTTACCGCCCAGCAAATTCTTGAGATAGCCGAAAAACACAACATCCCCTTACAAAACGATCCCGAGCTAGTCAATATTCTTGCCCAGATTCCGCTGGGTGATGAAATCCCTAAAGAACTTTACCTTGCCGTCGCAGAAATCATCGCATTCGCGTATTTTTTAAGCGGCAAAACTCCTCAGTAAACACAGCTTGCAAACACATGACTATTAAAGACAACCTGACCACCTTGCCCCAATATTTGCTGCCGCATCATGCCTTGTCGGGCCTGATGAGCAAGTTGACCCATTGCGAAAATAAAACTTGGAAAAACTTATTTATCCGCGAAATCATCAAACATTACGGCGTTAATATGGATGAAGCGTTACAGCCCGACATTAACGCTTACCTTAGTTTTAACCATTTTTTTACCCGTGAGTTAAAACCCGGCGTCAGGCCATTGGCAGACGAACAGGGCGCAATCGCCAGCCCTGCGGATGGTGTGGTTAGTCAAGCGGGCAATATCACTGACGGCAATATCTTTCAGGCTAAAGGTAAAAGTTTTACCGCAATCGATTTGCTGGGCGGCAGCGCCGAGCGTGCCGCGCCGTTCAATAACGGGGTGTTTTCTACCATTTACCTGTCGCCAAAAGACTATCACCGCCTGCACATGCCATTGACCGGCACATTAAGAGAAATGGTGCATGTCCCCGGTCGATTATTTAGCGTCAACACCGCAACCACTCGTTCTGTGCCGGGTTTGTTTGCCAGAAATGAACGCGTCGTCGCTATTTTCGATACCGAAGCCGGTCCGATGGCGTTGGTATTGGTGGGGGCGATTTTTGTCTCCAGCGTAGAAACCGTCTGGCATGGCGTGGTGACTCCGCCTACTGCCACCGAGGTAAAAACTTGGAACTATCAAGACAACGCCCCGACCTTACAAAAAGGCGAAGAAATGGGCCGATTTAATATGGGCTCAACCATTATCGTGCTGTTTGGTAAGGACGCTGCGCAATGGGCTGAAGGCTTTAGCGCTGAAAGGCCGGTTAAATTGGGTGAGAAGGTGGGGCAGGTTATTGGTTGAGTGTGGGATTAAATCAATTCAACAACGAATCATCTTCCAAAATATTAAAAACATCAGGAATGTCCAGTCGTGCTGGATCACCGGTTTTACGTTCTTTACTGTACTTGTGGCTTTCTATCATGATGCTGTTTAACGAATCCATGTCGATGATAGAAAGCCCGCCGGATTGAGGCTTTAGCGTTACGGCCGCACCGGTATCGGTCATGATGACGTTGCCGTAAATCGGCAAACCTTCTTCGTCTTCCGGAAAGACAATAGAGTGACCAGCAAAGATGCGATCAATACCGGCAACTGTTGTTCTGTTATTTGCTTTAACCCGGTCGCCGCCCTGCATGACTGTGGCTAATGTTTGCTGATCATCTGCTTCAATTTGTGTCCTAAATGTCTGCCAATCCATATCCATCGGTACTTCGCCGTGTATAACGCCGACTTTTAAGCCTGACAACGTTTCGGTTTCAATCAGCACAGGTAAAGTTTTCAAAGAACTAATGATTGCTTGTTTTAATTCAGCACTAATTTCAAGCCACCAGTTCAGGCCTTTTTTGTAGAGTTGTTCGCCGCGAATCAGGTAATTGGGCGTAGCAGTGCCGATTTGGTTATACAGATTAATCAGGCTGGCTTCATTATCGCCAAGTACGGCATGCACGTACGGCCTATTAAAAAAATCGATACAGTTAGCGGAATCGGATTGTTTACCCACCACGTTACCGACTGAAAACAATCGGTCGGTATCGGGATTAAAAAATACTGCGGCCAACGCATGCTCCAGCAAATCGAATGCGCCGCGCAAATCGCCTATGACAAAATCGCGGCCTTCAGTGTTTGCCGGTAGCGATAAAATAGTTATTATCTGGTTGGTCATCCTTAGTTAATTCAGTAGCGGCTGATTGCGGTTGAGACATACTGTTGTTTAATTGCTTGTGCCAGCTGATGCACCGCCATCGCGTATTTGTCGCTGTTGTTGTATTTTTTGATGACTTTAAAATTGGGATGGACTCGCCAATATTCATTACCATGATCAGTACTGAGCGTGATACTGCTTGCTCCGGCATTGCCGCGAATCAGCTCAGTCACCGGTTGCTTTACCTGCCAGCCGTTTTTGGAAAAATAGTGAGCGACGCTGCCGATGGCGTCATGAGGCTGCCATAAATTGCGTTTGCCATCATGATCGAAATCGACTGCTAAGCTGCGAAAACTGCTGGGCATAAACTGACCTAAGCCCAATGCGCCCGCCCAAGAGCCGACAGTTTCTCGTGCAGGTAAGCCTTCTTCGCGGCTCATCAGTAAGAAATTTTCCAGTTCTGTCGTAAAGAATTTAGAGCGTCGTTGGGTGTCAAATGCCAACGTCGCCAGTGCATCAAACGTGCGAGTTTTACCGACGTTACGGCCAAAAAAGGTTTCCACGCCAATAATCGCAATAATATATTCAGGATCAACGCCATAAGTCGCGCTGGCTTTTTGCACAGTGTCGGCATTGTTGGACCAAAATTCCACACCGTTATTGATATGGGCGTCAGTCAGAAATTGTTTGCGATAGCGCGTCCAACTGCCCGGCTTAGGGGTGACGGGGCCTTGATAGCCTTGCGCATTTTCCAAACGCAGTACCGATTCCAAACGCGTGGCATTTGAGAACAAACCGTTCAGATAATCTTCCGAAAAACCATGGCTACGCACCATGTGCCGAATAAAGTTTTTTACCGGTAAATACTGAGCGTAAATACCGGTTAAAGGTTTGTGCCCCGGCAAATTATCAGTCTGTCCAGGCCCTGCCAGCGTGTCCGAATAGGGCACAACAGAGTCATCGGGTTCAACAGGTTTAACTAAAGGTTCTTCGGCGCAACTGCTGGTCAATAGTGCCAGAATTACCGCGCTGATTAATTTACGTTTACGAAGTGCGTTTTTCATTGGGGAACCTCGCTTATAAAGCCTTATTCATGTTCAATTCCATTCTTTTTAGCTCATTCGAGCCGTTTAACAGAATGGATTGATCTATTTGCAACTGGTCATCGGCAATTTTATCCGGGTAATCCACGTGCGATAAAATATATTTGATGCAGTTTATTCTCGCCTTCTTTTTGTTGTCAGATTTTATTACCGTCCACTCCGCATAAGGCATGTGGGTGGAAAGCAGCATGGAATACTTAGCGATAGTGTATTTGTCCCACAGCTTTTGCGCTTCCATATCGACGGGTGAAATTTTGTACTGCTTTAACGGATCATTGATACGCCCATTAAAGCGCCTGGCCTGTTCCTTTTTACTGACTGAAAAGTAGAATTTGATAAAAATAATCCCGGAATTAACCAGCATTTTTTCAAACTCCGGCGTCTCACGTAAAAACTCCTTATGCTCTACCTCGCTGCAAAAGCCCATCACCGGCTCAACACCTGCCCGGTTATACCAAGAGCGATCAAATAACACCATTTCGCCTGCTGACGGCAGATAATTAACATAGCGTTGAAAATACCACTGAGTTCTTTCGGTATTAGATGGCTTCTCCAGCGCCACGACTTTCGCGCCACGCGGATTTAAATGTTCGGTAATACGCTTGATAGTTCCGCCTTTGCCCGCGGCATCGCGGCCTTCAAACAGCATCAAAACGCGTAGACCTTCTTCTTTGACATGGTTTTGAAATTTCAACAGCTCGACCTGCAGCCTGCGCAATTCTGCCTCATATTCCAGATTGTCTTTTTTTACCCAGATTTGCACTTTGTTGGCATTATTGTCGCGGGTATCGTTATTTTTATCTGACATAAAAAGCCCTTTCGTGGCAACGGATTAGCAGGCCATTATAGTAATCTCAATGTGATAAGTACGGTTTTTAGTAAAAATAATCGAAGACTTATTTCATCTGCAACTTCAGGCCTGCACTGCAAAAAAATACCTGATCGCAATGCAGGTCCATCAGCTGCTCGGCTTACAATTACCGTTCGATAAGGCATATTCAGCAAATGAACTGGTAGATATTTTTAGACTATTTATTCTGATTGCCCGCTACTTGACCGAAAAACTTTATTTATAGTGCCTGACCTCGTCAGGCCATAATAGTTGCTAGACTGTTTCGGGGTGTTAGACCGTTGGGTCATGAAACAATTTAATGGGTGAATATCTGTGATAGGACGTCGTGTCAAAAGTAATACCTGTCTTCCCCACGCCCGTGGGGGTGTTAAACGATCAAAAAAAATGCTGCCGGTGAATTACCTGTCTTCCCCACGCCCGTGGGGGTGTTTCTTTTGAAGTGGTCGGACTTACACCATCAAAGAATTGCACTCGTTAGGAGTTTCACTGTTGCGCCGTCCATACGGCGTAGATCTTGTCTATGCCGGTAAAACGTTCATCGTTGGAAGATTCCCCGCGATCAAGACCAGCCAGATAAAGCAGCAGAAGCAACGCCTGTTAAAGTATCTCAAGTTGACACACAGCCCGTGCCGTCTAAAGTAAAGTTTTTTGATTAACAGAGTTGTTAATTCAATATATTGTACATACAATAAAGCAATGAATATAACTTTTGATTCCACCAAAGATGATGCCAATCAGATTAAGCATGGTTGCTCTTTATCTGATACTCACTTCATTGAGTGGGAAACCTTGGTTTTTAAGCTTGATGACCGGTTTCATTACGGTGAAATCAGGTTTGTAGGGTATGCCTAACATAGGATTACGTCTTTACTGTGTTGTTTACACTGATCGAGACGACCAACGGCGCATTATTAGCCTTCGCAAAGCCAACAATCGGGAGATTAAACACTATGCCAGCACTTAAGCCTGGAACCATATACCCAACTGACGAAGAGGACGCCGCAATCAATGCAGGCATTGCGGCAGACCCTGACACTTACGAATTAACCGCTGAGGAATTCGCCATGTTAAAACCATTAGGTCGACCGCCCTTAGAAATTACTAAAGAGCGGATTACAATCAGACTATCAAGAGACGTGGTTGAATCCTTCAGATCAACCGGGGCAGGGTGGCAAACTCGCATTGATGCTGCGTTAAAAGACTGGTTAGAACACCATCCAACAACGCCTTAAGGCTTATCGTTACGAATCTTCGGCGGAACCGGTTTAGGCGCTTTAACGTGTTCCGGTATTTGATACCAACTACAAAGCGCCGTTTCAATTAGCATTGCTCGGCTTTCCGGTTGTCTTTCTAGCCATTCCAGCAAGCAGGCGGCAAAGCTAGGTTTATCGTTTTTTTCTTGTCATCTTTCTTAGGCCTTCTCATTACACGCGCTCTATTAAGTTAGGTCGTTGAAAACGCCTTACTGTTCTTTGGTGTGTTTTTTATTAGTTGGCGCGTGTAATAGTTATCCACTTTTGCTTAGAGGAATGGTCATTTCATCTGCATCTTCAAACCGGCACTGCAAAAAAATACCCGGTCGCAATGCTGGGCCATCAGTTGTGCGGCTCGGCCTGAGAGGTCTACAAACTGGCGGGCGAGTGGGTTGTCGGGGATGATGCCTAAACCGACTTCGTTGTGTACCAGCACCAGTTCGTTGGGCAGTGTGAATACGTCTGCCAATTCTTGCAGTGTGTCGGCTTCGGGGATCTGGTGATACAGCTGGTTGTTGAGCCACATGGAGATGCATTCGATCAGCACCGGGCCGGGGCAGGCTTGCACGGCGCTAAATAATTTAAGCGGCTCTTCAATGGTAATAAACGCATCTTGACGTTGTTGCTTATGTCGTTGAATGCGGGCTTGCATTTCATCATCGAAAAACTCGGTCGTAGCCAGGTAATGCGGCTTGGTGTCGCCTGTCTGCGCCAAGATATGGCTTTCGGCCAAACGCGATTTGCCGCTTTTGATGCCGCCGATGAATAAGGTTTTCATGTCAGTAATGCGCCTGCCAGCAATAAAGTTAATACGGTTCGGTCGATGCGGCCTCGCATCTGTAAGGCTTGTTCCAGTGCGTTTTTGTCGACCGGGTTGATGGCTACACCCAAGGCCGGTTTGTGTTTGATTTGGCCGTGATAGCTGGCATCGCCGCCCAGCGCGATGCTTAAGCCGCCCGCCATCGCCGCAATCGGGTAACCGGCATTGGGGCTTTCCAGTTTATTGCCGTCACGCAGGCAGCACTGCCAGGCGTGGCGTTTATTTTTTGCCAGCAATACGACCAGTAAGGCAGTCAGGCGCGCCGGGATAAAGTTGGCGATGTCATCGATGATAGCGGCGGTTTTGCCGAAGTAAAAATAACGTTCGGTTTTGTAGCCAATCATCGAATCCATGGTGTTGATGGCTTTGTACACGGCAATCCCCGGCAGGCCAAACAGCAGCAAATAAAACAGCGGCGCGATAACGCCGTCGCTTAGGTTTTCGGCCCAGGTTTCCAGTCCGGCTTTATACGCTTCCGTGTTGGTCATGCTTTCAGTGTCGCGGCTGACCAGGTAGCGCACGGCGTGTTTGGGTTGATCGGTCGTCAGTAAGGCGGTGACACTGCTATGGAGCATATTCATGGCCAGGCCGGTGGAGGCCAGTAACGCTTGGGCGGGCAACGCCAGCCAGCCGGGCAGGGTGGCGGTTAAGGCCTGCAAGCCGATGCTGATAAGGAAGGTCACCAGCAACAGGCTGATCACCAATCGCGCGCCGGGTAACAACTGGTCGCGATAAAAACGGCGTTCGAATCCGGCAATAAAGTCGCCCATCCACATCACCGGGTGTTTGCCGGGCAGTTCGCCGAATAGTTTGTCGATGAGGTATGCCAACAGGGCTAATTCAAAAAACATCAGTCCGCCTGTAGCGCTTTTAAGATGGCCGATAGATCGATATTGCCTGCGACCATATCGGCAAAGCCCTGAATTTGCTCTTCTCGGTAAGATGCGTAAGCATAACCTTGGTAGTTTGGGTTGATGGCTTGGAAGTAATTCGTGCGGAAGTTGTCATCATCGAACACGCCGTGGATATGGGTTCCACTGTAGAGGCCATCTTGGTAATACAGTGGGTGCCGCGCCATGCGACCGCAATGAATTTCATAGCCTTTGATTGCAGGATATGAAAATAATTGATAATCGCCGCGAGCAAGAATTTTAGGTTGTTGATAATGCACGTCGTCGGGGATAAACCCAAGGCCTGCTTCAACAATGGCATGGTCATGTTCAAGCGCATTGGGATCATGCAGTTGCCCGCACAGCATTTGATAGCCGCCGCAGATGCCGAAGATGGGTTTATCAAATTGTTGCAGTTCGCTAAATAAGCCCTGATGTTTTAACCAGTGCAAATCGCGAATCACGGTTTTGCTGCCGGGCAACAGCACCATGTCAAAATCAGTCAAGGGCCGGTAGGCGTGAATCATTTCAATATGCAGCTCCGGATCGGCCATCAGCGGATCCAGGTCGTTGTAGTTACTCAAGCCCGGCGTGGCAATCACGGCAATACGCAGTTTGACGTCATCAAGACGCTGCCGGTAGTTGCTTAACGATTGCGAGTCTTCCATGTCGATGTTCATCGGCTGAAACGGCAGCACGCCCAACACCGGCACGCCAAAGCGCTCGCGGATGATGGTTTCGCCTTCATCGAAAAAACGCCGGTCGCCGCGAAATTTGTTAACGATAACGCCGATCAAATTGCTGCGCATGACCGGATCCATCAGTTCCAAGGTGCCGTAAATGGAGGCAAACACGCCGCCGCGTTCAATATCTGCGACCAAAATGTTTTTCGTATTAAAGGTGTTGGCGACGAAGGTGTTGGATAAATCTTTATGCAGCAGATTCAGCTCAACCGGTGAGCCTGCGCCCTCGGCAATCACTAAATCGTAATCTTGCTGGAGTTGGCTAAAGGCCGATTTGACATGCTCTTTTAAGCCGTCGATTTCCCGGTAATACTCAACGACCGACTGATTTTGATACACCAATCCATTGACGATGACTTGCACTGAGCTGTTGCCCTGCGATTTAAGTAATACCGGGTTAAACAAATAGCTGGGCTCCACCCGCGCAGCTTCTGCCTGCAAGCATTGGGCGCGGGAAATTTCCCGACCTTCAATGGTCACCGCGGAATTGTTGGAGACGTTTTGTGCCTTGAAGGGCGCGACGTTGATGCCGCGGTCGGCAAAAATACGGCACAAGGCCATTACGAGCGTGGTTTTACCGGCGTCTGAACTGGTGCCGAAAATGGCTAACGGTTTCATAGAGGATTCTTAATAGATGCTGTATAGATCATGGTGAATATACATTTATGTAAGATGCGCTTCACTGCGTTCAGCACATCCTACGGCTTCATATTCGCAAAGCTGTGTTCTAATTGAGCGACGGCCCGCTCATCTTTGACGGCAAAGCGGACATGGAATTTATCCAAGCCATCGAAATTCTCACAAACCCGAATTAGGATTCGGTCAGTCGCCAAGTGTTTTTGTAATTGGTATCCATCCATGCCTTGAGCCAAGCGTGCCAACAAAAAATTGGCCTGGCTGGGGTAGACATGCTCAAACAAAGCGGACTCGTGCAAGGCTATGTTGAGCAAGTTTCTTAGATAACCAGTCCGTTGTCGGGTGTGTTCGATAAAGTCAGTATTCGCTAGCGCTTGCTGCATGTAAGCCATATCCAGGCTGGAACATTTCCAAGCTGGTTCACCGCGTTGCAGGCTGGCAATGGCTTGAATTGCGGCGATTATAAAACCGATACGAATGCCGGCACAGCCGTAAAACTTGCTTAACGATTTGATAACGAAAAGCTTATCGATATAGCCGATGAGATTGGTCACTGATTCGGCATCGCAAAAATCCAGAAAAGACTCGTCAATGATGATGGTGCAGTTGGCTGCTTGCCAAGCTGGCAGCAAGGTCTGTAAGTCATACATCTGGCCGTCCGGTGTGGATGGATTCACAAAAATGACCGTGCTGTTTGGTGGAATATCGGCGTTGATGTTCACCAGCCGGTTGATTGTGTGCAGCTTGCAGCCAAGTTGCTCGGCGATATGCCGGTATTCGCCGTAGAGCGGGGCGTAAAGCATCAGATCCTGGGGAGCCAAATATCGCAACAATGCAAATATGGCCGCGCTGGCGCCGTTAAAAGGCTCAATATCCGCGGTTGCCGGTAAGGAATAACGGTTTTTGAAGGCTTGTTTTAGCAGGTGATATTGAGGCTCAGCATACGGGGTTAGCGGTACTTGTTGCAGGCAGCTTAAGTCGGCCGCCTGCTCCGGGTTGATGTTGGCGGAAAAATCCAGCACCTGTTCCGGCAGGCAGCCCAGTTGTGCTGCAAACTGATAAATGTTGCCGCCGTGCATTATAGGTTGATGTATTCAACATAAAGATAATCATCAGTGTGCCGCAGTTTGTGGGCAGAGCCTGAATCGATGCGCAGCTGAAAGGAATTGGTTAAAGGCAGGTTCAATGCCCGCGCCAGCAATGCCCGGATAACCCCGGCATGAGTGACGACTAACACTTGTTCCGCTTTGGTTGCCAATAGCTCTTGCCAAAAATCGCCGCTACGTTGATATAAATCTTCAAAGTTTTCGCCGTTGGGTGGGGCGGCGGTGACATAGTTTTCAGTCCAATGTTGCAAGACATCTGCGGGTAAGTCATCAAAGCGTTGGCCTTCCCAGTCGCCGAAGTTCAGCTCTTGCAGGCGCGCATCGGTGGTTACGTCGTCTGAAAATGTTTCGGCTAAAGTCAAACAGCGGCTCAGTGGACTGCTAAATACCAAGCAATCGTCGTTAAATTCCGGCAATTTGTTGTGGATAACAGCGAGTTCTGTTTCAAAACTGTCCGCCAGCGCCACATCGCTTTGTCCATAGCAGACCCCTGGATCATTAGCGGTATGGGTGTGACGAATTAAATAAATTTCCATAAGGTACTCACGCTTAAATAAAAAATAACTTCGGCGACTTGCTGGCTAGCGCCCAGGCAGTCGCCGGTGTAGCCGCCGATATGACGGTAAAAATATTTCCCCAGAAACGCAGTGCTGAGCAGTACCGGGATAATCGCCAGCACGCACAATGGCGGCAATAACAATATTGGTAGTAATGCGCAGCATCCGGCAACGGCTAATTGTTGGCGATTGGGTTGGTAAATAGCGGCGGCAGATTTGCTCTGATCATCACGGGCATAGTCCAGCTTATGCATCAACAGTAATGGCATTAGTCGGCTGATGCTGTGCCCGGCAATCAATATCAGTGGGATTGCAACGGCTGGTATGCTGCTTAGGGCGGTGAATTTTAACAGTATCAGTAACAGTAAACCCAATACACCGTATACGCCAATGTGCGAGTCTTTCATGATTTCAAGAATACGGTGTTTGCCCCAACCACCGCCAAAGCCATCACAGACATCGGCAAAGCCATCCTCATGTAAGGCGCCGGTGGTCAAAATGCCAACAAGCAATGCCAGGATAATTGCTGTCGATAAAGGCCAAAGCGACAAGGCTAGATAAAAACCAAATGCAGAAATGCTGCCAACCAGCCAACCGACTAGCGGCAAATATAAAATGGCTTCAGGTAGGCGCCGATGGTCCAGTGTTGGCGGCATCGGCAAACGGGTATAAAAGCTTAACGCTAGTAAAAAGAGTTTAGGGTGGGGCACAAAGATTATTTCACTGATTATTGCACTTGGACAGATCGTTTTTATGCCCGTAAGGGGCATGTGTAACTTTGGTAATTTCGGTTGTATGCATATAGCACGCAGCGCTTCTACATTGGTAGCTCGGCATAATGCTGGGCGGCGAGTTGGTCAAGCAACAATCTGAAATGATCATAGTTTTCAATTTTTAGCACACCGACCTCATCCAACACGGCTTGATAATGTCCAGCCGATCTGCCGCCAACGATCAGGGCTATGTCATTGCCGACAAGTTTTCTAAGTTTACGCAATTCTCTAGGTACCACCAAATCATCAGCGTTAAAGCTAATGCTTAGGGTAACCGCTTTGGCTTGGGTGTATTTAACTGCGGCAGCGATTTCTTCAGAAGGCAGGTTAGCGCCTAGATAAGTCACTTTCCAGCTTTTAAACTCGGCGATTATTGCCGCCAGCAAAGCACCGAGTTCATGGAGTTGACCAATTGGTGTGGTCACAATCATTCTTGGCGCATTTGCTGCGCAAGGCGTGTTATTGCGCAAAATGTAAGTTAAGGAACGAATAATGGACGAGGCCATGTGTTCATGGACTGGTCTTAGTTCGCCGTCTCGCCAGCGTTCACCAATCTGAGTTAATAAAGGCGTTAACAGGTTTTCAATAAACAGTTGCGGCCCAAGTTCGACGATGGCATTTTCAAAATGTGATTCCAACGCATGTGCGTCAAAAGCCAGCACCGCGGCATAGCATTTTTCGATGTAATCTTCGGCAAGAAAACGCCGTTCGCTAGTGACGGCAGCCGGTGGATTGATTGATTTATAAGTCGAAACTGGAGCGGAAGACTCGTGTTGCAGTAGTTTTTTCAAATCATCCAATGATAAATTGGCGATTTGACCAATGCTGTGGCCGCTGCTGGTGGCCTCATTCAATAATTTTAATCGGGCAATATCCAAATCGGTATAAACACGATGCCCGCCTGCAGTACGGGTTGGACTAACTGCTTGGTAACGTCTTTCCCAGGCTCTGACCAAATCGGACTTAACGCCTGAGCGCTTGGTTACCGTGCTGATGAGGTATTGTGCAGAATTATCCTTTTGAGTGGACATAGGCTTCTTCGCATAGGATGAGGAAGTTTGTATTGTATCAGAACCTTTACAAAACTTAGACAATATATGTGCAAAAAACTTAAGGTGACCAGTTGGTTTTGTGATAGGTTCAATTGGGCAACATAACAATAATAAATATTACGAGGAAGG
>Ga0208116_1000485_pt1 | contig 12380 bp, 10 predicted proteins | sample LakWasMeta9_HOW4_2_FD_183859 | JGI IMG/M metagenome (GOLD analysis project Ga0208116, IMG submission 183859) | Freshwater sediment methanotrophic microbial communities from Lake Washington under simulated oxygen tension - Sediment Metagenome... | ecosystem: Environmental > Aquatic > Freshwater >... | reverse complement strand
CGTAAAATACATATCGTTTCTGAACGGCTTTATGTATTAAGGAGTGGTAGTTCAGTTGGTTAGAATACCGGCCTGTCACGCCGGGGGTCGCGGGTTCGAGTCCCGTCCACTCCGCCAACAATTCTGGCATTGTCCATCATTGGATGATGTTCTAAAGCAAAAAGCCCCGTTATCGGGGCTTTTTGCTTTTCTGGCACGGCCAGCTTGATGGGCTGGTTAACCGGATATGATCCGCTAATGTCTACTCTTTGCCGATCTGGTATTCTTCGTAACTGACTTCCACGATTTTGCCAGTGGTTGCATCAACTTCAACTTTGATTTCTTCTTTATCTGCTTCAAGGATATCAAATTCATATGAGGCTTTGCCGTCTGCTTCCAGTTCATATTCAGTTTCAACCAGTGTGCCCGGGTGTGCGGCTAAAGCTGTGGCTTTCGCATCCGCTTCGCTGACCTTGGCCAATGCTTTGAACTTCGCATCATCTGCTTTGACTTCCTGTTCAATTTCAGTCACTTTGCCGGATTTCGCGTCACACTCAATATCCCATGCGCTGCCGTCAGCTGATTCAATATCGAATTCGTAAACACCTTTTTTGTTCTCGGATTTGAATTCAGTTTTAACGATTTTGCCTTCATGTTGCGTCAAGGCAGCCTTGACGCATTTCCCCAGGCTGTCATAGGCTTTCGGTTTAATGGTGCTATGGTCAGCCATAGCGGTATTTGCAAAAAATGCGCTTGCGATCAGAGCGGTACCTATGGATAAGCGGAACATATCAGTCTCCTGTTTTTTTGATGTTATTTAATTGAAAATAAACCCGGTATAGCAACGGGCGAATTGTATGGTTTTTGCAATATAGCCCAGGTCATAGCCCCGGTATTTTGATATAGCGCAAGTGTTGACCGGATATCATGGATATAGACTTTACTAGAATAATAATTGCAGTAAAGTATTAATAAAGCAAAACAATTTCGGTTGCAATCATAATTAAACTAAATATATTTCACATCCGCTCACTTAAGACCAGGGTGACTTTATTCACGCTGGCAATCTTTGTTGCCGGGATCTGGCTGCTCTCGTTTTATGCCGGCCGTATGCTGCATGGGGATATTGCGCATCAGTTAGGGCGTCAGCAACTTGCAACGACATCCCTGCTCGCGGCGCAGATTGACGATGAGCTGAAAGAGCGGCTGACGGTTTTAAAAATTGTTGCGGATAGCTTGGGTGATAGTAATCTAAGCGATGCGTCATCAATACAGCAGCTGCTGGAAAATCGTCCACTTTTTATCAGGGATTTCAATGCTGGCGTCTATGTTGCGAATTCCGATGGTACCGCTATCGCCTCGGTGCCTTATTCAATCGAGCGGGTAGGTATCGATTACCGTGATCGAGACTACATTGCTACCCCACTTAAAGAAGGCAAACCACGGATTGGCCAGCCTGTGATGGGCAGGGTGGTCGCTACCGCCATTCTTGGCATCGGTATGCCGATCAAGAATAAGCGGGGTGAAGTCATCGGCGTGCTGGCTGGCGTAATCGACCTGGCAAAGCCCAGTTTTCTGGATAAGGTGACCGATAACCGTTATGGAAAATCCGGATATTTTGAACTGCAGGAACCGAAAAGCGGATTAATCATTACCAGTACTGGCAAGCGCCGTGTGATGCAGAAGTCTGGACAAAGTATCGGGGAAGGTGAAAAGACGGTGGTTACCGTGAATGCTTCTGGCGAGAATGTGCTGTCTTCGGCAAGGCGTATTCCTGCGGCAGACTGGCTAATGGTCGCATCGTTGCCGATGGCGGAGGCTTTTGCGCCTGTTTATAGCATGGAACGGCGCATATTTCTGGTGACGATACTGTTGACCATTGTTGCCGGCGGGCTAACTTGGTGGATGTTAAGACGGGAGCTTTCGCCGATGTTTGCTACGGTGAAACAGCTGGCTTCTTTATCCGGCGTAGACCAGCAGTTGCGTCCGCTCATGATTGATAGCCAGAATGAAATCGGTGACCTGGTGAACAGTTTTAATGCTTTGCTTGAGGTATTGGGGCAGCGTGAGGATGCCCTGAAGGATAGTGAGTTCCGCTGGAAGTTCGCAATAGAAGGTTCTGGAGATGGCCTTTGGGATTGGAATGTTAGCACCAGCGAAGTGTTTTTTTCTAAAACCTGGAAACATCTGCTCGGGTATGCAGAAGTCGAGATTGACGGCAATCTTGCTGAATGGGAGCGTCATATTCATCCTGAGGATAAGGCCAAGGTGCTTGCCAGGCTGCAGGAACACCTGGAGGGTAAAGCGCCGGCCTATGTGAGCGAGCATCGTGCCTTGTGTAAAGATGGCAGCTATAAGTGGATACTTGATCATGGCCTGGTTGTAAGTCGTGATGCAGATTGCAGACCGCTGCGCGTTATCGGTACGCTTTCTGATATTTCCGAGCGTAAGGCAGCTGAGATCAGGCTGCGCATGCTTTCTACCGCGATTGAACAAAGCCCGACCTCTGTTGTAATTACGAATCTTGATGCCGCGATTGAATATGTTAACCCATGTTTTACAGAGGCTACTGGTTACAGCTTGGCGGAGGCGCTGGGGAAAAATCCGCGTGTGCTGCAGTCAGGCTTGACTGATCTGTCCGTTTACGCGGATATGTGGCATACGCTTATCGCAGGCCGCACCTGGGTTGGTGAGTTCATCAACAAGCGTAAAAATGGTGAAATCTATTTTGAAGAAGCACACATCTCTCCAGTGACCGATATAGATGGGGCGGTCAGCCATTATGTGGCGGTAAAGGTGGATATCACCGCAAGAAAGCTGGCTGAAGATAATCTGCGTATTGCCGCCGCCGTGTTCCAATCACAGGAAGGCATGATCGTTGCCGATGCTAACAGCGTAATTCTGCGCGTGAATAGTGCCTTTACTAAAATAACCGGATATAGCGCGGAAGATGTAGTGGGCAGTACGCCCAAGGTGCTGAGTTCCGGACGGCACGAAAAAGTGTTTTATGAAGCGATGTGGGATGCCATCAACCATACCGGTACCTGGGAAGGTGAGGTCTGGAACCATCGCAAGAATGGTGAGGCTTATCTTGAACGCCTGATCATCACTGCCGTTAAAAATGATGTCGGCAAGGTTATCAATTATGTCGCAACCATGACCGATATCACGAGTAGCAAAGAGGCTTCTGAAGAGATTCACAACCTGGCTTTTTATGATCCGCTGACGCAGCTGCCTAACCGTCGCCTGTTGCTGGATCGTCTCAAGCAGGCTTTAGCTGCGAGTGAACGCAACAGCAGGCACGGGGCATTGCTGTTTCTGGATCTGGATCATTTTAAAACCTTGAATGACACGCTCGGCCATGACATGGGCGATCAGCTGCTGAAGCAGGTGTCTGCAAGGCTGACTGGCTGTGTGCGCAAAGTGGATACCGTAGCTCGGATTGGAGGTGATGAGTTTGTGGTGCTGTTGGAAAATCTGAGCAGCCAGCCGATTGAGGCCGCGGCGCAGACCGAGACTATCGCTACCAAAATCCAGGTTGCGATAGGCCGGCCATTTAATATCGGTTCACATGAACACCATAGCACTTGCAGTATCGGCGCTACATTATTCGTCAATCAGGAACAGGCGGGTGTCGAAGCGATACTGAAACAGGCTGATATTGCGATGTATCAGTCTAAAGATTCCGGCCGCAATGCAATACATTTCTTCGATCAGGATATGCAGGATGCAGTCACGGCACGGGCTAACCTTGAACATGAATTGCGCATGGCGCTGACGCAAAAGCAGTTCCAGCTCCATTACCAGCCGCAGGTTGACCACGCGGGCTGTCTATTGGGCGCTGAAGTATTAATCAGGTGGCATCATCCGCGGCAGGGCATCATCCTGCCTGGCCATTTTATTAACCTTGCGGAAGAAACGGGATTGATTCTGCCGATTGGCCAGTGGGTATTGGATACCGCCTGTGCCCAATTGAAAAAATGGCAGGAAAGCCCGCATACTGAACAACTGACACTGTCTGTTAACGTGAGTGCAAAACAGTTCAGGCAGGCTGATTTTGTCGAGCATGTACAGTCCATGATCAATCACCATGCCATTAATCCGGCATTGCTGAAGCTGGAGTTAACAGAAAGTATCCTGTTTACGGATATTAATGGCATGATTTCGACGATGCAGGCGTTGCGGGAAATCGGCATATGCTTCGAACTGGATGATTTTGGTACTGGGTATTCCTCTTTGCAATATCTGAAGAAGCTGCCACTAAGTCAATTGAAAATAGATCAGTCGTTTGTGCGTGACATTACGATTGATAGCAATGACAGAACCTTGGTGCTGACGATCATTACTATGGCGCATAGCCTAGGGCTGGAAGTGATTGCCGAGGGTGTGGAAACGCGGGAGCAGTTTGAGTTTTTGAGAGATCACGGATGCGACCATTACCAGGGTTACCTGTTTGGCCGTCCGGTACCGCTGCATGAATTTGAGGCTTTATTGCCGGAAAGCTGACGACTGTTCACTTCCGGACCGGGATTTATCTGCCGAACGTTCTGTTGACGCCGGTATTAAACAATCTTTTACAAACTTATTGGTTATCAGCTGTTTTGAAAAGCGAATGGTCACTTATAATCTGAGGCCAGTTCTGCAGGCAAGCCTGCGCATCATGCAACTGAATCTATGCTGAAAATTTAATATATTTTCAATAAGTGAGAGCTATCAGTTTTATTGAGTCAATATATTAAAAGAAAGCTACATTAAGCGGATGGATAGAAAAGACATTGAAAAAATTATCGTAGATAGTTTATTTATTTCCGAAAAGAAACCTGGCAATACTTTAGTCGATATACCGGGTATGCGTGGCTGGTTTTCTCCTTTTAACGAGCCTTATGCAAATCGCATCGGATTGGTGAATGATCGTGATGTAGATGCTTCAATTCAGGAGGCGATCGATTTTTTCAGAAACAGGAACAGTGGATTTACCTGGATTGTCAGGCCTGGGGATATTGATGCAGCGCTGCCGAAAAAGTTAATGATGAATGGGCTTACCCCTTCCAGGTTTCACAAAGTGGCAGGGATGCATCTTGAATCTCTTTCTGTGCCGGGGTCAGAAAATCCGGAAATCACGGTGCGGGAAATAACAGGTGATGAAATTACTGCGAATATGGCACTGATTACACGCGCCTACGGTGCAGCTTCTAAAGAATATATCGAGTACTTGTATGCCCCGTCGGCACACCATGATGGTGTGCAATCCAGAATGTATCTGGCTTATCTGGAGGGGGTGCAGGAAGCGGTCGGTTATGGCTACTGCTCTTATATCGAGAACAATTCAGTCGTGATGCTGAGAGGTGCTGCTGTTGTGCCCGAACATCGCAATAAGGGCGCTTATCGTGAGCTGCTGAGGCGGCGGCTAGCAGATGCTTGTGAAAATTCGACCAGCCACTTTGTTATCCAGTCTGCGCGAGATAGCTCCTATTCGACATGCCGCCGACTCGGGTTTGAGGAAGTTTGCCCCTTAGAGCTGTACCAGTGGTCACCATCGTAAACAAACATACGCTATGCCTGATGTTCGCTGGATCAGGGGTCAGGTAAAAGATCTGATTCCATTTCAAGATAATGCCAGTCCCGGCCGGCCGCTGCGAGTGCTGCGCAGTAGCCGGTTGGTGCTTCAATCTGTATCAGGCGCCATCCAGCAGTTGCCAGATGGTTGCTTTCATCATTGCGTAAGGCATCCATATCTTCGGGAATGTGTGAGACGGTAAAGCGATGTGTAAGCCGTGAGAACCCGACTCCCAATGCCTTGATATAGGCTTCTTTACGTACCCAGGTTTGGGTAAAAGCCATTTGCCTTTCATCGGCAGGCAGCGATAACAGGTCGGATATTTCCGCGGGTGAAAACACCAGTCGCGCAACTGATTCCGGGTCTGTGGCCAGGTCTGTTGCCTGTATATCGATACCTACCGCTCTGTGCATGGCAACGGCCACCTTGGCCACATTCCGGCTATAAGAAAGATTGAAGTTTAGACCGGTGTTTCCGGCAAGGTGTGGTTTGCCGGCGTCCCCATATGCAAAATCCAGTGCGGTGGCATCGCGGCCTGTATAAAAAGCCAGAATTCTGCGCAGGAAAGCGTGGGCAATGACGAAGTGCTGCCTTACCATCGGAATGGGGATGCGGTTAGCCCTGCTGACCTCTTCAGCTGACAGCATCGATGTGTCATCCATGGTTCCAGCCTCAAGGTGAATTGTCCAGACGTGTACCTGATTTTTACCCAGGGCAGGCGACAGCATCGTTAGCCAGACCGTGCCTTGTTAATACAGGCCTGCAATGTTTTTGCTACATGTTCTGCTGCCGGCAATCTTACCAGGTCGCCATGACTGGTTGGGAAGTGATGTACGCTTACCGGGCCTTTGAACCATTTCCGCCAGCCCAGCAGGTTGTGTGCAGTATGTTTTGTGGATTCTTCTGCAACAAAAAAATCAATGTGCTGCTCGGATTCGCGAGGCTGGTATGTCATGTGCGCATACTTGTGTGCCTGATGCACATCTTGAGTTCTGAGCAGGCTGTTAAGCCTGAGTGTGGTCAGCAAGGCTGATCGTACCAGATTGCGTATGCTGTGCGTTTTGCCGCGTAACAGGCGTTTCAGTGCATTACGCCAGCGATGGCTCTGGTATACCCACGGGCAATAGGTGTCCAGCAGGATCAGTGCAGAGACATTTTCGCCGGAATGATTCAGCTGCTGTGCCATTTCGTAGGCAACAACGCCGCCACTGGAATACCCCGTGATTAAGTACGGTCCTGCAGGTTGAATCTGGCGCATGGCCTCGATGCAGTTGGCTGCAATTTGTTTAATGCTGCAATCGGGCGCCTGGTTGCCAAAAACGCCGCGCGCCTGCAGGCCATATACTGTCTGGTCAGGGTCAAGATGGCGTGCCAGCGTGTAATAGTCGAGCAGATGTCCGCCTTTAATATGCACGGCAAACAGTGCCTGGTGCGAGCCTTCTTTGATCAGCACTAGCTCCGGGTTGGCGCCAAACTGGTACTGGTTGCGTAATGCGCTGGCAATGGATGCTATGGTGCCGCCGTGAAACCATAAGAAATCCAAAGGCAGCTTCTTCTGAAATACTTTTTCAATATGGTCTATCATCTGTGCGGCTAGCAGTGAATGACCGCCAAGGTCGAAGAAGTTGTCATGAATGCCGACCGGTGTAACCTTGAGCAGGTTTTCCCAGATAGTCATCAGGTGGCGCTCATAGGTATCATAAGATGCCTGCTTTGCGGCAGCAGCGGTTTGCGCTGGCTGCGGGTGCGGGTGCGGCAGCGCCATGCGATCCAATTTGCCATTGGCGGTTAACGGCAGTTCAGGCAGCAATACAAAATGACGGGGGATCATGTATTCAGGCAATGACTGCTTGAGTGCTGATCTGGCATCGTCCGGTTGTAGGTTTGGGTTGCGTGACACAAGATATGCTGCCAGGAATTTATCATCGGCAGTATCTTCAAACGCTATAACAGCTGCATGCTGAATATCCGGCAGTGTCAGCAGAGCGGCTTCTATCTCACCCAGTTCAATTCGAAACCCCCGGATTTTTACCTGGCTATCTGAGCGGCCTAATACCTGCAAGTAGCCATCAGGCAGCCAGCGACCCCGGTCCCCGCTTCTGAATAAGCGCTGTTCTGGTGTCTGTGCGAACGGGTGAGGCACAAATTTTTGCCCGGTCAGGTCGGGAGCGTTAAAATATCCTCTTGCCATCAGCCCGCCAAGATAGACTTCGCCCTCGCTGCCGATTGGTACTGGCTGCATTGCATCATCAAGCACATAAACTTCCATCATGGGGGCAGGGCGCCCCGTTGCCAGAAGCCCGGACTCAGTGTTCTGGCTTAATTTCATGGAAGTGGCACCCGGTACCTCTGTGCAGCCATAGATCATATGCAGCTCGGCACCCAGGCGTGATAGAAAGTCCTTTTTTAGCTGAACTGGAATATCCTCGCCGGAGCAGGTTACCGATTTAAGGGAATCGCAGAGTGATATATTGTCTGAATCCAATAGGGCACGCAGGGCGGTTGGCGTTGAGACCAAATGGGTAATGCGATGCCGGTTGATATATCGGGCCAGTTCCTGGAAGTTCTTTTCCAATCCACGCGGCGTAATAAACAGCTGTTGACCGGTTACCAGCGGGCGCAGCATCTCAGCCCTGGTAAAGGTCGTGCCAGAGTCGGTTTTAAGCATATGCCGTTCAGTTCCGCTATCGGCTACATGCTGTTCACAGTACGCCCCATACGGAAACATGACGGCTTTCGGCTTGCCGGATGAGCCTGATGTAAAAAAGATGCAGGCCAGGTTTTCCGGGCTGACTTCCGCTGCCGGCAAAGCAATATCTTCATGTTTTTCAGCGTATTCGAATGCATCCATCATGATCAGGCATGCTTGAACATTCTCAAGTTTTTCGTGATATTGATGCGTTGTAAGAATCACACGCGGCCTTATTTCCGCAAGCATCGCCTCCAGCCGTTTGGCAGGGGCTGATGGTTCAAGAAAGGCACAGGCGCCGCCGGCTTTATGCGTGGCAAGAGTGCCGATCACCAGCTCCGGGCAGCGTTCCATATATAAAGCAACGACTGTTTCTGGCCCCACGCCCAAAGTACTGAGCATTTGGCCGAAATGATTTGCGCGTGCGTTCAGTTGAGCATACGTAAGCTGGCCGCCATCATGAAAAACAGCAACAGCATCGGGTGTTTTCCTGACATGGGCCTCAAACCTGCGGTGCGGCAGATTCGGTTTTAACGGCAATACCGGGCCACGGCTGAACTCAAGGGCTTTGTGATTGATATGCATGTCATCAGACATTTGTTGTATGGTAAATACCGTGTGCCGTTATTATGAAAGTTTGTGAATTTAACGCTCGCGTCCGGCCTGGGTTAAACCCTTGTGGTCAGCCACGCTACAGTGATAGGTGCATTATAGTTGTTCATTGCAGATTACCCAATATCCTACATTGCCAGGTACAGAATATAAGCTGCGAATGCAGGAAAGCAATATGATTAATATTACTGTATGCACATGCTGCCAAAAGAGTTAAATTTGTGTTTTAAACAAAAGCGGTTGGTAACTTAATATGAAAACATACAAATTATTGCTGGCAGTTTGCATGGTGTTCTTTTCACTCAGCGCTGCAGCGCAGGATGCATATAAGCTTTCAGTTAATTTAGCCCAGGTTAAGAATGGCAAAGGCAATATTTTTGTTGAGCTGTATTCAGACCCCGCAACATTTCGCAAAAGTGCCAAGGCATTTAAAATCATCAAAATCCAGGCAGTTGAAGGTGCATTGACAGTTACTTTTGATCAGCTTGCAGCAGGGAACTATGCCGTGCTTACTTACCACGATGAGGATGGTAACAACGAAATGAACAAACGCTTCGGCATGATTCCAACCGAAGGCTACGGTTTATCAAACAACCCTAAAGTCATGGGGCCGCCATCATTTAAAGATAGCCAGTTTGAAATCAGCAAAGATACTGAGATCAGCATTCATTTTAATTACTGATGCTTTTGCACCACAAAGTCTGCGTTATGGCAGGTTTCAGGCAGCTATCTTATTAATGATTTTACTGACTCAGCATTCATGAACAGCAATAGGGTACTTGATTGCAGCTGGCGCATAATTCAATCACACAAACACGGCAATCGCCAGTTTAAAGAACAAAACTTAGGAGAATGATTATGTGGACAAAACCAGCAGCGACTGAAATGCGTTTCGGTTTCGAAGTAACAATGTACGTAATGAACAAATAATACAGTTCATGTAGCATATAAGGGAGCTTAGGCTCCCTTTGTCATTTGTATGACATAGAATTCGCTTATAGTCACAAGCTAGTACAAGCAATCATTGAAGTTACCACTTCATTTGCAATAAACAAGAAATCAAAAGTTTCTAAAGGAGATTTAAATGAGAACATATCCAGATTACGTTGATAATCAGCGTGATACCGCGCTGTTTGCGACAAACAAATTCATCCGTATATTATTCACGGCAGTATTTGTGGCCGCTGTGTTTGTAGTGCCACCTCTCGTAACAGCATACTTTTTCTTACCTTAGGTTTTTACGATATCAATAGATGCGGTTAAGGCCTCATCATTTACCTGGAGGCACCCGAAGAGGATGAAAGTGGGCACCGGATTGTAAATTTTCAGTTTAATGAAGTTTAATTGCAGCTCATAACTCAAGTTTGGAAATCAAGAATCTTTACTCCATCTCTGCTAATTTCTAGTTTTTGATATACAGCTTGATGAGACAACTCTAATTTACTGAGGCATTCCTGCGGTTTGCTTATATTTAATTCCTGTAGTTTGTTTGGGTCGATGTTCCACCATGCTGAATGCAGCAGTTCCTCAATTAGATGATCTTCAAATCTATATTTAATAACTTTAGCTGGTGTGCCCATGACGATTGAGTATGCTGGAACATTTTTTGTTACTACAGCTCTTGCCGCAACGATGGCACCTGTCCCTATTTCTACCCCAGCCATAATTATTGCATCTCGGCCAATCCAGCAGTCGTGACTGATTTTTGTGACTTTCTGATGGTTTTGATTTTGGTATTCTTTTCCAAATTTTTCACAAAATAAAGATGTGGTTAGCCAACTGGTCGGGTGTTGATTTTTATCTAAACCTATAATTACACCGTTAGCGATTGAGCAATATCTTCCAATGCTTACACTGCCATAAATTTCACTATTACTTCTTATGTAACTAAAAGCACCTATTATAAGATCTCCAGAAATAATTACTTTTCCACCAACCTTGACATTGCTTTCACATGTAACTTTAGTCCTTTTTGGCAACTTTGTTATGTCGGAAGTTATTTTACAATTAAATTTTTTTAATTTTGATTTAGAAATTATTTTGAGAATTAAATTAAACATTAATTATTTCTTCAAGAAATCCATCATTTCATAATTGGACTAATAGTTTAAGAGTTATTTTACGGTGTTTTTGATTATGCCGTTCATGTAATCCGGGAGCTATAAATACATCAATATTTAAAGATACTAGCATGATAGTCGGAATCGTTACTATTCGTAGAACCTTGCAATGAAGTAAATTTCAATCTGATGATTAAAATGTATTAGGAGGCCACCTAGTTTTGCGTTCAACAACTCAAGGCCAGCTAAGTAGAAGCGTTTACTAAGACCTTAAAAGCTACTTGAACCTATTGGTGGATGAAATTGTAGTAAAAGATAACACTGCCGCAATGAAAGGCAGCCATGGCGCGTTAGCGCATGCGGTAACAATAGACGATAAAAAAGTGGGTCACCTGAAACAAGTGCCCACTTCTATATCTGTTTGGTGTGTCCGAAGAGATTCGAACACCTGACCCCTTGGTTCTTAGAAAGCAATGGAAATAAATTTATTCATAATAATCAATATCTTGTGAATATCGCCAAATTTATTTGCAGCCTAAAACAGTCACAATTATGTATAAAATAATTTAGGGAAGTTACAAAATTGCTACGCTTAATCACAGGCTTCAACCATATGAGTTACATAATCAACAATTGCCCTTAAAGTTATTTATATTCGAGATAGATAGTAGATAGTTGGCGTAAGGCATTAGTGCGCTTAGTGCTGTCAGGACTACTTAAATCGATTTTAAAGTTTCTTCTCTTAAGTTCGCTTTCATATGAAAGGCTATGAATATCCTTTTTTTCTAAATATGAGTATTCATTCTTAGCGTCGGCTTTCTTTTCATAAAAAGGAGAATCACTATTCATATCTATCATGACTTCTCTCAACCTCAATTCCCTATCATAAGACGTCATGAAGTTTTTTAGAGCAAGATTATTACTGGATGCTGTCGGCTGAGAAGTGATACTTTTAGCGTAATTTTTATCTTGTAAGATTTTATTTCTTAAGGATGAATTATCAATAATATTGGAATCCAACTCTATTTGAGATCCTTGTGTACCACTTGGGCATATAGACTCAGAGTATATGGTTTTACCAGTAGAGCTTTTGCATTTATATATTTGAGAAAATGCGATTTGAGGTAAAAGTAAAAGGGGTACCAAAGTACCAATATTTATGAGTTTTAAATGCGACATGTTTAACCCTGATTTTTATTGTTTGTATTATTTTGAATCACTCAACATGCTGCTTAATACTGAATGTGTTTTCTAACCTACACTAGAGTATATTGATTTAACTGAAATTTAGTTGTATTGCATACCAATAATAATGATGTTTCGAGATAATCAGTCGTCATTAATCATAAAAATTAGTTTTAATTTTCATGGTGGTTTGGTATATCTAAGTTATGGAAATGCTTTTTTGAAGCTTGAAAAACAAAAGGCTCACAGTCGTTAAACTGTAAGCCTTTGTTTTGTTTGGTGCGCCCAAGATAATGAA
>Ga0208116_1000480_pt1 | contig 12412 bp, 9 predicted proteins | sample LakWasMeta9_HOW4_2_FD_183859 | JGI IMG/M metagenome (GOLD analysis project Ga0208116, IMG submission 183859) | Freshwater sediment methanotrophic microbial communities from Lake Washington under simulated oxygen tension - Sediment Metagenome... | ecosystem: Environmental > Aquatic > Freshwater >... | reverse complement strand
TTTTGTTTTGTGCGTGAGAAACATTGTTACCCACCATCGGCTTTTTGCCTGTTACCTGACATACACGTGCCATGGTTATCTCCAAGAACTCTATTTTTGAGAAAGAGCGGCATTATAGACCATAAACTTAACTTTGTTCAAGCTAAATATGTGATTATTAATGCATGTGGTTTATTAATGTTTACCGGTACTGCCAAATCCGCCTTCACCGCGTTCAGACGTATCAAAATCATCGACAACATGAAATTCTGCCTGCATCACCGGTACGATTACCAGTTGGGCGATACGCTCCATCGGGTTCAGTTCGAACGCCGTATTCCCACGATTCCAGCAAGATACCATAAGTTGGCCTTGGTAGTCTGAATCTATCAATCCTACAAGATTGCCCAGCACGATGCCGTGCTTATGACCTAGGCCGGAACGTGGCAGTATCAGGGCTGCGTAATAGGTGTTGTCGATATGGATCGCCATGCCAGTTGGGATGAGCGTGGTTTCACCCGGCTGTAAGGTGACGGGTGCGTCGATGCATGCCCTGAGGTCAAGGCCGGCAGAGCCTGGTGTGGCATAAGTCGGGAACTGGCTGCGCAGACGGTCGTCTAGTATTTTAAGGTCGATGAGGATGGACATGATGTGATTGTTTTTTTCATTAATATAATGCGGTATTAAACACTAAATGTGCATAATAAAAAAGCCAGCAAGTTTTAATTGTGGCTGTTTTATTGCGTCGAAGTTAATGGGCGGTTAAGGAGTGATTATTTAAAGCTGTATCCTGCGCTGACGCCTAGTATGTAATTTCTGCCTGGAGCAGGTTCAAAGTATCGACTATTGCTGTCATTGACCCTGACTGAACCTATATATTCCTTATCAAATAGATTTTCTATGCGTACATATTCGCTAAAGTTCCAATTTTTCACACTTTGTTTAAAACCAGCTCTCAAATTAAATATGGTGTAAGAAGGTGCTATGTCAGTGTTCCTGTCATCAATATATACCTTGCTGTTATAGCGGGCTTCAAAAGCGGTTGAGAACCCTGCAGCTGGGGCTTTCCATGAGACTTCACCATATATTTGTTCGCGGTAAGTGCCAGGGATGTGGTTGCCAGAGTTCACTAATCCGTTGCTGCTGATGAAGGATGAGTCAAATTCTGCATCTAAGTAAGTGTAGGCTCCGTATAACCCGAAGTTGTTGGGTAACTGAGAGTCGACGGAAATTTCCAAACCTTGGCGTTTGGTTTTTCCTGCGTTTTCATAAACAGGATAAGTGCCTGACTGAGTGACGACAATTTCTTTCTCAGTGTTTGTTCTAAAAATGGCTGCATTAATTCTTGTGTCCTCATTGGCAAAAGCTTTTACGCCAATCTCATAGTTATCACTTTCACTAGGTTTAAGTGCAAGGTTGGGGCCGGTGCCGCCTGCGGAGTCATAAGCAATTTCAATTAAAGTGGGTGTTTCAAAGCCTTTGCCATAGTTGGCATAAAGATTAAGTGATGGGTTAATCTTCCAGACAGCGCCAATGACAGGGGTGGTTTTCTCGAAGCTCAGGTTACCGCTAGAATCCCTGTATTTAAGGTTAAATGTTTTCGTGAAATCTTTTGTAAGGTCAACTAATTTATCATCGACTTCCAGGGAAATTTTAGTTTTTCTGACTCCTGCGTGAATATCAAAGTTGTCTAGGGCAGCCCATTGGGCTTGAACATATTTATCATAGTTATGCGCGATGTTCTTTTCATTTCTATTCACATTGGTTAGATTGGTTTCATCCTGCATCACACCGCCATAGGCATTGATATCGCTTCTTGCATCTTTCATCTCGCCATAGCTGTATCCGGCAGTAATATTGTATGGGCGATCCAAGATAAGCCCCTTGTGGTTGTAGCGGATTTCACCGCCCCAGAAATCTCGATCAATAATGCTCGCTCGACCGCCATCGATTCTGTTGGCAGGGGCTGACGTCGCTGTTGATGAGTAGAGTGAGAGATATTGTGTGTTTTTGCGATTACCTAAATATGATATGAGGTTAATGGCGTTATTTTCATCAAAGGCATGTTCCAGGTTAAAGCCAATTTGTTCATTTTTCCGGCTAACCCTGGTATTTGCAAGGTAAGCTACGTTAGGCACTCCTTTAGGATTGCTGAATGCAGATGGTTGGAATAATGATCCGGATGTTGTATCGGCCCTAGGCAAGCCCAAAGGGTCTTGTGCATCCATGTCTAGCCAATTGGCCAGCATTGTCAGTTTGGTGGCATCCGTGAAATTGAATTTCAATTTTGCAGTAAATTGCTCTTTCTTGGCATCGCTGTTTTTACGGTAGCCATCAGTCTCGAAATTGGAGTAGCTTGCTGAGTACTCTACGATATCTTCAGTGCCGCTTACACTGATATTTTGTCTATTGGTTCCGTAACTGCCCATCATCAGTTCTGTGCTGACTTCTGGCGTCTTGGGAGCATCTTCGGTTAACAATTGAATCACGCCACCTGATGAGTTGCCATATAAACTTGAAAAAGGCCCGCGCATCACCTCAATTGATTTAACGGTACTTAAATCAATGTTGCCTGGCTGTCCAATTCCATCAGGCATGCTGAACGGAATGCCATCAACATAAATACGTAAACCACGCACACCAAAACTTGAACGCGAGCCAAACCCGCGTGTTGAAATTTGTGGGTCCTGTGAGAATTGTGAGCGATTTTGTGCAGTAATACCTGGAACGCGAATCAAACTTTCAGACAAAGTCATCTTCAATTGCGCATCTTGAATATCATTTTGATTCACAACGTCAATAGATACAGGCAGATCAAAACTATTCTGTTCAATGCGGGTTGCAGTCACTACCACGGGAGCGGTTACGATTTTTGCTGTTGACGGTTCTGCAGCAGCATGATGATTGATGCTCATAGCACTTAAGATGGCTAACGGTATTGTTTTTCTTTTGTGGATGCTCGGGTGCAACATAAATTAAACCTTAGATAAGTAATTGAACTGGAAAATGGATATGCTCATATTTTAATTGATAAATGAGGATGAATCCTCAGTATTTCCATGAGTTTAATAGGGGTATTATCCGCATGAAAGTACAAAAAATTATTGACTGCGGCAATAGCCGCGAGTGATGGTTCGTTACTGATTAAATAAATCCTGGCTGACCGATTGATCAGTGCAGCATATTGGCAATATGCTGTAACAGTAATTCAGCTACTGATTTTTTGGGAAGTACGGGCAGTGGATGTGCGCCCGCATCATCAAGCAGGGTTACGTTGTTGGTATCTTGCCCCATACTGTCGCTCATGAGATTGGCAACAATCAGCGGCAGTCTTTTTGATGTGCGTTTGGCTTCTGCGTATGCGAGCAGATTTTCAGACTCTGCAGCAAACCCTACGCAGAACGGTGGGCTTGGCAGGCTGGCGACCTCAGCTAGAATATCCTTGTTGGGTTTTAGTTCCATTGTAAGTGGTGACTTACTTTTCTTGATTTTCTGTGTGCTGGTTTCAGTTGGGGAGTAGTCGGCAACCGCTGCTACACTGATAAAAATATCCTGTGCAGCAATGTTTTTCATTACGCTCTGGTACATGGATTCTGCATTGGTCGCCGAGATGAGAGTGACACCTGATGGCGGTTTTAGCGCGCTGGCTCCGCTTATCAGCGTCACATCGGCGCCCATTTCCAACGCTGCCTGAGCGATAGCGTAGCCCATTTTTCCAGAGCTTAGGTTGGTGATGGCTCGCACGGGATCTATCATCTCCAGTGTGGCACCTGCGGTCACCAGTATTTTCTTGCCTTTGAGTATTTTGGGCTGGAAATGCGCCTGGATCAGGTTCAATAGCTCATCGGGCTCCAGCATGCGACCCAGGCCGGTTTCACCACAGGCTTGCTCACCGCTGCCTGGCCCCAGGATGCTGATGCCATCCGAGTCCAGTAAGGCAATGTTGCGCTGAGTTGCCGGGTTTTCCCACATCTGTTTATTCATAGCCGGGGCAACCAGCAATGGGCAATCACGTGCCAGGCACAGGGTCGAGAGTAGATCATCGGCCTGACCATGCGCGAGTTTTGCAATGAAGTCAGCGCTGGCCGGTGCAATGATCACCGCATCTGCGGCGCGGCTTAACTCGATATGCGGCATGCCATTTGCAATCGATGCGTCCCACATGTCTTTAAATACCGGCTTGCCTGAGAGCGCCTGCATCGTGACAGGGGTGATGAATTGGCAGGCGGCTTCGGTCATTACAACCTGTACCTCAATATTAGCTTTAACCAGCAGGCGCACGAGTTCTGCTGCCTTGTAAGCAGCAATGCCCCCGGTAATACCCAGCACGATGGATTTGTCAGTTTGCATATTCGCAGCAATTTATGTAATGCTTGCATTTTAACCCAGATTCCGTGCCTGGAAACCCCTGTGAAAGATTGATGGATTATGTGGCGTAAGTTGAGGATTGCTATTCTGTTATTAATTCTGGCAACGGTAATACAGCAGGTTTGGCTGGATAAAGCTGACCTGGCCTGGAAGCGCAATTTTTATGTTGCTGTGTATCCTGTGAATGTGGATGGCAGCGCAAAGGTGGGTGCTTACTTACGTATGCTGACGGCTGAGGATTTTGAGCCTGTTGCTGAATATTTTGCTGAAGAAGCCGCACCGTACCAACTGGGGTTGCGGCGTCCGATCGAGATACAGCTAGGGGCGCCGGTAAGCGAGGCGCCGCCCGCGCCGCCTTCCGACAAAGGCGTGTTAAGCACGATGATCTGGAGCCTGAAATTCAGATTTTTTGCGTGGGCGAATAGCCCTGAAGTCAGTGTTAAGCCTGATATCCGCATGTATCTGCTCTATCATGACCCTGTAACCCAATTCGGATTAAGTCACTCCACCGCATTAAGCAAAGGGCGCATCGGGCGCGTCAATCTGTTTGCCGACACAGATTATCATAAGCAGAACCTCGTCATACTGGCGCATGAGTTGCTGCATACATTGAACGCGACTGATAAGTATGATTTGACGACTACCCTGCCTGTTTACCCGGATGGCTATGCGGAGCCCGGAAAAAACCCGCTTTACCCGCAGGATTTTGCAGAATTGATGGGCGGGCGCATCCCGCAAACTGAGGTGCGTGCGGAAATTCCAAAAAACCTGGGGCAAACGCTGATCGGCGACATGACTGCGCGTGAAATCGGATGGTTGCGATGATTGGATGATTGATGGAGAGGCGAAAGCGTTAAAATGGCGATTACGGATTGGCCAGCCAGTGAGCGGCCGCGTGAAAAACTGATTGAACAGGGCGCTGCGGCACTGTCTGATGCAGAGTTGCTGGCAATTTTCCTGCGTGTAGGCGTTGTTGGAAAAAGTGCGGTTGACCTCGCGCGCGACCTGCTGAGCGAGTTTGGCAGCCTTAACGGCATTTTTGCAGCAACCGAGCAAGCGCTGAGCCAGGTGCATGGCATAGGCAGCAGCAAATATGTGCAGCTGCAGGCTATTTTCGAGATGAGCCGGCGCGCTTTAAATGAGCAGTTGCAGCAGCGTGATGTCTTTGAATCGCCGCAACAGGTCAGAGACTATCTGGTACTGAAGCTGGGCGGCCTGACCCGCGAAGTATTTCTGGTGATGTTTCTGGATGCACAGAACAGGTTGAATGCCACTGAGGAAATGTTTAGTGGTACGCTTACGCAAACGAGCGTCTATCCGCGCGAAGTGGTGAAACGCGCCATGCATCATAATGCTGCCGGTGTCATTTTTGCACATAATCACCCATCCGGGCTTGCAAAGCAAAGTGCCGCAGATGAAGTGTTAACCAGCCAGCTGAAACAGGCGCTGGCTTTGGTAGATGTACGCGTACTGGATCACTTTATCGTGGCGGGCAACCACACTCTGTCTTTTGCCGAACGCGGCCTGCTTTGATTCGTGTTGAACTGGAGAATGGAAAACTGGCATGATCATCGATAATGCACATTGGATAAACCTGGCGGTCGCATTGGGCATAGGCTTGTTGATCGGTTCAGAACGCGAACGCAGAAAAGCGGCTGCCGGAGAGCGTAGAAAAGACGGTGCCGGCAGCAGTACGGTAGCCGGCATCAGGACATTTACCATTGCATCGCTGCTGGGCGCGGTAAGCACCGCAATCGACCCGTGGCTACTCATGGTATCTATTATCTGCGTGACTGTATTTGTGACAGCCGCTACTTTTGTCAGCAAAGATGACAACCCCAGTTTGACTACAGAGGTGAGCCTGATATTTACGGTGATCCTGGGTGGGCTGGCGATGAGTGAGGCCGGGCTGGCTGCCAGCCTGGCCGTGGCTGTAGCAATATTATTGGCAGCCAAGGAGCCGATTCACTGGTTTGTGCGCGGTGCCGTTACCAAAGATGAAATGAATGATTTCTTCATTCTTGCTGCTGCAACGCTGATAGTGTTGCCGGTAGTGCCAAATGCGCTGGTTGGGCCATTTGATGCAATCAATCCGCGTAACTTATGGCTGATCGTCATTCTGGTCATGTTCATCGGTGCAGTCAGTCACCTTGCGTTACGCTTGTTCGGCAGTAAAACCGGTTTGCCGGTCGTAGGTCTGGTGTCAGGGTTTATTTCCAGCATTGCCACTGTCGGCGCCATGGGAACGCGTGCGCGAAAAACGCCTGAGCTGATGGCCGCTGCCGTTGCCGGTGCCACGCTTTCATGCCTGTCTACGGTTTTGCAGCTGAGCCTGCTGCTTGCGGCCATTCATCCGCCAACTTTGTACGCGCTTGCCGGACCATTGGTTTTTGGCGGAGTGACCATCTCTATCTATGGGCTGGTCGTGACCTTAAGCTCGTTTCACCAGAATGGCACTGAAATGGCCAACCCGGGTCGGTCATTCAGCATCAAAACGGCAATCATACTGGCGGTAGTCATTGCCCTGGCGCTGCTGGCTTCTGCGGCACTGAATGCGTGGTTTGGCCAGGCCGGCCTGATTGTCGCTTCGGGTGTGGCGGGGCTTGCCGATGCCCATGCCGCTACCATCTCGGTTGCATCGCTTGCGCTTGCAGGTAAACTTGCCGTAGCGGATGCTGCCGTGCCGATATTGGTGGCATTCTCGGTGAACGCCAGCTCTAAAATGATCGTGGCGGCCATTACAGGTGGGCGTGAATTTGCACGCAAGGTGTCTTTTGGCGTCATTATCCAGATTGCTTCAGTCTGGATTGCATGGTGGGTGTTTTAGAATGCAGCTTTCAATATTTGCTTAATTTTTACCTTAATTGAATCATTATGAATAAAAACTTTAAAACAATCCTATGGCTGGCGGTGGCCGTGCTGGGCGCATTTGCTGTAGCGGGCATCGCACTTAACCGTGGCGAGAGCATCAATGCCTTATGGATCATCACGGCAGCGGTGTGTATCTATGCCATCGGTTACCGCTTTTATTCGGCATGGATTGCCGCAAGGATTCTGGTGATAGACGAAACCAGGGCTACGCCGGCAGAACGCCTGGATAACGGGCGTGATTTTGTTCCAACCAACAAATGGATCGTGTTTGGACATCACTTTGCGGCGATTGCCGGACCTGGCCCGTTAATCGGACCAACGCTGGCCGCGCAATTCGGATACCTGCCCGGCACATTGTGGATATTGATTGGTGCCGTGCTGGGCGGTGCCGTGCAGGATATGGTGACCTTGTTTTTCTCAACGCGCCGTAACGGGCGCAGCCTGGGGCAGATGGCGCGTGATGAGATTGGTGCGGTAGGCGGTACGGCTGCACTGATTGGCACTTTCCTGATCATGATTATTCTGATCGCGGTGCTGGGGCTGGTGGTAGTGAATGCGATGAAACACAGCCCGTGGGCAACGTCTACGGTGGCTGCGACAATCCCGATTGCGATGATCGTCGGGATCTATATGCGCAATATCAGGCCGGGGCGTGTTCTGGAGGCTTCCATGATAGGCGTGGTGCTGCTTCTGCTTTCAGTGTGGGGCGGTGGCTGGGTTAGCAATCATGAAACCTTGCGCACATGGTTTGACCATGACGGCTTGCCGTTGGCGTATGCGATTATTGTCTATGGCTTCGCAGCAGCAGTGCTGCCTGTCTGGCTGCTGCTGGCGCCGCGTGATTACCTGTCTACGTTCATGAAACTGGGTACGATCTTGTTGCTGGCGATTGCGATTGTCATCCTGCGTCCGGAGATTCATATGCCTGCGGTTACGCAGTTTATTGATGGTACCGGCCCGATTTTTGGCGGCAAGCTGTTCCCGTTCGTATTTATTACCATTGCTTGCGGAGCTATTTCCGGTTTTCATGCGCTGATCGCATCAGGAACCACGCCAAAGCTGCTCATGAATGAACGCGACATCCGCATGATAGGCTACGGTGGCATGCTGCTGGAAAGCTTTGTCGCGATCATGGCGATGATTGCGGCAACCGTGCTGGAACCCGGCATATATTTCGCAATTAACAGCCCGGCAGGCGTGGTTGGCAAAGAAGCGGTCGATGCGATTGCTAAAATCAACAGCTGGGGATTTGCTGTCACTGTAGAGCAGATGCAGCAGCTAGCCGCAGACATGGGGGAGACCACCCTGTTCGCCAGAACCGGTGGCGCACCTAGCCTGGCGGTCGGTATGGCCAGCATATTCGGCAGTGCATTCGGCAGGCATCTGCTTGCATTGTGGTATCACTTTGCGATTATGTTCGAGGCGATTTTCATACTGACGACATTGGATGCCGGTACCCGCGTCGGGCGCTTCATGCTGCAGGATATGCTGGGTAATTTCAATCAAAAACTCGGCGAAACCTCTTACATGCCATCCGTAGTTTTTACCAGCAGCGTGGTGGTGGCAGGTTGGGGTTACTTTTTATATATCGGTGTTATCGACCCTAATGGCGGCGTCAATATTTTATGGCCATTGTTTGGTATTGCGAACCAAATGCTGGCTGCGATTGCCTTATGTGTAGCAACGGGAATCCTGGTTAAATCCGGCAAGCTGAAGTATGCCTGGGTAACGGGGTTGCCACTGCTATGGCTGGTGATAGTGACTACAACGGCTGCTTACCAGAAGGTGTTCAGTACTGATATTCGCGTGGGTTTTCTTGCCGCTGCAGATGATATGGCAGCAAAGCTCTACAGCGGTGCATTGCCCCCGGAAAAAGCCGCAGTAGCTCCACAGCTGATATTTAATCAGCATCTTGACGCGTATTTAACCTTGTTTTTTGTCGTGGTGCTGTGGGTGGTGATTGTCGATATGCTGCGGTTATGCGTTCGATATCTGGCTGGCAAGCGCGTGCCGAAGTTATCTGAAGTGCCGCATGAGCCGAGCAGAATGGTTGAAGATTGGGTCAGGGATTAATGGCTGCTTTTATCAATACGTTTTTGTGCGACTCTGGCATAGCGCATATGCGCTTTACGGGCGGGCGGTATTCCCAACCCTGTATTTACACAAGCGCTCCAATGAATAGAGATACCCTGTAATGTTAAAAAAGATAAAACATTTGTGGCATATCATCCGCCGGCTGGCGGGTGACGATGCGTATGAGCAGTACCTGAAACATCACGCTGAGTTTCATCAGGCCACGGTAGATGCACCGCCTCCGCTATCGCGCAAGGAGTTCTTTAAGCTGTGGCAGGATAACAAGTGGAAAGGTGTGAAGCGCTGCTGTTAAAGTCTGCGTTTGAATGACGCAGCATCTTGCTGCGGCGATGTTGGTTCGACGGTGGTTCGATGGTGGCGTGCAGTGAGCCGACCACCTACCGTATCAACAAGGTCAGGGCTGGATTACCGATTATCGCGAATTTATTCTCTGGCTGACAATAAACATCACAATTCCGATGATCACCATCGGTAAACTTAACCACTGACCCATGCTCAATCCCATCGACAATAGACCTAAATAGTCGTCGGGCTCGCGGGTGTATTCAGCCAGAAACCTGAAGCTGCCATAGCCGATCAGGAATAATGCGGAGACGGAACCGGTCGCGCGCGGCTTTGATGAGTAGATCCAGAGAATCAGGAACAACACTACGCCTTCAAGCGCAAATTCGTAAAGTTGTGACGGATGCCGCAGCAGATTATCTACACGCGGAAATACCATGCCGAAATCAGCGTTGGTGACTCTGCCCCATAACTCGCCGTTGATAAAGTTGCCCATACGACCAGCCCCTAAGCCGATGGGTACCAAAGGCGCGACAAAATCCATGATCTTGAGCCAACCTATGTGGTATTTCCTGCTGAACATCCACATTGCAGCCAGTACGCCAAGGAACCCGCCGTGAAAGCTCATGCCACCTTGCCATACGGCAAAGATTTCTGCCGGATGCTGAGAAAAATAATCAAACTGATAGAACAGTACATAACCAAGACGGCCGCCGATAATGACGCCAAGCGCACCAAAAAACAGGGCATCATCGAGCATCTGCACTGACCAGCGATGCCAGCTGCGATGGTTGATCTGCCATTTTCCCAATGCCAGAAACGATAAGAACCCGACCAGATACATCAGGCCATACCAGTGAATACCAAAAGAGCCGAGGTGGATGGCAACAGGGTCGAATTGTGGGTGAACAAACATGAGGGTCAACTTGTTGTGAACAGGCGCTAATTTTACCTAAAATTTACATAAAGGCTAATTTTAGTCACCAGATAATTGCATCGGATAGCCTTGATGGCTTGAAAATGATGCCGGGTTTTCCGGCAAATGCGCCTAGTGCATGAGCCTGGTCAGCAGGCGGCTGATACAGTGGATTCCGCTTGTGATCGGATGTGTAGCAATATAATTACGGATCGCCAGCAGCATGCAAACTGCGGCGAGCGTTATCCCCAGCCATTGCAGCCAGTCGATATGCCTCATCAGTAATGGACCTGCAATCGGGCGAATCGCATTATGCTGAAAACGCTCAGCTCCCGGTTAAGCCAGGCGGGAATCATCAGGTAAAAGAATATGAATAGCAATATCCCAAGGAGGATGTAGGTTTTCCATGCGCCGCTGCCGTGAATAGGCGAGCGAACCCGAGCCAGGTGATCTGGTGTCGGGTGCTGTCGCCGGCCATGACTGTGGGGCATAAGATCCTTTACGGGTATTGGTAAGGCAGAGCCTGACCTGAATGCGGCAATGTGATTCTGTAGGTCGCTTTCATGATTCGCTATATCTCGATATCTAAACATAGCGAATCAGGGTGAAACACTAATTCGCAGCCATTTTACGGTATCTCCATCCTGGATTCATCATTGGTATTGGTGATGAATTGTCTGAAATAAGCGATCTTTCATCATATTTCTTTAGCTAGTTGGCGTCAGCTAGTCTAAAATTACATATTTATTTAATCTTCAAATAATTACGGATTTTTATCATGCCAGTCTATCGTTCACGTACTACTACTCACGGTCGCAATATGGCGGGTGCGCGCGCACTATGGCGTGCTACCGGCATGAAAGATGACGACTTCAACAAACCTATCATTGCGGTTGCCAACTCGTTTACGCAATTCGTACCTGGTCACGTGCATCTGAAGGACATGGGTCAGCTGGTTGCGCGCGAGATTGAAAAAGCGGGTGGCGTGGCAAAAGAGTTCAACACGATTGCAGTGGATGACGGTATTGCCATGGGTCATGGCGGCATGTTGTACAGCCTGCCTAGCCGTGACCTGATTGCCGACAGTGTCGAGTACATGGTGAATGCGCACTGTGCCGATGCGCTGGTCTGTATCTCAAACTGTGACAAAATCACTCCGGGCATGCTGATGGCAGCATTGCGCTTGAATATACCGGTGGTGTTCGTATCCGGCGGCCCGATGGAGGCTGGCAAGGTTAACTGGGGCGGCAATACCCATAAACTGGATCTGGTGGATGCGATGGTTGCCGCAGCGGATGATAAAGTGAGTGATGCCGAATCCGAGGCGATTGAGCGCTCGGCTTGCCCGACCTGCGGTTCATGTTCAGGTATGTTCACGGCCAACTCCATGAACTGTTTGACCGAAGCGCTAGGCCTTAGCCTGCCGGGTAACGGTTCTACCCTGGCAACGCACGCAGCGCGTAAAGAGTTGTTCCTCAAGGCGGGTCGTTTGATTGTTGAATTAGCCAAGCGCCATTACGAGCAGGATGACTACAGCGTGCTGCCACGCAGCATTGCTAATTTAAAAGCTTTTGAAAATGCGATGAGTCTGGATGTGGCAATGGGCGGCTCAACCAACACGGTGCTGCATTTGCTGGCTGCCGCACATGAGGCAGGCGTTGATTTCACGATGAGTGATATAGACCAGATTTCACGTAAAGTGCCATGTGTAAGCAAGGTGGCACCGGCGACTGCCAAATACCATATGGAAGACGTACACCGTGCCGGTGGCGTGATGGCGATTCTGGGCGAGTTGGATCGTGCAGGGGTGATTCATCGCGATACGCCAACCGTGCATACCGCAACAATGGGTGATGCGCTGGATCAGTGGGACATCAAAGTGACCGATAATGAAGATGTGAA
>Ga0208116_1000479_pt1 | contig 12441 bp, 12 predicted proteins | sample LakWasMeta9_HOW4_2_FD_183859 | JGI IMG/M metagenome (GOLD analysis project Ga0208116, IMG submission 183859) | Freshwater sediment methanotrophic microbial communities from Lake Washington under simulated oxygen tension - Sediment Metagenome... | ecosystem: Environmental > Aquatic > Freshwater >... | reverse complement strand
CATCCGGACCGAACAGCGGGGCGCCGGCACAGCTGTAGACCGAAGTGCTGGCAAAGAAATGCTCGCCCCGGTGCAGCCACACCGGTTGCAACTCGGTGAGCGCGGCGCCGATGGCGGTGGTGCCGACGCTGGGCTCCGACAGGTCCACGCCGACGCGGGTGATCAGGTTGGCGCGCGGGTCGGAGCGGTCGATGGCGCCGCTGACGTCCACCACCAGGCCCTGGGCGTTGGTGAGGATGGCGAAGTAGCGGGTGTTGACGATGGCGCGTCCCAGCTTGTCGAGTACCGGTCGCGCACTGGCCACCAACTGCGCGTTGGCCTGCGCGGTGCGGCGCATCTGCTCCTGCGTCAGCACATCGAAGTCCACTGCGTCGCCGGGCTGCATGCCGTAATTGAGGCAGCGCTGCCAGGAGCGCTCGATCCAGGGCGCGATCGCGCCGGCGGGCGGGCCATGGCGCTCGCGCAGCACGGCGTGGCGTGCCTGCTCAATGCGGGCCAGCCGTGCCGAAGGATCGGGGCCGGGGGCGTGCGATGTCGACAGCGTCATGGTGGGCAGATTTTGCGCCAATTGCGCCGCGCGCTGCGCCGGGCGGGCTTTTGGCGCAGTGTTTCAAATTGAGAATTTCAGCGCCTGGCCGGGGTCCGATTAGGGTTGTCCCTAGGACTTAAAGGGTCATGCCGCTCAACAATGCCTAGGCAAATCAGTTCATAGGCAAACCATTGCATAGGTGGTTTGCGCTTTTCAGCAATCGCCCCACAAGGAGACAACCATGCAAAAGGTGTTGCACATCAATGCAGACAAGTGCACCGGCTGCCTGCAGTGCGAGATGGCCTGTTCGTTCGAGAACTACGCCACCTTCGCGCCGGCCAAGTCGCGCATCAAGGTGTTCGACTTTCACCATACCGGCAAGAAAGTGCCCTACACCTGCACCCAGTGCGACGAAGCCTGGTGCCTGCACGCCTGCCCGGTGGAGGCGATCACGCTGGACAAGCTGACTGGCGCCAAGGTGGTCAACGAGACCACCTGTGTCGGCTGCAAGGTCTGCACCATTGCGTGCCCGTTTGGCACCATCAACTACGTGCAGGAGACCGGCAAGGTGCAGAAGTGCGACCTGTGCGGCGGCGCGCCGGCTTGCGCCGAGGCGTGCCCGACCGGCGCCATCACCTTCATCGATGCCAACTGGACCGGCTTGGGCAAGATGGCGCAGTGGGCCGACAAGCTTGGCAATCAACCCAACGCAGCAGCTTAAGGAGAACCGATCATGTCATGGGCTGGAAAAATTCTTCGCGTCAACCTGACCGCCGGCACGGTCAAGTCCGAACCGCTGAACATGAAATGGGCGCGCGACTACGTGGGTTCGCGCGGGCTGGGCACCAAGTACCTGGTGGAGGAAATCGACGCCAAGGTCGATCCGCTGTCGCCAGACAACAAGATCATCTGGGCCACCGGGCCGCTCACCGGCACCATGGCCTCCACCGGCGGGCGCTACACGGTGATTACCAAGGGACCGCTGACCGGCGCCATTGCCTGCTCCAACTCGGGCGGTTACTGGGGTGCCGAGCTCAAGATGGCGGGCTGGGACATGATCATCTTCGAGGGCAAGAGTGCCAAGCCGGTGTACCTGTACATCAACGATGACGTGGCCGAACTGCGCGACGCCGCCCACCTGTGGGGCAAGAGCGTCTGGCAGACCGAGGAGATCATCAAGAAGGGCCTGCAGGACCCGCTCACCCGGGTCTCCAGCATCGGCAAGGCCGGCGAGAACGGCGTGCTGTTCGCGGCGGTGGTCAATGACCTGCATCGCGCCGCCGGTCGCTCGGGCGTGGGCACCGTGATGGGCAGCAAGAACCTCAAGGCGATCGCGGTGCGCGGCACCCTGGGGGTGGGCAATCTGCGCGATCCCAATGGCTTCATGCAGGCGGTGGCCTCGACCAAGAAGATTTTGGCCGACAACGCCGTCACCGGCCAAGGCCTGCCCACCTACGGCACGCAGGTGCTGATGAACGTCATCAACGAGATGGGTGGCCTGCCCACGCGCAACCACCGCGACGTGCAGTTCGAGGGCGCCAAGGACATCTCGGCCGAAGCCATGATCACGCCGCGCAAGACCGATGGCAAGAAGCACCTGGTGACCAACCAGGCCTGCTTTGGCTGCACCATTGCCTGCGGGCGCGTCAGCAAGATGGACGAGAACCACTTCACGATCCAGAACAAGCCCCAGTACCGCGGCGCCAGCGGCGGCCTGGAGTACGAGGCGGCCTGGTCGCTGGGGGCGGCCAACGGCGTCAACGACCTGGAAGCGCTGCAGTACGCCAACCTGTTGTGCAACGAGGAAGGCATAGACCCCATCACCTTCGGCGCCACCGTCGGTGCGGTGATGGAGCTCTACGACATGGGTGTGCTGACCAAGGAGCAGATCGGCATCGAGGCCAAGTTCGGCTCGGCGCAGGCACTGGCCTTCCTGGCGGAGGAAACCGTCAACGGGCGCGGCTTTGGCAAGGAGATTGGCCAGGGCTCCAAGCGCCTGACCGCCAAGTATGGCCACCCCGAGCTGAGCATGAGTTCCAAGGGCCAAGAGTTCCCGGCCTACGACGGGCGCGCCATCCAGGGCATCGGCCTGGCCTATGCCACCTCCAACCGCGGCGGCTGCCACCTGCGCGGCTACACCATTGCCTCGGAGGTGTTCGGTATCCCGGTCAAGACCGACCCGACCGAGCACGAAGGCAAGCCTGAGCTGGTCAAGGCCTTCCAGGATGCCACCGCCGCGTTTGACTCGTCGGGCTTGTGCATCTTCACCACCTTTGCCTGGAGCCTGCCTGACTTGGCCGCGCAACTGGCGCCGGCGTGCGACGAGGCCTTCACCACGGAAGAGCTGGCCAAGATTGGCGAGCGCATCTGGAACATGGAGCGCGAGTTCAACAACCGCGCCGGCTTCACCGCCAAGGACGACAGCCTGCCGCCGCGCCTGCTCAACGAGCCCTGCAAATCGGGTGGTTCCAAGGGCAAGGTCAGCATGCTGGCCGAGATGATGCCCAAGTACTACAGCGCACGCGGCTGGGACAGCCAGGGCCGGCCGACAGCGGACACCAAGGCGCGTCTGGGGTTGTAGCCGCCATCCCTTCCGTCCGGAAGCAACGAAGTAGCGGTCCCCAGCGGCCGCTTTTCTTTATCCAAACACCGAGGGCATTGCCATGACCCACCACCTGATACTCGGCGCCGGCCCGGCCGGCGTGATCGCCGCCGAAACCATCCGCAAGCACGCGCCCAGGGACCGCATCACCATCGTCGGCGACGAGCGCGAGCCACCGTACTCGCGCATGGCCATTCCTTACCTGCTGATGGGCAACGTGGACGAGCGCGGCACCTACCTGCGCAAGGGTGCGCTGCACTATGCCGAACTGAAGATCGATCTGGTGCAGGGCCGGGCGCTGCAGGTGGACACGCAGGCGCGTACGGTGCGGCTGGACAATGGCCACACGCTCCAGTTCGACACGCTGCTGATTGCCACCGGCTCCAGCCCGGTGCGCCCGCCGATACCGGGCATGGACTGCGCCGGCGTGCACCCGTGCTGGACGCTGGCCGATGCCCGCGCCATTCAATCGCTGGCAACCAAGGGGGCGCGGGTGCTGCAGATGGGGGCCGGCTTCATCGGCTGCATCATCATGGAAGCACTGGCGGCGCGCGGCGTGCACCTGAGCGTGGTGGAGATGGGCGACCGCATGGTGCCGCGCATGATGGGCCCGGTGGCCGGCGGCATGATTCGCGACTGGTGCGAGGCCAAGGGCGTGGCGGTGTTCACCGGCACGCGGGTGGAGGCGATCGAGGCCGGCAGCCCCTTGAATGTGCGTCTGTCCAATGGCAAGACGGTGGCGGCCGATCTGGTGATCAGCGCCACCGGGGTCAAGCCGGCCATCGGTTTCCTGCAGAGTTCCGGCGTCACCTGCCTGCTGGGGGTGTTGACCGATGAACACCTGCAGACCAACGTGCCCGGCGTCTACGCCGCTGGCGACTGTGCCGAGGCTTTCGACAAGGTGTCGGGCAAGACCATCGTGAGCGCCATTCAACCCAATGCCGCCGAGCAGGCGCGGGTGGCGGCCCTCAACATGGTCGCCTTCGGCCAGGGTGCCGCCGCCAAGGCCGAGCTCAAGGGCGTGACGCAGATCAACGTGCTCGACACGCTGGGCCTGATCTCCGCCAGCTTCGGCGACTGGGCCGGCGTGGCGGGCGGCCAGCATGCCGAGCTGACCGACAGCCAGGCAGGCCGGCACCTGAGCCTGCAGTTCAAGGACGACGTGCTGGTGGGCTGCAACTCGGTCGGCTGGACCCAGCACGTGGGCGTGATGCGCGGCCTGGTGGAGGGCCAGGTGAAGCTGGGGCCATGGAAGGATGCGCTGCTGCGCGACCCGACCCAACTGATGCATGCCTACCTGGCCAGCGCCCAGGCCCAGGGTGGCTGGAGCGGCGCGCAGGACGAGCGCCGCCGCTAGCCAGACGCATCGCCAGACGCACCCATGCGCATCACCTTCAAGCTCTTTGCGCAACTGACCGACTACCTGCCGGTCGAGGCCCGGCACACCAATGTGATTGAACTGGACGTGGCCCCCGAGGCCAGCATCAGCCAGATCATCGAGCCCTACGGCATGCCGCCCAAGCTGGTGCACCTGGTGCTGGTCAACGGCAGCTACGTGGCGCCGGCGCAGCGCCAGACACAAACCCTGCAGCCGGGCGATGTGCTGGCTATCTGGCCGCCGATTGCCGGGGGCTAGCGTGGGCTGGCCCGCCGGCCGCGCGTGGGCCTGACCAAGCCATGCAATCGCACTACGCCGCGCAGTTTGACCGCGAGATGGGCTGCACCGAGCCGGAGTGGCTGGCCAGCGTGCCGCGCGCCCTGGCCGGCCACCCGCACCAGCTTGCCGGGCAGACGCTGACCGTGCAGATAGGCGAAGGCACGCTGCGCCTGAGCTGGCAGGTGGCTGAGCCGCGCGTGATTGCGCTGGCACGCATTCCGCGCCTGCTGGTGCACTTTGCCTTCGACGGGCTGGACGATGCGCAGCGTCTGGCGTTCATGCGGCACTTCGATTTGTACATGCAGCGGGGCGGCGGCTAGATTGCGGTGTGCGAATACCGGATTCTTGGTATTGATGCCCTTGCGATGATTCGATACGGTCGACCCAGACTATCGGAGCACCGGCATGAATGTGGCGAACCTGAAGATCGGAACCAGACTCGGCGCTGGCTTTGGCCTGCTCAATCTCATGATGCTGGCCATGGTGGTGATTGGCCTGCTGCGCTTTGCCAACGTCGGCGAGGTCAACAACCGGATCATCGAGAAGGACTGGGTCAAGGCAGAGGCTGCCAACGTGATCAACGCCACCACGCGGGCCAATGCGCGGCGCACGCTGGAGCTGCTGATTGCCACGGACAAGACCCAGCTCACCCAGATCAACGGCTTCATCAGCGCCAACAAGAAGACCATTGACGAGGCCGTGGCAACGCTCGACGGCCTGATCTACCTGCCCGAGGGCAAGGCGCTGCTGGCCAGGCTGAAGGAGGCGCGCGGCCGGTATGTCCAATCGTTCAGCAAGGTTGCCAAGCTGACCGAGGAGGGCAAGAAGGATGAGGCGCTTGCCCTCATGATCGGCGACACCCTGCCGGCGCTGGATGCGCTGCAGGCGCCGATCGACGCCTTGACCGAGCTGCAGAAGCGGATCGTGGTGGCCAGCAGCGCGGAGATCCGGCGCGACATTGACTCGGCACGCCTGCTGCTGATTGCGCTGGGCGCGCTCGCCCTGGTTGCCGGCGTGGCCCTGGCGTGGTGGATCACCCGCTCGATCACCGGCCCGACGCAGCGCGCCGTGCGGGTTGCACAGACGGTGTCGGGCGGCAACCTGACCAGCGCGATCGAAGTCACCAGCACCGACGAGACGGGGCAACTGCTGCAGGCGCTCAAGGACATGAACCACAGCCTGTGCCGGATCGTCGGGCAGGTTCGTGGCGGCACCGACGCCATTGCGACGGCCACCAGCCAGATTGCCGCCGGTAACCTGGACCTGTCCTCGCGCACCGAGGAGCAGGCCAGCGCGCTGCAGCAAACCGCGGCTTCCATGGAGCAACTGGCCGCCACCATCAAGCAGAACTTCGAGAGCGGCAAGCAGGCCAACCAACTCGCCGCTTCGGCCTCGCAGGTGGCGCTCAAGGGTGGGCAGGTGGTGTCCCAGGTGGTGCACACGATGGAGGCCATCAACGTGTCCTCCAGAAAGATTGCCGACATCATCGGCGTGATCGACGGCATTGCCTTCCAGACCAACATCCTGGCCCTGAACGCCGCCGTGGAAGCGGCCCGCGCCGGCGAGCAGGGCCGCGGCTTCGCGGTGGTGGCCAGCGAGGTGCGCAGCCTGGCCGGCCGCTCCGCCACGGCGGCCAAGGAGATCAAGACCCTGATTGGCGAATCGGTGGCCAACGTCGATCAGGGCTGCAAGCTGGTCGAGCAGGCCGGCAGCACCATGGACGAGATCGTGGTCAGCGTTCGGCGCGTGACCGACATCATGGGCGAGATCAGCATGGCCAGCCAGGAGCAGACGTCCGGCGTCGATCAGATCAACCAGGCGGTGGGCCAGATGGACCAGGTCACGCAACAGAACGCGGCCCTGGTCGAACAGGCCGCGGCGGCGGCGCAGTCGCTGGAGTTCCAGGCGAAGAATCTGGTCGAGGTGGTCAGCGTGTTTCAGCTTGCCAACGAAGGGGCGTGACACATGGCCTACTTTGTCTGGGGTGACGACCTCAACATCGATCTTGGGCCGATCGATGACGACCATCGGCAACTGGTGGACTGCGTCAACCAGCTCCATACGGCTACCAGCGAGGGCCGTGGGCAGGAAGTCGTGGCCGGCATCCTGAACAGCCTGATCGCCTATACCCAGCAACACTTCGACCGGGAGGAGCGCCAGATGGAACGCTACCGGTTTCCCCATCTGGACGCCCATCGGCTGCAGCACCAACGGCTGATGCAGGAAGTGCAGACGCTCAGGGCGAAGTTCGACGCCGGCAGCATCACCGTGGCCTCGCAGGTGTCCACGCTGTTGCGCGACTGGTTGTCCCTGCACATCCGGCGCCACGACAAGGAACTGGGCAAGTACATCCAGCGCGCGGCGGGCCGGGCCAGGTAGCACCCGGGCCGGGTGGTGGAAGGGCTTCGAGCCGTCTAATGGGCGTGCAGTCTGTCCGTTCTGGGTGCAGTGCATCGCGTGCTGCTGGCTGGGCGCGCGCAGGGTCGGTACAGTCTGGGCATTGCAATTTGCCATCCGAGCCGACCGATCATGAACAACCCCTCCATCCCGCCGGGCGGCCCTACCGCCTGGTCGCGCTTTGCCAGCAGCTGCGTGCGCGGATTCCACGCCTACGCGGGCTGGCTGGTCAGCATCAGTTGGCTGCGCTTCCTGCTCTGGTCCGTGGCCCTGATCGTCGTGGTGGGCATCGGCCACAACCTGCCGCCCTTCAGTTGGACCTATACCGAGATCCTGCGTGAACCGGACGCGGCGCGCCGGCCCATGAAGGTGCCGCAGCCGCCGCTACCGCCGATGCCCAGCATACGGATCGAGAAGTCGCCCGGCAAGGAGTCCGCCTCGGTGGGCAGGCCGGGCAAGGAGGCCGTGGACATCTCGATCGATGAACGCGGCGTGCGCATCACGCCGCGCGCGCCGGCGGCACCAGCCTCGGCCGCCGCGTCACAGCCGCAGCCTGCCGAGGGCGAGATCAACGTGCCCGGGGTGACCATCAAGCTGCCGGCCGAGGTGGACGGGCAGGGCGTGCGCGAGGCCATTGAAGAGGCGCGGCGGGATTTCCGCGCCGCCATCGAGGAGGCCAAGCGCGATGCCCGGGAGGCCGCGCGCGACGCCGACGAGGCGTTGCGCCCCAGGGTGATCACCCATCGCTACGGCGATGGGCTGATGCCGCTGACGATGTGGTTCATCCTGATCTCCGCCATCATCAAGGTCACCTACAAGGGCAAGGTGCAGGCCGAGGCCAAGGCGGCCCAGGCCACCGAGGTGGCCGAGTCCGAGTCGCTCAAGCGCCAGGTGATCGAGGCGCGCATGGCGGCGATGCAGGCGCAGGTGGAGCCGCACTTTCTGTTCAACACCCTGGCCAGCATCGACCACCTGATCGAGACCGACCCGCCACGCGCCAGCATCATGCAGAAGAACCTGATTGCGCTGCTGCGCGCCAGCATGCCGACCATGCGCGAGGCCAATGCCCAGGGCACGCGTGACCTGGGGCGCGAGCTGGCGGTGATCCGTCCTTACCTGGAAATCCTGAAGGTGCGCATGGAGGAGCGGCTGCAGACCGAGGTGCGCGTGAGCGACGGTCTGCTGTCTGCGGAGTTCCCGCCCATGATGCTGCAGAGTCTGGTGGAAAACGCCATCAAGCACGGCCTGGAGCCCAAGGCCGAAGGCGGCCGGCTGACCGTGAGTGCCGAGGTCATCCACGGCAAGCTGGCGGTGACCGTGGCCGACACCGGCCTGGGCTTCGGCAAGGCCGCCACCAACGGCACCGGAATTGGTTTGAGTAACATTCGCGAGCGGCTGGCCCTGCTGTATGGCAGCAAGGCCAATCTGAATGTGGCCGAGACACCCGGTGGTGGCACCTCGGTCACCATCACGGTGCCGTACACCGCGCGCACCGAGCCGGAACCCGCGGCCGCCGCGCCCAACCAGACGACCTGACTACGGAGTAGCCGAGATGACACGTGCCCTGATCGCCGACGATGAACGCCTGATGCGCGAGCAACTGCGCGCCCGCCTCAAGGAGGTGTGGCCTGAGCTGGAGATCGTCGCCGAGGCCAAGAATGGCCAGGAGGCGGTGGACCTGACGGGGCAGCATCACCCGGACATTGTGTTCCTGGACATTCGCATGCCGGTGCTCACCGGTGTGGACGCGGCGCGCCAGATCGCGCAGTTGCCGACCTACGAGGAGGCCGAGGGCTGGCCGGGTTGCGAGATTGTCTTCATCACTGCCTACGACCAGTACGCGGTGCAGGCCTTCGAGCAGGGTGTGGTCGATTACGTGCTCAAGCCAGCCGAACGCGAGCGCCTGATGGTGACGGTGCAGCGCATCAAGCAACGCATGGCCGAGCGCAGCCGGCCGGCCGAGAGCGACAGCGCGCCGGCGCCGCTGTTGCCGACGCACAGCCCGGACATGCAGCAACTGCTGCAGCGGCTGGCCGGCCAGCTCAATCCGTCGGGACCGCCCAAGCTGCAGTGGATCCAGGCCAGCGTGCGCCAGAGCATTCAGATGATTCCGGTGGAGGAGGTGCTGTTCTTCATCTCGGACGAAAAGTACACGCGGGTGCAGACCGCCAGCGTGGAGGCACTGATCCGCAAGCCGATCAAGGAACTGGTCGAGGAGATCGACATGAATCTGTTCTGGCAGATTCACCGCTCGACGCTGGTTAACATCAAGGCCATTTCCGGCGTGAGCCGTGACGAGCGCGGTCGCCAGTTGGTGAGCGTGCGCGGCAGCAACGAGAAGCTGGAAGTCAGCCGTAGCTATACCGGGCTGTTCAAGGCGATGTAGTCTGTCAAGCTGCTTCCTTGACCTCCGACCGCTGACGCAAAGCGGTCGGAATCCAAGGTATGTATTACTTTCCAGCTATCAAAAATGTAGCGCTGTAGATTCCCGCGACAGTCAAGGCGAGCGAGCCAAACAGATGCACCGCGGCGGTGGCGGTGCCGAGCAGGTAGCGCTGCTGGCTCAAGAGGCCGATTACCTCCGCCGAGAAGCTGGAGAAGGTGGTGAGCCCGCCAAGAAAGCCGGTCACCAGAGCCAGCCGCCACACCGGGTCCAGGTTGGGTAGCAGCTGAAACACTGCCACGCACACGCCGACCAGGTAGCCGCCAATCAGATTGGCCGCCAGCGTGCCCCAAGGAATGATGCCGCCGGGGCTGAGCCACAGGCCCAAACCCCAGCGGGCCAGCGCGCCGGCCGAGGCACCCAGGCAAATGGCAAGTACCGAGATCATCGGGTGAGTTTACTTCTCCTTGCCCATCACCAGGTCCGGCAGGATGGTCACGATGGCTGGGAACACGGTGATCAGCACGATGCACACCACCAGGCAGACAAAGAACGGGATCGCCGCCCTGGCAATGGTGTTGCTGTCCTTGCCGGTCATGTTCTGCAGCACGAACAAGTTGAAGCCAACCGGGGGCGTGACTTCGGCGATCTCGACCAGCAGGATGATGAAGATGCCAAACCAGATCAGGTCAAAGCCGGCCTTCTGGATCATGGGCAGCACCACGGCACTGGTCAGCACGATCATGCTGATGCCGTCCAGTGCAGTGCCCAGCACCAGGTAGACCCCGGTCAGCACGGCAATCAGCGCAAACGGCGACAGCCCCATGCCGTTGACCCATTCGGCCAGCTCGCGCGGAATGCCGGTGAAGGCCATGGTCTTGGTCAGGAAGGCGGCGCCGGCCAGGATGAACATGATCATGCAGCTGGTGCGGGTGGTGCCCATCAGGCCTTCCTTGAAGTTGCTCCAGGTCAGGCTACCACTCCACCAGGCCATGGCCAGCGAACCGACCACGCCGTAGGCAGCGCATTCGGTGGCCGTGGCGTAGCCGGCGACCAGCATCCAGACGATGAACAGGATCAGCAGGGTGCAGGGAATCAAGTTGCCCGAGAGGCGGATCTTCTCCAGGAAGCTGCTCGGCGGGTCGGCCGATGGGACTTGCTCCGGGTGGCGCAGGCTCCACCAGATGATGTAGCCGCTGAACAGGCCCATGAGCAGGAAGCCTGGCAAGAAGCCGGCCAGGAAGATGCGGATGATGGACGCATCGGCGGCCACCGCGTACACCACCATGGTGATGGAAGGCGGGATCAGGATGCCCAGCGTGCCGGCCGTGGCGAGCGAGCCCAGCGCGATCTTTTCGTTGTAACCGCGCTTGAGCAGCTCGGGCAGGGCCACCTTGCTGATGGTGGCGCAGGTGGCCGCCGACGAGCCCGACACCGAACCAAAAATGCCGCAACCCAGTATGGTGGTGTGCATCAGGCGCCCCGGCACACGGTTGAGCCAGGGCCGCAGGCCCTCGAACATCTGTTCGCTGAGTTTGGTGCGAAACAGAATCTCTCCCATCCAGATGAACAGGGGCAAGGCCGCCAGTTCCCAGCTTGCGTTGGACTCCCAGAACGCCGAGAAGAGATTCTTGCCGGGTGCCGTGCTGGTGAAGAACGCCTGTCCAACCCAGCCGCAGATGGCCAGGGTCATGGCGATCCAGACGCCGCCCGAGAGCAGCACCATCATGAGCAGCAGCAGGATGCCGCCCATCAACAAAATGTCCATGTTGTGCTTTCGCTTTCTGATACTTTGCGGGACAGATCTTCAGCTCTGTCCTCAACTGATTGCCGGGTGTTGGCTGTTCGGTCAGGTCAGACTTCGGACGAGAAATCGCCACGGGCGTGGCGCTGGGCCACCTCGCGCACGTAGGTGGGCAACTGGCCGCGCAGCACGATCAGCAGTTCGTCCAGCATCGCGATCCAGAGCAGGATCGCGCCCAGGGCGAAGCTCAGCTGCGGAATCCACAAGGGTATCGGCAGCAGTCCCTGGGCAATGTCGTTGAAAGCCCAGCTCTCGTAAGTGAATTGGCAGGCCGACCAGGCCAGGTAGGCCACCGCCACGCTGCCAATCGACAGGGAGACCAGCTCCGCCGCGCGCCGCGTGCGCTCGCCCAGGTGCTCCAGCAGCAGGGTCACCCGCACGAAGTCGCCATGTTTGAACGCATGCGCCATGGCGAAGAAAGACGCCGCCGCGCACAGCCAGGCCACCACGTCGTTGACCGCGCCGGTGCGCACGCCAAACTCGCGCAGCACGCTTTGGCCCACCATCAGCACGGCGATCAGCGCAATCAGGGCGGCAGCCAGGCCGCCCGCAGCCAGGTACAGGCGGTCGAGGAAGCGGCGCATGCCTTACTTCTTGGCCGATTTGTTGAAGGCTGCAATGATGGCCTCGCCGTCCGCGCCGGTCTTCTTCTGCCAGTCAGCCAGCATCACGCCGCCGACCTGCCGCATGTCGGCCATCAGCTTGGGACTGGGGCTCATGATCTTCATGCCCTTCTCGGCCAGCGCCTTCTTGTACCAGTCGTTCTTTTCCTCGCTGATCTTCCAGCCACGCTGTTCGGCCGCTGCCGCAGCCTTGGTCAGGGCGGCCTGGGTGGCGGGATCGAGTGCGTCGAAGGCCTTGCGGTTGACGATGATGGCGTTTTTGGGCAACCAAGCCTGGGTGTCGTAGAAGTACTTCAGGCTTTCGTAGGTCTTGCTGTCGTAGCCGGTGGAGCCCGAACTCATGTAGCTCTCGACCACGCCGGTGGCCAGCGCCTGGCTCAACTCGGCCGCCTGGATGGTGACCGGCTGGGCACCGACGAGTTCGGCAATCTTGGCGGTGGCGGGGC
>Ga0208116_1000477_pt1 | contig 12498 bp, 10 predicted proteins | sample LakWasMeta9_HOW4_2_FD_183859 | JGI IMG/M metagenome (GOLD analysis project Ga0208116, IMG submission 183859) | Freshwater sediment methanotrophic microbial communities from Lake Washington under simulated oxygen tension - Sediment Metagenome... | ecosystem: Environmental > Aquatic > Freshwater >... | reverse complement strand
TGGCCGGCATGATAATCAACACAAATCTGGCATCGCTCAACAGCCAACGCATGCTTGATAGAACCAACAATGACTTAAAAACCTCAATGGAGAGATTATCTTCAGGATTAAGAGTCAACAGTGCCAAAGATGATGCGGCAGGGTTAGCGATTAGTAATAGAATGACCTCACAAATACGCGGCATGACGGTAGCAACAAGAAATGCTAATGATGGCATATCCTTGGCTCAAACCGCTGAAGCGGCAATGGGTGTACTTACCGACACCATGCAACGTATGCGTGACTTAGCGGTTCAATCAGCTAACGAGGGCGCAGTAACTGGCGCAGATAGAAATAAGCTGCAATCAGAATTTAAACAACTAAATGATGAGTTAACTCGAATAGTCACCAGCACTGAGTTTAATGGTAAAAAAATCATCAATGGTAGCTTGGCAACTGGTTTAGCCATACAAGTAGGCGCGAATACAGCCGTTGATAACAGAATACAGGTAAGTATTGAAAATATAGCCACCACTCTGACAAGTGTTACTGCGGCTAGTGTAGGGTCTACTGCTGCTGCAGCAGGTGCTAGAAATGCAATAGATGCAATTGATAAAGCCATAAAATCGATTGATACCTCGCGTGCTAAGTTAGGCGCGGTTCAAAACCGCTTTACCACCACAATTTCTAACTTGCAGTCTTCCATTGAAAACCAATCGGCTGCCCGCTCGCGGATCACCGACACTGATTTTGCTATGGAAACTGCCAACTTAAGCCGCAATCAGATACTGCAACAGGCGGGCACGGCAATGTTGGCACAGGCTAATCAATCTACCCAGTCTGTCCTTAAACTTCTGCAATAAAATCTGTACAGTGAACACTAGGTACATACACTGCTTAGCTCACCAGCAATCCTAAGCAGTGTTTTTTTAAAATCCTATTAATAGACATCATCATGACCACTGATTTTTTTGCTCAAGCAGCCACTAACGGTACATTAAAAACCAATGCCTTTGGTGACAAATACCTGTACAACCTAAATAGGGACAGCTTTGACAAGATCAGTATGCAAGCGATATTCGATGCCGAATTTAGTAAATCGCTATTACAGGAAGACAGCCTTAATATCATCGTAGGTACTGATTCAGGCCTACTGCCGAAATACATTCAACAACATGGAGTCCCCTCCGGTTCGCGCTATATTTTTATTGAGCCAGAACAGATATTAGAACAATTGCATCAGCACAAATTGCTTGCAGAACTTCCTCCAGAAATTGTTTGCACTACCCCCTCTCAATGGCAAGACCAGGCAAAAATATTCAAAATTAACGAATACGCATATATCAATCGCATCAAATCCTTTAATGCAATTTGCGCCCAGCAAGCTGTTCTCGATGAATATCCGGAACTAAGCTGGCAACTAAGTGAAACGCTACATATATTGCACTTCGAATACAGCACAGCCATTGGCTGCGAGACATTTATTGTTCGCCAGCTGGAAAATATTGCTGACAATATTTTACCTGTCACATTACTCGCCAATGCCTATCAAGGTAAAACAGTGATTATTCTTGCCGGTGGCCCATCACTTACGACTGTATTTCCATGGTTGCAGAAGAATCGTCACAAACTGGTGGTTTTTTCAGTATCACGGATTTCCCGGCAACTTATTGCCGCAAATATTGAACCTGATTTTGTTTTCTCAGTAGACCCGCATGATGTAAATATAGACGTCAGCAAAGAGATGTTTTTATTCAGTGAAAGAACCATCTTAATTAACGCTTATCACCTACAACCATCATTGCTTAACCAATGGCATGGTAGAAGCCTTTATCTAGGCACAAGATTGCCTTGGCAATCCGATCTCAATATTAAAAACATGCAGTCAACCGGGCCAACAGTCACTAACTCCGCATTATCAATGGCGCATTATTTTGGCTTTAGCAAAATCCTGCTAGCTGGCTTTGATCTATGTTTTACCAAGGAGGGAATCACTCACGCACAAGGCAGTGACGAACAGTTGGCAGGACCAAAATACGACGCATCACCATTACAGGTTGAAACCTATAACGGTGAATACAGACCCACAGGTCAAGATTACTATGTAGCGCTATTGACCTTAGCAAAACAGGCAGAAGTCATAGCAACCGATCATCGTGAAATCATCAACCTTGCGGCCACTGCAGCGAAAGTTGAATATATTATTCACATTCCGACGACAGAAATTATTCTTTCGGACATTCATCAGGAAGAGGGCATAACCCACGTAAAGCAACGCATACCTGAACTAACCGAGGCTTTATTAAGTGTGCATTACCAAATAGTAATTGACGAATTGCAAAGAGCTGCTTTTCAAATACAAGCTATCGAAAAGCTCGCCCAAAAAGCACTCTACATAAATAAGCAGATGTACAATTCGGATGGAAGAATTGAAAATTATAAAGAAAAGCGTGGACTTGATAAGATCGAAAAACAGCTTAAAAAAAAATATCGTAACTACAGCAAACTGGTAAAAAAATTTGGTGTACGGAATTTTATAAAAATCACCTCCCCTTATGATTCCGACGACTGGGATGCAGAAAAAGCGCAAAAGTTAGGCGACATCTATTATCAGGCTTACCAGTCAGGTGCTCATAAGTTATTGATGCTTATCAATGAGGCCATCTCCCGCACCCAATCCAGACAAGAAGAGCTCAAAGCAGAGCCCAACTTTAACTTACTACTTAAACAGTGGAACCAAGATCAAAGCTATCGCAGAGGGACATTGTGGCTAACTAGGCATCATTCAGCTCATTTACCAAAAAACATTACCAAGGCGTTACAAACCATACAAGATCAGTTTAACCAAGCCCTTACTAACCAAAGCACCACCTTCAAAACAGAACTAGCCAAAAGATCCACTTTGCCACTATTAAAAAGCAAAATAAAACTGCTGTTTAAGCACAAAAAGCTCGACGAGTTAAAAAACCTGAAAAGCGGTTTTATCAATGACGCAAAACATGACAACAAAGAACCTTATCTGTCACTGATAGACGGCTATCTTGCAGAACTTGAAAATGATATTGAAAGCGCTCTGTCCAATTACAATAACATCATAAATCTGGATAATTCGCCCGTACTTGAAGAAGCTTTACTTAGAGTTGCATCTATTAGTCTTGAACAGCAAAATCCACAAAATGCCTTTTTGGCTATGGATTGCCTTACACAGCTATCGCCACTTTATCTGCCATACCTGGCAGAACTGGCCCGAATCCTCGGTGACTTCATGCTAGCGATTGACAGCTATAACGCCTACATCAATTTTTTTCCGGAAGATACTTTAAGTAAACTTAAACTGACTGCCTTATATATTGATATAAAGATTTATGAAGCGGCAGAATTGATGTTGGAGCATATCTTAAAAGAATCCCCAGATTTAGAATCGGCAATTAGCTTAAAAAGCCAGCTTGCCAAGATAAAGCTAGGTCTTCCTAACACAGAGCCTACGATTTAGTTAAAAGCTGGGGAACTATCAGCATCAGTTGATTGCTGTGAAGGTGTCTTGTGGGAGTGACGCCCACAAGATAATACTAAATTGATTTGCCCTGCAAAAAAACTCGCTGAATAGTTATAAAGCGGCTAGCTGCAGACAACTGAGACTATTCGGTTTGATATGCAAGAGCTGCTTTTCTGTCATGAGCAAGCGAGGCTGCTTGCTGCTGTAATAGCTCTTTTTGAACCTCTACCACGGCTATAAATTGCCTGTCGGTCATTTGCATTAAAGTCATGATTTGTACAACCGCATCACGCTCATGACTCGATAACGGCAAGCCACATAGTTCTTCCAACACCGACTGACGCTTAATTAAAATTTCGTTCAGTTCGTCCCAATCCTTCGTCTCAATAGCACCATCAATCAGCTTGGCATAGCCTTCAAGCTGTTGAAGTAAAGTAGTGGCGGGAATCATGATAAATCGTTACTGATACATTTCAGGGATAGCATCCCAGGCTTGCTTTATTTCTCGCATCAATACCTGAACTTCATCAAGTATTTCAGTGTTGTTTTGAGCACTGGCTTGAAATAAGCGTGAATTAATATACTCATATAAACTCATTAAATTAGCAGCAATGTCGCCACCTTTTTCTGCATCCACACCGTCTATCAAGCCACCAACAATAGCAACTGCCTTGGAAATCTGGACGCTTTTTTCCTGATAATCACCCCTACTAATGGCCCCTTTTGCCGCATTAACGCGCATCAGAAATCCGCTCATCAGCATTTGTATCAATTTATGAGGGGACGCATCCTCCACAACTGATTCCGCATGAACAGCGGCATATTTATTGGCATTATTTCTATATGCTAAAGGTGTCATCTCAAACCTCACTTAACTGCTATTAAAGTTTTGCTAATTGGTTAGTTAAAAAAGCACCGGTTGACTGAAACTTTCCCACCGCCACGTCCATTGCAATAAATTGCTTTAGCAATGTTTTCTGCACATTATCCAAATGTAATTGAACAGTATCGCGTCTATCACTGAGTGTTTTTAGCTGCTTATTCAGTGATTTTTGTCGAGTATCCAACGGGCCACCGGTTTGAAGATACTGATTTATCTTTGTATTTAAGCGCGTAGCAACGCCATCAGTCGATGAAAACACATCGCTTACTGATGACAAATTGGCGGCTAGCGCCAGATCAAGTTTTGCCGCATCCAACGTCATCACACCGGTTTTATCTATATCTATACCAATAGTTTTCAAGCTATTAAAATTATTTGATGCCGAGGTCACCGGGGAGCTGGTTTGCTGACGTAGATCGTTTCGAATGCTACGCAACGTCGAATCACCAACTAATGCACCGTTATTGCCACCTGAGGTACCGGCAAACTTACCCAGCTTATCTGTGGTACTGCTAAGTGTATTGAAAGCAGTAACAAAATCAGAAATGGTTTGTTTAATGGCCGCATTATCAAGCTTGATGTCGAGATTAACATCTGTACCCGGCACAGAAGACTGTAAATTCAGCGTCACGCCCTGCAAAACGTCAGAAATCACATTACTGCTACGTGTAGCAGCCTGTCCGTCTATCAGAATTTTGGCGTCTGCTGCTGCCACACCGGTAAAGTTTGTGGTCGTCGCAGTATCCAATCGACTTAGCCCAGCATCACCGGAAACGGCCACAGAAAATCCATTAGCTACACCTGTCTCTTTAGCTGTTAATACCAACTTGGAGATAGTTCCAGTATTAGTTGAGTTATTGACATTAATAATACTTGCCGTTACACCATTGTTACCTGATGAACCGTTAATCGCATCACGGATGCCTGCTAATGTATTATTGCTGGAGTCGATAGTTAGCGAAAACGGTGTTTTTGTGCCGACTGAAAACGTCAACGTACCGGATCCGACCACCTCGGTCGCTCCGGCAAATTCAGTGTTTGAAATAGAGTTTTGCGCTTTAGCCAACTGCGTTACTTGAAAAGTATGAGTACCAGCAACAGATCCTGCGCCAGCCGTGACTTTTAAAATCGACTCATTTGCAGAAGTAGCCTGATGGGTTTTAAACAAACTACCGTCTTTAAGCTTTTGTACAGCGGATTGAAAAGAAGATAACGCACTCTTAAGACTACCCAATCCGCTCACCTGAGCCTTAGTCGCAGTTTCTTGTCGTGTAATGGCATCCTTTTGTGGCTGACCTTCAGCGGCAACCAACTGATTAACAATGCCGTTGATATCCATCCCGCTGCCAACGCCTAATGACGATGAAATAGCCATTACCCTCTCCCGCTGATATTCAGTAAATTAAGCCCGATCCTGAAGCATGGTTCCTTGATTTCCTTCAAGATCCTGCATTCTTTTAATAAAAGCCAGCATATCCTCGGAAGGAATTTGCCGAACCACGTCCCCGCTTTTACTATCAACAATTTTGACCACAACCTTTTTAGTCGAATCATCCACCTGGAATTCCAAATTACGATTTGTCGCCTGTAAGATTGAGTTTCCCTGAGCTGCTGCCGATTTCACTAATTCCAAAGATGTTTCTTTTCTATCCGCTTTTGCAGTTGCATTTTGCGAATTTAAAGACTCCTCAGACTTAATTAAATTCCGCTTATTTGTCTCTGTATTACCAACGCTCGAAGTAACTTTAGGTTCATTTTGCTTATTTCTCAGAACGGTCACGGGAACAAGCTTAGCTACATTTGTAATTTCACTGTTCATGACACCAACCTTCTCATTTATAAATTCAAAAAGGGAGACTATAGCCTCCCTTGATTATTGCCATGATACCTATCTGAGCAAACTAAGCACTGATTGCCCGGACTGATTAGCCTGCGCTAGCATCGCAGTACCTGCTTGTTGCAGAATCTGACCACGACTTAAGTTAGCAGTTTCAGCAGCAAAATCGGTATCAGTAATTCGTGAACGAGCAGCTGATTGATTTTCAATCGAAGACTGTAAGTTAGAAATAGTCGTAGTAAAGCGATTTTGAATCGCACCCAACTTAGCACGTGTAGTATCAATTGACTTTATGGCGACGTCTATTTTATCTATTGCAGATCGAGCGAGTGCAGCAGTTGCACCAGACCCTATACTAGCCGCTGTAACAGCTGTAAGAGTAGTGGATAAATTTGTAATACTTATCTTTATCCGGTTATCAGAGGCTGTATTCGCGCCTACTTGTATAGCTAAACCAGCTGACAAGCTACCTTTGATGATTTTTTTACCATTAAACTCAGTGCTGGTAACTATTCGAGATAACTCATCATTTAGTTGCTTAAATTCTGATTGCAGTTTTTGCCTGTCGCCGCTAGTTACAGCGCCATCGTTAGCTGCTTGCACGCTTAAGTCACGCATCCGTTGCAACGTATTAGTCAATTCACCCATAGCCGATTCAGCAGTTTGTGCTAATGAAATCCCGTCACTAGCATTTCTTGTGGCAACTGTCATACCGCGTATTTGTGAAGTCATTCTGTTACTAATCGCTAACCCTGCAGCATCGTCTTTGGCTGAGTTAACGCGTAAGCCGGACGATAAGCGCTCCATAGAAGTTGAAAGATTATTGTTAGTTTCGTTCAACCTACGTTGACTGTTAATTGAAGCGATGTTTGTGTTAATTACCATTGCCATGATCTTATCCTCATAAAATACTCAAAAAATACAGTTTGTTTAAAACTGCCCTTTTAAACTCACTATAGTTATCGGCGTGTTACTGAATTCCTTTAATTATTTTTTTAGTTATTTTTTGATTTTCCTTAGACCCAAATTATAAAAGAAGGGGGGGGAAGAGCTAACGGTTATGGTTCAGCAATTTTTTCAATCCAAAAAACCAGCCTGTAATTCCAGCTTATTCTTTGACTAAATAAGTCGGAATATGTGAGCAGGGTAACTTCAAAAGCTTTATACTTTTTTCAGCAAAAAATTCGTCAACCGCTTTTGTTTCACCATAAACCGTACCGTAATCGTCAAAAATACAGATTCCCCCCGGTACAACATGTTGATACAAATATTCCAGCGCAACTTTACTAGGCGAATAAACATCCACATCTATATGTAATATTGAAATTTTTAGTTCAGGATGTAGCTTTAGATATTCAGGAACTGTCTGCGAAATATTCCCGGCAACTAATTCGACATTCGAAATACCCTTATGGTCAAAGACAGCCTGAAGTTCTGCGACAGACATTCCATTACCAGCCTCGCGCTCAAACTTCTCAATAAAAACCTGATCGTGCATACCATCATTAGAAATCGGAAACTTACCGAATGCATCGAATCCAATTATTTTTCTAGAATATACGCTTTCTAGCATGTCTCGAAACTGAGCAAATCTTATGAGTGAAGCTCCTTTAAACACACCACATTCAACAATAGCTCCTGGAAGATTAGTGATCTTCTTGTAAAGCTCATAGTGCGCTATAAGCTTTTGCAAACGCCTAGGGTCGGAAGTGACATAAAATCCATTTTCGTAGTCAAAAGCCTTATTTAATTCGTAACCAAAAATACTTTCCAACTCAACCTCTCAAACTAAACTTGTTGAAGAAAAACTCTTTTCCAATCTATCCAAAGCGATCCAGAACCCTTCACCATTATTTTTATGCCCCTGCCATATCTCAGGGATAAAGGATGCATCCGGGCAAAGCTCCCTAAGCTTCTTAGCAACCATAAAGAAATCAATATCACCATCACCAATCTGAAGCCCCTCACCATCCACTCCTTCCGCATCCACTATATGAAGATGCGCACAATAAGGGGCTACTTGATCTAAAAAATTCTCAAATGATGTGTGCAAGTGATTGCAAGCTAATTTTGAATGCGAGATATCCAAACAGATTCTCATCCGATGTTTGGAGCAAAACTCCATAATATCCTCCGCATCGAGGAATAGATTATGGTATCTCTGGCCTCCAAAATGCCAAGGAAAGGGGGGCATCGTTTGAGGAATTATCTCGACTCCTTCTGAGTCAACTTCTGATAAAGCCAACGCAATCAATGCATATTTGTCAGTCCGCTCTTGCTTTGGAATGAAGCCATCCATCGAGAACCCTCCTGCATTGATTATTATTCTGGGTCGTGTAGCACGATGAAAATACTTTTTTAACTTACGCGTAATATCAATCACACGCTGTAACTCAGCAATAGATCTTGCTCTCTGCTTTGGGTCTGCTGAACAAAGATCCATAATGTGATCTCCCTCAAAAAGTTCAGGACTATGCACCACAAAATCCAAATCATAGCCGCCTTCTTGAAGGAACTCGGCAGGATCAAGGCCGGTGTCTTTGTAGCTCAGATGAAACTCAAGCAGATTGAAATTTGAGAGTGGTAGCATCGTCGCAACATCGTGATAACGAACAGGAATACCAAAAGGCCTTTCGAAATCATAATTCCGCACAATCGTCGCAGAATCTGCAATATCTGAGGCATAGAAGAAATCTCCTTCAACCATATCCCGGCTGGCTTGCCTACCGATTAATTCGTCTTTTTTATAGGGCACCAGACCCTTGCCTGGACTACGTACTTCCAAATGATAGGCGGTAATAATTTCACCAGTCTTAATCGGCTTTGCTGCGAGCAAACTTTTTCCAAGCACCTCCCTGTTCATCATTTCGCCCTGAGTGACTTTTCGCCCTATCGCAGACCCCATGGATTGCTCGACTTCTCGGATGTGTGTCACCATCTCGGCAAACTCATCCGGCAGTAAACTCACTCTGTGATCATTCCCTTCTAAATTGCGATCAAGAGTAAAATGTTTTTCAATAATGCGGGCGCCCTTAGCAACGGCCGCAATAGCAACTGCAAATCCGCGATCATGCCCAGAATAGCCGATCGGACAACCACCGCCCAATTCTTTTAATCGGTCCAAGTAGTTAAGATTGATATCTTTGAACGGTGCTGGGTAAGTGGAATTGCAATGAAGCAGGGCAAACTGCGCGCCATGGTGCTTCAACAGCTTTACAGCGCCAATTATTTCAGACTCAAATGACATTCCAGTCGAACAAATAATTGGCTTACGAGTCCTACAAATCGCCTCCAACAGCTCAGGGTTTGTCAGATCTGGCGAGGCAACTTTATAGGCCACCATTCCGTACCGCTCTAACGCTTGCAAGCTTGTGGTATCCCAAGGTGTACAAAGCGGTAATACGCTCTGTCTTTTACAATAGTCGAACACCTTAAACATATCTTGGTTGCTCAATTGAAAACGTAACAGCAAATCAAGGGTATATTCAGCACCTAAATCTTCCGATGCATCTCCCTGTGCAGGCAATCGGTATACAGATTTCATATCCCTCATCTGAAATTTGACGCAGTCGGCGCCGGCATTGACAGCCTTGTCGACCAGACGCATTGCAAGCTGAAGATTACCGTTGTGATTGTTACCGATTTCTGCAATCAAAAAACTCGGATTATCAGTGGAAATATTGAATTTCCCTACCTGAATACCGTTTTGCCGACCTAAAGCAATCGCCACCAAACGATTTTGACGATCTACTAAAGGTATATATTCGATTCTTTCTGAAAATACCCTGTTAATCTCATCCGGCAGTGCATTCTCTTGAATTGAGATAAAGTTTTTGTTGAGAGCTAGAGCCGCTGGAAGAGATAAATCCATCTTTTCGGTGGAAAGTAACCACCTACGGAAATCGCCATCCGTGAGCACTCCCTCCAAAACACCGTTCTGAGCCAACACAAAAACCAACCCAGATTTATTTTCACTGATTTTCTGTAAAGTATGAGATAGCGAATCGTCACTAAAAACGATGTACTTAGCCAAGTTTCTTTCAATGATCACAATCCAACTCCCCGCATTAATTCTTCAACAATAAGAAAATCAACTTCAGAGTCAATTTCCCATGATTCAATTTCGTCCATTATGTACATTGCTAGCTTGCCACCTAAGCGGTTATTATTTTTCAATAAAATATCTGTCTTAGTGAGATAAATTGATCCATTTTCACGGTACCAACGATCTTCTGGTCGAATATCTTGTCGCCGCGGCCTGTTTTTGTAGTCATATAACGCTTCCGGGGTATGAGGATGCTTCCAAAAAAAAGCATGACTCTCACAAGTCGATACTAATGAATCTGCCAGTTCGCTCTCAAATAATCTAATAGCTTGCCCAACAGAATCATTCAGCCTCAACGGCGAAGTAGGCTGCAAAAGCATCACAACATCGGGTAAATTTCCTTTACACCAATTCTCAATAGCATGGATTAATACTGGTTCAGTAGGAGTAGCGTCCTCCGCAAGATGAGCAGGCCGCAAAGCTGGAACTTCAGCACCCGCATCGACGGCAATCTGCGCAATAGTAGATGAATCAGTAGAAACCAAGACGCGGTCAATTTTTTGTACAGCAAGAGCTTGCTCAATCGACCACTCTATTAATGGCTTGCCATTAATCAGGCGGATATTCTTGTCATGCACCCCTTTAGAGCCACCTCGAGCGGGAATAATAGCGACAATTGACATTTAAATATCTTTTTGACCGTTAATAGCAACTAGGAGCAAGGTATCTGTCATGCCACGCGCAGCTAAGTAACTTTCATAGGCTTGGTGAAGTTGATCCGCTGTGGAATCCATTACCGATGCCCTGAGTCCACTTGGCTTGCCAGTGTTAATCCAGTTCATATGGTTCCATACAGGATACCTCTGGACACCAATTACCTCAGAAACTTGCCAGCCAGACGCTTCCACACAAAAACGTAGAGATTGGGTAGTATGAAGAACCAAGTGCTCACTCCACAGCGTAAACTTACGAAACTCCTCATTCCCATTCAGAAGTAAAGCGTCGTTAGCGTGTGGCACCTCGAGTAGCAATACCGCGCCTGGAGCACAACCATCACTGATCTCTTTAAGAATCGATATAGGATCACTTAAATGCTCAAAAACATGAAAAAGTGAAACCACTTCTGGAGAAAATTGGCTTATCCCATTTAAAGATGCTGATACATTAAAGCCATCTTGTTCTAGTGCCTCCCTATTACTTTTGTTAATTTCGATTCCTAGCTCTGCAAAAGCAAGCGCTGCGCTTTCTCTTAATTGATACCCAGGGCCACATCCAAAATCCAACCAACGCTTCCCGGCGATATAAGGTGCCAAATAGATTGCGCGTCGTTTGGCATCCGCCCAATCCATATCATTACGAGGATGTCTAGTTAATGGAGCTTCTTTGCATTCATAATATTTGGCAACTTGACCCAAAAAACATGGATCAAGATAAACCACCCCAGTCATTTGATCTCTGTAAACAGGCACATCAATATCTCGGCACTGCTCCCCAATAATTTCAGAACGCGCTGCATCAATAAATCCAGCATGAATTAAGGCATCTATAACCGGTAAGTTTGATGACATAAAAAACTCCTCTACTAAGTATCAAAATTAAAGATAGTCAACGAAACAAAGCATGACAAGTTGACGCGTCAATATATTGACAAGCTACCCTAATAGAAGCAGCATCTATGCCATCTAAAACCATTTGTTTTTGTCATGCCCATAAAAAAAGCCCTTATCGGGCTTTTTTTATGGGCATATCTGTTGATCTTAACTGAGATCATCGAGTAATTCTTGAGCAGCTGTCTTTTGGGCATCGGTGCCTTTAGTTAATACTTCGCTCGCAATATCTCGTGCAGCCCCCATATCGCCCATGTCAACATAAGCTTTTGCCAGATCCAGTTTGGTTTCCAGCTCATCCATATCGGTTAAATCAGAAACAGCAAATTGATCATTTGAGCGATTAGAAACTTGACTATCGGTTTCATCAAAATCAAAGCTAAAATCAAAATCGTCACTATCAAAATCTAAGGAATTATCTAAAGACAACTCGTTGGCGGGGGTAATTTTTTGTTCGCTAGCGCTTATAGAAGGTTCTTTAATGGGCTGATCATCTTCATTGGCTAGGTCAAAATTAAAATCAAAACTTTCTAAGGCATCAATGCTTTCAACCACCGGTTTTTCAGCTTTTTCGGTTTTATCCGATTCAGGTGCAAACGCAGTCAGATCAAAATCTATTTCTTGATTGTTACGCTCTTCATCAACAAAGGT
>Ga0208116_1000473_pt1 | contig 12574 bp, 14 predicted proteins | sample LakWasMeta9_HOW4_2_FD_183859 | JGI IMG/M metagenome (GOLD analysis project Ga0208116, IMG submission 183859) | Freshwater sediment methanotrophic microbial communities from Lake Washington under simulated oxygen tension - Sediment Metagenome... | ecosystem: Environmental > Aquatic > Freshwater >... | reverse complement strand
TAACCCGAATAGACATAGATCAATTGAATCCACCTCATACCCCTCTAGTTTACATTTTTCATACAAACTAGAACCGATATAACCATTACCACCAATAATTAAAATTTTATCACGCATTAATCAATCACCTTAACATCTGGGAAATACATTAAAAATGCATCATCAGTATTATCCCGCTTCTTCTTGATATTACTACGAATTTCAGTAAAGAAGTTCCATGCCAGAGGAATAAATAGAATTCTATCTTCTTCCGAATAGTCATCTAAAATATCTTTAGATACAATTTCAATTTGCATACCTGGAGTATAATATCCATGTTTTAATGGGTTATCATCAATAATATAATCTAATTCCACCTTAGCAAAATTTAATAATGTATTACCCTTTGCCGCAGCACCGTAACCAATGATTCTATACCCGTTATTACGATAAAACTCGACAGTAGAAGAAATATCATATACGGAGTTTATACAATTATTCTCATAGACTTCATAAGTACCACTTGAATATAACCCATTATTTTCTTCATTTTTAATCAAATTCTCAATATTCGCCTCTCTAGCAATCTTTTCATTATTAGAGACAACAAAAATATAACTTGTACCATGAATAGGACTTTTAGTTACATCAATCAAATGTAACCCAGCTCTTTCACACAAAAGCTTCATAGATTTGATATTATAGAACGAGATATGCTCATGATAGATAGTATCATATTCATTGTTCAGGATCATATTAGCCTGAGATGTCTGAATAAAACATAATGTGCTATCACTCATAATCGACTTTAAACTTTGCATGAATGCAAGTGGATCATGATTATGAGCGAATACATTTTGTGCCGTAATAATATCAGGAACTGTTAGTTTATCCACCACACCAGGACCAAAATAATCACAGATAATATCATGTCTCTTTGAACTTTCAATGAAAAGATTTTCTGCCGGATCAATCCCTTGGGTACTCAAACCCAATTCTTTATATTGATCTAACATTGAACCATCATTACATCCAATATCTAATACAGATAAAACATCATCATTCTTTAGAAAAGCCAACTCATGATATTCTTTAGTATATCTGGCAAACCATGTAAAATAATCTCTAAGAGTTTTTGAAGTACCAGAAACATAGAGATAATTCTTAAACATTAAGTCAGGGTCAACCGCAACCGATAACTGAACATGACAACAATTAGAACATCTATTAATAGCCAATGGAAATTCTTCTAATACCTCATCTTTAGATTTAGTATATGAATTAGCGAGGGGTTGATCACCCAAATCTAGGGTGGTAATTAATTCACCACTCCCACATGCAACACAATGTTTCAATTCAATATAACTCATAATTTACCCAGGAAAAGAATTAACAACTTTAGCAATGTAATATAAATCAACCGTAGTTAGCCACCAACCCACAGGAATACAAATTTGTGTTTGTGAAAAATAATCAACCCCAGGCAAAGCATTCCACGCATATTGTTTAGTGCAATCATAGGTATCATTACGATAATGAACCGGGCTAGATTCAATACCATTTTCTTTAAGATAAAGAGAAAAATTATCCTTTAATCCATTCTTCACATGAATACTCAATAACCAATATGAACAATCATCATCCCATTTAGGCATAATAACATTTTCATTATTAATTCGATTAATCAAGGTTTTAGCATTCTTACGGTGTTTGATGACTGAATCTCTTGCCTCTGGAATATTAGCAATACCAATAGAGGCATTGATGTCATTAAGATGATACTTATATCCAGCCTGTTGAATATTTTGTGTACACCTAAAAGATGCACCTTTGGTTCTATCTAAACCGAACCAACGCAACAATCTAGCATCATGCTCTTTTTCTGCGGGAGGAATTAAAATACCCCCATCGCCAGAGGTTAAATATTTAATTGCCTGAAAACTGTATGCAATGTAATCGCCACGTTCACGGTCAATAGATTTCCATACATCCCAAGTATGCGCAGCATCCTCAATAACTGGAATACCAAATTTCTTCAGGGCTTTATAATTACACAGTTTACCTGCCCAATTGACTGCAATAATAGCTTTTGTTCTTGGAGTGATCAATTTCTCAACTGATTGCGGATCAATCAAACTGTCATAAATATCAACATCAGCCCAGCGAATAACCGCACCCCTATGAATTGCTCCAACCTGCGAAGCAAAGCAGGTCGCCGGAGTGGAAATGATTTCATCCCCTTCTTCGATACCAATCAATGCCAACGCTAAATCAATGGCAGAGGTACATGAATTTACGGTAACTGGTCGAACAGAAGAATGTAATTCCTGCTGCAATAAATCTTCAAATTCTTCTACCTTTGGCCCTTGACCTAAGAACCCAGACGACAGCACATCATTAACATTTTTACTTGCATCATCTGAAACTCTTACTTTAAATAAATTAACCATCAACATACTCCATCGTAATAACACCATTGGTTTCATTGACCTCAACAAAACCTAACTTATCATATATAGTTCTTGCTGGCATATTACTTTTCAATACCTCAAGAAAAATAGGCTTACCAAATTTCACCGCCTCGTCAAGCAGGGACGAAAATAAAACTTCACCTATACCATTACCCCGCTCAGATGAAGTTAAGCCCCCAGAGAGCACTACAATGCTTCCTTCCTGCCTAACTACGGCATACCCGACTTCATATAGAATCGAACCAAATTCCATTGCATACAACAAAAAAATCTTGTTCTTTTCTTTGTCTAGTAAGTTATACCATAATCGCTGCTCACTTTCAGAAATTTCCCGTGTATCTCTGGTCATATACATACGGCATTCATTTCGGATGCTTCTAACCAGTTCTAATTCATCATCAGACTCAATTTCTTTTAACACATGAAAAGTATGTTCATTCACCGCAAATTCTCCCTTGATATTCATCGGTACTAGAAAAGAACCCAGAAGTTGAAAATGTACCATCTACAACTTCTTGACACCGTTTAACAAATAAATCAGCATTTTGTTGGTATCTACCTTGATAGAGGTGATATATTGAATTAGCAAAAACCGTACCAATACCAAAATACCCATAATTACCCAACCTCCACACACCCTCAATAGGCTCTCGTTCAAAGTGTGTAGGATACAAAGCTTTATATGGTAATCGGTGTTCTTCCGCTAAATGTGATAATTCTTCACCAACATCACCTCTATGATTAGGTTTAAATGATGGCATACCTAAATTAACCCAAGCATCTCTATGAATAAAATAAAACACTGGAGCAGCACAAACATGTGAATATGGATAGATATGATTCGCACACTGAGCTATACCAATAAAGGACTTTTTAGTGTCAGCGTAAGAAATAGCATAATTAACAATTTCTCTATTAAGAGGAATACAATCAATATCTAGAATACCAATAATATCAGTTGTAGCATTTCGCATTACAATATCAATCCATGTACCATGATCCATTCCATTCAGATGATGATATTGAACAGGAATATCAAAATGATTCATGACTGACTTATGAGAGTCAACAAGGTATTGACTATTATCCCAATACATTGAAAAAACACTAACTGTACTCATTAACCCATCCATACTAACAAGCGTTTAACTACATCATCAGAAGTATGACCATCCCATTCAGGAGCTTTTTCTAATTCAGAGATAGTAGAGGTTCTATCCCAGAATTGTTCAATTGGTAAGTGATACGTAATAGCCCCAGATGGCAAATTCATACCAGCAATGAACCAATCATCAAATGAACTACCATCAGCATGTAATTTACTTTTCCACGAAATATCTGGATGAGCTTTCATTAAAGCCGCAAATAATGTACATCGGTGGCTGTAGAGCTCCGAAAATGTGTGCGAGCCATCTGAAATATCAATAATACCATTATCTTCAATAACTTTATATGTTTTCTCTTTCAAGGTTTCCTCCAAGGTAGTTTACCATTATATTGATCATTATTCTTATATAGTTCAGTCATTACAACATTACCGTGTAAAAAGAACTCCTTTTGAACTGAACCAGGGTTCCCACCTAACCGATAATTGACAGAATGATTGCCAGTATATTGATAATTTGGAAAATGTTGATTTAATGTGTTGTAGAATACCCGATCCTGTCCGTAACCTCCATGCCATGCGCTAGACACAGCAACAGCAACTTCCCTACGCAAACAATAACAATTTGTATCTATATGATAATTACCTGTCCAGCCTTTAAATTTACCGAGACTTTCACAATTATCTTCACAAATAAAATTACCAGCTTGGTCACAAATATTTCGTAGACTATATGACCACGGTAAGTTATAACGCTCACATGCTTGGACACACTCCAATACATGATCAGGTTCAAACCAATTATCTTGATCAAGGAAGAACACATAGTCTTCATTAACTAAATGTGAGAATGCCGCATATATTCTATGCCCATAAAACCCATTAGCACCAACATTTGACCGCAAATAAACAACTTCAATATTGGCATCTATATCCATAAAAGGATACAATAGTTCAGCCGTTCGTTGATGGTAATGAATACCATCAACAACGACCAATGCCTTTGCGTCATACGTTTGATATATGACACTATTAATAGCATCAATTAACGTATCCTCCCCTGTAGTGGGGATAATAACAACCGCGGATTTACTCATACGCCCAAACTCCATTACCACAATCCCAAATCTTGTTCCATCCATTTTTCATCAAATTTTCATCCGAAGTTAATAGTGGATCATAATTTTCAAATATATCCTTCAATTTATGTTTCTGAAAGGTTTCTCTGGATACAATATCATACCCCTTATAATACTTAAACCCTGGAGTGCTATCATAAAGAAAATCGAACCCATTTTCTTTATACATACCACCAGTAAATACCATCAAATCACAATAAGAAATAATTGATCCCAGATTAGTATTTCTGAAATGTGTTAATAATCGCGAAAACCCTCCAACTACATTAGTACCTAATTTATTAGCATATCGCACCAATTCCCAATCATAATTTCTATTGTATCTAGATTTACTAAACCCAATAACAGAAACCAATTCATCATCACACACTAGTCCATATTTTTTAGATGATGAAGCATAACCCTGTAAGTGGTTTGTCGTCATGAATATGCGATACTCAGAAACTGATAACTCAACAATCCTACATTTTCTAGCATAAACCCGGTCATTTAACCCTAGATTGGATTTAATAATAGATTTACATATATCTTGTTTTTCATCCCACTGGTAATCCCAGAACTGCAAAAGCTTAATCCCTTTATCTTTACATAAATTTAACTTTGCTAAATGTCTGGTTTTATCATTAGAATGCCAATAAACTCCATTTATTTCAATAGCGAGACTCTTCTCTGGGATATAAATATCTAATTCTTTTGGGGGTATAATTTTTCTGGTATTATATAGAATAGCAGAAGTATCATAATATTCCAACAAAAAAGAATAAACTCCTAGTTGTGGTTTAGAAGTTCTATTATATATCTGTAGTTTAAACTTCCGTATCGCTTTATGAACAGCATCAATTTTACAACCAACAATACACGAAATTTCATAAGGAGACTTATCTTTCAACTGAGATTCTAACCAGTCTTTGTCCCGCAAATTAATTAAATTTGTACCATTTTTCAAATCCCGTTTCAAGACAACATCGCATATAAATTCCTCCGATTTAAATATATTATCTACTCCATACTGTTCCATCCAATTATCTTTTATTTTAGAACAAATTTCTACAGAATTCATAGGGCAAGTGGAGTTATATTTTTCCACAGATAAATCACGTTTTATATTTTTTATCTCTTGTATTTTACTTGGGTTGTCAACTCCATATCGCTCAATACAAGTATTAGCACTAGAACCCCTATTATTAAAATTAACATCACCATACTTATCAAGCTTAGTAAGTTTAGACTTTTCTATAATAGACTCATTCTGAAATACATTATCTACACCATACTTAATTATATTGGTCTCTACTCGTTTATTTTTAATAATCTCACTTTTACCTGGATTATCCACCCCATACTTAAGCAAACACGTTTCTTTCTTTGTAGATAATACAGTTTCAGATTTAGCAACACATGATGCAGAACAATAGGTATAATACCCTTTACTAAATGATTTAAAATTAGTAGGCTTGTTACAATTCATACATAATGGAGTACTAGAAAGAGAATTGAAAATGTGGTAAACCCGTTCAGGAATCCCAGCATGTATATTTAAATAATTTGTACCTTCCATTACATGTTGTATTAAATCATCTAATCCACGCTTATACCATAAGGATATATTAGAAAACCTAGGATTAAATTTTCTTTCTTTTATGATAATTTTATTATCTATAAAAGCATCAATTATTAAACTCATACCGTTATATCTCTAAAATTTTTCTTAGGTGATTTATCCACAAATTTATTTTTATATACTAGTTCTATAGGGGCTACAGGAGAATCTTGACCAGAATCAGCTAATCCCTCTTGAGCAGAAGAATCTAAATCGTATAACGTCATTCTAGCCCGATCAACCCCAACCACAAACCTTTTATTCAAATTTAAATCCCTATACCGATTTTTTAACTGTTTAAACATAAGCTGATTTAATTCATATAACTCGTCAGAATTAATGATTGCTACAAAGAAGTCAGCGATAGCCGGAATACCAAATGATTCTGAGGTATCTGTCATATCAATATCACTAGACAATGAACCAGCTCGTGTAGTTTGTGTAGCCGTCACAACCGGAATATTAAATTCCTGAGCAAACCCACGCAATTCTTCACCAATGGCTTTGACATAGGTGTAGGAATTCACTCCACCTGTCATTTTAACCCTAGAACTAGCACAAATGTTTAGATAATCAACAAATACTACATCTGGAACAAAATTCTTCTTTAAACGTAACTCATTCAACAACGTTCTAAAATGGTTAACATTCGCGGATGCTGTTGGGTATTCCTTAATAAACATTTTACCAACAGTTTTAGACTTTAGATAAGACATCTTTTTATCATAAGTAGGCTTATCTAACGCCATTAATTCATCCATTGTGATCCGTAGAAGGTTTGCATCTATACGTTTTGCAATTTCTTCCTCCGCCATTTCACATGTGATATAGAGTACATTCTTACCAGCTAATTGAAAACTGGAAGCAAAAGAGCACATAGTAAGACTCTTACCCCCGTGGGGCGGAGCTAAAATCACATTTAGGGTCTTCTTAGGTAATCCACCATTAGTAATCTTATTGAAGAATTCTAAAGCAAATGGAACTCTATCTTCAACCTTATGGTAATAGTCATATCTAGAATCAGCATCACTTAAATAATCATGTCCAACTGAACTATCAAAAGAAACCGCCAAAGCATCAGATAACAACTTTGGAATTGACCCTTTTGATAGGTCTTTATGCTTACCATCAAGAATAGTAATAGATTCCTTCACCGCATTGTAAACTGCCATATCTTGACAGAATGCTTCGGTTTGATCCACTAACCACTGTAAATCTACTTTATCTTCCTTACTCTCATAAAACTCATTCAACATGTAAAGACATGTTGAAATTTCTTCCTCAGAAACTGCTAAATCACCGATTTCTATTAGTAATGCCTCATAGGTAGGTAAGGCACTATACACAGACATGAATGAGTCAATCTCACTGAAAACTATCTTCTCTGCTGGTTCATAAAAATACTCAGGCTTAATAAATGGTAATACTTTTCGGCAAAACTCATCATTATATTGTAAATTCTTTAAAATCAACTTACCGATATCCATTCATACCTCACTTCAACACAATAGAAACTAATACATCACCCATTCTTTCTCTGAAATCATAATCATCTTCAAGTTCCTCTAATGTATAATTTCCCTGAGAAAACACTTCGAAGTTGAAACTTAGCACTGGAGGTAGGGTTGGATCATCTTTATCATCAGTGGTAACAGAAACGTTGGAGTAGCTATAAACTACTCCAGCATATTCACCTGACAATAATTCGACACAAACTACATCATTATGGGTAACAAACCTATAATCTTCATTTTCTATCAAATTATCTTCCACTATTAATCCTCATCATCCAAATCAAAAGTATCAGAAATTTCAGCTTCGATTTCACCATTAGTAAATGTATTAGAAATAGTATCATCAATCTCGCCTTGTGTCAAGGCATTATTTGAAATTTGATAATTATTTTTAATAAACTCATTAAACGATTTATCCAATAGAATTGGACCCCAGAAATTTTTATTATCAGTATCCTTTAATCTATATTTCTTATCTTCAATTTCTCCGGTCAAAGAATCAACCCTAGAGTACCACCCGTTACTAGGTTTAATAACATGCCCAGAATCTAATGCAATTTCCAACAACCCAGACCATTTACTAATACCACCTTCAAATTTAACGGTAAATGGTAACTTAGCCTTTTCCCGCACGAACCTAGATTTCTCAATATTGATAGTGAAATTCCACCCAACTAAATCACTACCATCTTTTTCCTGAGATTTAGTAATAATGAATATTTGATTAGCAGAATACATTACTGCCGTACCACCACCAACAACCGCCTTAGAATACATTTCCATTGTATTATGTGAAATGATACCATTATCTAAAATATAATCATGTGTTGGAGTCTCAATATCATATACCGTTGCTTTTCTATTATTACGAGTAATAGATTTAATTTTCATCTTCATTTATTTTGTTCCTACAATTATCAAAATGCCATCGTTTACTTGATGTCAATAACCCACAATTAGGGCAATATTCTTTATTATGTGTCCAGGTTTTACCAAAAACAGGATTTAAATTCCCAACTCTAGAACCAATTTTTTCAGTGCGCTCATTGTAATCAATATGCCTCAATGATTCTACTCTCCTAGATTCCTGTTCCTCAGTAAAATTGTTACGAGTATTCTTTGAAGTTATTGATCTATTTTCAGAATCTACAAGTTTTAAAATATCAATAGAATCATTTATTTCAGCAAAATATGACAAAGACCTTCTAATATTAGCCAATGCAACGCCAATTTCAGAATTTATTTCTTTTACAGTCTGTTTCATGTTAACATATCGGTACCAAATATCAGTACATTGGTCGTAATAATCTATATATCCATATTTTACCGCCCACACATTTTTAATATCAATACTAATATGTGCGATAAATTTCCGCTTAACCCAACTATAATATTTGTTATTTCTACCATTCAATCCAGTACACATCATCATACATGCATATATCAATTTACTATTTTCAGGGTAAATCTTAGCTAACAATAAATGTGCCAAATAGTGTTCTTCTGGAAGTAACCGTATTAAATTGGAAGGATCATCTGTACCACCAATACATACTGGAATTATATGATGAGCTTCGGTATAAACATCAGATAATTCTCTCTCTTGTCTACTTTCAATCAATAACTTGTAATGTTTTAAATAATTCATACTGGTTTAACCTATAGTGTAGTAAGTATGAATTATTTATACATCATTTCATATCCAGTTCCATACCAGGGACAAGATCATCAACAAACACCCATTCACCATTCACCATAAACCTATGGCCACCTGTAAATGACAGAATAGTACCATCTTCTAATTCAATATCAGTAATATACGCTTCTTCATGCTTTGTAGTAAACGTAACTTGCTCCACCCCATTTGTAGTAAAAACCTCATCACCAATTTTTATATCTTTCAAGGAAACCACACCATCGGGGGTTTGTACCATCATATCTTCAGTACCACATTGATAGATATGATTAATAACAATACACGGAATATCTTTCATAGTCAAATGGGGAGTGATGATTCTTAGTAAAGACCTAATCGCCTTTGCCCTAGTCATATCACTAACAGATTTTTCATCCAATGCATCTTCTACTTCTTTCTTAGAACTTAATGCACCAAGGGAATCAATCATGATAAAAACTTTATCCCCTCTAGAAATTTCATCAAGGCGTTTGACAATATCAAACTTCAACATTTCAATATGTTCAATTGGAATATGAATAACCCGAGAGGTATCAATACCATTAGCCTGTAAATAATCTGGGGTAATACCAAACTCAGAATCATACACAAGAGCTACTGCATCAGGATACTTATCAAAGTATGCTTTCATACAATATAACCCTAATAGGGTTTTAAATGACTTTGAAGCTCCAGCAAATACGGACAACCCTGGAACAAGCCCACCAGATAATGATCCAGAAAACGCAACATTCAAAATTGGCAGATTAGTTTGGATGCAATCTTTTGCATTGAAAAATGGAGAATCAGCTAAAATTTCCGCATGTTTAATGGTTCCAGCTTTTTTTAATTTATCTAACAATTTACTCATTATCAATTTTACCTTTATATTTATTTAATGTTCTACCTCTATACCAACCATCACCAGGGCAAGTATAAGATTTTTTATTTTCAATGCCATTAGTCCAATGTGGCATCTTACCAGAAACCGACCCACCCAAAGATGCATATAATGATCGCTTTTCTGCGACATGAATACCTACACCCTTTTCATACGCAGCTTTGCCGCCCACACTAGCCATATCTTGTAATTTAGGTATTAAATGATCCATCATACCAGATTCCCATAAATCTTTTGCTGCTTGACTTCTATCATATGTATCAGAATAAATACCTTTACCGGATAAATAAGATAAATAACCAAGCTCCTTAGCCAACTCACTATTATCTTTAAGGTATGGGGTGATTATTCCCTCATCATGTCTGCGTTTAGTTTCGGCTGCACGATCATAATCATCAGAAAAAATTCCAGATTTATTTTCTTTAGTTCTAGCTCCACCGAGTTTACCAGCTTTAGATGTAATGATTAAGTTGACTTCAATATCAGAGTTACCTTTAAGCAAATAATATGCTTTAAGGTTTCCTAAACTAAATCCAAGTTTATATCTCAAGAAATGTATTATTCTATGCTCTTTTGTAGTAAGAGGAACAACGTCAATTGAATTTTGATCTTCACATCTTGGAATGATGTGATGGTTTTGGTAGCGAGAACTATCATATTTCCTACATCTAGCTCTTTCTATAATTGAATCATGGATACGAATATAATCCATATATAATTTCCCCTCCTTAAAATAATCAACACATTTTTAAGGAGGGGAACTACCCCTCCATTGTTATTTATACTAACTATTTCACAATTGTCAAATTAGAATTACGGGATTTACCAACCAAGTTCCAATCATTTGGATTAGGTTTGTCAGAAGTTTCCCACGTAATTCCTTCCTCTTCTACTTCATCCAGAAGGAAATACCCAATCTGTTCCGCTGGGGTTAAATCACCATCCACAACCATCACGTAAGTTGATACCGGGACTAGTCCAGCAATTTGATCAGCCGCCATATACGCACACCTAATAGGGTCGGTGCTCCAGACTTCGGTTATAAGCGTAACCAATTTATCATACTCCCCGAACTTATCGGCATCATCTAGATAAAATGTAATTGCAGCATTATACCTCTTTTTATCATCCTCAAATACGGTTTGAAATACCTCTATGGATGCCTGATGCACTCCAAACATAGTATAATTTGGGATCATTGAATCATCTACTTCTGACATATATTTTTTCCTATTAAGAAAAGAAATCTTCTACAGAATTTCTTTTTTCGTGGGACCAACCTACTGCTCTCAACATACCATCCAATGGCATTAAGAACACCTTTTCATACTGGGTTTCATAATCAACATATTGATGTAAATTGAACTCAGGCGGCAATGTTGCTGGATAAGAAATCACCATATCTTTCATTGGGTTTGGCGTTTTTAGGTAACAAAACTTAATTGAATCACCTTCTCCAATTTCAGGGTACTTGTTTTGTAAGTTCAATTCTTTCAGCTTATTGTTATATAGTAATGACCCCTTTGTATGAATTGGACACCCCTTAATATAAACAGACTTAGAATCAGAATAAGTTGTCATCCCATTTACACCTCTTGGGAATGATATTTCTTCTACAGAATAATCCTTAAACTTAGCTTTAACTTCACTAACAAAGTCTTGTACTTGTTCCTCTGACCCATTTAAGATTAATGAGACTGAACTCCTTAGCGAATCCCTAATAACTTGAGGAGTAGATGATTTTACAACTTCTAACCCCATAATTTTCAATTTAGGGGAAGAATAAACTACTCCTTCATTCTCATACACATTGAGAGCGTATCTTTTTTTCCCACACCAAAATCCACGATTACTTATCCCCTCCAATTTTAGGTAAATATTATTCCTATACGTATTAGTATAGCTCTGTAAATCTACACAACACTCATTAATAATTGGAGCAATTTTCTCTCTACAAATTTTACTTAATAATGGAACAATTTCTGTAACAGACTTATTATTATAAAACTTATCTACAATAGGCTTTAGTGATAAATAAATAGAGTCCGTATCTATATAGATGAGCCAAGGGTATTTCACCTTAAACATAGCATTCAATTTTTCTTCTACATAACTACCCACAGACATAATGACAAATTGTCCTGATAATGTAACTGCTCTAGCATTCTCCAACGTATAATATCGAAAGAA
>Ga0208116_1000465_pt1 | contig 12674 bp, 13 predicted proteins | sample LakWasMeta9_HOW4_2_FD_183859 | JGI IMG/M metagenome (GOLD analysis project Ga0208116, IMG submission 183859) | Freshwater sediment methanotrophic microbial communities from Lake Washington under simulated oxygen tension - Sediment Metagenome... | ecosystem: Environmental > Aquatic > Freshwater >... | reverse complement strand
GAAGGCTTGTTAAACATCAACAACAAAGTTTCTGATTATATAGGTATGGGCTGGACGAGTTTGCCACTCGCGAAAGAAAATTTGATTACCAATAAGCATTTGCTCACAATGACTTCCGGTTTAGAAGATATAACTAATGGTGATTGCGTAACTCCAAACTGTTTGACTTATAACGCTGATGCAGGAACTCGCTGGGCTTATCATAACGTTTACGTGAAATTGCAAGATGTCATTGCTCAGGCAAGCGGTCAAAGTTTTGAAAACTACTTCAATGCAAAACTAAAAACAAAAATTGGAATGGATGGCTCGTGGTTTACTTCGGGAAACAACTCTGTTTTTGGCAGTACAACACGAAGTATGGCACGTTTTGGTCTGTTGATGCTGAACAAAGGAAAATGGGAAAACAACATTATTTTAAATGAAAATTATTTTAATGAAGCTACAAATACATCACAAAACATTAATCTTTCTTATGGTTATTTGTGGTGGCTAAACGGGAAAACAAGTTATCATTTGCCACAATCCCAACTACAATTACCCGGAAGTATAATTCCTTCAGGTCCAAATGACATGTTTATGGCTTTGGGCAAAAACGACCAAAAAATTTATGTGATTCCAAGTAAAAAAATGGTGGTCATCAGAATGGGCGATGCCGCTAACAATGTAAATCTGGCTTTATCTGATTTTGATGAAGTGCTTTGGCAAAAAATAAATGCTTTATACCAATAAAAGTATTATCTGTTTTTTCTGCTTATAAAAAACCCGATAATAAAGAAAATAGCACCAAAAAAGAGCAAAATATAATACAACACCATGTTTTTGTCTCTGATAATATTCGACAAAACAAAGCATATAACGCTCACTAAATAAAGAAAAATTGGCGGGATATTTTTAATGGAAGAAAAATTCATTGAACTATTATTTAAAAAAACTATCTACAAATTCATATTTGTTAAACACTTGTAAATCTTCTATTCCTTCACCTACTCCAATGTATTTTACAGGAATTTTGAATTGGTCTGAAATCCCGATGACAACTCCACCTTTGGCAGTTCCGTCAAGTTTTGTAACTGCAAGTGAAGTCACTTCTGTGGCAGCAGTAAATTGTTTGGCTTGTTCAAAAGCGTTTTGTCCTGTTGAGCCATCAATAACCAATAACACATCGTGAGGTGCATCACCAACAACTTTTTGCATCACTCGTTTTACTTTTGTCAATTCGTTCATCAGGTTAATTTTATTGTGCAAACGACCTGCCGTATCAATAATGACAATGTCGGCATTTTGCGCAACTGCTGATTGTAAAGTATCAAAAGCCACAGAAGCAGGATCGCTTCCCATATTTTGTCTAACGATGGGAACGCCAACTCTGTCAGCCCAAATTTGCAATTGATCAATTGCTGCTGCACGAAAAGTATCGGCTGCGCCAAGAACAACTTTATATCCTGCTTTTTTGAATTGGTATGCCAGTTTACCAATGGTGGTGGTTTTTCCAACTCCATTGACACCAACAACCATCAAAACATACGGTTTTGTATTGATTGGAATTACAAATTCAGTTGCCTCGCCAGAATTAGTTTCTGAAAGTAAACCTGCTATTTCTTCACGAAGAATTTGATTGAGTTCTTCTGTTCCAAGGAATTTATCTTCAGAAACGCGTTTTTCTATTCGGGTAATGATTTTTAGCGTTGTATTCACTCCAACATCAGAAGAAACAAGGATTTCTTCGAGATTATCCAGAACCTCATCATCAACTTTAGATTTTCCTGCAACGGCTTTGGTCAACTTGGAAAAGAAAGATGTTTTTGATTTCTCTAAGCCTTTGTCTAAAGTCTCTTTTTTCTCTGAAGAAAATATTTTTTTTAAAAAACTCATTTTGATATACGATTTACGGTATGCGACTTACGAATGGGTGTACAAAATAATTAATCTATTGTAATTTAGATAATACGATGTCAGCAATCCATTTCGACGGTAAATATAAAAAATAAAAAAGCTACTTCCGAATGAAAGTAGCTTTTCTATATAATGCTATTGTTAATTATTTCTTTTTCAAGAACTCATCAACTGCTTCAGGAGCCATAATAGATTCTACGAATGTATATGCGCCAGATTTTGGAGATTTCACCATTTTGATGGCTTTTGATAATCTCTTAGAAGATGTCTGTAAGGATGCTACGGTTTTCTTTGCCATGATTCTATGTTATTTATGTTTTAAAAAAATCTCCAAATGTGACCATTAGAGATTTTTATTAAAATCTCTAATTATTATTTAATTTCTTTGTGAACAGTTACACGTTTCAAGATTGGATTAAATTTTTTAATCTCTAATCTATCTGGAGTATTTTTCTTGTTCTTTGTTGTTATGTATCTAGAAGTCCCTGCAACACCTGATGTTTTGTGTTCAGTACATTCTAAAATTACCTGGATTCTATTACCTTTACTTTTCTTTGCCATCTTGATATATATTTAGGAATGGATTATTTAATAAATCCGCCTGCTTGTGCTTTTTTCAAAACTGCAGCGATTCCATTTTTATTAATTGTTTTTACCGTAGATGCAGCTACTCTAAGAGTAATCCATCTATCTTCTTCTGGAAGATAAAAACGCTTTTTAACTAAGTTAACAGAAAATTTTCTCTTAGTTTTATTCATAGCGTGAGAAACGTTATTTCCTACCATCGCTCTTTTACCTGTAAGGTCGCAAACTCTTGACATTATCTTATCTTTTATCGTTATTCAAATCGAGGGTGCAAAGAAAAGAAAAATAAACCTATTTAGCAAAAAAATTATTGCACATTTTTTAAAATTTCTCTCCGCAACATTTCTAAACTCTTCATCACGGTTCTATCTATCACTTTTTCACGGGGTTGACCAAAATTAAATTCTTCAATTATTACCTCATTTGGTGTTGCCAATGCTATAAAAACAGCTCCAATCGCAGCATTTGAATCTCCTTTTGAAGGCCCAGCATTTCCCGTGGTGGCAATTGCATAGTCGGTTTTCATCATCTCTTTCACATTAATCGCCATTTGCTTTGCCACTTCAGCACTTACAACGGAATGTTCTTTGATTAAGTCTTCAGAAAGTCCCAAAACAGCGGTTTTTATTTCAGTAGCATACGAAACCACGCTTCCTTTAAAATATTTTGAAGCACCGGAAACGGACGTTAAAACCTGGGCAATCTTTCCTCCTGTACAACTTTCTGCGGTCGAAATAGTTTTGTTTTGTTGCGTCAAAAGCCTTCCTAAAACGGTTTCAAGGGTTTCATCATCATCAAAACCCACTATGAAATCACCTATTATTTTGGATAAAGAAATTATATTTTCTTCAATGGATTTTTCCAGAAATTCTTTGTCAGTTCCACGAGCAGAGAGTCGCAAACGCACACTTCCAAGACTTGGCAAATACGCTAATTTTATAAACTCTGGCAAATTATTTTCCCAATTTTCGATGGTTTCTGATAACAGACTTTCACCAATTCCATAAGTTAAAACCGTTTTATGAATGATGTAAGGTCTTTTATATTCGGTAACTATCTTTGGAATAATCTCTTTTTCTACCAAATATTTCATTTCAAATGGAACTCCCGGAAGCGAAATAAAAACGGTGTTTTCTTTTTTCATCCACATTCCCGGCGCTGTCCCCACTTGATTGTGAAGCACAGTACATTTTGAAGGAACTAAGGCTTGATCTTTATTGATTTGAGTGATTTGACGTTTGTAAAAACCTTCGATAAGTTGTGTAACATGCTGGAGAACTTTATCGTCAACAACCAGTTTATCTTCAAAATAATCGCAGAAAGTTTTTTTGGTAATATCGTCTTTTGTGGGGCCAAGTCCGCCAGTAATGATGACTAAATCGACTGTGTTTTGGAACTTTGCAAAGGCATTTAGAATATGTTGTTTGTTATCACTAATGGAAATCATTTCGTGAATTTCGACACCAATTCTGTCTAATGATTTGGCAATAAAAGCTGAATTTGTATCGACAATTTGTCCTATTAAAATTTCGTCGCCTATAGTAATTATGGCTGCTTTCATTTTCGTATTTGATTTAATATAGAATTATGTAAATAGAAACAACCTTCAAAAGTTTTGAATTTGAAGAAATGAAACAATATAGAATCTATTTACAAATCAAAGTCTTTTTTCAACTCTTTTACAGCATCTTCCACTTGATGTTTGATGCTCTTAAAGGTTTCTTTTATTTCTTTCTTTTCACCTTCAGCTTTTGTCCAGGCTTCAACTTGAAGAATCTCTTCAAAAGCAACTTTCAAACCAAGCAAATCAAGTGTGGGTTTGACTTTATGTGCATAAGAATAAGCATGTTTATGATCTTTCTTTTTGATTCCTTCCTTGATTTCTGCTAAATCTTCCGGAACTTCCGTAACAAATAACGTTACGATTTGCAGGACAAATTCTGGATCGTTATCTGAAAGTGCGTACACTTTTGCTAGGTTGTAATGTAATGCCATTATTTTATTTGTATTCTAAATAGTTTATGTCCTTCTAAAAACCCTTCTAAAACATCGTCTGGTTTCACAACCGCAACACCTTCAGGAGTTCCAGTAAAAATAATATCACCAATTTTCAAAGTAAAATATCGAGAAATAAAAGAAATTAGTTCGTCAATCTTCCACAACATGTGACTGGAATTGCTTTTTTGGACGGTTTTATTGTTGTTAGTCAATTCAAAAGTAATATTTTCTAATGAATTAAATTTATTTTTTGGTAAAAATTCGCCTATGACTGCCGAACCATCAAATGATTTCGCTTTTTCCCAAGGCAATCCTTTAATTTTTAATTGTTCCTGCACATCACGAGCCGTAAAGTCAATCCCCACACTGATTTCATCATAATACTTATGAGCGAACTTGGCATCAATATGTTTACCAACTTTATTTATTCTTACAATAATTTCGATTTCGTGATGAATATCCTGCGAAAAATCCGGAATCACAAATGGATGCTGCTTTAATAGAACTGCCGAATCAGGTTTCATAAAAATAACCGGTTCCGTTGGCCTTTCGTTTTTTAACTCTTCGATATGATTGACGTAATTCCTTCCGATACAGATAATTTTCATTTTCTTAAATTCAAAAATTAATTTAATTTATTGTTTAATTTTCTCAACTTAATTGCTGTCAAAACTTTCTTGGTGTATAAGGGAAAATCGGCATTTTGCATCCAGCTGAAATAACCCGGCTCTGATTCTAAAACGGTATCAACTTTTACTCCTTTGTGTTTTCCAAAAGCAAAAATTTCATCGCCATCTTCATCAAAAGCAATCATTCCGGCAAAATCGGCAATTTTTTTTCTGGTAGTAAATTCTGATAAAGATTTTACATCGTTTTCCAAATCAGGATAACGATCTAATTGAGCTAACAAAATTTCATATGTTGCCATTGTATCTGCTGCCGCAGAGTGGGCGTTTTCCAAACCTTTTTCACAATAAAATTTTAATGCTGCGCTTAAAGTTCGCTCTTCTTTTTTATGAAAAATAGTCTGAACATCTACTGAAACCCTATTTTTCATATCAAAATCAACTCCGGCACGAAGCAATTCTTCAGCCAATAATGGAATATCAAAACGGTCTGAATTGTATCCAGCCAAATCCGAGTCTTTAATCATATTATAAACTTGCGAAGCCAATTCTTTGAATGTTGGCTCGTTAGCCACTTTTTCATTGCTGATTCCGTGAATAGCGGTTGATTGTGCAGGAATTGGAATAGTTGGATTGACTAACCAGGTTTTACTTTCTTTATTTCCGTTAGGAAAAACTTTGAAGACTGATATTTCAACAATTCGATCTTTGGCGACATCAATTCCGGTGGTTTCTAGGTCGAAAAAACAAATTGGTTTGTTAAGCTTGAGCTCCATTTATAAAATTTAGAATGACAAATATATCTTTTTGAAGTTACCGTTCGTCGATTATTTAAAAAACTTTTGGACAAAAATTAAAAAACCCGACAAGTCCAAAAAACGGTCGGGTTTATGTATTAAAATTCACATCAGACTAAAAATCTCTATCCACATCGAATGCTTCAAGATAATCCGCAACGCGTTTTACAAAACTTCCGCCAAGCGCACCATCAACAACGCGATGGTCGTAACTGTGCGAAAGGAACATTTTTTGACGAATGCCAATAAAATCGCCTTCGGGAGTTTCGATAACGGCTGGTACTTTTCTAATTGCTCCAAGGGCAAGAATTCCTACTTGTGGCTGGTTGATAATTGGCGTTCCGAAAACGCTTCCAAAAGTTCCAACGTTTGTTACTGTATAAGTTCCACCTTGAGTATCGTCTGGTTTTAGCTTTCCTGCTTTTGCTCGGCCTCCTAAATCGTTAACCGCCTTTGCCATTCCAACTAAATTCAATTGGTCCGCATTTTTAATAACTGGGACAATTAAGTTTCCGTTTGGCAAGGAAGCCGCCATTCCAAGGTTTATATTTTTTCTTTTAATAATTGTATCGCCATCGACAGAAATATTCATCATCGGAAAATCTTTCAAAGCTTTGGCAACAGCTTCCATAAAAATAGGAGTATAAGTCAGCTTCTCTCCTTCTCTTTTTTCGAAAGCAATTTTTACTTTTTCTCTCCATTTTACAATATTCGTCACATCGACCTCGATAAATGATTGCACGTGAGCTGAAGTTTGCACCGATGCCACCATATAACCCGCAATCAGCTTGCGCATTCTGTCCATTTCAATGATTTCGTCGCCACCGCTTACAGAAACTGGTGCAACAGATTGCGGTTTATTGATTGTGGTCTGTGTTTTTGGTATCTCAACTGCGCTCGGCGTAACAGAACCTCTATTTTTTATATAATTTAAAATATCTTCTTTAGTAACTCTTCCGTCTTTTCCTGAACCTGAAATTTTTTCTAATTCTGAAAGAGAAATGCCTTCTTCTTTAGCAATATTTTTTACCAATGGAGAAAAGAATTTTTCAGATGATGAGAAATTAGTTGGAGTTGTAGCAGTTTCTTTGGCCACTTCAATGCTTTTTTCAATGGCCTCAACTTCAACCGGAGCAACAACTTCTTGTTTCGCAATTTCTGAAACTGAATCGCCTTCGGTTTCGATAATAGCAATAGTTTGTCCTACCTGAACCAAATCATCTTTACCAAACAATTGCTCCACTAAAATCCCTGAAACTTCGCTTGGCACTTCGCTGTCTACTTTATCAGTAGCGATTTCGAGCACCGCTTCGTCAGCTTCAATTTTGTCGCCAACTTGTTTCAACCAATTTGTAATGGTTGCTTCTGCAACGCTTTCTCCCATTTTAGGAAGTTTCAATTCAAATCTTGCCATATTATTAACCCAAAAGGTGATTTTGATTTTATGACTGCAAAATTAGTAATTATTTTTAGTTTAAGTCACGAATTACACAAATTTACAAGAATCCAAAAATCCTAAATCCTGATGACTTCACCTCTATCAAAACTACTGTTGCTACCAATCACAAAATCAGATGATTCAGGAATAATTTTAAAAGCATAACCCTTGTTTTTGTTAACTTCGAAAGCTTGAATTATAGTCTTAAAATCAAGATAATTTTGGTCGAAAATAATTTCTACAGTTGTATTTTCCGAAAACGATTGCGTAATGTCTTGACGTTTTACTGATTTTTTCAATTGATTTTCTATTTTTTCTCTCAAAATTTCATTGTCAGAAACAAGAGTATACTTTTCCGGATTTGACTTTGGTTTTGGCTTTCCCTGAAACATTTTGACCAAAGAAAAAAACACAATTCCCATTTTCATAAAAACCGAAAAGAAAAATGACACTCTGAAATGCTTTTTGTAAAAGAAATTCATCGCTTCCTGAAACCGTTTCATATAGGTTCCATCCTTAATCGTACTTTCTCCTTTGTAATGTATGACCGAAGTTTCGTGGAAATAATAGTTCGATTTTCCTTTCTTTAAAGCCATATATGACAAGTCAATATCGTCAGAATACATAAAACAATTTTCGTCGAAACCGCCAATTTCATTATACAATTCGCGTTTCATCACCATAAAAGCGCCAACGAGAATCTCAACTTTTCCGGTTTCATTTTCCAATAAATATTGGGCATAATATTTTCCGAATGTCTTGGGAAAGATTTTATATAGACCCGTGATTTTGGTAAAAGCCACAAACGGCGTAGGAGTTCCTCGCTTGCTTTCAGGCAGAAAATTTCCAGTTCCGTCAATGAGTTTTACGCCAACAATCCCCAAATCATTTTGCTTTTTGGCGAAAGCCAATACTTTCGTAAAAGTATCTTCGGCGACAACTGTGTCGGGATTTAGAATGCAAATATATTCGCCTTTGGCAGCGGCAACTCCAATGTTATTCCCTTTTGGAAAACCTGAATTTTCCTTGTTTTCGATGAGTTTTACATTCGGGAAACGCAGTTTCATCATTGAGCAACTGTCGTCTTGAGAATTGTTGTCGATAACAATAATTTCAGCATCAATGTTTTGTATGGCATTTTGAACACTTAGAACGCAAAGTTCCAAGAAGTAGCGCACGTTGTAGTTGAGGATGATGACAGATAGTTGCATAAGGCAAATATAAATGAAAAATATAATTTTGTATTGATTTCCTTCCTAGATTCAACTAATTAAAGAAAACAAAAAAAAGCTGCTTCATTACGAAACAGCTTTACTTATTTATGAATTATTGAATTTTATTTTCCCGCTTCTTTTTTGGCATCTTCCTTCATTTTGTCATTTGCTGTAATGGCAAATTCCACACGACGGTTTTGACTTCTTCCTTCAGGAGTGTCATTAGTCGCTATGGGTTCCGCAATTCCTAAACCAGTAGTCTTAAAACGGGAAGCAACTAGGCCTTTTGCAATTAAATAATTTTTAACCGATTCCGCTCTTTGTCCTGAAAGTTTTAAATTATATTCTGGTCTGCCTGTATTATCAGTGTATCCAAAAATTTCGATGTTAGTATCGGCGTATTCGGTAAATACCGGAACCAATTTATCTAAATTTGCTCTTGCTTGTGTTGTCAATGTTGATTTATTGGTATCAAAACGAACCGCATTTTCGTTTAAGACCAAACGAATTCCTTCGCCTACTCTTTCTACGTCTGCTCCTGGCAATGCTTGGTCAATTTCTCTGGCTTGTTTGTCCATTTTATTGCCAATAAGACCACCTGCAACTCCTCCTACGGCACCACCAATAGCTGCACCCCAAGCTGCATTTCCAGAACTAGCTCCAATAATTCCTCCAATAAGCGCTCCTGTGGCCACGCCAATACCAGCTCCTTTTTGAGTATTATTCGCATTTTTCATTGAGTCACAACTTGTAAAAAGACTAGTCAATAGAAACAAACTGCTTATTCCTAAAATTGATATTTTTCTCATAATTATTTTGATTTTAATTTATTTTTTCAAATTGATAAGTAACTTCCTTGCTTTGACCTCCAACATTGATGGTGTCTATTAACTGAAATGAAGTTGCCGTTTGATTCGCCACTTTCAGTAAATACCCTTGAGTGACTGTTTTAGATTTTGTTCCGGCTTCTACAATTTTAAGCACAAAAACACCGTCTTTATTGATGCTCCAAACAATTGGAGAACTGAAAGCCGGGCAATCAGACTTTGTTAAACTCATACTTCCTTTGTTATTGTTCGAAATAAAATTCCAAGTACTTCCAACGAAACATTTAGAATCGGCGATTTGAAAAGAATTCACCTTAATATAGTCGGAACCAGGATAAGTCACGCTAGTAATTTTCCAATCTCCTTTGATTGCCACTTGGGAACTTTTGTCCAACTTCGTATTGGCAACCGGCTCGCTTTTTGCAGCTGCGCTTGTTGTACCTGATGTGCTTTTGCACGCAAAGAACAAAATAGCCACCATCATCAGTGTAATTGTTTTTTTCATATTCATAGGTTTTTTAAGATTAAACTTTATGCAAAGATACAATGAAGCTCCCAAAAAATGTTTCAAAATAAAAGCTTTTTGCATCAAAATTAACGTTTCCGACAATTTGTCACTTTGACTGCAATTGGTATCTTATTTGAGTAGAAAGTAAACAATTATAAAACTTAAAAACTCAAAATATGGCAACTGGACAAATTAACGTTTCGGTAGAGAACATCTTCCCCTTAATCAAGAAATTCTTGTACAGCGATCACGAAATATTTTTGCGTGAATTGATTTCCAATGGAACAGATGCTACCCTAAAATTAAAACATTTAACCAGCATTGGCGAAGCCAAAGTAGAATACGGCAACCCAATTTTGGAAGTAAAAATCGACAAGGAAGGCAAGAAATTGCACATCATTGACCAAGGTTTGGGTATGACTGCCGACGAAGTGGAGAAATACATCAACCAAATCGCTTTTTCTGGCGCTGAAGAATTCTTGGAAAAATACAAAGATTCCGCTAAAGATTCAGGAATTATTGGTCATTTTGGTCTTGGATTTTATTCTGCATTTATGGTGGCTTCCAAAGTGGAAATCATTACCAAATCATACAAAGACGAACCGGCAGCACACTGGATTTGCGACGGAAGTCCTGAATTTACTTTGGAACCTTCTGACAAAACCACTCGTGGAACCGAAGTTATTTTGCACATCGCCGAAGATTCTTTAGAGTTTTTGGAAGACTACAAAATCAAGGAGTTGTTGAATCGTTACAACAAGTTTATGCCTATTCCAATTAAATTTGGAACCAGAAAAGAAAAAATCGAACAAAAGAAAGGCGAATTTGTTGAATCAGAAAACAAAGAAGAAATTTTTACGGAAGTTGAAGTTGACAACATTATCAACAACCCGAATCCGGCTTGGACCAAACAACCAACTGAATTATCAGACGAAGATTATAAAAGTTTCTACCACGAATTGTATCCAATGCAATTTGAAGAACCGTTATTTCACATCCATTTGAATGTGGATTATCCATTCAACTTGACCGGAATTTTGTATTTCCCAAAATTGGGTTCCGATTTGCAAATCCAAAAAGACAAAATTCAATTGTACCAAAATCAGGTTTATGTAACCGATAATGTTGAAGGAATTGTTCCTGAATTCTTGACAATGTTGAAAGGTGTAATTGATTCGCCGGATATTCCTTTAAATGTGTCTCGTTCCAGCTTACAATCGGATGCGGCAGTGAAGAAAATTTCGAATTACATTACACGAAAAGTGGCCGATAAATTGAAATCCTTGTTCACGGAAAACCGCGAAGAATTCGAGAAAAAATGGAACGACATCAAAATCGTTTTGGAATACGGAATGCTTTCGGAAGAGAAATTCTACGAAAAAGCAGGCGCTTTCGTTTTGTATCCGACAGTGGATGACAAATACTTTACTTTGGATGAATTGAAAGAAAATCTAAAGGAAACACAAACCGATAAAGACGGAAAATTAGTTGTGCTATATGCCGGAAACAAAGAAGCGCAACATTCTTATATCGAAATCGCTAAAGAAAAAGGATACGAAGTATTGCTTTTGGATTCGCCAATTATTCCACATTTAATCCAAAAAATTGAAGGCGATAATCAAAATCTAACTTTCGTCAGAGTCGATTCAGATCATATTGATAATTTGATTCGAAAAGAGGAAACTACTATTTCTAAACTATCCGATACCGAAAAAGAAAGCTTAAAAACTGTTTTGGAAGGTTTTGTTCCAAAGCAAAAATATTCTGTTCAACTGGAAGCAATGGACAGTCAAGCAGCACCTTTCATCATCACGCAACCAGAATTTATGCGTCGAATGAAAGAAATGAGTCAATCAGGTGGTGGCGGAATGTTCGGAATGGGAAATATGCCGGAAATGTATAATTTGGTGGTAAATACCAATTCAGACTTGGCTTCCAACATTTTGAATACCCAAGACAAATCAGCCCAGGAAAGTTTGGTAAAACAAGCATTGGACTTGGCAAAATTATCACAAAATCTTTTAAAAGGCGAAGAACTTACGGCTTTCGTGAAGAGAAGTTTTGAGATGATAAAGTAAGATTTAAAATAAATTTAACCCGAAAGGCCTGCGAGTGAAAACCTGCAGGCTTTTTTTGTTTAAAAAAAATGAAAGTTGAACAAAGAATAACGAACTTTGAATATTGAAATTCAAAAAAATGAAAATGTCAACTTTATCACCAACTGACAAAAAGCGCCTTTACAAGTTGGCTTTTGGATTAGCACTTTTCACGATTATCTACAACATTATAGAAGGACTTGTTTCAACTTATTTTGGTTACGAAGACGAAAGTTTGGCATTATTTGGTTTTGGAACGGACAGTTTTATAGAAGTAATTTCTGGATTGGGCATTGCCCATATGGTGCTACGCATTCAGTTAAATCCTGACAGCAATAGAGACCATTTTGAAAAAACAGCTTTGAGAATAACCGGATTTTCATTTTATGCACTAGTCATCGGAATGGTAATATCTGCTATTTATAACATTTGGACAGGAAACAAACCTGAGACCACTTTTTGGGGAGTCATAATTTCTATTGCTTCCATCATAATAATGTGGATTTTAATTATTGAGAAGAAAAAAGTGGGAAAACAATTGGATTCTGAAGCCATACTTGCTGATGCTGAATGTACAAAAGTTTGCATTTATATGTCCATCGTTTTACTGATAAGCAGCGGGATTTATGAACTAACAAATCTGGATTACATTGATAGCGTAGGAACTCTAGGGCTCGCCTATTTTGCATTTA
>Ga0208116_1000461_pt1 | contig 12746 bp, 7 predicted proteins | sample LakWasMeta9_HOW4_2_FD_183859 | JGI IMG/M metagenome (GOLD analysis project Ga0208116, IMG submission 183859) | Freshwater sediment methanotrophic microbial communities from Lake Washington under simulated oxygen tension - Sediment Metagenome... | ecosystem: Environmental > Aquatic > Freshwater >... | reverse complement strand
GTCGCGAATCTCCGGGCGGCGCATGAACTGGTGCCACGCCTTGATCAGCAGTTGTCCGGGCTGATCGGCAGGATGCGCCTTGCCGGAAATGACCAGTTGCACCGGCCTGTCCGGATGACACAGGATGCGGGCCAGCCGGTCGGGATCGGTCAGCAGCAGGTTAGGGCGTTTGTAGGTCGCGAAACGGCGCGCGAAGCCGATTGTCATCACATTCGGATCGAACACGCGCAGCACGCGTTTTTCGAGTTCCTTCTCGGTTAAATTGCTGTGAATGTTCAGTTCGCGGTTGTATTCGTCGCGCACGAAATGAACCAGCCGTGCCCGGTTTTTCGCGCGCATCTGCCAAAGCTCCTGGTCCGCGACCCGGTTGAAATTCTGGCCGAGCATCTCGGGATCGCAGAACCAGCGGCCCTTGCCGCACAGCTGTGTCCACAATTCGTCCGCATCCTTCGAATCCCAGGCCGGCACGTGCACGCCGTTGGTCACATTGGTGACCGGGATGTCATGGCGCGACCAGTTCGGAAACAGCGGGCTGAAAATGTCCCGGCTGACTTCCGCATGCAGGCGGCTGACGCCGTTGACCGCTGCGCTGCCGCGTATCGCCAGATAAGCCATGTTGAACGGCGCGGCAGGATCGGTGCAGCCGGGCGCACGGCCGAGACTCAGCAGCGCCGCCACACTGATATCGAGTTCTTTCGCATACAGGCCCAGTTGATTGTTGACCAGGTCCGGACTGAAGCGATCGAAGCCGGCCTCGACCGGCGTATGGGTGGTAAACAGATTGCCGGCGCGGGTAATCGTCAAGGCGGTCGCAAAATCGAGGTCTTTCTCTAGCATCAGGTCGCGGGCGCGTTCCAAGACGACCAGGGCCGCATGGCCTTCGTTCAGATGGCAGACGTCGGGTGTGATGCCTAAAGCTTGCAGGACACGCCAGCCGCCGATGCCGAGCAGGATTTCCTGCGCCAATCGGTGGCTGGAGCCGCCGCCGTAGAGTTCGGTCGTGATGCAGCGATCGACCGGATGATTGATCGGATCGTTCGTATCGAGCAAATACAGTTCGATCCGGCCGATTTGCGCCTGCCAGACCCTGACCCACAGCTGGTAGGGCGTCAACAGCTTGATGCGCAGCCATTCGCCGTTCGCATCGCGCACCGGCGTGACCGGCAGGTCGCTGGTATTGCTCGACGGATAGAGCGCAATCTGATTGCCGTCCGCGTCGAAATCCTGGCGAAAATAGCCGTTTTGATACAAGAGGCCGACACCGACCAAGGGCAAACCCAAATCGCTGGCCGCTTTCAAATGATCGCCGGCCAGGAGGCCGAGGCCGCCGGAATAAATCGGCAACGCTTCGCTAAGACCGAACTCCATGCTGAAATAAGCGATCTTCTTCAGCGCGGCTTGCTGTTCGTAATGGTGTTGGAACCAACGATTTTCAGACAAGGCGAGCCGGTGCGCGGACACGATCGTGCGCAGTTTTTGGCAAAAATCCGGGTTCTCGGAGAGTGTTTCGAGGTGCGCATGCGACACCGATTGCAATACCAGCCAGGGATTGCGGGTCAGCCTCCATAACTCGTCATCCAGTTCGGACCAGATTTCATCGGCGCCGTGCGCCCAGGTGTAACTGCAATCTCCGGCCAGTTCGGCCAGGCCGTCGAGTTTTTTGGCCAAGTCGGGCCGAAAGAATCCGCTTGCTTTCATGACACTTTACTTCTCCGAGGATTGGTCGCCTGTTGAGATGTCATCCGCTTGTGATTTGCTGAAATCTTTTTTGATCGTTGTAAATTGCTGCAATTGCGCATCGACCTTTGCATTGAACGATGCGGGCGGAAAGCGGCCTTCGGCGTCGGCTTCACCGGCTTCGATGCCGGTCAATATTTCCAGCGCCTGATCGACGGTCGCTACCGCATAAATCGAAAACTGTTTGGTCTGGGCCGCATGCACCACATCCCAACGCAGCATCAGGTGTTTTAGGTTGCTGGCCGGGATGATCACGCCTTGCGTGCCGGTCAGGCCCTTGGCCGCGCAAATGTCGAAAAAGCCTTCGATTTTTTCATTCACTCCGCCGATCGGTTGTACCTGGCCGAGCTGATCGACTGAACCCGTGATCGCAAGATCCTGCCTGAGCGGCACCCGCGCCAGCGAGGACAAAATCGCGCAGAGTTCGGCCAGCGAGGCGCTGTCGCCTTCGACTTCGCCGTAGGTTTGCTCGAAGACCAGGCTGGCAGCCATCGAAAACGGGCTTTTCCTGGCATATTTGGCGGCGATGAAGCTCGACAGGATCAGCACGCCTTTCGAATGCAGCGCGCCGCCGAGCTCGGTTTCGCGCATGATGTCGACGATTTTGCCGCTGCCGAGGCGCGTCGTCGCGGTGATCCTGGATGGCTGACCGAACATGAAATCGCCCATCTGCAGCACCGAAAGGCCGTTGATCTGGCCGACGACGCTGCCTTCGGTATTGACTAACAGGATGCCGCGCAGGATGTTTTCGTACAGTTTTTCGCGTATCTTGTCGAGGCGCTTGGTCTTGTGGTCGATCGCCTGCTGCACGTCGCTGTTGGTGATCTCGGTATGGCCGTTGCTGCTGGCCCAGTAATCGGATTCGGTCAAAAGGTCGGTGATGCTGCGCAAATGGGTCAGCAGTTTCTCCGTATCGCCGGTCATGCGTGAGCTGTGCTCGATAATCCGGGCGACCGCATGGCGGCTGAGCGGCCTGAGTTTTTCGCGGCGCGCGAGCGTCGCCAACAGACGCACATAGTCGGGCGTCTTGGTTTCCCTGGAGACCGTATCGTCGAAATCGGCCGCGATCTTGAAAAGATCATGAAAGTCGGGATCGTAGGCACTCAATAAATAATAAAACAGCGGTTCGCCGATCAGGATCACTTTGACGTCGAGCGGAATCGGCTCGGGTTCGAGCGCCGAGGTGCTAATCAGGCTCAGCGCGCGTTCGAGCGATTCGATCCTTATTTCGCCCATTTGCAGGGTTCTTTTCAGGCTTTCCCAGGCATAGGGCTGGAACAGCAGTTTTTGCGTGTCCAGAATCAAATATCCGCCGTTGGCCTTGTGCAAGGCGCCGGGTTTGATCATCGTAAAGTCGGTCACCAGGGAACCCATAAAGGCCTGATGATCGATCCGCCCGACCAAATTGCTGTAATTCGGATTTTGTTCAAAAATGACCGGCGCGGACTTCTTTTGGCTCAGATCGATCATCAGATTGACCTGATAGCGCTTGAACGGATTCTGTTCCTGCGGAAACTCCATGAACGAGATCACTTTCTCGGAATGCGGCACGAAATCGCGGATATGATCGATGATGTCCTTTTTAATATCCTTCAGATACCCCATGATTGCGTCCTGCTTGGCATATTTGGCGAGCAGATCGTCGATCGAATGATTGACCGCGAGTTCGGCGACCTCGCGGTTCAGCGCCTGCAGTTTGCGCTTGGTTTCCTTGCGCCAGTGCGGAAATTTTTTCAGCAGGTTTTGCAGGCGATCCTGAAACTCGAAAATCGTGTCCTGAATCTGGTGCTGTTTGTCCTTGTCGAATTTATTGAATTCTTCCGGGCTGATCGCCTGCTCTTTGTCGTCGGAAGGCACGAAGGCATAACCGGTCGGCGTTTCGGTCAGGATGATATGCGCCTCGGCGGCTTGGTCGCGCAATTGACTGAGCTGGTCGATTTCATGCTGGCGGGACTTGCTTTCCAGTTCGCCGACCCGGGAACGGTATTCATCGCCGTCGAATGCGGCCGGTATCGCGATGCTGAGTTCGTCGACCAACTTGTCCATGTCGGACTGGAAGATTCGGCCTTGTCCGGGAGCGAGCTTGATCGCTCTCGGTTTGGACGGCTGGTTGAAATTATTCACATAACACCAATCGGCCGGAATCGGTTGCCGGCTGGCTTCGTGTTCGGCCAACTGCAATACCGAGGTCAGTTTACCGGTGCCGGAGGGGGCCATCGCAAATACGTTATAACCTTTCTTGGCGATCCGGATACCGAACTTCAGCGATTCTATCGCGCGTTCCTGGCCGACCGCGAGGTCAATGTCCTCCAGTTCATCGGTCGAGGCGAAGGCCAAATCAGAAATATCACAAGGCTTGTAGAGTTGGGAAGGATCGAGCGGTGTTATTTTCATGAGAATGACTCAGTCAATGGGGCATTATGATTAAATTCACTGAATACGGCGTTTTGGTGCTGTGTTTATTTTACCCGAGACCGATTTAACGCGTGCTATCCTGCGATAAAGACAATCAGTTTGCAATATAGTTTTATCAGTTTAGGGTATCATGACAAATTCGAATTTCCCACCCCCGTGCCGATCCGATGGAATATAAAGATTACTACAAGATCATGGGCGTCGATCGCAAGGCGACACCGGAGGAGATCAAAAGAGCATACCGCAAACTGGCCCGCAAATACCATCCCGACGTGAGCAAGGAGAGGGACGCGGAAGCCAAATTCAAGGAAGTCGGCGAGGCTTATGAGGTGCTGAAAGACCCGAAAAAACGCGCGGCTTATGACCGGATCGGTCAGAACTGGCGGGAAGGCCAGCCCTTTACGCCGCCGCCCGACTGGCAGCGCGAATTCGATGTCGGCAAGGGTTTTGCCGGCGGGCGTGCTACCGGTTTCAGCGACTTTTTCGAGACCTTGTTCGGCGGCGGCTTTGCCTCACAAGAGGGCGTGTTTCATCGCGGCTTCCAGGGCCGGGGCGAAGACCAGCACGCGCGCATCCTGATCGATCTGGAAGACGCCTATCATGGCGGCGTGCGGCTGATTGCGCTGAATGTGCCGGAGATCGATGCCGAGGGACGCATCGTGTCGAACCGGAAAACGTTGAACATCAAAATTCCGCGCGGGATTCAGGCCGGCCAGCGCATCCGCCTAAGCGGACAGGGCATGCCGGGGATGCAGGGCGGACAGAGCGGCGATTTGTACCTCGAGGTCGAGTTCAACCCACACCGGTTTTTTCATGCCAAGGGCAAGGATATTGCTATCGAACTGCCGGTAACGCCCTGGGAGGCGGCCCTGGGCGCGACGGTGCCGGTGCCGACGCTGGGTGGGACGGTCGAAGTCAAAATCCCGCCGGGTTCGCAATCGGGATCGCAATTGCGCTTAAAAGGCCGGGGCCTGCCTGCCGCGACGCCGGGCGATCAGTTCATCACCTTAAAAATCGTCACGCCGCCTGCGGCCAGCGCAGAGGCAAAAGCCTGGTATCAAAAAATGGCCGAACTGATGCCGATGAATCCACGCCAAGACATGGGGATAGACGGATGAAAAAAGAATTGTGGGTGATTTCAGGAGTTGTGCTGGATGAAACGATCCAGTTTACGCTGCTGGAGCTTTGCGAGTATGCCAAAACCAGTCAGGAACAGGTGATCGAAATGGTCGGGGAAGGCATCCTGGAGCCCGATGGGGATTCGATTTATCGCTGGCGCTTTGACACCAAAGCGCTGAAACGGCTGCAGATTGCGATGCGTTTGCAGCAGGATTTGGGGGTGAATCTTCCGGGCATTGCGCTAGTGCTGGATTTGCTTGAGGAAATGGATGCGTTGCGGCAAATGCAAGGACGATGACGAGTAACTAAATATTAGGTGTTTATACGTATTGTGTGTTTGGTTTGGGCATGGTAATTTTCATGAAAATAAACTGCAAGCTGAATAATTCAAAGTCATGAACGATTGATTTGTTAATGTGTCATGTAAATGCGTTTATTTTTTCAATAATTTATTACCGACTTCATTCGAAAATTATAGCAGAGGCTTTATTTTATGAGTATTATCAAAAACACAGCGTTAATATTATCACTGGCTTTCTCTTTAGGCTCAGTCAGCGTTATTGCTAATGCGGAAGAAGCCGCCAAAAGTTCAGTTCACGGCCCAAATCAAGCCATTATGCATATTGAAAAGGCTAAAGTCGAAATCATGCATAACGATTTCGTGCCGCCCAGCGAGCATTTAAAAGCGGCGCGCGCGGAATCCGAGAAAGTAACGGGAGATCCGGGCATCACCCAAAAGGCCACCGAAAGCCTCATTGAAGCGCAAATCAAAGTAAAAGACGGCGATATGAAAGGCGCTACAGAGGAGATGAACAAGGCGTTAGAGTTGTATAAATCACTAAAATCGGAATAGCGGATTGCAATGGTCAACAAAAACCGGACACCTATTCAGACAGCGTTTCTAAAAAAATCCCGTTCGAATTCAACGGGGAATTGATAACCTAGAGTTGAGTGTGATCGGCGGCGGCCGTTGTAAAAGGCCACATAATCAATCACGCTCAGCTTTTCCGCTTCTTGAGTTTAATCAGTTTTATACCGGGATTAAAAAGGCATGACAAACGAGAGAGACTCATACCTTTTCCCGGCTGACTACCTCAAAGACTTCTCGGTCAAGGTTTTCATGCACTTCGGTGTCCCCGAGGCGGAGGCGAGGCAAGCTGCGGATGTTTTGGCCAGGTCCGACTTGAGAGGTATCGACTCTCACGGCGTGGCGAGGTTGCATACTTACGTGGATATGCTGGAGTTGGGCCGCATCAACCCCAGGCCCAACATCAAAATCGTCCGGGAAAAAGCGAGTGTGGCAACTGTCGACGGCGATAATGGGTTGGGCCTTATCGTGGGACCCACGGCGAATGAGATCGCCATGGAGAAAGCCGAGACTTACGGCTCCGGTTGGGTGGGTGTCTGTAATTCGAACCACTTCGGAATCGCGGGTTACTATCCTTTGCAAGCCATCGAAAGAGATCTCATCGGCTGGGCGATGACTAATTCCACGGCGCTGGCCGCGCCCTTGTGGGGAGCGGAAAGAATGCTGGGCACAAATCCCATGGCCATCGCCTTTCCGGGCTATAAAGAGCCACCGATTGTCATCGACATGGCCACCAGTGCCGTCTCTTTTGGCAAAATCGAAATCGCGCTGCGCAAGAAAACTGAAGTTCCGAGGGGATGGATCATCGATAAAGAGGGTCGCGACACCACCCACCCACAGGACATGATAAATGGCGGCGCGCAATTGCCGCTTGGCTTCGATAGAGAAATGGGCGGGCACAAAGGTTATTGTCTCGCCTCGATGGTCGATATCTTATGCGGCGTCCTGAGCGGCGCCAACTGGGGTCCCTTTGCCCCCCCTTTCACCATTAGGCAAGAAATTCCCGCGCGCAGCGTCGGCAAAGGCATCGGCCATTTTTTCGGCGCCATGCAGATCGACGGCTTCATCGACAAGGATGAATTCAAGAAACAAATCGATGACTGGATTCACGTCTTCCGCAATACTAAACCGGCTCCCGGGACGAGCGGGCCGCTGATCCCCGGCGATCCTGAGCGAGAAGCGGAAGCGATTCGAAGCCAAGAAGGGATTCCGTTGATTAAGCCTGTGGTGGACGATCTTCTGAATATTTCAAGAAAAACCGGCATCCCGTTTAACGCGAAATCGCAAGTGTAGATACCGTCTTGTCATCCATTATGCAAGCGCATAATGGATGACAAGACGGTATCTACTGGGATTTTTGCTCGGGCCTTGTGCCGGTTCATCCCCACGGGCGTGGGGAACGGGTCGAGCGCACGCGGCGGCCAACACGCTCAGAGGGTTCATCCCCACGGGCGTGGGGAACGGTTATAGTGCCGGTTCCAGGATCAACGCCAGAGCGGTTCATCCCCACGGGCGTGGGGAACGGGACAACACATCATAAAGCAAACCCTGTGCCAACGGTTCATCCCCACGGGCGTGGGGAACGGCATCCTGCTCAACAGCCACGACCGCACGTCAGGCGGTTCATCCCCACGGGCGTGGGGAACGGTTCTGCCGGTATTGAGTTAAAGGCTGAATCTACGGTTCATCCCCACGGGCGTGGGGAACGGGGTCAATCGCACAGGTCAACTCGTTTTGCCGGCGGTTCATCCCCACGGGCGTGGGGAACGGGTTTAAACGTCCATCTGCTGAACCTGTTGACGCGGTTCATCCCCACGGGCGTGGGGAACGGAATTTAAACGTTACATTGACGCCAGGAAGCGGCGGTTCATCCCCACGGGCGTGGGGAACGGGGCAAGCGTGCGCGGAGATGATGGCGCCATTGCGGTTCATCCCCACGGGCGTGGGGAACGGGATGATCTCGTCGGGCAATGTTAAGCCGGGTGCGGTTCATCCCCACGGGCGTGGGGAACGGGACAACATTGCCGCCAGGAGTCGCCAGTTTAGGCGGTTCATCCCCACGGGCGTGGGGAACGGTGCTGTTTGCTTGTTGTGGAACCCCGTTGTAGCGGTTCATCCCCACGGGCGTGGGGAACGGGTAGCGATGAATAACGCAGCATCAGGCACCTACGGTTCATCCCCACGGGCGTGGGGAACGGGCCTTGTGCCGGCCGAAGTCGCCGACAAGATGCGGTTCATCCCCACGGGCGTGGGGAACGGAACAAACAAATCATCGTGTTCGTGCGCGATTCGGGTTCATCCCCACGGGCGTGGGGAACGGGGCGCCAATGTGATTTACACGCCCAACAGCGGCGGTTCATCCCCACGGGCGTGGGGAACGGCGATACCTCTCCGTCGAATCGCTGCTCCATTACGGTTCATCCCCACGGGCGTGGGGAACGGCACCTGAAGCGCTTCTTCGAGCTGGAGGACGGCGGTTCATCCCCACGGGCGTGGGGAACGGTGGCGGCCTTTCGCCTCCATCGTCTGCCGCGGCGGTTCATCCCCACGGGCGTGGGGAACGGGGAACAGGCCAAAATGTTTGCGCGCTTGTGGACGGTTCATCCCCACGGGCGTGGGGAACGGATTTAACCAGACGCCCACAGAGCGCCTAAGCGCGGTTCATCCCCACGGGCGTGGGGAACGGGGGTAAGCCGGCCGGCAGCCGACTCCATTTCACGGTTCATCCCCACGGGCGTGGGGAACGGGTCGCGTTCCGGTCGTGTCGTTTATATGTCTGCGGTTCATCCCCACGGGCGTGGGGAACGGTACCAAGTTTACATAAAAGACACTGACTCATGCGGTTCATCCCCACGGGCGTGGGGAACGGCGCATTATTTGCCAGAATTTAGAGCTCGCCAGCGGTTCATCCCCACGGGCGTGGGGAACGGTTGAAATGACTACCGCACAATGTATTTTTTATCGGTTCATCCCCACGGGCGTGGGGAACGGTGTGGCAGCAGCTCCGAAGATGATCGAAGCAGCGGTTCATCCCCACGGGCGTGGGGAACGGGTTCTTGTCCCGTACCTTATACCGTTTCTGTGCGGTTCATCCCCACGGGCGTGGGGAACGGCTCAATTTGACTAGAACCGGCTCTTTCTCTGCCGGTTCATCCCCACGGGCGTGGGGAACGGCCGGTACGGTCGCCTAAAATGCCAGTACCGGCCGGTTCATCCCCACGGGCGTGGGGAACGGTCACAATGCAGACTACTATTTGAAGCAGGATTCGGTTCATCCCCACGGGCGTGGGGAACGGCTTTACATGCAAAATGGGAGTCAATAAATGATCGGTTCATCCCCACGGGCGTGGGGAACGGATAGGTTGCCATTGTTTGCGGACCGACATGCACGGTTCATCCCCACGGGCGTGGGGAACGGGATTCCGTTATTTTTAGCATTCAGCCGATTGGCGGTTCATCCCCACGGGCGTGGGGAACGGAGCAGATAAATCCTTGTGCTTCCGCCCATTCGGCGGTTCATCCCCACGGGCGTGGGGAACGGCGATCGGTGCGCCACGGGCCGGGCTCTGCGCTGCGGTTCATCCCCACGGGCGTGGGGAACGGCTGCTGGTCCGCAATGCGGCAGAGACTACAAACGGTTCATCCCCACGGGCGTGGGGAACGGATCAAATCAAGCGAACAACTTTCCGGCACGTTCGGTTCATCCCCACGGGCGTGGGGAACGGTCAGGGGAGAGGGGAAGCATTTTGAAGCCTACCGGTTCATCCCCACGGGCGTGGGGAACGGTTAAGCAATGGCGCTATTATCTCGGCACACACGGTTCATCCCCACGGGCGTGGGGAACGGAAAAGGATTTAACGCCGATGCAAGAGGCCATGCGGTTCATCCCCACGGGCGTGGGGAACGGATCAATGCAATTGCCGGCCCCTACGGCCATGTTCGGTTCATCCCCACGGGCGTGGGGAACGGTCGGGTGTCGCCTTCGGCTTTGGGTCGCCGTACGGTTCATCCCCACGGGCGTGGGGAACGGTAAATCCTTGTCTGCTGGCGCTATGACGATGTGCGGTTCATCCCCACGGGCGTGGGGAACGGTGGGAAGATGAGGGTGAGAAAATGAAACAAGACGGTTCATCCCCACGGGCGTGGGGAACGGGGCGGACGCATTAGCAGAAACCTGAAGAGCGTCGGTTCATCCCCACGGGCGTGGGGAACGGCTGCTCGTTAGCCCATGAACGCTCGATTTTGACGGTTCATCCCCACGGGCGTGGGGAACGGTCGAATACTCAATCTTGGCCTTCATATCTGGCCGGTTCATCCCCACGGGCGTGGGGAACGGGATGGAATGGTCGTGGCTCTGCACGGTAAGTTCGGTTCATCCCCACGGGCGTGGGGAACGGATCTCTGCATAGTTGTAGCGACCGGTCAGCTGCGGTTCATCCCCACGGGCGTGGGGAACGGCGACACCCTATCTCTTCGACTGAAGCCTCGGCCGGTTCATCCCCACGGGCGTGGGGAACGGTTCGCTGTAGTTGCGCGTCCCGATCTGGCAACGCGGTTCATCCCCACGGGCGTGGGGAACGGTTCAGGTAGTCCAGCCGCACCAACACCGGCATCGGTTCATCCCCACGGGCGTGGGGAACGGTTTTCGGGGTCGAAGTTGCGGTTGTTGCCATCCGGTTCATCCCCACGGGCGTGGGGAACGGTGCTTGGCGCGCCATTTGTTGGGATCTGCGACCGGTTCATCCCCACGGGCGTGGGGAACGGTGCGCGCCTAGGGTTGCGTCGCCTAGACGATGCGGTTCATCCCCACGGGCGTGGGGAACGGTGCGGCAGCAGCGGCGTCCGTGCCGTGATCGCCGGTTCATCCCCACGGGCGTGGGGAACGGGCAATACGGTCGCCCTTCTCGTTCATCCATCGCGGTTCATCCCCACGGGCGTGGGGAACGGTTTTGGTTTTCTGCCTCGTTTCATTCGTGATCCGGTTCATCCCCACGGGCGTGGGGAACGGCATTGATGAAATTGAATTCCTTCCTGAATGCCCGGTTCATCCCCACGGGCGTGGGGAACGGGCCATCGCGCACAAAACCAACTCGATGTCGTTCGGTTCATCCCCACGGGCGTGGGGAACGGTTGTCGGTGCCAGTTCTCGATATGTGCATGCGCGGTTCATCCCCACGGGCGTGGGGAACGGCCGGATAAATCAGAAAAACCAGAACCTTCCTACGGTTCATCCCCACGGGCGTGGGGAACGGGCCGGCTGGTTCCATTGGGCCCCATTCGGCGCCGGTTCATCCCCACGGGCGTGGGGAACGGTTGTGATGAACCCGTTTGTTCTGGCGGTCAAACGGTTCATCCCCACGGGCGTGGGGAACGGGAGTTCAAACATGACCCCGACAACACCGGAAAGCGGTTCATCCCCACGGGCGTGGGGAACGGTTTTTCATGAAAACCATTAGCGAGCTGTAAACCGGTTCATCCCCACGGGCGTGGGGAACGGGAGGCCGAAAAGCTTTGCTAATGGCTGGGGAAGCGGTTCATCCCCACGGGCGTGGGGAACGGCCACATCTGGACGACGATGACGGGAAAGAATGCGGTTCATCCCCACGGGCGTGGGGAACGGTCCCAATCAACCTGATTCAGATCATCGTCCAACGGTTCATCCCCACGGGCGTGGGGAACGGATAAACAATTTGATCCTGAAAACTCTTTCGAGCGGTTCATCCCCACGGGCGTGGGGAACGGAAAAGGTGGCAAGCTTACTTGCCACCTTTTTCCGGTTCATCCCCACGGGCGTGGGGAACGGGATGAGTCTAATGGCTGTATTTGCGCTGAATACGGTTCATCCCCACGGGCGTGGGGAACGGCAATGGCGTTATACAGTTTTCTCAATAACTCTCGGTTCATCCCCACGGGCGTGGGGAACGGTTAATCATGGCCGCTGAAAACGTCTGTTTTAACGGTTCATCCCCACGGGCGTGGGGAACGGGAACAGCGAGTACGGATGGGCGTTCGACAGCGCGGTTCATCCCCACGGGCGTGGGGAACGGGTCACTCATGCTATCAAGGTCATTAATACTTAGCGGTTCATCCCCACGGGCGTGGGGAACGGGCAACCAGTTCTCGGATATGGATTGATCTAGCCGGTTCATCCCCACGGGCGTGGGGAACGGCAGTAAACAGGCTCGCAGCCTTGCCATTGGACCGGTTCATCCCCACGGGCGTGGGGAACGGATCTAGGCTAGCGCAGTAAACAGGCTCGCAGCCGGTTCATCCCCACGGGCGTGGGGAACGGATCTGCATCAAGAATTGCTTCAAGATAGGCGGCGGTTCATCCCCACGGGCGTGGGGAACGGCATCATTTTGGCCCATCTAGTAGCTATTAGTGCGGTTCATCCCCACGGGCGTGGGGAACGGTGCTAATTGAAATAAGCGGCCCACCGCTACGCCGGTTCATCCCCACGGGCGTGGGGAACGGCAGTAAACAGGCTCGCAGCCTTGCCATTGGACCGGTTCATCCCCACGGGCGTGGGGAACGGGATAGCTGCGCCAGCGGCACGGCGATGAAGCTGGGTTCATCCCCACGGGCGTGGGGAACGGACTTATCCTA
>Ga0208116_1000453_pt1 | contig 12909 bp, 8 predicted proteins | sample LakWasMeta9_HOW4_2_FD_183859 | JGI IMG/M metagenome (GOLD analysis project Ga0208116, IMG submission 183859) | Freshwater sediment methanotrophic microbial communities from Lake Washington under simulated oxygen tension - Sediment Metagenome... | ecosystem: Environmental > Aquatic > Freshwater >... | reverse complement strand
AATTGTCCAAAAGAGGCGCGAATTTACCGACATCGGAGTCAGGCCCGGCCATCAGTAGCTGTAAGCCAAGGCTTTTCAAGAATTCAGCCGTCACAAAAGTGTTCTGAGCGTCCATTCCGTAAAAGGCTTCATCTAAAATCATCAATCCAGCGCCTGAGCGCTCTACACCGGGTCGAATTCGGTAAGCAGTCGCTAACGCTGCTCCAGCGATAACATAGAATGGCACACGATGCTCCCCATTTGACGCAACCCCCATCCGCTTGCTCAAGAGATCAACCACTTTTCCGTCCTGACGAATTTCCAGGTCAAAATTGAAAAGCAGACGATAGTCCTCTAATGGATTGTTGCCCTTATCTTGACCACTCTCACTAGCTTCCAATAAAGCCATGATGTTGACCTGAGTTTCTGGTTGGCTGAACAGGTCAATTTCAGTGTCACCAGAATTATTCACTATCAGTTCGTAAAGTGATTTATGTGCAGGAGAAATATTGGCAACGAATTGATATTTCTCACCATTTGTAAAAGCCGGACATGTTTCTAGAATTTTATTGAGATCTCGTATCTCCTGGCGAACCCGAAGAATGGCCTCCCGCATTTTGAATTTAACATCTGACTTGAAAGATTGCTCAGCAGCCTCTCTCGCAGACAGGGCTTCGTTCTCATAATTAGCAAGAGTCGAGTCTTTCAATTTTCCGATATGCGACGTTACCCACTTGTGAGCCAGTCGCCAATCATTACGCTCATCGAATAATTCGATGGAATGATCATTGATAAAATCGATAAAGTGGTCTCGTGCTTCTTGCTCGATTGAACTAATATTTTTTAGCCAGGTTTGTCGCTTCAAATATAGATCTTCTAGCGCATCACCAATCTCTTTGCTAACCATTGCTGATATACGGCCATACTCGGCACTAGCAAGCTCATGATCCCAATCTATATCTGTCACCGCTTCGGCAAGCTGTTGCTGAAGTTTTTGGTATTCTTCGCGCCTACTTTCCAGTTGTGGTTTTAAATTATCAAAATGTGTTGATAGCTTGTTAAATTCAGCATTGCGATCCTCATACTCTTTTTTACTTTTGTCGGCGTCACTTTTCGCTGTTTTTAAATTTAACTGCAAAACGGCCACGCGATCTGGAACAGGAATTGTGTCTGGATCGGGAGTAGCGTTTAGTTCAGTTAGCGCTATTTGATGTGATGTAAAAGCTGCCCCATAGGCTGTTTTGGTGACTTGCTGAATTGTCGATTGGAGATTATTTGACGCGCTCGCCAGCTTTCCAACGCGTTGTTCAGCTTCTCTTGCCATTTGAAGCACCTTGCGGTTCTCTTCCAAAATGGCAGATCGATCGTCATTAGTTAACTTGACACCTAAAACCCAACGGTCTTCAGGTAATGGGCGAATACGCTTAGTACCTCCATTGGCGCTCAACATGTAATCCATTGTTAGCGCCCTATCTTCACGACGAAGCTCGGCGGCGGTCTCTACACGCTTCATGCGACCAAGAATTCGACGCAAATAAGCCAAAGCTACCTTGTTTTCGCCTTGCAGCAATGCGGCTACAGTGTCAGAAGCGACGGTTCGGTCTATCTCGTTTTTTAGGTGTTCAGGTTGAATAATAGTGACATCGTTAATCTTCTCCCTGCGGATCAGCTCAACAGCTTCATCCTCGCTTCCTTCTTGAACCAATAGTGCTAACCGATGGGGTCCAAGAAAAGTTTCTATTGGTCCTTGCCATCGAATATCTATTACCTGCACCAATTCGGCAACAGGCACACAGGTAATGTCTGAGCTAGCAAACAACGCAACCGCCTGAGCAACATTTCCATCGGTGATACGGTTTCCCTGACTAAGAGCCTTCAGTTTTCCTTCACTGGAAAGAGAGGCTTTTTTTGCTGAACTAGCTACTTTGCGAGCGCTGTCGAAATCTGCTTGCAATAACGGTTTCACTCTTCGCAATAAATCAAGAACCTGCTCCATTTGAGATACGTTCGCGATGTAATCAGACTTGGCCCATCCATCCCAAATACCTAAATATTGCTTTATTTCTTTGATCCAGGTGGATGTCATTTCATCGCAACTATCGCTTATCTCCTGTAATACAATCCTTACTTGGAGAGAAATTCGATTTACTTCTTTTCGAGTTTGTACAACGGTACTCGAACGGGCTTGACGCAAACTAAGCAATTGCGCAGGTTGTTGTGAATCCGGATCGGCACTAAATTCCTGGAGTAAAGCCTCGTAGGCGTTCTGTAAATTCGTTCGCAGTTCATCCAAATAGGGCAGATCTCGCCGGGCATCCTCAACAGATTGGGAAAGTTCAGTAAGCTCTTTCTCCAAATTATCAGCTACCTCGCCGGCACTTTCACTTGCAAATTGAAGCTTTACGGCTTCAGCGACTGCCGCTTTTCGGCGTAAATCCGCAACTTTGGCATAACTTTTTTCTATAGCCTCGAGTTGAACAATCTGCTCTTTTATTTGCTCAATTTGTTGACTCAATGCACGCAGGGTTTTGATGTGTTGAAGCGTCCCGCGTTTATCAATAGGTGTAGCCTCAATAAGGTAACCTCGTAAAAAGTCACCAACGCTACTTACTGCTTTAAGATTGATACTATGACCAAATGCTCGCAAAAACCTGCGTGCATCGACACTTTGCTGAATATTATGGAGTAACTCCCTGACATAGGATTCAGGCTGACTGGTAATCGTTGGCTCTCGTCCTGCTGAGCGGGAAAGGTTACGACCATGGTGACAAAAGAGCTCCCAGTCGATGGGCGCCTTGCTGTTGTCACCCACATCTTCAAGGTGGTGCTCGAGTTTCAGGGCAACACCCGGAAACACATAAAGTCCTAGGGTACGACTATCGGTCACTGTTGCATGAATACAAATCCCAGCGCTCAACACGTCCCGTTCATCTTCCCCCTGAAACACAAGAGAGATATAAGATAACGCCTCGTCGCGCTTACGAGTAATCACACCATTTTCACCATCGCCGGAACGCATAGTGCCTAGCGCGTATGATCGAATGCTTCGAGCATCCTTATGTACAGACTGGGCGTTGAAGTGCATATGCTGACCATGACCACCCACCATTGCAATCTGTACTGCATCGATTAAGCTCGTTTTTCCCGCACCGTTTGGACCGATAATCGCAGTACCACCCGCTGAAATTTGGAAAGTTTCATAGTCCCATAATGAAAACTGCACAATATGTGCGCTAACGAGAGTTTTCATGGCTCCACTTCCTCTTGTCGATTAACACCATCTTCGACATCTAATAGATTGGCACTGATATGGGCACCAAACCGGCTCACTGCATGTTCACTCAGTACATCCGTCACACCCGGAAGAATTAAGATCACAAAGGGCTGAGGATCGCCCTCGGGCGCAGGAAAGGACTTAGCTAAACCATGGCGATTTGCCATTCTAAGCATCGACTTTAACGATTCTGTCTTCGTATCAAGGCTACGCTGGCAAAGCAACTTAAAACTCTCTTCAAATTCAGGAATACTAACCATTGCTTCTCCGTCAGCTGCCAAATCACCAGCGCTGGCTCGCAGGTGGTAAACATGGCGGAGCGTCAACAGAAATAAGGTTTCTTGCAGATCCATCGCCGCTAAAGTGCCGACATCCTGAGTAACGTAGCAATATTCAAAGCGATCATTAAATCCCAGGCGTAACCCCATCAGATCCAACGCCTCTGCAAAGTCGCGTCTATAACTGGATACCAACCGATAAGCAACCGCCTGTCCCTGGTGTCGGAGATATAGGCACTGCTGGACAACCAATTGATATAACGCTCGCTTAAAATCCTGAATTTCATATAACCCATTGGAGGCTTCGGCAATCGCCGACCAATCACGTGGCATGTCAACTTCTCCTAATAACTATGAAATCAGCCATTTCAAACAGGGGCGTTTCAGCTCGAATGCCTTCTTTCATCTGAACATCGAATTTCAGGCTGCGAAAAAGGGGATTTTCACGAATGGCTCTTGGATTTGCGCGTAATATTGAAGCCATACGCATTAAAACAAGAACAGCTACTGCATCCTCAACACTTTCAATTGGTAGGCTAGACGCATCTAATTGCGATCCAACGGGTATACGGGACTCGACGTAACGATGTACAGCTGCTGGCGTTGTATCACGATGCCTGATCATCGCTTTTCTGAGAATAAGTTCGGCGCGTTCTCGCGGCGTCATTTCACGCTTTTTCATGGAACGACGAACTGGTTTGGCAGGAGGAAGATTTGGCATGCGTAGCCGATAGTCAGCAATCACGGCGGAAGGAGACAACAGCCTGGATTCAATAGGTATGCCGATTTCCGAAGCACGGCAAATTGATGAAACCGCATTTTTTAGGACATACTCCATTCGCTCCGATGCCTTGAGTCGATAACCCAGATAAGCTAAGGCACGCTGAGTTGCCGAATCGATCACGCGATCCATACGCTCAAGGAATTTTTCCACATCCAGCAAGCGATGAAATCGAGCAATATCGCGAGTTAATGCATCCTCCGCGGTTGTTTGTCGATCACTAGTAGGTAGTTCACGATAGCCATCAAGTAGTAATGAGCGCGATGGTTCACTTTGCGTCGCTTGATCAACCAACTCTATGATTTCAAACCGTAACATCAAAGGATGGTTCTCTGTACGCATCTGGCGAAAATCACGTACATAAATTTCCTCAATATGCTCTGCAAAAAAACGTTTGACGAAAATTGGTGTAGCTTCTTCCTGAGTCAAATCACGAATTAAATCACGGACTCGTAGCGTTGTGGCGTTCAAAGCATTGATCAAGCGGGAGCATAGTAAAGCCGCACTCTGAAAACCAGCTGCCTGACCTTTTGGATCAGTAACCACTTGTTTCAACTGATTGTGGATCAATTGGATATTGCCCCCCACCAATTGAGGGCCTTCCATGGCGAAGCTCTCTAACATTTCAAAAAAGCGGGCTACTACAGGTCGCATACTTACGAAAACCCTCGCTCCCACTCTATCTTCAATGAACCAGCCGGTCTCAACAAAACGAGATAAAAGCTGGTTAGCTTGCACATTGACAGGTGTGGAGGATTCTTCTTCACCTTCAACCTCCCATCCACGATCAAGCAGAAATCTCTCAATTTCCTTGGTTATTCGCTCATGGAGATAACCCTCTGGATAATCCGGCACACAATCTGGACCAAAAAATCGTTCAGATAGTTGAGTAAGTAAGTCCCAAGCACGCCGGTTGTTCTGCCCAGTTAGAGGGTTAAACAAAGATGAGGGCAGTCGGTCGAATAGGTTCATGCTAAATTTATACAACAGGATAATTTATATTTCAAGCTAATTTAGCTTTAGAGCTAAATTAGTGTTAGACTTCAATCCTGAACTATTTTATGAAACCTAGCCTGTGTCTCACTTAACTGATCTCGAAACAATACTTACCTGGGAAGGATCGATTGATAACGAGCGAATTCGCCAGCTGTTGGACGTTAAAACAGTATGGGCTAGTCGCTTGATGGGAGAGTTAACAACAAGAATGGGAGATCGTGCCCGCAGAGCATCAGCCCACGCTCCACTGGAATTCATAGGACGATCAAACAACAGATATTCCCCTGATGAATATTTGCGGGTAATTTCCCACCATGATGACAAAGCTTTAATTGAGCAAATAGAAGATGCCCGTGTGGATTTGTCACCGATTCACTTAGCGATTTTTTCTGCGTCTTTCTCGGCAGCAAAAACCGGCAGGGGTATAAAAATTGTCTATCGGTCTATGACCTCACCATCCGGGCGAGAAAGTATAGTGTTTCCCCATAGTATCGTCCGTGCCCCAAGGCGCTGGCACATGCGAGCGTGGTGCGAAGAGAGAAAATCCTTCCGCGATTTCACTCTTGGGCGCATAACGTCAATCGAACCAGTTGATACGCCTGCACCCTATACAAAAATTGATGACGTAGAGTGGAATCAAATATTAGAACTCGTAATCGTAGCTCATCCTGATTTGTCAGCAGAACAGCAGGAAATGATTGCGGCAGAGTATTTTCCGGGGACTACAGCCAAACGGCTAGGTGTAAGACAATGCCTAGCTAACTATGTCATTCAAGATCTTCGCTTAGCAATAGATCCCATCAGCCAACTTCCACCTGAATATCAACTACTAGTGAGCAATGCTGATAAATTGCCAAATCTATTCGTGTCAAATTTTTAAGTTATTTTTTATCCGTTTAATTGTTGCCACCTCAAAACCTACTCAGACCAGCAACCTATTCTCCCTGCATACCTAAACGGACTTTTTAACGCAAACGGCCAAAAGCAGCCTGTGAATAATTGCAAAAGAGTACAGTATTTCTCTAAAGCTAATGTATTATTGTCGCTCTTTTCTTCGAGGTATCATTTATGTCTGTAAACTGGGCAAATAGGCAAAGACAATCTAACTATTTAGCACGCATAGTTGCGAAGTATTTATTTGAACAATCTAACATTACGCCAAAGCAACTTTATGGATTATCTAAACTTTCATGGATAACAAATAGTTTTGAGGGTGAAAATGCAAGCTATATTAGAAGCACTAAAATCCCAGCCTTGGAAGATATTTTTAATAAAGATTTCCAATCTTTTTCGCTTGAAGAAATTTCTGAGGATATAGCAACAATTCTTAACAATACTTCTAGTGTTCAACTTTTTCAGCAACATACTGGATTCACCAATTTTTATAAAGCATATAGGAATAGTGTTTTAAATTGGCTAGAAGCGAACATCGCAACGATCTTACCTATGTACAAGGCTGCTTTCAATGCAGAAACGGATAAAGATAGAGAGAGTTTGGTGTATTCGATTGCTGCGTTACCGGGTATTCCAAAAGCTAATCACCCAGACCAGCTAATGAAGCCAGAATATTTTTTAACCCCGACATTCTTCATGTTAGATAGCGAAATTAAATTTCCACTTATTAACGGAAATGAAGGAGTTAAAAGCTTATTGAGGGCATTAGAAGTACAAGACAGCGACTTAGTCACTCAATATTCATCAATGGTAAATCTTTACGGTACAGGAGGTATAGTAGATGCTGCCGACCTTGATCAGGTTGGTCGTGATTTGCCGGACTTCATAACAACCAAAGATAAAAAGGCTACCAAAGGACTGCTTCAAGACAAAAAAATTAATGATGAAAGTGAGTTACCAATAAAGGATGAAAGTGATATTGAGGCCATTCGTATAGCTGGAACTATAAAGCAGCGAAGAATACATAATCAGCTAACAAATAAATTGAAATACGCTATGTCTGATTATACATTACTGGAAGGTTGCGATAAATCTTGTATGTTTGATGTATTGGTTAAAAATTATATAGAAAATAATGACCTCTTAATTGAGGTAAAAAGTTCAATTGAAATAGCAAATATACGAATGGCTGTTGGCCAATTATTTAATTATTGGTTTAAATTAAAAGGTAATATATCACCGCATTTAGCCATCTTACTACCCGAACGTCCCGATGAAGACTGTGTGTTATTCTTAGAATGGATGGATGTGGGGCTGATGTGGTTTGAAGGTGTTCAACTTTATACATCTGATGACTGGCTTCAACATCTTATAATCGAGGCTGAATAATGCTTTGCCACTGACCGCTAAGGGCCGCTATGTTGAGCTTAACATAGCGGCCACTATGTGTAGTTCTCAACTATGCGTAGATGGTTTGGATTGGCCTTTGAACGGCGCAGCTTGGAGCCAAACGCAACTACACATAATTTCAATGCTTGGTGAAATTGTTTTAATACATCATCTGTCGGATGATAGCGGTACATGGTTGTTTCTTGGCTCATGAAGTCGGGCCAGAACCTTATTTTCATCGCCAAGTCGGGCTCTATATATGATGCGGGAGTGCCAAATTGACTTTTAAGGAACTAACAGCTTGAGTGGTAGCCAGCATTCATGCAAGTCTGCTGAGGTGAGCGAATTTTCACTTCATGACACTCGCAAAACTATGTCAAGCTACGGGCAAGTCCTCTTGTTCCTTAACCCAGTCGGGCTCTGTCTCTCAGACAATTAGGATTTACAAGCTACACATAGTTTGGAACTACACATAGGGGTCGGTTTTTGCCGGTCAACAAACCCTAGCCGTGCTCATTTACTGTAGTTGAGTCCGGCTTTATCATTATGTGCTTCCGAGTATAGGTCAGACCGCCGAAAAAAATACTGGCGGCTACCATCTATCGTTGGCCCAGCAACAGGCCGCACAGATAGCGTTTGTAATAACCATCGCGGAGCCCGTTTTAATGACTCCGCATATTCAGCTAGCGAGACATAGGCCGCTTGAAAATCCTCGAGACTGGCCAGCGGTACCCGCCGACCTGGAAGCTTATCTTTTGTAGTTACCAATAACCCCTGCTTCACCAAATCGTAAGCCACCTGTTGTTTCAGACCAAGCCATTGCGCTGCCTCGTCCACCGAGAGGCTAACCCTGCCTTCACAACGTTTTTCCACCCGCCATTGCCGAGTCTGTTGCTCGGCAAGCAAAATATTTCCCAATGGTGCGGGTTCTGTCGGATTACCCACGGGCTGTATATGGCATTCTAAAATCGCCCGAATCAGCATGATGAATTCGCCGTCACGTAGATGCCAATGCTTGAGGATGTGTCTCACACTTATTGTCGTCGGTGGCAAATGACTCGCTTCGGTACCGGCGAAAAACAGTCTTTGAACCTGTTGCCTGGGGATCAGCCAAGTGGCGGCATTACCGTTTGTTCTTGAAACTAGCGGCTTTAAGATGCCCGCCGAAATTAACTCCCTAACCCGACGTTCAGGCAGTGCCAGCTCTTTAGCCGCTTCCCCAAGCGTAACGCATCCCTTGGCAAGAACCGCGATTTGCTTAAGGCTTTGTTCATCGATTGAGCGCAGCTTGCGACCGGATGGCAATTCAATCTGATTCCCGGCAATCACTTCCGCCCGAACAAAATGGCGAACGGTTGACGGTGCAACCCCGGCTTTTTTCGCCGCCTGTTTCAAGGTTACTCTGGGATGTCTGGCCACCGTCTCCGGCTTAAATGCCCGATGACGTTTACTCACCACGCCCGACCAATGCTTGAGCAAATAGCGTTCGAATTCGTCGCGCAGAAATTGAAAACATTCTCCTGACAAGTCCGTGTATAGCGCCCGATAGAGCGACCCGAAAGTCCTGCGAATACTGGATTGACTATCTGCCTGCCGCTGTATGGTCGTCAACAGGACGTGAAAGTTTTCAGGCCAGCCATCCAATAGCCGACCAACTTGTAGCATCAACGTGGTTGCAGTATTCAGTTGATGTAAATTCGCAATCTTACCCGGTTTGGCGGGTTGAAAGGTTTCCGAGTATTGCCCCAGATAACCAATCAATCTAATCCATTCCGGCAGTGACATGGCAGGAAAACCCGCCAATGCCGACTTGTCAGCTATTGCCGCCTCGACCGCACGGCTGAAGGAAACCAATGGTTCACCGATCCGATCTACACCTCTGGTAGCGGCAAGCCACGCCCCACAAGCGCATTGCTCAAGGTTAACCCGTTCTAACCGCTGAGTACTGCCGCAACTGGGGCATCGCTCATATAACCGGATTGAATGCCGGTTGCAAACGCAGCTGATTTTCAGCAGCCATGGCCCGCGCAGATATACCGACTCGCGAAGACAGAGTGGACACCAGCGCATTTGAGTATGGTTAAAATCGGCGGCAGTCAGACCATTCGACAACGCGCTTGGTCCCCAAAAACTCGGATGTGGCCCGTACAACGCCTGTCTTTCTTCAACTGATAAGTCAAGGGCTTGGCATAGTTCGTCAAAGTTTCGAAATGTGTTGCCCAACTGCCGTAGCGTTTCATAGCCGTTCGCTCGTGCAACGCGCATCAAAAAACCCAGAGTAGCCTCTCCCGCGATCGGGCGCGGACGCAGGGGTAAAACACAATTGTCATTCGCGGCAATCATGCTGTTTTTCTCGGCCATGCCAGTCGAACCAAGGAGCCAACGAAGTACAGCTCATAATCGGGTATTACCGTAAGGTGCAATCCCAGCTTTGGTAAAACATCGCTAGGATCGCCTAGCTCACGCAATTCTTTCGGTATCCGCCACCAATAGCTAAGCGCTCGAAAATCCTCCAAATCAGCTTGCTCGAATGCCGCACTCGACAGGCGATTAAGGATGTCTAACAATTCCAATTCATACTCTCGTTTACCGTATTTGATGGGCGGAGTCATCTTGGTTTGCTGATGGCGAAGAATTTCAGGTTCGAGTTTGCCAATGTGTTTGGACATATTTGCCCACCAGTGCGTCAACCGTGTTTGGTTTTCGCTACGTCGTGTAGGCGAAATGCAAGGGTTATAAAACACTGTCGACGAAATCGGTAATTCCAGTTGGTATTCAGCCAACATTAGCGCCACTGCCACCTGAATTTTCTTCTGGAAGAATCCGTAGTTACCGGTGAAAACAAACAGCATCATGCGGTACAACCAATCTAACTTCACCACCGAACAGAGCAAGTCTTTATTCCCTCTGAATCGCCTGACAAGTATTCTCAGTATCCGATGTTTCAATTCGTCAGGCGACGCCATTAGTAACACGGCAACCCATTCGTCAGACCAGTAAGGTCTGTAATTCCGCCAGGTCTGATTCGGCTTACTGGATTGGCGACTGTTCCGACATAAACCGTTACGCAAACGACTGCCCCACTCGAGGCCTGAATAAACCTCGCTGAGCTTGTAACCTTGAGAATTTGACTGTTCAGCACAGTTGTTAAAGCGGCTGGGTAGGTCAATATCATCCGATCCCGCTAAGAGCTGCGCAAATGACAACTGATTGGAACTAGCAAGTCTGATGGGTGCATTCGTAATCGACTGACCACAGGCACAAAACCAATCCGGCATTAAATCGGACCAAGAAAAAGTTTTGGCGCAAAGAACACAACGTTCATACAACTCGATCTGATGAATGGGGCATGCCGCAATCTGCGGTAATTCCCATAAGGCAAAATGAAAACCGCATTCAGTCAGGCAGAGAACACAAAAACGTACTGGGGCAATATCTAATCCCGGTCTGGTATTCTCATACCCATTCGAAAATTTTGGCAACCGCCGTTTGCGTAACCACCAGGTCCGATCGAGTTCGGTTGAAGTTCCCAGCAACGTCTGTAAGGCATCAAAAGCCGCTTGTGTACCATCAATCGCCGTTCCGCGATACAAAACTCCTAAGGTATGCTCTAAGCGGCGGGCTATTCGATGCCCATTGGAACCGTGGAAACGATATAGATAACCAGCCAAACTTTCACCTTTCTCCATTGTTCGGCGCACCGGATACTGGCTATGCGGAATCAGCATACCGGCTCCAGACCTGGTCTGCGACTATTGCCAAAACTGCCGCACTCAAACGGCTCGTTTCCTCGATCCAGACGGCGAAACCCAAATCCAGGATTGAATGGGTTTAGCTTGCCCACACCCTCCCACCATATTTCCTCGGTAAAGGCCTGCTCCAATAGGGGAGGTCCAATCTCGTCTATTTCTGTTTCCAGCGCGAGTCTCAACGATGTGGCTAACAGCTTTTTGATATAGGCCACACGGCCGTCACTGGCGTAATAAAGGCGCATACCCAGTTCGTCCCAGCCATAGGCGCCACATAACAACGGAAGCGGTAAGCAAGAGCCTAATGAGCGGAACAGCTGCAAACATTCGGCGTGGATGGAGTCCTTATCGCTTTGCCCCAAGGCCAGACGAATACGTCGGGAAAAACGCCGGCGTAATTGCTCGTTAACCTGTAACAGTTTTTCCAGACGAGGCAGTCCCAGAAATACCGTGGGCACCCCAGTTTGGTCTATCAATGATTTAAGCCAGTCACCCACCAAATAATGCGTGGCGGATTTTCCCCGATCATGGATATGCTGAGCTTCATCGAACAAAATCATTTCAACCCGACAAGCGCGGCATAACGTAATTACCCGAGCTGTTTTTGCCGAGACAGTGCCTGAAGCCGCCGCCGGATCACCCAATTTCTGGAGCAGCGCGGACGCCATACTGGCAATGGTGGCCGCCGGTGGTACCGATACAATCAATACCGGCGTAACATCCCGATCTGGCAACTTGAAGCGAGGATATTGTTGTTCAACCCACCGGCAGAGACTGCTTTTACCAGTGCCACTTTCTCCCAGTAAAAGCAGATGATGTGCAATACCCGTCTCTCGAAACAGCGCGATGTTTGCTTTGACGGCATCGACTGCAACGACAAAAGGCGGGAAGGGAATGTACTCTTCATCGAAACGCTGCAATGCGTCGAAAATCTCCTTAAAATTCATGCCAATTATCCTTCGGCCGCTTAATTTGGAACGACTTGATGATGTCCTCTGACTTCATCTCCGCATTCTGGTCAACATCGGAGGACGGCGTTGATTTGGTGGGCTTGATTACCTCGGCTGAAGCCTGATTAGCGACGGTTGATGGCTCCGATCCGCTGGGTTTATTGCTGCTGATCCCGCGTAACGCCGCACTACGGCGTCTAGCCGTATGTTTGCGGTTAGTCATCAATGCTTCAACGGCTTGCGATAATTCATATCGAGCCCGTTCAAGCACAACTTTATCGATAACTACCGCACCTTGCTCTCGCAGATATTGACGAATAAATTCGTTTTGTTTGACAGTGAGTCCATGGGCAAACTCATAATCGACTGCCTTTACGGCAACCGGCTCGGCATCATTGGGCAGGGCAATCGCGCTATCTCGCTTTTGACGGGTAAAGGAGCATACAATTAACGATTTGCAGAGAGAACAAGGATGTTGCCCAATCCGATGCCGTATTTTCAAGACCTCAAAGACCCACGCCGGGAAACGAAAAACAAGCTGCACAAGCTGAGCGATATTTTAATGATTGTCTTATGTGCCGTGCTGAGCGGCATAGAAGACTGGGTAGGCATGGAAGAG
>Ga0208116_1000451_pt1 | contig 12968 bp, 12 predicted proteins | sample LakWasMeta9_HOW4_2_FD_183859 | JGI IMG/M metagenome (GOLD analysis project Ga0208116, IMG submission 183859) | Freshwater sediment methanotrophic microbial communities from Lake Washington under simulated oxygen tension - Sediment Metagenome... | ecosystem: Environmental > Aquatic > Freshwater >... | reverse complement strand
ATTGCAGTGGCTTAATAAGCGGATCAAGGTTTTCGTTAGTAACTCCGCCGCGATTGTAAAATTCAACCACCTCACGCAAAGTCGTCAAGCTGCCGTTGTGCATATAGGGCGCGGTCAGGCTAATGTTACGCAATGTCGGTGTTTTGTATTTCCAGCGATCTTGCGGGTCTTGGGTGATTTCATACCGGCCAAGATCATTTGTCTTGGCGGCGGAGACAGAGGCAATCAGACTGTTGGCGACATTAAGATAAACGCCGGGGGCAACTTGTAGCGGTTGCGTGTCGCTGGCTTTGCTCATCGCGTCGCGATAGCCGATGCCGGTATTGTGATTGCCATGATCAGTAAACAGCGCATGGTTTTTGGCGATAATGTGGCACCCGGCACAGTTGGCTTTGCCGGTAAACAGCTTAAAGCCGCGTTGTGCCTGCTCATCGATAGCGCTTTTGTCGTGCCCGAAGTACCAGCGATCAAACGCCGAATTGGCGGAGTTCAAACTGCGCTCGTAGCTGGCAATCGCCATACCGATAGTTTCCATGCTCGGCCCTTTGCCGAAAATGCGCTCAAACTGGTGCTTGTAATCGGCAATAGACTTTATTTTTTCGACAACAACACCGATGGACGGATTACCCATTTCGTTATGTGCCAGCAATGGCCCCCAGACTTGCTGCTCCAGACTATTTTCCCGGCTGTCGTGAAACAGCGTTTTAGCGTAAGCGATGTTGTAAAGCGTCGGGCTGTTGCGTCTTACAGTGCGGCCTTCAATGCCTACCGCGGTAGCCATTTCGTTGTTGGTAAAGCCTTGTTCCGGGATGTGGCACATCGCGCAAGAAAAGGTATTGTTAAGCGATAGGCGGCGATCGTAAAACAGCTGTCTGCCTAAGCTGATTTTGGCTTTACTGCTGGGATTGTCGACCGGCACGGGCACTGCACCCAGACCTAAAGGTGGCTTGCGGTACGTCTTAGTCAGATCGGTTGCATTGCCTTTACGCTCGGCTAAGGCAATCGAATGTGTTTGGTAATTGTCTTGTTCGTAGCCTGATTTGTTATCGCCAGCGGAATATAAGGCCGCGGTCGGCTCGCGTTGAGGACTTGCTGTGTCAGCGGGGCTTTTCAATAAGGTTTTAACATCGTTAATCAGCGTGTCCGGGTGCAAAAAATCGACGCTGTAGATATTGCGAATCTGTTTGTTACGGTCAATCAAATAAACCCGCAACTGGTGTGAAAACGTGCCGGTAAAATGGCCTTCGGCATCAAAAACCTTCTGCACATTTTGTTTGTAATTGGCGAGCAGCGGTTGTAAGTCTTGTTCGGATTTTGTGGTAAGAAATTGCCAGTCGACGCCATCGCTTTGGAAGCTTTGGGCATACTGCTGCATGACTTCCGGCGTATCGTGTTCTGGGTTAAAGCTGATCGTCAACATTCGCAGCTTGCCGACTAATTCGGGCTCCTTTTTTAGCCGGGTTTTAATTTTATGCAAAACCGCCGTCGCCAACGGGCAACCGTTGACATCGCTGCAGCTGGAGTAAATAAAACTGAGCAACACCACTTTGTCGCCCAGCAAACTGTGCAACGAAATGGCGTTATTTTGTGTATCCAACAACTTGCCGTCGGCGGCATTGCCTAATGCCGGAAGCTGATAAGTGCCGGGCGCTGGTGCGATAAACTCAAGCGCGCCATAACCGGGAGCGAGTGTTTGCGGCTGATTTTGCGACGAGACATCCGCTTGGCTTAATGGGCTGGCACAAACAACAAGCAGCGTAAGAAGTAGGCTTGGCAAATTCATTTTTTTCACGGCGTCTCCAGATTGATTTTTTGTAATTAGTCGACGAGCTTCTATTAGAGTTGAATTTACAAACTACCGAGGGCATTACACGATCAGGCTTAAGTAGTATTGGAGGGAGCAACGCCCACGTCGCGTTTGCTGCCGTAACAATCAACTAATGCTGAATAGTTACCTTTTGTTTCTATAAATGATCCAACGGACTGGTTACACCTTTACCGCCCTTATTGAGAACATGCGTATAAATCATGGTCGTACTGACATCCGAATGCCCCAACAGCTCCTGGACTGTACGAATATCGTAACCCGCTTGTAGCAGATGTGTGGCGAAGGAATGGCGCAGCGTGTGCGGTGTGGCGGGCTTGGTGAGTTGGGCATCTCGCACGGCTTGCTTCATCGCACGCTGCACTCCTTTTTCGTCCAGATGATGGCGGCGCATTTTGCCGGAGCGTGGATCGACCGACAGATTCTTTGATGGAAAAATATATTGCCAGCCCCACTCGCGCCCCGCATTGGGGTATTTTTTATCCAGCGCGAACGGCAGATACACCTCGCCAAAACCAGCCGCCAAGTCTTCCTCGTGCAAAGTTTTAACCTTAGCCAAATGTGCTTGCAGTCTCACAACTATCGCTTCAGGCAACATCGTCACCCTATCCTTAAAACCCTTGCCTTCACGAACGACGATCTCATGCCGGGCAAACTCCACATCCTTCACCCGCAGCCGCACAGCCTCCATTAGCCGCATCCCACCCCCATACAACAGAGAAGCAATCAATAAATGCGAGCCTGTCAAGCGCGACAACACCGCCTGTACTTCACTCACCGTTAAAACCACCGGTAATTTTTTCGGCGCTTTGGCTTGGGTCACATTATCCAGCCACGGCAATTGAACTTCCAGTACTTCTCGGTAGAGAAACAACAACGCCGATTTCGCTTGATTTTGAGTCGAGGCAGCGACTTTGCCTGCAACAGCAAGATGCGTCAGAAAGGCCTCGATATCCTGCGCTCCTAAATCTTTCGGGTGGGTCTTGTCATGAAAGTAAATATAACGTTTAATCCAGTCCACATAACTTTGCTCGGTGCGAATAGCGTAATGCTTAACACGCAACTTATCACGCACTTGATCAAGCAACTTGGGGGATTGAGCCATGTCGTTTTTACCTGAAAATTTAGGGTGTGCTGTATTTTTACACTCAATTAAAACAATGAACTACAGTTACTTTTCAAGAATATACACCTCAAAGGTGCTTTTCACGGCATTTTTTAGGGTGTCTACTTTACGTTATGCGTCTTTAAGTTCCCAGATATTTTTTGAATATGGGGTTGCCCAATTTATTCGATTAACGACCCCTTTAGATTTCATTTTACTTAATGCTCTTGCCAATTGATCCATATTAATTTCATCCATGTGATTAAGCTTTCTGTATTGATTTACATCAATTAGTAAATGACTTTGCTTCAACGGTATTAATCGGTTTCTATCTGTTGTACATCGCATATTTTTTAATATAAAAATAATGCAAAATTCTATTGAATAAATTTTCATAAAAAAACGCATAACAATTTGTTCAAAGCGACAAGCCGCCGCTGGGCATTTCGTGTTTTCATCATTCTTTCGTGTGCGGCTTGCGCCTTAACAAAGCGTTATGCGTCATATTTTCCAGGTAATCCGCTTAATTGTCCGCATCTCGTGCATATTCCTCCACGCGTGATCCTCAGTGGTTGGGCATATTCGCACCAATGCTGGGTGTCGCCTGGCCTCTTGCCGCATAACCCGGCGCTCAACCTGACCCACAACAGCGGGGGAGTTTTGTTCAGTTGTCATAGTCTTTTCTCGCGCTGTTGCGGTCCGGTTAGCTCTGCGTTAGCCGCCAAAGAGTTGCCCATTGAATCTCATCCTCGAACGTACCGATCAAGTCCGGTTCTTCACCAACATGCGCCTGGTGTTTTCCGCATTGGGCATATCCGCTGCCGATTACGATTGGTTCATTAGTGACATCGAAACCAATTATTACGGCACCGGATTCACGAGTGAAGATCAATGGATGGAAGGCCAGGCATTACAGAGCTTCGTCAGTCAAAACGAAGTGCAATTTATCTGGGCAGTCTTCAGCGCCGTGCCAAAGGGATACCGTCCTGCAGTTCTGGCTGCTCCATACATTGAAGGCAACCCGGATTTCTGGAACGGCAAGGAAATGGCGCCCCAACTTGATGGCGCGCTGTTCGAGATTGCATGCTGGGACAGTAGCGCGACAATATTAGTTGGCCTTCCTCCAACGCTCGAAGAGAATTTCAAACTTGCGTATTCAGATGCTTGCTCACTTGTCTCTGTCGCTCGGTAAAGTGGCGACTGAAAGGCGCTCAACCTCGCTCCTTTCAGTCGCTGGACGCTGCGCGATAAAGCCGCGCAGCGCCGGTTAGCTCTACGTTATGTGTCATGCGAATAAGAGTTGAGCAAATATTCATTTGGTGCGGAATTTTTGGTCTTTCACCAAATCTGCTTATTGCATACCTAGGCACTGAAACACCACGTTACTTAATTGAACTATTTCGCGGTGGTAGCGTGGCAGGCGTAATTGTTGGTCTGCTGTTTATGTTGGGTTTTCTTGGGTTGTGCATGTATTTTATAAACATAGCTCGCGCACAAAGAGGGTATTGGTGGCAGAGGCTTATATCGCTGTTAATATTTGTGTTTTCAGCCAGTATTGTTGGGGTTTCTTTTTAGTATGTGCAATACACATAACATGGCGCTCAACCGGAGCGCGGTTATAATGCGGTTTTATTTTTCAGGTTTCCGGGCCGCGCCCGGTTAGCTCTACGTTAGCGCCCATGAAAAACATCCAAGTCATCGACGGTGCAGTTAATTCTGTCTACGACATCTTTGAAGCCACGGAAGAAGAGTTCTCCCTCATCTTCCCGGAAGGCCAAGACATTGCGTTCATTGACGAGGTGTACCAACGTGGAAACACGGAGGCATTGGACAAAGCATTTAAAGGTATCTGGGAGCGCCGAATTCCAAAGCGGGCAGTACACGGAATACACGGGCTACTGTTCTACGAACTTGAAGAAAAGAAAGTCTATTATCCAACCCGAAAAGATGACGAAGCTACTAACCCAAATGGCTCGCGTCTTCGTTGAAGCCAAGGGCGCTAACCCGGCGCTCAACCTCGCTCCTTTCAGTCGCTGGACACTGCGCGATAAAGCCGCGCAGCGCCGGTTAGCTCTACGTTAGGTTGCACAGCCCTTTTTCCCACTGGAAAGACACTATGGAATCAATCATAAAATCTCTATCTGAACCCGGTGCTTGGGTCAGTGGCATTCTCTTCAGTCTTATCGCCGCTTTAATTTACAAATGGTTCGGGCTGCTACCTGCTCAACTCAGAGGATTTTCTCGGTCAAGGCGCTTAAAATCTCTTCGAAAAGTGCTTGCCGCTCGAGAAAATCCTTTAGAGGCAACATATGCCATAGGCAAAGCCAATGCACATTTCGTTGCGTTTCTCCTTATGTGCTTTTTTTATTTGGCCGCATTACTGGTATCCGAGGGATTAAGAAGAATCACAATCCAATCAACTCTATTTGGCGTACTTATCTCCTCACCAATATTCATCTTGGAGATTGTGTGGCTATATCACGATTATTTTGCGACACGGCTTATCAAGGAACACGGAAAATTGCTGAAGTACCGCTCTCGCAAAAATGCATCCTAACCCGGCGCTCAACCTCGCTCCCTTCGGTCGCAGGACGCTGCGTGATAAAGCCGCGCAGCGCCGGTTAGCTCTACGTTAGGCTTTCAAGGCCAGACCGATGACGATTGAGAAAGATGACTGGCGATTGAATTTTGGCAAGGAACCATCCTTCTATAGCCAATATAAGTGGTTCCTGAAGAAATGGACGAGAACCCGCCCACATTGGGATCACGACCATTGCGAATTCTGCGGGGAGAAAATATCGGACATTGATAGCCCAGACATCCAACACGAGGGGTGGGCCGATGACGAGGAAACTTATTGGGTCTGTAAATCGTGTTTTGAGGACTTCAAGGAAATGTACAAATGGAACATGAATTGAGCCCAGTAGGGTACGCACCGCGTACCTTCTAAAACTTTTGGCTACTAACAAACTTTGAAAATGGTGCGCGATGCGCACCCTACAACTAGCAATGTAGTGCCGTAGATACTCTGTTAAAAATCAACCCAAATTTGTCGATTTCTTCTTATCCGACCGCACTCGGAATAGTATAAAATCGAGTGTTATCGAAAGGCTGATCATGTTTCAACATGCCGTGAATTGCATGCAGTAATTTACGCATCACGGCACAGACTGCTTGTAATGGTTTTTTGCCGTTATCAACAAGATGTTGAAAATAGGCCCTGACATGCGGGTCATGTTGTTTGGCGCTTAACGCGGGCATATATAGAGCCGACCGAAGTTGGCGATTGCCTGCTTTGGATAGGCGTGTTTTCTTGTGAACGCTCTTGCCGGAATCGAAAGCTTTAGGGTCAAGGCCAGCCCGCGTAGGTCCGATTAGCGCAGCGTAATCGGACGCAAGTTGCCTAGTGTTATCATCGATACTTTCCAAAGCAGGAAAAGGCTATGCCCAACTACAGACGCGCATTCATACCGGGAGGAACTTGGTTTTTTACGGCAAACCTGTTGCAGCGGCATCACAACGATCTGCTCATCCGCGAGATCAGCTTGCTGCGCGAAACGGTGAGGCGAGTCCGTGAGCGCCACCCTTTTCACATCGATGCCTGGGTTGTTTTGCCGGAACATTTACATTGTGTATGGACCTTACCATCCGGCGATAGCGATTTCAGCAAGCGATGGCGCTTGATTAAAAGTGGATTTTCACGTGCGTTACCCAAAACCGAACGGCGGTCTGATGTACGAAAAACAGCCGGGGAACGCGGCATATGGCAACGGCATTACTGGGAACATTTTATCCGCAACGACGCCGACTTCCAACGCCACGTCGATTATGTTCATGTAAACCCTTTGAAACATGGATACGTTAAGCGGGTCGAGGATTGGCCTTATTCAACTTTTCACAGCTATGTCGCGAAAGGTATTTATCCCGCCGATTGGTGCGCTGACATCAATTCCGTAGTAGGTGGCGATGAATAACATGCGTCCGATTACGCTGCGCTAATCGGACCTACGCGGGCTCAATAGGATGCTGCCGTAGCAAGAGGCGCATAAGAATTATTAAATGACTGGCTATCGCCGAATATACCTGTCTAACCCTTAAGACGGTTTCGCGTTGGTAAACCCTGATAAATGGAGTGGATGGGGCTGATTGTTACGCGCTCATTTCCAATCTGTATTAGCCTATTGCAAAAATGAGCACGAGTAGATTTGGCTGATTATGGGAAAATAAATCAATTGTCTACTGAGTTAAAAGGTTGCTCTCATGCCGGTCATAAGTCGATTTCTTGGAATAATCATTGCCATGTATTGGGATGACCATGCTCCACCCCATTTTCATGCAAAATACTCAGAATATGAGATTACGGTAAATATCCTTACAGGTGTTGTAGAAGGAAAATTCCCAAAGCGAGCGTTACGACATGTTCTTGAATGGTATGAGTTACACCGAGAAGAATTAATTGAGAACTGGGAGCTTTGTCAAAACGATCAGCCCCCAAAAACCATAGAGCCGTTGGAGTGATTATTATGTTTCTTCATATTACTAATGCTAGATACCTGGAAGACTATAAAGTTGAAGTCTCTTTTAATAATGGTCGAAAAGGGATAGCAGACTTGGCAGACGCTTTAAAAGGGGCAATGTTTGAACCACTGAAAAATAAGACACTATTTTCACGTCTGGTCGTTGATAAAGAACTGGATACCATTGTTTGGTCAAATGGCGCTGACTTGGCGCCGGAGTACATTTATTTTCAAGCATTTAAAAACGAACCAGAATTGCAACCTCAATTTAAGCAATGGGGCTACATAACCTAACAATTCGAAATGGCTATTGGCTTCCACTATGTACGAAATTAGGCGTTGTTTTCCCTATTTCGCTAAGCGCGATGCATGCAGGCCCCCTCTTTTTTCAAGCTTATCAGTGTAATCGTGCTGGATATGTTGCTTCCCATCTGTCCTTCGAATGGATTAAGGAGAATGCTTGTTAGGGCAAATCACGAAAGGAAGCAACACAACACCGAATGCCTAAAATTATTTTTTCAAATCCAGTTGCGTAACCAAAGCATCCAATGCTGTTGGCTTGTTCGCGCTATACAGCGAATAAGCGCCAAACACCATTTGATGCGCCCGGCCCAGTTTTTCTTTGTTGAAATCAATCGCAAACTGTTGCTGCAATTGCTTGCCGTCCCAGTTATAGACTTTCAAAAACTGTTCGTTATCAGCGCCTTTTTTATCCCAGTTGGCCAGCAGGGATGAGGTGTAATAAAGACGTTTGCCGTCCCAGCTGGATGACACCATGTTGACTTGGGTGCCGATTTTTTGCTCAAACACTTGTTTAGGTTTGAAGGGATCGGTGATGTCAAACGCACGGGTTTTGCCATCCATAAAGGTATTGACCCACAGCGTGCCGTCGTCGCTGGAAATAGAAATGTCCACCGGCAATGGGATGCTGGCAGGGTCGCCAATATCCGCCACTTCTTTAGACTGCCAAGTACCGTCTTTATCTTCGTAAATCAGCCAGATTTTGGAAGTTAACGCGGTGCTGGTGAAACAGTAATTGTGGTTAGGTCCCCACGCACAACGGATTTCCAGCGGCGCGCCGGGTACATCGAAGACTTTTTTCGGTTGCTTGGTATGCAAATCCCACTGCACCACGGTGTTGCCGAAACGCTTCATGGCTTCCGGATCTTGCAGCATTTTGCCGAAGTCCATCATGTAATTGGACCAACCGGTAAACGATGAAGTCAGCATCAGGTTGCGTCGGGGTAACACGCGCAAATCATAGCCGTAGCCGTCGGCGTATTTACCGGTTTTGATGGCGCCTTGTAAGTTGTCATCGGTGGGCGTCCAATGCGTGGCGATGTATTCGCCGTCGTTGGTGTATTCAACGACAGCGGTACGGCCGCCATGGTCTTTGTTGTTGGACAAGCCGGTAATAATCATCCGCCCAGGTAAGGCATAAGTGGTATGCGGGCCTACAACGCCGCCGCTTTTGGCGACAAAGTCAGTGATGGTTTTAACCAGTTTGGGCTTGGCCGGATCGGTATGCACATCAAAAATAAACAGTTTGTTAGTGTCCAGCGCGCCAGCCCACAAATACTGACGATCATCGGTAAAACCGGAGTGATGGGCTTCATTACGACCACCGACGGACACGCTGTTAATGACTTTGCCGTACTTAGCCGACTTGGGATTAACATCGACGGTAACCAGTTTGTCTTGCTCGTCGCCCAACCCTTCCACACCGAGGGTCCAGATATACACAAAATCTTCCTGGCCGACAATTTTGGCCATGTACGGCGACATGCAGGTTTCATCCGCTTGCACCGGGGCTATCGCAAGCCCTGCCAATGCCACCATGGACGCCGCCACGGCAGCACTGATAAGTCTAGTTTTGTTGAGTTTAGTCTTCATATTTCTTCCTCTGTAGTTATGTCTCTTTTACGCTGGGTGTTGCCCAAACTGCTCAGTAACACGTCAACCAGAGACTTATTGTTGTTATCACTTGCCCTGCCAGTGCCGTTCCCTAACGCCGCAAAGCGTTACAACGCAAAATCATATTGCGTTTGCCATTACATCGCACACTCACTGTGTCTGATTGTCGTTATCTTGCTGATAACGAAGAGTCGATTAATAATAACATTAAAATATGACCGGTCGTCTTTAATTTATTCGCTAAAAATTCGTTTTTCAGCCCCGGATTTTATATAGCGCCTTTAACTTACTTTTTTATATCGGAAATATTGTCGGCAGACAGTGAAGTGCTTTGCCGTCAAAGACGGTATTAGCGTTGTATCGAGTTCCTAAATTCACGCGGCGAGCAACCAAATTGTTGTTTAAATGCACGACTAAAATGTGCAGCATCGTTAAACCCCCAGCGAAACGCAATATCGGAGATTCGATGGTCGACGAAAACGGGGTTTAGGAGATCCTTGCCACAATTCTCCAGCCGACGCGTCCAGACATAACGCATCAATGAAGTGGCTTCCTCTGCAAATAGACCATTGATATATCGAGTGGATAATCCGGCGTAACGGCTAATCAGACTGGCGTCGAGCTCAGCATTCCGAAGATTTTGCTCAACAACCGTTTTGATGCTGTTAAGCGAGCCTAACCGGCTTCTGGACAAATTGATGTCACCCGGGCGCACCGATGTGATTGCCAATGTCAGCAAATCCAGTGCATGGTCGGAAAGCGTGGAAAATTCATGGTCCTGTAACTGGTCGGCATGCGTGGCGGACGAGTGCAGGAAATTTGCCGCAACAAAACCGATGCCTTTAGTACCGGGAATAAGTAATGCCGTGCAACGATCTATTCCCGCAACCCTATCTCTAAGCACCGCCCGGGGAATTGATAAATAAATCATTTTGCTTAGCTCACCAAAGCAATGGACTCGATGCGGCCGAGTGGCGTCATAGAGGCTTATATCGCCAGGTTGCAGAAACGCTTCCCTGCCATGTTGTTCCAACAAGCCGGCACCGGAAAGTAACAGCACCGCAAAATAGGCATCTTGACTATTCAAATGCGGCTCGCTGTGTGATCGCCGTAAAGAAATCTCGCTGGATTGAATGGTCGACAGCTGCAGATTCCCCCACGGATAAATAATCAGCTCTTGAGACAATTCACCTTGAGGCGGAGAGCTGATATTAACATGGGTGTACTCTCGGCATATCACTTCGCGCAGCCAGTCAGCTCTTTCACGCGGTGCAATATCGCTGGTTGAAAGTGTCAGACTACCTTTGACACAGGTGTGAGGCAGCGTTGACATGGTCGTATTCATGCTCCGGATCTTGTTTAAGGCAATAAGTCGAAACAGCCGTTTCAGTCAAATTGTAGAACCGTTTCATACCAGAGAGAAACCACAAAAAGCGGCATACTAAAACTGATCCGATCAGCCATTAATGATCGTTCGGCAAAACTTTCAACTCACTCAAGGACCACAATATGGAAGAATTACTCAGCCACACAGCCTCTCGTATAGCGCTTAGCGCTTCGGGTATTTTCTTTATGACGGGCTTGCTGACAGGAACATGGAAATACCTCTGCATCAGACAAAGCCAGAAAAGCGAAGCACCGCACTATGTAAACACTGCCCACCGTGCAGCGCTGATGTACGCGTTTGCAGCGCAATTGCTTGCTGTTTTCGCCGCGACCAGTGCATTTTCTGATGGCGTGAATACCGCAGCCGTTATTCCGCCGCTACTATTTTTTGGTATCGCCATTTTCCACTATATCAATCTTGGCTTGACCACCGAAAGCAACAACAGTATTCGCGATTCCGCGGACCAGAAGAAAGATTACCAGATTCTAAATATCCTGGCTGTCGCGGAAATCGGCGGTTTTTCAGTACTGTTGCTGGGTTTCTTTATACGGATATTTGGCTAAAAAGTTTTAATATGCTGCCAGCGCTTGCTCCAGATCTTCCAAAATATCGTCGATATGCTCAATACCCATCGACAAGCGCACCATCTCTTGCGTAACACCGGCCTTAGCCAATTCATCCGGCGATAATTGCCGGTGTGTGGTGGAAGCAGGATGGCAAGCCAGTGATTTGGCATCGCCGATATTGACCAATCTGGTGAACAGTTTTAACGCATCCTGAAAATTCTCACCCGCCTTGCGGCCGCCTTTTAAACCAAAGGTGAGAATGCCGGACGCACGACCATCCATGTATTTATCGACCAAGGGTTTATCTTCATGGCCATCAAGTCCTGCGTAATTAACCCAGGCCACTTTGCTGTGACTTTGCAGATATTGTGCAACTTTAACAGTGTTGTCGCAGATTCTATCCATGCGCAACGCGAGGGTTTCAATGCCTTGCAGGATCAAAAACGAGTTAAAGGGCGAAATGGCCGCACCGGTATTGCGCAAAGGCACCACGCGCGCCCGGCCAATGTAGGCGGCAGGCCCCAGAGCTTCGGTATACACCACGCCGTGGTAAGACACATCGGGCTCATTAAGACGACGAAAGCGTTCTTTATGTTCCGCCCAGGGGAATTTACCGCTATCGACAATGATGCCGCCGATGCTGTTGCCGTGGCCGCCCAGGTATTTGGTGAGTGAATGCACGACAATATCAGCACCGTGTTCAATGGGACGGCATAAATACGGCGATGGTACGGTGTTATCGACAATCAACGGCACGCCGTGACGATGCGCGATCTCTGCCAACAGTTCAAAATCGGTAATGTTGCCGAGCGGGTTGCCGACCGATTCGCAGAATATCGCCTTGGTTTTGTCGTCGATTAACGCCTCGAATGCCTCCGGGTCGCGGTAGTCGGCAAAACGCACGTTGATGCCGTATTGCGGCAAAGTGTGGGCGAATAGGTTATAAGTGCCGCCATAAAGTGTTGAAGCGGAAACGATGTTGTCTCCGGCTTCAGCGATGGTCATGATCGCGTAATTAATCGCCGCCATCCCGGATGCCAGCGCCAGGCCTGCCAGTCCGCCTTCCAACTCAGCGACGCGCTTTTCCAGCACGTCGGTAGTCGGGTTCATGATGCGGGTGTAGATATTGCCGGCCACTTTCAAGTCAAACAAATCGGCACCATGCTGGGTGTCGTCAAACGCGTAAGAGGTGGTTTGATAGATAGGGACAGCGACTGCTTTGGTGGTTGGGTCCGGGCTGTAGCCACCGTGTACGGCGATTGTTTCTAGTTTCATGAAGTTCACTCAGTCGTGTGGAAACGGCGCTTTCACGAGAAATACGCCGCTCCGGCCAAAGAAATGCTTGAAATTAAGCCTCAGCAGTCGTCGGATCGATGATGGTTTTTACTTGAGAAATACGGTTCGCTGGAAACCCACCTTGTTCGGCATGGGCTTTAACAGTGGCTTCATCTGGTGCGATATATACGCAATAGATTTTATCGTCGGTGACATAGCTTTCCAGCCATTGGATTTTTGGGCCCAAGTTGCTTAACACGCCGCAAGATTTTTGCGAGATACCTTGTAGGTCTTGCGCAGTTAATGCACCGGCGCCAGGGATGTCACGTTCAATAATGTATTTAGGCATTGCTTTACTCCTGTTGATTAAAATAAATGA
>Ga0208116_1000450_pt1 | contig 12974 bp, 15 predicted proteins | sample LakWasMeta9_HOW4_2_FD_183859 | JGI IMG/M metagenome (GOLD analysis project Ga0208116, IMG submission 183859) | Freshwater sediment methanotrophic microbial communities from Lake Washington under simulated oxygen tension - Sediment Metagenome... | ecosystem: Environmental > Aquatic > Freshwater >... | reverse complement strand
GAGGTAAATTGAACTCAGAGGAACTAACGAGAGTGTATCGCGGTCATTGTAAAAGGCAATAGCAATAGTGCAGCAACGATTAAATAGTGTAGTAGCGATAAAAAGTAAGTGCTTTGAGTTATTAATGAGTAAAGGGTGTTTTTGTTGATTCAAGTTGCTAATTTTAATGAATGGAAATACCCTAATGACAGTGAGGGAATAACTAATGATACAGCCCGGTAAAATACAGGAATTTACGCAATTAAACTTCATGCAACCTTCGTCGCAAGGGTATACTAGCGAGGTCGGCAGGCGTGATAATAAAATTGAACAAAATAAGACTGAGACTACAGGAAATCTTACAGTAGTGGCTATTACTCCAACTCCAGGTAATCGTGAGATCGATCATGAGCTTGTGTTGCGTGCGCAGCGCGGAGATAAGCGTGCCTTTGGTCTGCTGGTGGATAAATACCAGCGTAAATTAGCGCGTCTGTTGTCCCGCATGATCCGCGACCAGTCTGAAATTGAAGACGTGGTGCAGGAATCATTCATTAAAGCCTATCGTGCTTTACCTAATTTCCGTGGTGACAGTGCTTTTTATACCTGGCTGTACCGTATCGGCATCAATACCGCTAAAAACTACCTGGTTTCAGTCGGCCGCAGGCCTACGGTCAGCACCGATATTGAAATCGAAGATGCCGAGAACTTTGACAGCGGCGATGAATTGCGCACCACAGAAACCCCTGAATCAAGCATGATGACCAAGCAGATTGCGCAGACCGTCAACGATACGGTTGAGAGTTTGCCGGATGAACTGCGTACGGCGATTACGTTGCGCGAGATTGAAGGCCTCAGTTATGAGGAGATCGCCAATATCATGGGGTGCCCGATAGGTACCGTGCGTTCGCGTATTTTCCGGGCGCGTGAAACCATTGCCTTGAAATTAAGGCCGTTGCTGGATACGCCAGAGAATAAACGTTGGTAAAAACAGAATTTGTGGGAGCTTGGTTTAGTGTTTAGGAGCAAAAAATGAGTGAACAAATATCCGCTTTGATGGATGGCGAGATTGCGGTTGAAGATGCCGGGCATCTGATGTCATCATTGCAATCCAGCAGGCAGACAGCCGAAGCCTGGAGCCAATACCATCTGATTGGCGATGCTATGCGCGGTAATCGGATGCTCAGCAAGGATTTTAAGCATAATCTCATGCATAAGATTGATATGGAGCCCACGGTACTGGCGCCAAAGTCACTTCAGGTGAATGCAGAAAAAGTAGCAGAAATTAAAGACAGGTTGCCTGCCAGGTGGGCGATCGCGGCATCTTTTGCTGCAGTGATGGCGGTAGGCTGGATGGCGATGCAGCAAGTGCAGCCCGGCAGCGCATTGCCGACCATTGAAATGGCAAAGGCTGATGTGGCCGAGCAGACCATCCCGAATGAATACATGGCAGCGCATCAGTCATCCGCGCCATCTGCGAGTTCCTATTACATTCAATCAGTGAGCTATACGGAGTGATGTCAATGAAGCATTTTGTTCTGGCCAGAAGTCTTGCCAGTGCATCACTGATTGCAGTTTTACTCTCAAGTTTAAATAGTTATGCTTTTGAAGAGGATTCCTGGCAGATTTTGCAGAAAGCGGCAGTTGCGGCGCACGCTTTAAGTTACAAGGGTATCTTTGTCTGCCAGACTGCCAAACAGGTGAAATCTGTAGAGATTACACATTTGTTCGATGGCCAGAATGAATTTGCACGTAACGTGGTTCTGGACGGTTCGCCGCGCGAAGTGCTTAACCAGAGCGGCAATGTCGTGATTTACAACCCGCGCAACGGCAAGATTTTTATTGAAAAACGCCGTGCCCAGAACTTGTTTCCGGCGATTTTACCCACCGACCTTGATTCTATCCGCACCAGTTATTCGCTACGCAGTGGCGAAGCCGAGCGCATAGCGGGGCGTGCCGCACAGGTGCTGGTGCTGGAGCCTAAGGATGGGTTGCGTTACAGCTACCGATTCTGGGTGGATACCGAGTATGGCCTGCTGCTGAAGTCGGTCATGCTCAATAACCGCAATGAAATTCTGGAAAGCATAGGCTTCAATCAGGTTGCCTTGATGAAGACGGTTGAATTGGACTGGTTCAAGCCCAAGATAGATCACAACAAGAGCTACGTAATGGAGCAAGAGCAGGAGCTGATTGCTGATCCCGGATCCCCAATCGACTGGGAGATTAAAGTACTGCCCCTCGGCTATCGCAAGGTAGATCAGGTGATTCGCAAGGTTCAGGGTAAGCCTGCGCCGGTCATCCACGTGATCTTTTCCGACGGTCTTGCTTTCGTTTCGCTGTTTATTGAGCCTGTGGTGAAGCCTACAAAAGAGAAGCCGGCGCCCAAAAACGTGCTGACGACAACCGGCAACACAAGTTTTTATGCCAACGTGAATAATGGGCATCTGGTTACGGTGATCGGTGAAGTGCCTGAGGCCACGGTAGTCCAGATTGCCAATGCAGTTGTATTTAAAAAATAACGGTGTTTAAAAGTAACCGATAGTGTAGTTTACAGCCATGATTGAAGAATTTGCAGTAGTGACCCAACGTTTCGATGACCATGTCATGCTTGAAATCGAAAGACGCACCGCTTGCGGCCTCTGTGGCCAGAAGCGCGGCTGTGGCAATGCTACCTGGGGCAAGCTTTTGGGGCATGAAAGCCATCAATTTGCAGCTGATAACGTGATTAACGCCAATGTCGGCGATAGTGTGGTGGTCGGCATCGATGAGCGCATTGTACTCAGTTCCGCTTTTTACCTTTATGTCGTGCCGCTTTTTGCCATGGTGCTTGCAGCGGTGCTGGCTGAAACCCTGTTCGATAATGAGTTCTACGTCATGCTGGCTGCGGCTCTTGGGCTGCTGCTGGGGTTTGCCTGGGTGAAAGGGCATCTGGTCGGTTTTGGCCGGGTCAAAAAGCCGTACGGCAAAAAATTCCGCGCTGTTGTCCTGCGCCATGCGGATGATGCGGCTTCCTGTGAAAATTCAAACCAGAACATTAGCCGTCATGATTGATGCAGGGATGTAAGCGATTTGTGTAATTTCAAACTAAACGAGGTGAGTAGATGAAGAAAAGTTGGATTGCCGCAGTTATTTTCAGTTTGATTGCTGTGGTTCAGTCATATGTCTATGCCAAGGATTTACCGGACTTTACCGTATTGGCGGAGACGCAAGGGCCTGCCGTGGTCAATATCAGCATAACGCAGAATATGAAAGCGGAAAATGCAGTGCCGTTCCCTGGCATGCCCGGCGATGAGCAGATGCAGGAATTTTTCAGGCGCTTCGGCATCCCTATGCCAGGACAGGTGCCAGGCCAGAATGGCGCGCCGCAGCAGGAATATAAATCGCAATCATTGGGTTCCGGCTTTATTATCAGCAGTGATGGTTACATATTAACGAATGCACATGTGGTGGCCGAGGCGGACGAGGTGATCGTCAAACTGTCGGATAAGCGTGAGTTCAAAGCCAAGATCATCGGCGCCGACAAGCGTACCGATGTCGCTTTGGTGAAGATCGAGGCAACCGGGTTGCCCAAAGTGACCACCGGTGACCCGAATAAACTGAAAGTGGGCGAATGGGTTGCGGCAATCGGCTCACCTTTCGGGTTGGAAAACACGATGACCGCCGGCATTGTCAGCGCAAAAGGCCGCGCATTGCCGCAGGAGAATTTTGTGCCATTCATCCAGACCGATGTGGCGATCAACCCAGGCAACTCCGGCGGGCCGCTGTTTAACCTGGCCGGTGAGGTGGTGGGCATCAACTCCCAGATTTATAGCCGCAGCGGCGGTTCCATGGGGCTTTCTTTCAGTATCCCCATCGACGTGGCGCTGGATGTGTCCAATCAGCTTAAAACCAGCGGCAAGGTCAACCGTGGCTGGCTCGGTATCGTCATTCAGGAGTTGAGCAAAGAACTGGCAGAATCATTTGGCATGAAAAACACCAATGGCGCCTTGGTCTCGGCTGTTGAAAAGAACGGGCCTGCCGATAAGGGCGGCTTGGAAGCCGGTGACGTGATCACCAAGTTTGACGGTAAGCCGATTGGCGCATCTTCTGATTTGCCGCGTGCTGTAGCCGCAGCCAAACCTGGCAAGACTGCTGCGGTTGAAGTGCTGCGCAAGGGTAGCCAGAAAACCCTGAATATTACAGTTGGTGAAATGCCGACCGAGGGTGCCGAGGTTGCGCAGACGGCAAAACCTGCAGCCAAGCCGGAAGTTAACCGCATTGGCCTGGTACTCAAAGAGGCAACCGCCCAGCAGCGGAAAAAACTGAATGGTAAAAATGGCCTGGTAGTTCAGGATGCGCAAGGAGCCGTTGCCCAGGCGGGTGTTCGCCGTGGCGATGTCATCCTGGGGTTGAATAATTCCGAGGTGCAGAGCCTGGAACAGTTTAATAGACAACTGGCAGGATTTGCCGCAGGCAAGTCTGTTGCATTGCTGGTGTTGCGCGGTGAAAACACTTTGTATGTACCGGTGAAAATTCCGGTCGGCAAATAGGCATTGCAACATGCCTGCGGTAATCAGTAGATGTTAATACTTTGAATTTGCTGTAAAATCCGAGCTGTTCAGTTTAACAACAAGGGCGCCTAGAGCGCCCTTGTTGTTAAACCGGTAAGTCGGATGAAAATCGGGCTCACCATATACCAGTAGAGCCAGGTTATAAAATTTAGCCAGTTATTGAAATAGTCACATAATTAAAAATACACCATGAAAAATATTCGTAATTTCTCCATCATTGCCCACATTGACCACGGCAAGTCTACACTGGCTGATCGCATCATCCATCTGTGCGGCGGCCTGGCTGACCGCGAGATGGAGGCGCAGGTGCTTGATTCCATGGATATTGAGCGTGAGCGCGGCATTACGATCAAGGCGCAGACTGCGGCTTTACAGTACAAGGCGGATGATGGCCAGATCTATCAGCTAAACCTGATTGACACACCGGGGCATGTGGACTTCAGTTATGAAGTGTCCCGCTCGCTCTCGGCCTGCGAAGGGGCTTTGCTGGTGGTGGATGCCAGCCAGGGGGTGGAAGCGCAAAGCGTGGCTAACTGCTATACGGCGCTTGATCTGGGTGTGGAAGTCACGGCGGTGCTGAATAAGATCGATCTGCCTTCAGCCGACCCGGATCGCGTGATCCAGGAAATCGAAGATGTGATCGGTGTCGATGCGAGTGATGCCGTACGCTGTTCGGCCAAAACCGGTGTGGGCGTGCGTGACGTGCTGGAAGCTGTGATCGCTAAAGTGCCGCCACCGAAGGGTGATGTCGCTCAGCCCCTGAAAGCATTGGTCATTGACGCGTGGTTTGATAACTACGTCGGCGTAGTGATGCTGGTGCGCGTGATCGACGGTGTACTGAAACCAAAAGAAAAAATCCGCTTGATGGCAACGGGCGCCGAATACCTGTGCGAGCAGGTTGGCGTGTTTACGCCTAAATCACTGCAAAAGACTTCGCTCTCTGCGGGTGAAGTAGGTTTTGTGATTGCCGGTATCAAAGAACTGGCTGCTGCTAAAGTCGGTGATACCGTGACCTTGGCCGGCAGGCCTGCTGCCGAACCCCTGCCGGGTTTCAAGGAAGTGAAGCCGCAGGTGTTTGCCGGTTTGTATCCGGTCGAGTCCAACCAGTTTGAGGCCTTGCGTACAGCGCTTGAAAAGCTCAGCCTGAATGATGCCAGCTTGCTATTCGAACCTGAAAACTCAACGGCGCTGGGTTTTGGTTTCCGTTGCGGCTTTCTGGGTTTGCTGCACATGGAAATCGTGCAGGAGCGTTTAGAGCGCGAATATGACATGGACCTGATCACGACAGCACCGACTGTTGTGTATGAATTGCTGCTTAAAAACGGTGATGTGGTTCAGATCGAGAATCCATCACGGCTGCCGGAAACGTCTCGTATCGAAGAAACGCGGGAGCCTGTGATCACCGTGAATCTGCTGATGCCGCAAGATTATGTCGGCCCGGTGATGACGTTATGTAACAACAAGCGCGGCATACAGAAGAACATGCAGTATATGGGGCGTCAGGTGATGCTCAGTTATGAAATGCCGTTAAATGAGGTGGTACTGGATTTCTTTGATAAACTTAAATCTGTGTCCCGCGGTTATGCAAGTATGGACTATGAGTTTCTGGAGTTCCGTGCTGCAGACCTCGTTAAACTCGACATTATGGTCAACGGGGAGCGTGTAGATGCGCTCAGCATGATCGTGCATCGTTCAACCAGCGTTCACCGCGGGCGTGAAGTGGCTGCCAAGATGCGTGAGCTGATTCCGCGCCAGATGTTCGATGTGGCGATCCAGGCTTCGATTGGTGCGAATATCATCGCGCGAGAAACAGTCAAGGCGATGCGTAAAAACGTGATCGCCAAGTGTTATGGCGGTGACGTGTCGCGTAAACGCAAGTTGCTGGACAAGCAAAAAGAAGGTAAAAAACGCATGAAGCAGGTGGGTAACGTCGAGATCCCGCAAGAAGCGTTCTTGGCCATTTTGCGAGTTGAAGATAAGTAGTCTTAAAACATAAAAAGTTAGGGTAAAACGCCATGATGTTCGCATTGTTCATGATTGTCATATTGATAGTAACCGGCTTCATCTGGCTGCTGGATATTCTTGTGCTGAGGAAAAAGCGCCCGGCAGGCGTAGATGAGCCTATTCTGGTGGAATATGCAAAAAGCTTCTTCCCGGTAATCCTGGTCGTGTTTTTTGTACGTTCGTTTATTGTAGAGCCTTTTAAAATCCCATCCGGCTCCATGATGCCTACCTTACTGGCCGGTGATTTCATCCTGGTGAATAAATTCACTTATGGCCTGCGTGTGCCGATACTGAACAATACCTTTTTAGAAGTGAATCAGCCTGAACGCGGTGATGTGGTGGTGTTCCATTATCCTCCTGCACCGTCAGTGGATTACATCAAGCGGGTAATCGGCCTGCCGGGTGACAGGATCCGCTATCAGGATAAAAAACTGACGATCAACGGTGAGCCGATACCGCAGGAGCTTGCCGGTGATTATGAATACGTCATGGCTGGCCTCAATGTCATTGTGGCAAAAAAATATCGTGAACAGCTGGGCAGCGTGCAGCATGATATTCTGATTCATGATGTAGTCGGCAGCTATGATGAAGACAGCCTGGGTGGGAAATTCTTGAAGGATGAAGAGATTACCGTGCCGCCCGGACATTACCTGGCTATGGGTGATAATCGGGATAACAGTTCGGATAGTCGTGTGTGGGGATTCGTGCCGGAAAGAAATCTGGTCGGCAAGGCGTTTTTTATCTGGATGAATTTTGATCAGGGTTCTAGAATAGGTAATTCGATTCATTAACATTTTTGTAAAATAACTTTGAGCAATACGCGTTATATAAACCAGCATCTCAAACTCAATAAATCACGGGGAAGAACATGACAAATCACTTGAAGAATTATCGCGCTGACCATAAAACACAGAATGGTGTTACGTTGATGGGCTTGATCGTTGTATCTGCTTTGCTTGTTGTCGTTGCGCTGGTTGGCATGAAAGTTGTGCCTGCGTACATGGAATTCTTATCGGTTAAAAAAGTGCTGAGTGCTATGAAGCAGGAACCTCTGGATACGATGAGTGTAAGTGATATTAAAAAGTCTTTTGATAAGCGTGCCAATGTTGCCTATATTTCAGTTGTGAAGGGCTCGGATTTAACGATTGAAAAAACCAGTTCCGGTACGGTCGTCAATGTGGAGTATCAGGTTATTAAACCGATTGCCGGCAATATCAGTGTGTTGATTGATTTTTCTACACAGGGTAATGCAAACTAAGACCATGCATTTTAAAACTCAATAATGATTCAGCAGGAATTAACCAGGCGCCTGCCGCACACGTTTACTAACGTTAATTTGCTGACGCAGGCGCTGACGCACCGCAGTTTTGGCGCTCACAATAATGAGCGCCTGGAGTTCCTGGGTGATGGCGCCCTGAATTTCATCATCGCCAACCAGCTTTACCAGCGCTTCCCGAAACTGGCAGAAGGTGATTTGAGCCGTTTGCGCGCGCAGCTCGTGAAAGAGGCAACGCTGAGCGAACTGGCGGCATCCCTTAACCTGGGTGATGCGCTTAAATTAGGTGAAGGTGAGTTGAAAAGCGCAGGCTGGCGCAGGCCTTCCATTCTGGCGGATGCGCTGGAAGCCATTATCGGTGCGGTTTATCTCGATGGTGGTTTTCATGCTGCAGAAGCGTTTGTACTTGCGCTTTACACAGCCAAGCTGGACACGATCGATCCGAAAGTGATTGATAAAGACCCCAAATCATTGCTGCAGGAACTGCTGCAAAGCAGAAAAATCGCAGTGCCGGAATATACCGTGATGCTAACCAGCGGTGAAGCACATGCCCAGCAGTTTGTAGTGGAATGTGTTATCCAGAAACATGATATTCGCACCGTAGGCGAAGGCAGCAGCCGCCGGCTTGCTGAGCAGCAGGCAGCCCAGCTCGCTTTGCTGGAGATCAAAAAAATATATATTGGAAAAATTAAAAAATGACAGACCACGATTTCGAAGCAGATACAGGTGAGGCATCCGTCTTTAAATGCGGAACGGTGGCGATTGTCGGTCGCCCTAACGTGGGTAAATCTACTTTGTTGAACCACATCCTGGGTACCAAGCTAGCCATTACTTCACGCAAGGCGCAAACCACCAGGCATCGATTGCTGGGCATTCATACCACGGATGATACTCAGTATCTGTTTGTGGATACGCCGGGTTTCCAGCAGAAACACCTCAATGCCCTGAATAAAGGTTTGAACAAAACCGTGACGCAGGTGCTGTCAGAAGTCGATGTGGTGCTGTTCGTGATTGAACCGATGAAGCTCGGCGATGCTGACCGTATGGTACTCAAGCTGCTATCGGAAAAAACGCCGACTATCCTGGTGGTGAACAAGCTGGATCTGATGGGTGATAAAGGTAATCTATTGCCGCTGATTCAAGACTTTGACCTTGAGTTCCCGTTTGCCGACATCGTGCCGGTAAGCGCCAAAAAAACGCTCAATATCGAAGAGCTGCTGATCACTATCCGCAAATACCTGCCGGAACAGCCGGCAATCTATGCCGAAGATGAACTGACTGACAAAAATGAACGTTTCCTTGCTGCGGAACTGGTGCGCGAGAAAGTATTCAGGTTCTCAGGGGATGAGATTCCGTATTCAGTGGCTGTAGAAATTGAAAAGTTCGAACAGGTTGGCAAGCTACGCCGTATTTTCTGCGCAGTGATCGTAGATAAGGAAAGCCAGAAGCCAATGCTGATCGGCAAGGGCGGCGAGAAGCTCAAGCAGATCTCAACCGAAGCGCGGATGGACATGGAAAAACTGTTCGGCGGCAAGGTGTACCTTGAAGTCTGGGTGAAAGTAAAAGGCGGCTGGGCAGATGACGAGCGGGCTTTAAAGAGTTTAGGGTATTAGATTATTAACCGCCGATGCACGCCGATAAACGCCGATTCTAGATTGTGGAAAAAGTGAATCAGCGGCCTGTCATTAGTTGGCAAGTGTAAATTTCTTACTTGGTTAAAATGATGGTGATGTGTGTTTCAGCGATACCCACAGAAACATGATTCATGGGGCTTATCTGCGTTTATCGGCGTGCATCGGCGGTTTAAATTAAAGTTGTTATGGCTATAATCACTACGCACCGGCAGGATAATCAGGCAGTTTACGTACTGCATACCTATCCGTTTAAAGAAACCAGCCTGGTGGTGGAACTGTTTGCGCGCAATTTCGGGCGCGTTGCGACGACTGCCAAAGGTGCAAGGCGTCCGCGTTCAGCGATGCGCGGCTTGTTGCAGGCGTTTCAGCCCATGTCGGCGACCTGGTCTGGCAAGCAGGAACTGAAAACATTGCACAGTCTGGACTGGAACGGCAGCCTGCTGCTGTTGCAGGGCGAGGCGCTCATGTGCGGCTTTTATCTCAATGAGTTATTGCTGCGACTGCTGCCGCGTGAAGACCCGCACGAGGTGCTGTTTGAATACTATGCTGATACCTTGAAAACATTGGCAAATAGTCAAGATCTCGCTACCACCCTGCGCAGGTTTGAACTGAAGTTTTTGCAGGAACTCGGTTACGCGATCCCGCTGGAGTTTGATGTAAACGCAGCGCCGATATCGGAACTGCAAAGTTACCGCTATGAAGCCGAGCATGGCGCACTCAAATTGAATGCGCCATCAAGCCCTTATGATAGTGGCGTACAATTATCGGGTAGAACCTTGATTGATATGGTGAATGATGATTACACCGATGCGCAGACCAAGCAGCAGAGCAAACAGCTGATGCGATATTTGTTAGCGCACTATCTGGGTGATAAGCCGCTGCATACGCGGCAACTATTGATTGATTTGCAGGATTTTTAGTTTTTTATTTTAGCCACAGATTAACACGGATAAACACAGATAATCTTCATGGAACTTATTGAAATTGTAGTGAGAGCCGCAGACATTGCTACAGAATGCTTAGTAGGTGGCAGCAATAAGAAAACAGCTAAAATATTTACATCGTTGCTATTATTTTAGTAATAGCTATATTTTTATTGGCTTTAGGTATGAGTTAGTGAATGCGTTGTTTTTATCTGCGTTTATCGGTGTTCATCTGTGGCTAAATTAGGGTTTAGAAAGTCAAAACATGATTAAATTAGGTGTCAATATCGACCACGTCGCCACCATCCGCCAGGCGCGTGGCACCAAGTACCCGAGCGTAGTGCAGGCAGCTTTGCGTGCCGAGCAGTCCGGCGCGGACAGCATCACCCTGCACTTGCGTGAAGATCGCCGCCACATGCAGGATGCGGACATATTCGCATTGCGTCCTTTGTTGCAGACCAAGATGAATCTTGAGTGCGCAGTGACGGATGAAATGATCGACATCGCCTTGCAGGTCGCGCCGCAGGATGTGTGCCTGGTGCCGGAGCGCCGCGAAGAGCGCACGACAGAGGGTGGTCTGGATGTTGCGGGCAATTTCAGCAATGTGCAAAAAGCCGTCAAAAGGCTCAGTGATGCCGGCATCCGTGTTTCACTGTTCATCGGCCCGGATATTGCACAGATTGATGCGGCAAAGAAAACCGGCGCACCGGTGATTGAGCTGCATACCGGCACCTTTGCCGATGCCGAGCATGAAACGGCAAAAGCTGCTGAACTGGAGCGGATCAAAACAGCGGTCATGCATGCGCTGGATTCAGGTCTGGTGGTTAACGCAGGCCATGGCCTGCATTATCACAATGTGCATGAAATCGCTGCGATTCATGGCCTGGACGAATTGAATATCGGACACGCCATCGTGGCGCATGCGCTGTTTGTGGGCTGGGATAATGCAGTGCGTGAGATGAAGGCGCTGATCAAAGAGTTCGCAGCCGAGTAACTCGTCACGTCATACATATGATATTTGGTATCGGGACAGACATCGTTGAAGTTGCGCGCATCAAGGCATCACTTGAAGAATTCGGTGATGCATTCGCGCAGCGCATTCTGGCGGAAAGTGAATTTGCCAGTTATCTCGCCTCCGGCATCAAGCCACGCTTCCTGGCTAAGCGTTTTGCCGCAAAAGAAGCATTTTCCAAAGCACTGGGTACCGGCTTGCGCGCGCCGGCCACTTTGCAGAACATTGCCGTCTCGCATGACGAGCTTGGTAAGCCGGTATTGATTCTGGCGCCGGAGTTGCAGGCTTTGCTGCAAAGCAAGCATATCAGCCGGACACATATCAGCATCAGTGATGAAAAGAACCTCGCTGCGGCATTCGTGGTGCTGGAAACATGACCGTTATTCATTCATCCGCTGCCGATGATGATGTCGATGTCGCCCGTCGTTTTGGCGGTGTATCCCGGCTTTATGGTGCGGTCGGCTTGGCTAAGCTGCAGTCGTCACATATCTGTGTTATCGGGATCGGCGGTGTCGGCAGCTGGGCGGCAGAGGCATTGGCGCGCAATGCGGTCGGCACCATTACGCTGATCGACCTGGATAACATTGCAGAATCCAATGTGAACCGCCAGTTGCACGCAGTGGACGGCGCGTTTGGCAAGGCGAAAGTGACTGCGATGCGGGAGCGAATCCACAGCATCAATCCGCTGGCAACCGTACATGAAATAGAAGATTTCGTGACGCTGGAAAACGCGGGTGATATGTTGAGCCACCATTACGATGGCATTATTGATTGCATTGATGATGCCAGAGCCAAAATGGCCATCGTGGCTTTCTGCAAATCAAATAATATCCCGATAGTGACCACCGGCGGTGCCGGCGGGCGCCTGGATCCAACCAGGATCAGGCTGGCTGATTTATCGCTCGTGACCGGTGACCGCCTGCTGGCAAAAGTCAGGAACGGCCTGCGCCGCGATTATGCCTTCCCTAAAGGCGACGATTCGAAAAACAAAACCTCCCGGCGCAAAGCTTCACTATTTGGCATTACTGCTATTTATTCTGATGAAAATGTCATTCAGCCCAACCGTACCTGTGAGACCGATGCCGAGGCTGCCGTGACCGGGCTTAATTGTGCCGGCTATGGTTCCAGCGTCTGTGTGACGGCGCCATTTGGGTTCGCTGCCGCAGCGGCGCTGTTATCAAAGATACTCGAGTCTAAAATACCTGCTGAATAAAGCGGATTTTTCCGTGGATACTGCGATTCTTGCCTGATTTCACATGCATGCCTCTGGCACTGCATTGGGACTTTGCAATACAATCAGGCGCCAGCTTGGTTTTTTGTGTAGCCGGCGCGGTTTCATTTTCATCGTAACTTCATTAAATTGTCATAATTGACGCATAGTATGTTTGAAACTATATTATTGTTAATAACATGCGGACGATTAATTCCCCAATAAAACTTCTGAATCGCGACATCAGTATTCTTGCGTTCAATGAGCGTGTCATGAGCCTGGCGCAGAATACAGAGTATCCCCTGCTTGAGCGCCTGCGTTTTCTTTCGATTGTTTCATCAAACCTGGATGAGTTCTTTGAGGTGCGTGCAGCGCCGCATGTCGATGCC
>Ga0208116_1000443_pt1 | contig 13062 bp, 13 predicted proteins | sample LakWasMeta9_HOW4_2_FD_183859 | JGI IMG/M metagenome (GOLD analysis project Ga0208116, IMG submission 183859) | Freshwater sediment methanotrophic microbial communities from Lake Washington under simulated oxygen tension - Sediment Metagenome... | ecosystem: Environmental > Aquatic > Freshwater >... | reverse complement strand
AGGCACCCTGGGGTCAGGCTGAACATCCATCAGGGCAACCCTAGCCAGGTTGCAGAGCAGGTTGTTTCCGGCGAAGCGGATATTGGTATCGCAACCGAGTCCATCAGCAGTTACAGCGAGCTGTTATGCCTGCCTTGCTATCACTGGAACCGTTGCGTTGTTGTGCCGCATGACCATCCGCTGGTATCGGGCGGGCTTTTGACTTTAGAGAAACTGGCCGCGTTTCCGCTGATTACCTATGATTTTGCTTTTACCGGCGGTACGCTGGTGTCCAAGACGTTCAGCGATGCCGGCTTAACGCCAAATGTTGTTTTAACTGCCATTGATGCGGATGTGATTAAAACTTATGTCAGCCTGGGTCTGGGGGTTGGATTGCTTGCCAATATGGCCTATGACCCCGAGCGTGATACAAATTTGGTGCGAATTGATGTCAGCCACCTGTTCCCGGACAGTACTACATACCTGGGTGTGCGCAAAGATGCCTTTTTACGCGGGTACATGTATAGTTTTATAGAGTTGATTGCGCCGCATTTCAACCGCGCTGCGGTCAATTCGGCCATGAAAATAAGCGAGTAGACTGCACTGTGCAGTACTGTACTAAGTGTACTATGGACGGATATCTTGACATATCAGGACTAAAAAATGCGCAGAACTGATTTTTACACGGGAGTCACCCTTAAATCCCCAGCAATTTATTTGCCTGGGCTTTATTTAAAAGCGCTGATGGCAATGCTGGTCTTGTCGGTGACGGCATGTGCCGTGAATAAGCCTGCGGCAATCGCCCACAATGAATTAATCGGTAAAGTCAGACCCGGAATGCCGGCGATTGATCCCGGTACCGCAATTTATGAGCTGGCCGTGAACGATGGCGTAAGCTATCAGGACGTGGTGGATAATTTGAAAAGCCTGTCTGAGGGGCTGAATTTTGTGAACCCGGCGAACTTTCCTATCGGCGAACATATGAAGCTACGCGGCGTTGATCCGCAAGGCGTGAAGGAAGTGCGCTCGTTCTGCAATTTAAGCATGGGCACCGAAATTATTCTGGATCATCCTGAATTTCTGGTGTTTGCACCGTGTCGCATCGCAATATATGAAAAGCCGGATGCGGATAATAAGCGCAAGCTGTTTATCGCGATGGATCGTCCGACCTATGACCTTAAAAGCATTAAAAATCCGACTGCGCGCGCCCGAAAATCAGCGCAGGAGCTGGAAACCGCGCTGCTGGAAATCATGGATCGGGCACGTAAAGGCGATTTCTGATGCAGATGCGCAGATTTAACGGCAAGATCATTCACCAACATATCATTACCTAGAGAGCTTGTATGTCTGAACCAATACTGATCGCAAAGAACAGCAAAGTATCAAGTTATATCCTGCCAAAAATGGCTAATCGCCATGGTCTTATAGCCGGTGCTACCGGCACCGGAAAGACCGTGACATTGCAGACATTGGCAGAGGGTTTTTCAAAGCTTGGTGTGCCGGTTTTCATGTCGGATGTAAAAGGCGACTTATCCGGCATGTCGCAGGCAGGCGGCGGTAATGCCAAGATTGAGGCGCGTGTCCAGCAGTTGGCGCTGACCGATTTCAGCTATGCAAAATCGCCGGTCACGTTCTGGGATGTGTTCGGAGAGAAAGGTCATCCGGTTCGCACGACCATTGCTGAAATGGGGCCTTTGCTGCTGGGGCGGCTGCTTAATCTCAATGATGTGCAGGCCGGTGTCTTGAATGCCATCTTTAAAATTGCCGATGATAATGGCTGGCTGCTGCTGGATCTCAAAGACCTGCGTGCCATGATGCAGCATACCGCCGAAAACGCGGCGCAATACCAGGCACAGTACGGCAACATTTCAGCTGCCAGCGCAGGCGCAGTCCAGCGCGCATTGCTGCAACTGGAGACCGAAGGTGCCGATTGCCTGTTTGGTGAACCTGCCTTGAACCTTGATGACCTGATGCAGACGGACGCCAACGGCCATGGCATTATCAATATCCTTGCCAGCGACAAGCTCTTTAATTCGCCGCGTATCTATGCAACTTTGCTGCTGTGGCTGCTGTCGGAGCTGTTCGAAAAACTGCCGGAAGCGGGCGATCTGGATAAACCCAAGCTGGTATTCTTCTTTGATGAAGCGCACTTGTTATTTAATGACGCGCCGGCAGCTTTGCTGGAAAAAATCGAGCAAGTGGTGCGTTTGATCCGTTCTAAAGGGGTAGGCGTATATTTTGTAAGCCAGAATCCACTGGATATTCCTGATGTCGTGCTAGGGCAGCTAGGTAACCGGGTTCAGCATGCTCTGCGCGCTTTTACGCCGCGTGACCAGAAAGCGGTCAAATCTGCCGCTACAACGTTCAGGGCTAACGCCGGCCTCGATGTTGCAACGGTCATCACCGAGCTTGGTGTGGGCGAAGCCCTGGTCTCATTCCTGGATGAGAAGGGGATTCCCACCCCGGTCGAACGCAGCTTCATCTGCCCGCCGGGCGGACGCATTGGTCCGGCAACCGATGCTGAGCGCAGTCAGGTAATCAAGTCTTCAAATGTATTCAGTTTTTATGAGAAAACCGAAGATCGCGAATCTGCCTACGAAATCCTGAAAGGTCGCGCAGCGGCATCTCCGACAGAAGAAAGCCCGGATGAAGGTTTTGATTGGGGCGGATTGTTCGGCGGCGGCAGCGATAAGAAAAAAACTGCCGGCAGGCGTTCCGATGGGGTATTTGAAGCGGCTGCAAAAAGTGTGGCGCGTACGGTCGGCTCCGAGTTGGGGCGCCAGATAGTGCGTGGTGTGCTAGGCAGCATCTTGGGTGGGCGTAAGTAGTTGCAAGTCATATTACAGACCGGGTTTGCCGAGCAGACCATCAATAAATCACGTTTTATCGCAATGGCCGTGCAGTGTACGACTGAGCGTGAGATCGGCGCTGCCTTGCGCGCATTTGCAACGCAGCATCAGAATGCGCATCACCTGGCGTATGCATTTCGCATTAAAACGGAGCAGGGTATCGTGCAGCGGTTTTCTGATGCCGGCGAGCCATCGGGTACAGCCGGCATGCCGGTGCTGAAACTGATTGAAGGGCGTGACCTGATCAACACCTGTGTTGCGGTGATCCGGTATTACGGCGGGATTAACCTGGGTACAGGCGGGCTGGCGCGTGCTTACGGCGGTACGGCTAAATCAGCAATCGATGCCGCCGTAATCGGCGACTTTGTGGAAATGCAAACGGTTGCACTCACAATTCAATATAATCAGATGGACGCGCTGACCAGGGCGTTAAGCAAATGTAATGGCAGCATCCTGAAAAAAGCATTTAATGAGCAGGTGGATTTGGAGCTTACTTTACCGAAACATGAGGTTGTGAATTTTTTAAATAGATTTAATTGAATAACAGGCTCCCTGATACTGTTACATGGAAAGCATTGATAACGTATGATTAAAAACGCACATGAGCCAGCCACTATCCATGAAATATCAGCCTGGATTCTAGCTGCCTTCACCTTGTTTTTTGTTGTTAAATTAAGCCTGCTGCCGGCGCTCATTTCCGGGCTGCTGGTGTTTCAGCTGGTGCATATCATTACGCCTTATATTGCCCGCCGCTTTCCCAGCAAACGGCCAAGCAATTATTCAAAAATATGGGCTGTGGGCATTCTGGTGGCGATCATCGTGAGTCTGCTTGCTATAGCCGGAGCCAGTCTCGTTGCTTTTTTACGTTCTGATGCAGGGAGCGTTACGGTGCTGCTGGCGAAAATGGCGCAAATCCTGGAAGATTCACGCAAAATACTGCCGGGCTGGGTGCTGGAGCATTTGCCGGCGGATGCGATCGCATTCAAGGAGCTGGTGACAACCTGGCTACGCACGCATGCGGACCAGTTGCAGGTGGTAGGCAAAGAAGCCGGTCGCCTTACGGTACACATTATCATCGGCATGATTATCGGCGGCATCGTCGCACTTCGCGAAGCGGTCACAATCGATCACTATAAGCCATTCGCCCGTGCGCTTGCAGGACGGGCTCATTTGTTCAGCGACGCATTCAGGCGTGTTGTTTTTGCGCAGATACGCATTTCTGCAGTGAACACCTTTTTTACGGCGATTTACCTTGCAGCAGTATTGCCCATGGCGGGGATTCACCTGCCGCTCATTAAAACCATGATTGCCATCACTTTCATTGTCGGGTTGATTCCGGTGGTCGGCAACCTGATTTCCAATACCGTGATTGTTGTGGTGAGCTTAAGTCAGTCACTGGGCGTTGCTATCGGTTCCTTGCTATATCTTATTGTGATCCATAAGTTTGAATACTTTCTGAATGCGCGCATCGTCGGCACCCAGATACGCGCTAATGCATGGGAACTGCTGATCGCAATGCTGTGCATGGAGGCTGCATTTGGCCTCGTGGGTGTGGTGGCTGCGCCTATCTACTATGCATATGTCAAAGCTGAGCTGCGGGCGCGCGATTTAATTTGATCGATACTTTGAAAGCCTGAAATGATTGCTGCTTTTGCATTGAATGCGGCTATTGTCGCTGTTGCGGTACTGATTCATTTTGAAGCATTGAACATGCTGTCTATCGTGACGCCAAAAATTCCTGTCAGGCACCGTTTGCGTGTGTTGATCGGGATTTTTGGTGCATTGATAGCACACGTGGTCGAAATATTCCTGTTTGCTTTCGGTTACTACTTCATGGCAAGCCATAGCGGGTTTGGTACGCTGGTTGGCTGGATTGACAACAGCCTGATGGATTGCGTGTATTTTTCGTTTGTAAATTTCACGACCCTTGGGTTTGGTGACATTGTCGCAACCGGCGATATCAGGTTCTTGACCGGGTTGGAGGCGCTCACCGGTCTGGTGCTGATTACATGGACAGCCTCTTTTGTGTTTTTTGAGATGGAAAAGCAATGGAAATACCGGTAGTGTTTCCATTGCTTTGCTTCAATGCTGGAGGCGGCATTGCTTACAGCAATGCCTGGTTGTGTTCTCCCTGCTCATAGACGATATGCGCGCGCCCGACCAGCAATGGATCCAAAGCGCCGATTGCCGCAATGTCTTTTTTGGAATAGGGCAGTTTATGCAAGACGTAGCGCATGGCATTCAGGCGCGCACGTTTTTTGCAGTCTGACTTGATCACGGTCCATGGTGAATCTGCGGTGTCCGTGTGAAAGAACATGGCTTCTTTTGCTTTTGTGTAATCGTTCCATTTGTTTAAAGAAGCCAAGTCTATTGGGCTGAGTTTCCATTGCTTCAGTGGATGCAGTTGCCGTTCTTTGAATCTTCTGCGCTGTTCTTTCTGGCTGACCGAGAACCAGAATTTTATCAGGTGAATGCCGCTGCGGCTGAGATTGCGCTCAAATTCCGGAGCCTGGCGCATGAATTCGATATATTCTTCGTTATTGCAAAAACCCATGACACGCTCAACACCGGCACGGTTGTACCAGGAGCGGTCAAACAGCACGATTTCACCTGCAGTCGGCAGTTGTGACACATAACGCTGGAAATACCATTGGCCGCGTTCTACCTCGCTTGGTTTTTCCAGCGCGACGACACGCGCACCCCGTGGGTTCAGGTGTTCCATAAACCTTTTGATGGTGCCGCCTTTACCGGCCGCATCGCGGCCTTCAAAGATAATGACAACACGCTGGCCGGTTTCTTTTACCCAAGCCTGCAATTTGAGCAGTTCAACCTGTAGATGGTATTTTTGCTGTTCGTAAGATTTCCTGGAAAGCAGGTTTCGGTAAGGGTATGCACCCTCGCGCCAGTCTTTGGCAAGCGCGTTGTCATCGCGCTCGCGAGACTTCAGGGTTTGGGGGCTTTTTACGCTGTCGAGCGCCTTCATCCGGCGAGGTGCCTTCCATGATGGTTTTAAGGGCTTCCGGTATGCCGGTCTCGTCATTTGCGCCGGCAATGCGATTCATGATGTCCTGTACCGCGGTGGATTTTGATTCGCGCGCTGCCGTTACATTTTCGTTTACGGCGAATGTTTCAAAGCCATGCAGGTTTGGTTCCGGCGCTACATCACCCGCTGCTGCCTGGCGGGTTTTTGCCGCCCGGTATGCCGATGCCGCCGGTGATTTGTAGCCGGGTTTCCCGGTATTTGACGGTCTTTGTTTTTCTGTCATGATCAACTTTCAGGATAGACGTTACAGCTTAAATTCTTCGCCTTAAAAATCGAGATGTCAAATACCTTGGTCAAGTAAACTTCACATAATTACCGGGGCTTAGTTTTTTAGCTGATAAAACCTGTTTTCCAGTGTTTTTCCGTTCTTGACGTTATCCAGTTTATTGCCGATTGCGTCACCCAATGCCACCAGCCTTTCATCCGGGTGTGGGTGTGTTTTGAATAACAGGGCAACGCTGCCGTCGTTTTTATTGGTCTGGCCGATGGTCTGCAATACTTCCGTTAAGCCATAAGGCTCGTAACCGGCACGTGTGGCATAGCTTAAGCCTAACCTGTCCGCTTCGTATTCGGCTGATTTGTCGAGACTGCGTGCGCTGATCTCGGCACCGGTGCCGATAGCCTTGCTGGCCAGCTTGTTATCCTTTGCGTATTTGTCGCTCAAAAAGCCGGCGCCGATGTTTAGCAATTGTTGTTTCTGCAATACCTTGAGCTGGTGTTTTTTTACGACATGCCCGATTTCGTGGCCTAACACGCCAGCCAGCTGTGCTTCATTGCTGAGTTTGCGATACAGACCCTTGGTCAGCATGATGTAGCCGCCCGGCGCCGCGAAAGCGTTGAGATCTTCGCTCTCAATAACGCCAAAGCGCCATGGCAGGTCGGGGCGCTCGGACTGTGACGCTACCCAGCGGCCGACAGAGTTAACGTATTTTTGCAGGGCGGTATCTTTCACCAGGGGGGCAGCGCCCAGCAAGTTGCCGGCAATTTCACGCCCCAGTGCGATTTCTTCTTCCTTGCTGGGGTTTTTCCAGTTAAATTCAGGTTCACTGGTTTTGGCGGCGGTGTTTTCGCTGCTGCTTGCCCCTGTTGTGGTTGGCTGTGTTTGGCCTGCGTCGGTAGCCGGCGTTTCAGGGCTTTTCCCCAGTTCTTTCTCTGCGGCTTCTTTCAGTACGCCTTTTAGGTCAAATGCAAAGCTTTGCATGCCTGCCAAGCCTAAAACGCTTGCCAGCAGCGCTGAAATCAGCAGGCTGTTGCCTGCCTTGATTTTTGAGTGTTTGCGTAAGGAGCTGCGAGCCGGGTTTGTGTTTTTTATCAATCCGTTCATTTCGTGTCACCTTTCGCAGCTTTCAAGTTGGCAAATGCAATGGGTTTGAGTTTGCCGGCATCGGCAAAATTGCGGCCGTCGTCAGCACTGAGTGTGTAGCTCTCCATGGTTTTTATCTCGGATTCGTTAAATTTTGCAGCTTTGAGTTCCTGTTCGCTCAGGCCGCGAACCCCGGTGGTGGATACAACCTGGCCGGTGCCCGCACGGCCGCTGGCAGCAGCAAGGACGCCTGCTGACTGGCTGCCTGCGGATGATGCGCCCCGTTTTACCGATAGCAGGCGTACCCAGCCTGTGCTTTTCTTGGTTTTAACCTGTAGCCAGGCGCCTTGTTTGCTGAGTATTTCCAGGCTTTCGCCCCGTGTGAAACTGCCGGCTGATTTGGCGTCGGCATAAGGCTCTTTGCGTATGGTGTCATTTTTTAATGCAGTGCCTGTCTCGGCCGCCAGTGCAGCCGATCCATAAAATACGGGCAGCAGGCATGCGGTCATGAACATGGCTTTGAATTTTGATTTCATTATTGTTCTCTCTCCAGGATATCTAATTTAACAATCGCTTGTGCAAACAAGCCACGCCACTGGCTTGCCATCGGTTTTTCGGTATTCAGTGTGCCGGTATGTGTTGCATAACGCACCGCAACATCATCCGGCATACCGGAGTTCTGTAATAAGTGCTTCAATTGCGAACCTAGCTGCGCGGCATCCTGCTGAACCTTGACAGTCTCGTTGCTGCTGTCATGCGCGTAAGCCCAGCTTACGACAATCATATCGCTGAACAAGCCCCAGATGCCGCTTTGGGTTCCTTTCAGGAACTCGACAGTCGCTGGCCGCTGCAACTGCCCCTCGATTTTATGCCTCAGTTTCTTGAGCATGCTGTCTGTGAAAGCAAGCTGGCTTTCTATGATGATAGGCATGAGCAGTACGCTGGCTCCTTTTTTGCCGGATTCAACATCGCTGGCCAGCATGCGCTGCATGGCACGGTCATTAGCGAGCGCATATATTTTGGCCACACTGAAGTACATGACGGCCCAAGTGATGGGGCCGGTAAAGTCCAGGTAAGTGTTGGTCAGGTTGATTGCGGTATACGAAAGCGCCAGCAGCGTGATCTGGCTGCTGCTGAATACGGTAGTCAGTTTATCGCGATCCATGTTGCGGAAAAACGCCAGGGCAGTCAGCCATATCAGTATCAGGCTCATCAGCACATAGGGGATCTTGCCGCGCCATACTTTCAGGTCATCGTTGTGCCTGACATTGTCAATGGCCGTTGCCAGGATTTCCACGCCCGGATGCGCCTTGGCCATGGCTGTGGCTTTGAGGTCAAATAAAGAGGGTGCGGTAGAGCCGATGATCACGATCTTGTTTTTGAACTCATCTGCCGGGCGTTTTTTAACTTTACTTGCCATGTCAGTGTAAACGTCGCTGAAAGTGATGTAGTGGTAAGTAAAGGGTTTTCCGCGCCAGTTGATCAGAATGCTCTGTGCCGGAGATGAAGGGATCACCGGTGCAAAATTGCCTACGGCCAATGGCAATGATGGCAGTATCCAGCCGTTTTCATCGTGCCAGAGCCGATACTCGCGCACTATGCCGTCCTTATCGGGATAGATGTTGTGAGTGCCCATGTGTTTTGTGTTCAGTGCTGCCTCAAAATGCGGCAGGACAATCGCGATGGGTTGTTTTTGTTTTTTCGCGGTGCCGTCTTGCGGCTGCACATATTGAATGCCGGGAATCATGTCGGGCGTGATGCTGCTCAGGTGGTCGCTTTCCTGTGCCAGCCGCAGCATGGGAAAGAATGTGTTTTTAGTGCCGGCAATGACCTCGTTGAAGTAGGCATCGCTGTCCGGATTATAAACATCGGCGTCGCTGAACAGTATGTCAAATACCACCGCTTTCGGCTGCTGAGCCTCGATGTTTTCCAGAAATTCACCCAGGACCTGCCTTGGCCATGGCCAGCGACCGTATTCGCCAGCCATTGCACTCAACGAGGCCTCGTTGATGTCGACAATCACAATGTCGGGGTCAGGCTTGGGCACTATGATGCGGTTTTTAACCATCAGGTCAAATGCCTTGTCGCGCATGTTTTCACCGATATGCAGCAGGCTGGCGTCAATCAGTACGAATACCGTCAGCAGCGCGCTTAAGTAAAGATAGAAATTGTTATGCAGCTTGCGTGTGATGTCGGCAAGCCATTGATTGATGAATAGGACTAGTCTGTTCACGGTATGCCTATCTGTAAGATTGTTAACTGCAAGTTTGGCATAAAGTGCAGTGTTTTAGAAATATTCCTTCAGGAAAACTTGCATAATGACCGGCTATGGCCGCCTTATTTTTGCGGCTGCCTTGCCAGGCTTAGAAACTTGAATGACTAGAGGTGCCCATAAGGTATAATCGGCAGCTATGATACAAACACTTATTCTGCTTGTCGCAATCGCGATTCTCGTTCTGCTGCTATGGAAAATCTGGCGTGATAACCAGGTTGACGGCAATATCGCGATCCTTCAGCAGCTGGAAGAAAAACACCGTGCCATGCTGCTGGATTTTAACGACGGCCTGAACAAGCTCGGTGACCGCTTAAGTGCGGCATCAGGCGAGATGAGCGAACGCCTGCGCCATAGTGTGGCAACGGAATTGCAGGCCACGCGCGATGCCATGCAAGCCTTGCAGCTGGCGCAGAGCAATAGCCTGTCATTAACCCGTGAAGCCGTGCTGGAGAAACTGCATACCACGTTGGCGGAACAAGGCAAGGCCGAACAGGAACTGATTCAGACGACGATGCGCAATGCGACCATGCAGCTGACGGCAAGCATCGAGACTTTGACCAAATCGGTGGATGGCCGTCTGGAGCAGATCGGCGGTAAAGTCTCTGAGCGACTGGACGAAGGTTTCAAGAAAACCAACCAGACTTTCATGGATGTGATGGCGCGGCTGGCGACTATTGATGAAGCACAGAAGAAAATCGACGGCTTGACTACAAACGTTGTCAGCCTGCAGGAACTGCTGGGCGATAAGCGTTCGCGTGGTGCATTCGGCGAGGTGCAGCTGGAAGGGCTGGTGCGTAATGTGCTGCCGTCCAATTCTTTTGCGATGCAGCATACCTTTGAAAACGGCACGCGCGCTGACTGTGCCTTGTTCCTGCCTGAGCCTACCGGTACGGTTGCAGTGGATAGCAAGTTTCCGCTCGAAAATTATCACCGTATGTTCGATAAGCACTTAAGCGATGCGGAAAAGCTGCTGGCCGAGAAACAGTTCAAGCAGGATGTTAAGAAGCACGTGGATGATATTGCAGGCAAGTATATTATTTCCAACGTGACGTCAGACGGAGCGGTCATGTTTATCCCGGCTGAGGCTGTGTTTGCAGAGCTGCATGCGCACCATGCCGACGTGATCGAGTACGCGATGAACAAACGAGTGTGGGTCGTATCTCCCACCACCCTGATGGCGGTACTGAACACTGCGCGTGCGGTGCTGAAGGATGTTGAAACACGCAAGCAGGTTCATGTGATTAAAGAAGCGCTTGGCAAGCTCAGTAAAGATTTTGGCCGCTTTGATGTGCGCATGAAAAAACTGGCGGATAATATTCGCCAGGCACATGAAAACGCGCAGGACGTCCATATTTCCAGCCAGAAAATCACGCAGCGCTTTGCGCAGATCGAGCGAGTGGAGCTGGCCAACCAGCCAGCCGATGTGCTGGATATGATAGATGATAAAGAAGTTTAACTATTGGCTTTAACTGTATGAAAATTAAATTATTTTATTTTGCAAGGTTGAAAGAATCACTCAAGTATTCAACAGAGGATCTTGAGCTTTCTGAAGCAGATGGTCCGTGGACGATCTTGAAGCTCAAGGCTTTGCTGTCCAAACGCGGTGATGTCTGGGGACAGATGCTGATGGGCAAGTTGAAAGTGCGCGCCGCGATCAACCATGAGCTTGTGCATGACAATGCCGCCATTGCCGATGGTGACGAAGTGGCGTTTTTTCCGCCGGTGACCGGCGGTTGATGCATTGCCGGGATTGATATGACGGTTCGTGTACAAACAGAAGATTTTGATGCTGGTTTCGAAATCGACCAGCTGCGCAGGGCACGCAGGGATGTCGGTGCCGTGGTCAGTTTTATCGGCCAGGTGCGCGATATTAATGAAGGGGATGAGGTTTCGCAGCTGACGCTGGAGCATTATCCCGGCATGACTGAAAAGTCGCTGGATGCAATCATTAGCCAGGCTAAAACGCGCTGGAACATCATGGATGTGCTTATCATTCATCGTGTCGGTACATTGCAGCCATGTGACCAGATTGTGCTGGTGGCTGTAAGCGGCGGCCATCGCGGTGAAGCTTTCGCCGCCTGTGCGTTCGTAATGGATTACCTGAAAACCGAAGCGCCATTCTGGAAGAAGGAGCTGACGCAATCAGGTGAGCGCTGGGTGGAAGCTAAAACTTCGGATGATGAGGCCAGGGAGCGCTGGGATAAGACTCAGGAAAAAACACCAAAGTAAGACACTGGAATCAATACCAGATACAGGAAAAATGATTAATTGATTCATCATGTAGATGACGTGATGCGAATATTGGAAATATGCAGAATATACTTACACCTCAACAGCTGACACTGAATATCGATGCCGGGCAATTTAACTTTGCCGATACGTCGGAACTGATTGTCGACGGTCAGAACAGCCCACAATACCAGGCTTGGGTAACGCAGGCTGAAGCTAAAAAAGCAGCGGAGTTTGGGCTAAGCATCCAGCATCCGGGTTTTAACCTGCTGGCATTGGGCGAACCGGGCTCCGGCCGTACTACATTGATGCTGAATATGATGCATGAGGCTGCTGCACGATCGCCGGTGGTGAGCGACCTGGTTGCGTTATACCAGTTTGATGCCAACGGCAAGCCGATGTTCTTGAAGCTGCCTGCCGGTGCCGGTACCCAGTTAAAACAGGCCATGGATAATTTTGTGCGCGTTTTTGCTAAAGACCTGCCGGCTTTGCTTGAGGCCAAAACGCAGCAGAACTCCACGGCGCCGTTGCAGATTTTTCTTGAAGGTCAGCTGGCCACAGTCAAGGCCAGCCTTACTTTGATCGGCGCTGACAAAATCCCTGCGCATTACTTCACGGCTTTGCAGCAGGATATTCTGGATACCCTCGATGCATGGCAGCCCAGCCCGGGCGCTGAGGGCGAATCGAATATCGAAGCGCTCATGAACGAGAGTTTCTTTGGCCGCTACCGCACCAATTTACTCGTGGAGCATCATGCAGGGCAGCATGCGCCTGTTTTATATGACAACGACCCCAGCCTGCAGTCTTTGTTCGGTGGCATAGAAAGTGCCAGCGAGGCGAGCAATATTCCCGATTTCATGCGTTTGCGTGCCGGTAACCTGCTGCGTGCCGATGCCGGCACCTTGCTGCTGCATCTGCGTGATATTCTGGCCGATGAGCAGAATGGCGCGCATATCCTTGAAAAACTGCATCGTTTTTTACGTAACGGTACCTTGCAGATTGAAGATTTAACGAGCAGCAGTAGCCAGGGCAGCAGTTTGATCAATGCGCAGGCGGCAATCCCGGTTTCCGTGAAAATCGTATTGATCGCAACGCGTGAAGATTATTATGAGCTGCTTGGCATCACGCCGGATTTTTTTGATTACTTTCCGATCAAGATCGAGTTTGCCGATCAGGTAAAAGCCAATGCAGAGCATTATGCTGCGTACGCCTCTTTTGTTGCGTACAAGTGCCAGCAGCATCATTGCCGCCATTTCACGGCAGAGGCATTGGCTGGCCTGTTGCAAGCCATGCACAGACTGATTGAAGACCAGACCAGGCTGAGTACCAAATTCGGCGTGCTGGAAAAACTGCTGCTTGAGAGTTCAGTGGCAGCAGAGTTGCG
>Ga0208116_1000435_pt1 | contig 13136 bp, 11 predicted proteins | sample LakWasMeta9_HOW4_2_FD_183859 | JGI IMG/M metagenome (GOLD analysis project Ga0208116, IMG submission 183859) | Freshwater sediment methanotrophic microbial communities from Lake Washington under simulated oxygen tension - Sediment Metagenome... | ecosystem: Environmental > Aquatic > Freshwater >... | reverse complement strand
AGCCCGTCGGTTTGAGCGAAGATGTCCTGCGCGAAGCCGGTGTGGAAGTCGATCCGGTCCCATAAGCCGGCCGCTTGCAAAAAGCGTTCGGCCTGGAGAAGATTTTGCGGATCGCCGTCGGTGCAGACGACGCGGCCTTCGGGGCCGACCGCCTTGGCAAACCAGTAGGCCGAATAGCCGTAGCCGCTGCCGAACTCAAACACGCGCCTTGCGTTGACCGATTTGGCCAGCGCTTCCAGAAACACTCCGACCAGACGACCGACGATCGGGAAATTCCTCCGGGCGGCCAATGCTTCCATGTCGTGCAGCACCGGAGCGTCGGTGCGTCCGAGCAGGCCGCGCATATAGTTTTCGATCGCGGGGTCTACCGGAATCAAGGCGATCGAGCTGGATGGTTTGGGGGATGAATGATCTGGCATCGGCAGTGAGTGATTCAAATGATCGACGGAACAAGGGGGACGCATAATCCCCCCTTCACGCTAAAGCCTGATTAATCTATCAAGCCGCGGTTAGAATATCCAGTGCCGCCTGAGCGTGTTCGGCGGTTTCGCGGCCGAGCGCGGTCAGATAGCCGCCGTCTTCCTGAGTCACCAGGCCTTTATGGAACAGGCGCAGGGTCGCTGCGATCACGCCCGGATCGGCATTTTTATGAACCTTGATGCCTTCTAGGGTGGTGGTCAGATTATAACGGGTCAGCACGTTCAGCTCTTCGACGATTTCTGGGGTGTAAAGCACGGGAAACGCTCCTTTTTCAGTAGGGGGAAATGCTGCCTTGCCGCAGCGATCAGTTTGTCTTCGCATTGTAACCCGAATTTGCTATGCCTGTTCAAACCGTTCAAGACATGATCTCGAGTATTCCCTTCAGGTTTACGCCCGGCAGCATACCGGCTATGCTATGAGCCTTGTCTCCAGCCCAAGCGTTGCCTGATGTCGACCTCTGCTTTCCGCCTGTTTCTGCTCCTTGCCGCGCTGTGTCCGCTCGGCGTTCCGGTATCGGCCGCCGAGGGTGAGGCGGAAGCGGTCAAGCCGGAGGCAGAGGCCGGTCTGCCGGTGGTCGAGCTTGATCAGGAAAAGCAAAAACTGGTCGGATTGGAGATCATCAAAGTGCAGCCGGCCGCTTATCAGCCGGAGTTCGCCGCCTACGGCAAGGCGATCAATGTTCAGGCGCTGGTGACGATCAGAAGCCAGTACCGGGTCGCTTTATCCGAGCAGCAGAGCGCCAATGCAAGGCTGACGCAGTCCGGGCAGAGCATCCGGCGCACCGAAGACTTATACCGGCATGGAGTTGCCGCGAAACGGATCGTACAGGAGCAGCAATCGCTCTGGCAGACCGACAAGGCGCAGCTTGAAGCGCGGCGCGCGCAAAGCGATGCGGTGCTCGAAGAGGCTAGGGTGGCCTGGGGAAGCGAGCTTGCCGGTTGGGCGTTTGCGTCCGACAAGGACCGCCTCGGCGATTTCGTATCAGGCAAGGAGACCTTGCTGCTGGTCACGTTGCCGGCCGGCAAGGAGCTGCCCGCCGCCGAGGCGGCGGTTTTTATCGATCCGGAAGGCAATCGAAGCCAGGCGGAGAAGGCGGTTTATATTTCGCCCGCACCGCAAATCGATCAGACCGTGCAGGGCGCGAGCTATTTTTTCCGCACCGGCGGTAAGCGCATCCGGCCCGGCATGACGGTCAGCGTGTGGCTGCCGGAAGGGCGTACCCGGGAAACCGGCGTTGCGATACCCGGCTCCGCGCTGATCTGGTCGCTGGATCAGGCGTTCGTCTATGTCAAAACCGCCGAGGATGTCTTCAGCCGGCGCTTGCTCGCAGATTATGCCCCGATGGCCGGAGGCTATTTTGTCAGGGACGCGCTGAAGCCCGGCGATGAAGTCGTGACGGTCGGCGGGCAAATGCTGTTGTCCGAGGAATTCCGCGCGCAAATACCCGATGAGGATGATTGAACCGACGGCGCAAGCAACAGTCAACAAACGCAGCTTTTAAGCGAATATTCATCGTCGAGGTTTATGCTGAAACTCAAGTAAAAAGGCCGTTGCGCGCAGGCGTCGGGGAGATAATCCGGCAAGCGGTCTAACGATTCAATGTTTCAAATCCAGTGAGGGGACAGATCATGGCGACATCGGCTTTTCAAACTCAATGCCTCGCGTTAGTGGTGGCCGCTGCGGCGTTGGCCGCAAATCCTGCGCTCGCGGACAAGCCGTCATGGGCCGGCAATCCACACGGCGGGAAAAATCAGCAGGATCAGCCTTGGCCGGATAGGCGGGATTATTCCGACAGAGGGCGTTACGATAGGGAAAATGATCGGCGCGATTGGAACGGCGACAGCCGCTATCGGAATCAGCGGGATAGCGATCATGCGGATCGTCGTGATGACCGGCGCTACGAGGGGCCTCGCTATAGCGGGGGAGAATACTTCGGCGACCAGCACCGCACGAGCGTTTACAATTATTACCATGACGAATACCGCGGCGGCCGTTGCCCTCCGGGGCTGGCCAAGAAACACAACGGCTGCATGCCGCCCGGTCAGGCAAGAAAATGGGTGATCGGCCGGCCCTTGCCGCGCAATGTGATTTATTACGATGTGCCGCCGCCCGTGCTGGCGGGGCTCGGGTATCCGCCTCCGGGCTACCGTTTTGTGCGGGTCGCGTCCGATATTTTGATGATCGCGATCGGCACCGGCCTGGTGAAGGATGCAATCTATGATTTGGGCGGCGGTTGGTAGGCGCGCGATTAATTTCCACGAAAAACCCGAAAGGCACGAAAAAATGGATGGGGAAATCGGGTGCGGTTTTCTTGAGTCGGTTTCATGCGTGCATTTATTGTCGGAGTGACGGATGACTGCAAAACTTATCGCCTTACAGGCCGACATCACCACGCTGGCGGTCGATGCGATCGTCAATGCGGCCAATTCCAGCCTGCTCGGCGGAGGCGGCGTTGACGGCGCGATTCATCGCGCGGCGGGGCCCGAATTGCTGCGGGAATGCCGGACGCTGGGCGGCTGCGCGGTCGGCGATGCGAAGCTGACCCAGGGTTACAACCTGCCGGCCCGTCATGTGATCCATACGGTCGGCCCCATCTGGCATGGGGGAACCCGCCATGAGCCCGAACTGCTGGCCTCGTGTTACCGGCGCGCGCTGGAGCTTGCCGCCGAGCATCAGCTTCGCACCCTCGCGTTTCCCGGCATCAGCACCGGCGTTTACGGCTATCCGGCCGATTTGGCCGCGCAAGTGGCTTATCGGGCTGTCGTGGCGGCGGTCGGCCGTCTTCCCTCGATCGAGGAGGTCGTTTTCTGCTGTTTCTCTGCGGTCGATCTGGCCGTTTATCAAAAACTGATTGCTTCAAATCAAGCCTGAATCAAAACACCGCAAGATTCGCGTCAGGTCTGGGGCGGGTTTGGTTATAATTCGCAGATTCAAGCTGGCGGCATCGCTCGGGCCGCCCTGAGCAGCCCGAGCGATGCCGCGGCTTCCATCAATCAAACTACGCTTCAGGAAGCGCATCATGAATTCACCCGATTCGTCCCAGACGCCGCCCCAGCCCGTGACGCTGCGTCAGGCCTTCGGCTATTGGCTCAAACTCGGTTTTATCAGCTTCGGCGGGCCCGCCGGTCAGATCGCGATCATGCACCAGGATTTGGTCGAGAACAAGCGCTGGATTTCCGAGCGGCGATATTTGCATGCGCTGAATTACTGCATGCTGCTGCCCGGCCCCGAAGCACAGCAATTGGCGACATACATCGGCTGGCTGATGCATCGGACCTGGGGCGGGGTGATCGCCGGCACGCTGTTCGTGCTGCCTTCATGGTTCATTCTGCTCGGATTGAGCTGGATTTATCTGGCCTGGGGGCAAGTGCCGGCCGTGGCCGGAATGCTGTACGGCATCAAGCCCGCGGTGACCGCGATCGTGCTGTTCGCGGCCTACCGGATCGGGACGCGGGCGCTTAAAAATACGCTGCTCTGGGCGATTGCGGCGCTGGCGTTTTTGGCGATTTTCTTGCTGCATGCGCCGTTTCCGTTGATCGTGTTGAGCGCGGCGGTGCTGGGTGCAATCGGCGGCAAGTGGGCACCCGAAAAATTCGCGGTCGGCGGTCATGGCGCCGCCCAGCGAAGTTACGGTCCGGCGTTGATCGACGATCACACGCCGACGCCGGAACATGCGCGTTTTCGCTGGCAGCGCCTCGCCCAAGTGCTAATGGCCGGGGTGATCCTATGGGGCGGCATGCTGGGTTTTTTGTGCGCGCGCTACGGCTGGGACGGGGCGTTGACGCAAATGGGCTGGTTCTTTACCAAGGCCGCCTTGCTGACTTTCGGCGGCGCTTATGCGGTGCTGCCTTATGTGTACCAGGGCGCGGTCGAGCATTTTCAATGGCTCAGCCCCGAGCAAATGATCGACGGCCTGGCGCTCGGCGAAACCACGCCGGGCCCCTTGATCATGGTCGTCTCCTTCGTCGGTTTCGTCGCCGGCTGGGGCGAGACGCTATTCGGACCCGAGCAGCGCTTTCTCGCGGGCGCGGCGGCGGCCTTCGTGGTCACTTATTTCACCTTCCTGCCGAGCTTCCTGTTCATCCTGGCCGGCGCGCCGTTGATCGAGTCGACGCACGGCAATCTCAAATTCACCGCGCCGCTGACCGGCATCACCGCCGCGGTGGTCGGCGTGATCCTGAATCTGGCCGTGTTCTTCGCCTTTCATGTGTTCTGGCCGCAGGGCCTCTCCGGGCGCTTCGACTTCATCTCGGCGCTGATCGGCGCCGGCGCGCTGCTGGTGCTGTTGCGTTACAAGGTCGGGGTGATTCCGGTAATCGCGGCCTGCGGCGCGGCGGGCTTGGCCGTTACCGTCATCCGTATCTGGATGGCTTGACGGCTTGGCGCTCAAACCGTTGGAGAAGGGATTCCTTCGCGCCGTCGGTCGCAATCCTCAGTCGCGTAGGTCATCTTGTGCAGATCCAGGATCTTTAACAGGCATCACCCTGATCAAATCTTTTGAGTATCTTTTTATCTTCATGGAAAATTAATTCAATGCAGCTAAGCTAACCCTGAAACCTGAATGGGTAGCGAGCCAAAAGCATAAAGTTACGCTTTGATATCCGCTTGATGTGGAATACCAAGCGTTTTTTCTTGGCTTAACGGCATTGAAAACAAATCTCATATAACAATAAAAAAGGAAGCAACATGATTGCATACAAAAAAAACCGGCTGGCAGGTGCTATTGCGATGCTGCTGATTGGCAACAACGCTTTTGCGGCAACTATTTGCGTAGATCCCAAAAAGGCCTCTGAATCCTGCAAAGCTACAATCCAGGAAGCAATTGACGCCGCAGCCAACGGCGACACCATTAAAATTGCCGCGGGCATTTACAATGAATCACCCAGTATCAACAAGCCCAACCTCACCCTGGCAGGTGCAGGTTGTTCAACCCGCATTGAAGCCTGCGACACCAATCATTGTGACAATACAGGGGTTTCTGTCAACAGCCAGGGTATCACTATACAAAAAATCGCCATAGGACATGCCAGCCCTGCGATTTTGGTTAATAATGCCGACAATCTCTCGGTTGCCGGCAATTGTTTTTACGATAATAATCAAGACATCGAAGGCTCAGGCAACAAGGCAACGATCAGCAAAAATCTGTTCAATGGCGGGCGAGGTGATTCGATTGAGCTGCAGGGTAATGAAATCATCCTCGATAATAATAAAGTAGCCAGCACAGATAATGGCTTTTATATACAGGGCAACGATGCTGAAGTGACAGCCAATAGCCTTACGCTTTGCAATGATGCTGCCATTAACATAGTTGGTAACAACGCCAAGGTTCAAAAAAACAAGCTGGTTGATTGCGCAGGTTCAATTACTGTTGAAGGTGACAATCCTGACATAGAAAATAACCGCTCAGATCATAGCGGTGGTATTTATGTGGACTGTTCTGCCTCGGACAATGACATTAAGACCTGTAACGGCGGCTTCGTTAAAGTCAATAAAATCATCAATGCACCCAATGATGACAGCGGTGTTGATGCGCGTGGATCTAAACTGGAAATAAGCAATAACACTATTTCCGGCACAGGTGAAAATGGAATCTATTTTGAAGGCGATGACGGCATTATCAGCAAAAACAACATTGCCAAAACAGGCTCAGAAAGCTCGGAGGAATCAGGTATTACCATCAGGGGCTCAGACAACACTATTGACAGCAATAAAATCAACTCAGCCTTTTTTGCCGGCATAAGACACGATTCAGGCGACAATAACACTTATTTAAACAATACCATCAATAAAAGCGGCAGATCGGGAATCTACATCCGTAGCGGTTCTGGCAACAAGCTGGAAAACAATAAATCCATGGGCAACCTCGGCGAAGGCATTGCTAACTCCGGCACAGGCACCATCATTGATAAAAATACCGTGAAGGGAAATAAAACCGACATCTGTAATGAGCCGGGTGCCAGTATCAATGGCGGGCTAGACAGCAACAATTTTGTCACAGGCGGCGCAGACATTCAATGCCAGGTTGACAACGAGCCAAACTAAACCTTGCCGGGCGGGATACTTCCCGACCACATATTTTTCTTTATCCCAAAGACGGGGTCAAAACCAAGATCAGACCCTTGACCCCGTCGTACCTTCGCCGCAATTCTCCATCACCTAGGCCTGCGTGGCAGCCGCGCTCCCTGACATTCGATGCCCAATGGCTTGAATGTCTTCCTCGTCGTTAGCAACATAGCCTACGCTAAATCCATCTGTACAGTTGTTTCCTCCTCGCCATCCGCGCTTTTTTAACGAGAAAAACCTTATGAAGCGATCGATTCCAAGCCTTTGCGCCTTATGGCTTCTCGCCTGCGGCGCCGAAAGACACGCCTCGCCAACCCTCCAGGACACCGGCAAGCCGGCGCTGCATGCCATTCAGAGCGAACGTTTGCAGGATCTGATGAGCCGGCTGAACGATCTGATGTTTGAACATCTTCTGACCGAAGTGGAACTGGATCGAGAGCGCCGTCTACGCCTGCAGGAAATGGCGGAAGTCGCCGGGGTGATGCTCGGGACGGTGCAGGAGATACCCAACGCGCTGCCTTCACTGGCGTTGAATCCGCAAGACAGGCTGGCCTTTCTGGATTTGAGCGGCCGATTAAAGGAGCAAGTCGCTCAGCTAAAGCAGGAGGCCGAACAAAATTATGTCGACGGCATTCCGAAACGTCTCGAGCAAATCGTTGCGATTTGCAATGAATGCCATCGTTCATTCCGACAATTGCCGCATTGAGTGCTTGAATCATGCTGAACCGTATCGCCATTTTTATGCTCCTGGCATTTTTTCTGATGCCGTTCGCGCATGCCGAGGAAAATCTCCAGCAAACCGTCAACGACCTCAGGGAACAACTCAAGTTATTGACCGCGCGCATGGAGGCCATGGAAAAAAAGCTCGAAGAAAAAGAACTGGCGGCAAGCGCGGCGCCCGCGCAGGTCGAGCTTGCAAAGCCCCCGCAAACCGCCGCGGCGACGCCGGAGACGGCGCCGAAGCCCGCCGCCAAACCGGTCGAAGCCGGCGCGACCAAAGGTTCGATCAAAATTCCGGGCACCGATACCTCGCTGGCGATAGGCGGTTTCGTCAAACTGGACGCGATCTATAACAGCCAGAGCACAGGCGACAACGGCCGCACGAACCAGGGCGACCAGTGGTTGGTGCCCGGCTCGATTCCGGTCGACGACAGCCACACCGAGGATAATCAGATCAATTTTCATGCCCGCTCAAGCCGGTTCTGGCTGAAAAGTTTCACGCCGACGCGGTTCGGTGATTTGAATACCTATCTCGAAATGGACTTTTTCGCCTTTCAGGCGCCAGGCGACGAAAGGGTCAGCAATTCCTACGCGCCGCGCATGCGCCACGCCTACGGGCAATTGGGCCGTTTCCTCGCCGGCCAGACCTGGACCACGTTCATGGACGCGCAGGCCTTGCCGGAATTGAACGATTTCGCCGGCGGGCCGCTCGGCAGAATCTTCGTGCGCCAGCCGCAGCTGCGCTGGACGCAACCGTTCTCCATCGGCAACACCCCCATCGATTGGCATGTCGCGCTCGAATCGCCGGAAAGCACGCTGACCAACCCGCAAGGCCTTCGGCTAACGCCGGATGACGACCGCGCGCCGGATATCGTGACCCGCTTCAGCACGGCCCAGCCGTGGGGAACGCTGTCGCTGGCGGCGATGGCGCGCGACATCCGTATCGCGGACAAGACCACCGACAGCGCCTTCGGCGGCGCGGTCAGCCTGGCCGGAAAAATCAACGCCTACGGCCGCGACGACGTCCGTTTCATGCTGGCTTACGGCAATGCGCTGGGCCGCTATGCTTCGAACAACCTGTTCAACGACGCCGCGCTCGATGCGGAGGGCAAAATTCACTTGTTCGACGCTTACAGCGGTTATTTAGCCTACCGCCATTGGTGGGGACAGGAATGGCGCTCGACCGTGGGCTATGGCTTTTCCTACGCCGACAACCCGCACTTCGTTCCGGGCACGGTCTCCAAATGGGCGCAGTCGGGGCTGATCAACCTGTTATGGAGCCCCTTGCTGCAAACCACCTTCGGCTTGGAATACACCTATGCGATGCGCGAAATCGAAAGCGGCGCCAATGGCGATTTGCACCGCGTGCAGTTTTCGGCGATGTTCCAGTTTTAAGCTGCGAGACAAGACGACTTGACGTAATGGATAGGGCAAGCATTGATGTTAAGGATGTCGGCAGGAATAACTTGCCGATTTTCTACGGGAAGATCGAGGGTGAGCGGAGTTGAAGCCCAGGTCTGTAGTCGGTTATTTTCGCCCAAGGCCTTAATTCTGATGGGTGTTCCAGTCAAATAGGCCTGCGAAAATCATGATCAATCAACCCGATGTAATTACACGGAAGAAGACATTGGCAACTGTAAATGTAACGGAGTTTGATCGTCCCAGTACGCCCCCTTGCGGACTATCATTTCATCTGTTTCAATGGCAACTATATGATCAATAGCGGCCAAATATTACTTGTCACCAAATCTTTAACTCAGCAAACGCTGTAAGCATTTTTTAGGAAGTTAAATTGTCCGAAATCGGAATAAAAGCCAATCAATGTTTGCAACACTATGTGGCCATTTTTGTAAATCATCGCGAGCTAACAAATGATGTTGAGGCAATGGATGAATGCATACACCATTTTCTAGATCAACGACCAGCTAAAAAAGGGCTATCTTGGTTTGATCGTGCGTCCGGTTTAGCGGCTGCTCCGTTTTGGCGAGAGGCGGACATCGTCAAGGCATCAAAATTATCCACCTTGGCGTTAAGCCGGATTCTGGGTCATGAAGGCGCTATTTCTATTGAGTCGCTAGAATATCTCGCTCAATTCGCTCCGGATATTCTTAGATGGGCAATCCGCTATTCCAAACTTTTTACCCGAAGCGATTCCTTGACTTGGAATTCTCTGAGACAAAAGTTGGAAGGAGATGAATGGCGCATCTTTATTGGAGTTTGTGATCGTCTACTGTTGCAACTTGAGCCTTTCGACCAAATTATCCATTCTGCCGAAATGGAGCTCGCCCATCTTTCGCTAATTGAAACTCTTTCTTATCTGTGTGTAATTGCTTATGAGCAACTAATACCAGGTGCACCAGCAAGTTCAGAAGCAAATGAATGGCGTGTCTATAACCGTATCATTTCAAACAAACTGAAGGTCTGCAGCCAAAGTGATTTTAGTCTCAATGAGGCTCGTCTTGGTCAGGCATTAAAGAGACATCTTTCGCCAATTATCTTTCCGACTCCAACTGTCACTCAGGAATGTCGTAGCAATCTTGAAGCCTTTGCAGTCCTGATTGCCGCAACCAAAGAACGGATGGATTATGAGGATTCGATCGACTGGTTTTGCTTTGATCCCGAGTGTCGCTACCAGCTCAAACCAGGTGATTCGATTATTTATAACGAGAGCGATAAAGGTCATTTAGCTTGGCAGCGTACCGAGCGTAAATCCCAGGCACTATGGAACTACTGGATGAATCGGGGAATGATTGAATTCATTAAGCGAGGAATGGCCGGAATTCAGATAGGTGGTAAAGAAAATCACGAATTAAATAGAGAGGCTTACGTCAAGGCAATCAGAAGCGAACTGCATTTAAAAGAGATTTACGGTTTGGATGACGAAATTGGTCTTCCGGGCGGTCTTGATGCCAAGCTTTTTCAGGCATTGTTATCGCTTGAATTGCATTCAGTTTTCTTTAAAAGTGCTTACATTAAGCCATTCCAAGATTATTATATTAGTTCCAGTAGCGTCTCGAAGGCCTTGAGTCGTTTAGCTTTTCGTGGATTGGTCGAGGGAGAAAACCGTTTTCCAATGACGTGGTCTGACGAAGATGCAAAAGTGAAAAGAACTACCGGATGGACGGTTTGCGACGAATACCCTAAAGGCAGTAGGTTAGCTGCGAAAGCAATCCTGAAATTCTGGACAAGTGATCTGAAAGAACTTTCTAACGGTCTTAAAGAACAGCCAAAATTGCCGATTCCAACACTCTATGAACGACCATTTTATAAAATTGGACACTACAACTTTCAGTTCCCCTGGGTGGTATCCCAGCAGAACAATTTAACCGCCGCAGTTAATAATCTGCGGCGAATTGGAGCCCGACGATCTGGGCAAATGAGTGAAACACGTCGAATCGAATTGCGGCTAGCAGAGTTGTTGAATAACTTTGGTTTTGCGGTTGAGGTGGGTTATCAACCTGATCGTATAGATCAAGACGACTCTGGAGAAGTCGATCTGATCTGTCATTGCAACGGCGTGATACTTCTAATCGAAGTGAAGTCCGGTTATATACGATCGACACGGCACGAAGTCTGGTTGCATCAAACCAATACGCTTCGCAAGGCTTCTAGGCAACTAAAACGAAAAACGCCAACTGTGGTGGATGCTCTAACGAGAGATGAGCAACTAAGATCAAAGTTGGGAATTTGTGACACAAGCACTATTGAGCACTTTCGGGCGTGGATAGTCGATACGTCCATCGAATGTGATCAACAGATAATTGATGGATATTTAGTAGTGTCTCTGGAGACTTTGCTGATAATTCTCCGGGATGAGCGTGAAATACTGCTCCCCATCGATAAAATCCCAGACGTTAAAATTGAAAAGCTATTTCCAGAAGGTCTGTGCCCAAAAAGATTAATCGAGGTTGTCGAAAAAGGTGAGGTCTGGATGGGACTGGACTGAATGTTTTTTCCTGATGCCTGTTACAGTTAGAGAATAACTTAACACTCCAGCCGAGCTTCTCTATCGCTCAACCCGCTGAGCTTTGTATTGAATGGGTGATCAGAGGCTTTTAGCTGACATTGACTTGAAAAGCGCGATAGTCGGCAATTGGCCGTTGTTATCTATATATAAAGCTAATTGCCAGTGGCTGCTTTGGCATAGGAACAGGTGGCAATCTTGAGTGGGACGGGATATATATCCAGTCCCAAAATTTATTTAGATTTTGAAGCGAGTTGAAACCTTTCGGACGGTTTTTTAAAACCCGTCCGGCTTTTAGGCTGAGTTTCGGACCGTGCTCAAATTGGCACCGTGATGGGGTTTTACTCGGCGGATCGCAACAAGTTCTCTATATCACGAGTTAACTCTTCGGGTTTGGTGACGAAGCCGTAACGCCCCACGACGCGTCCTTGACGGTTAATCAAGAACTTGGTGAAATTCCATTTAATCGCGGTCGATCCTAAAATGCCTTTTGCTTGCGCTTTAAGAAATTTAAAAAGCGGGCTGGCTTGTTCGCCATTCACCTCGATTTTTGCAAATATCGGAAAACTCACCCCATAATTTAGGGTGCAGAATGTCTTGATTTCTTCCGCGCTTCCGGGCTCCTGCGCGCCGAACTGATTACATGGGAAGCCCAAGACCACCAAGCCTTGATCCTGATAATGCCGATATAAACTTTCCAGGCCCTCATACTGCGGCGTAAAACCGCAGCGGCTGGCGGTATTCACGATCAGCAATACCTTGCCGCGATATTCGTCGAGAGAGACCTCGGCGCCATCCTGAGACAGCACCTTAAAATCATAAATTGAAGGCGTCATGGCTTTCTTTCCTCGTATGGTTATGATCGGTAAAGCCGTATAGATCCGGTCGAAACGACTCGCTCAATCACGGTGCCTTTGCGCATCCGCTGGCAATTTGCTGAAGATTGGGTGATTGGCGAGTTGGTAACAGTCAGGATAAAAAACGCCACCCAGATACAGGCCGTGGGGCGGGGCGGTGACGCCGGCCAGGGCGCGCTTCTTGACGTTCAGCAGTTCCCGTGTCCAGTCGACCGGCTGCTTGCCGGCGCCGATCGCGATCAGGGTGCCGGCGATATTGCGGACCATGTGGTGCAAAAACGCATTCGCGGCGATGTCCATGATCACGCGATCGCCTTCGCGGTACACCTCGACGAAATGCACCTGCCGGAACGGGCTCTTGGACTGGCAGCCCTGGGCGCGGAACGAGGAAAAATCGTGGTGGCCGAGCAGGTGCTGCGCGGCCTGATGCATCAAGTCCGCGTCCAGCGGCGCATGGCACCAGGTCGTTTGCGTCGGCGTCAGCGCCGATTTGACCGGCCGGTTCAGGATGATGTAGCGGTAGAAGCGCGCGATCGCGCTGTAGCGCGCGTGAAAGTCGCCGATCGCAGGTTTGGCCCAGAGTATCCGCACGCCGTCGGGCAGGTGGGTGTTGCCGCCCATGACCCAGGAATTCGGTTCCCTTTCGGCGGTCGTGTCGAAATGCACGACCTGTTCGATCGCATGCACGCCGGCGTCGGTCCGGCCTGCACAAATCACGGTGACCGGTTCATTCGCGACTTTCGCCAGCGCCTGCTCCAGCGTGGATTGTATGCTGCGCCGCTCGGCTTGGAATTGCCAGCCGCAAAAGCCGCTGCCGTCGTATTCGATGCCGAGGGCGATGCGCAAATGCCCTCTCCGGAGGGAGAGGGTTGGGTGAGGGGAAATTAAAGAATCACTCATTCTTATCCGTAATTTTTAATATAGCTAAACGGATAGACTCAAGAACTCCTTCCAAATTATCTATCACATCATTATTCCAAAAGCGTATGACTTTGAATCCTCGTTGTTCAAGAAATATGTCGCGCTGGTTATCGTAGAGCTTTTGTTCGGTG
>Ga0208116_1000434_pt1 | contig 13138 bp, 10 predicted proteins | sample LakWasMeta9_HOW4_2_FD_183859 | JGI IMG/M metagenome (GOLD analysis project Ga0208116, IMG submission 183859) | Freshwater sediment methanotrophic microbial communities from Lake Washington under simulated oxygen tension - Sediment Metagenome... | ecosystem: Environmental > Aquatic > Freshwater >... | reverse complement strand
GCGGCAAACATGCCGGTCATGTAATGGGAGAATTCGCCGATCCAGTTCTTGATGTCCTGGAGCGGTGCGGCTTGCTGCATCATCTGCTCGAGCAGTGCGGTCCACAGCGCGGCGGGGTTATCTATGAATAGATAAAATCCCGCAACGCCCAGCATGCCGATGAAGACCGCTATTTCAACCGCCAGGGACAACTGCCGTCCTTCCCGCAGGATGATCGAGATCGCCCAGACCGGCAACCACAACAGCATTGCGTAGAGCAGGGCGAATTGAAAGTTGTCGATCGCGAAATAACCGAGCAGGGCGGCGGCGATGCCGGCGCCGAACAGGATGTACAGGCCTTCGACGGCGCCGCGCCGGAGCGTGACGAGTGCGATGGTGGCCGAACTGAGAATGCTGATCGGCGGGAATTTCAGCGACAGCAGTGCCAGCGTCGAGGCCACGATAATGGCCTGTGTTCGCCCGCGCATGATGTAATCCGCCAAAATTCTCACAGTCTTACCTGGTCTGGCTCAATTATTTGTGTGCGTCGCAGTAAGGCAGCAGCGCAATGAAGCGTGCGCGCTTGATCGCGGTGCACAGCTGTCTTTGATATTTTGCACTGACCCCGGTGATGCGGCTGGGTACGATCTTGCCGGTTTCGGTGACATAGTCACCCAGCAAGTTCAGGTCTTTGTAATCGATTTCCACGCCGTTAGTGGCGCCGAAGCCTTTAGTTTTACGTCTTGCGTTACGTGCCATGATGTTCTCTTAATCCTGTTAGGTTGATGGGTTAGTCGGCAGCCAATTCGTCGGCGTCGAAGTCCTCGATGTCTTCGTCGGCTACAGCTTCGGCTTCAGCGGCAGCGGCGCGAGCGGCGGCTTCCTTGGCTTTGACTTCGGCGTTTCTGCTTTCTTCAGCGGCTTGCGTCGCGATCGAAGAAGGCGTGGTGACCGCTTGTTTTTGCAGCAGGGTCATGCTGCGCAGGATTGCGTCGTTGAAACGGAAGTTGCTTTCCAGTTCCGCCAGTGTCGGCTGGTCGCATTCGATGTTCATCAGCACATAATGCGCTTTGTGGATCTTGTTGATAGGGTAGGCCAAATGTCTGCGGCCCCAGTCTTCCAGGCGGTGAATCGAACCGGAAGCGCCTTCGATGACGGCTTTATAGCGATCGATCATCGCAGGTACCTGAGCGCTTTGGTCAGGATGGACTAAAAAGACAATTTCGTAATGTCGCATGGTTTTTCCTTACGGTTGAAGCCTTCCGCCGAACCTAAGCGCGAGCGGTAAAGCAAGGATGAGGCAAATGCCCCGATAAAACTTACCATTATATAAGGTTTGTGGTGTAAGGAAAAGCTTTAATTTCAATCCTTTGTAGAAGGCATAAAATCGGTGCGACAGGGATTCTGTGCGCGGAAAAGGAGCGGGGGGTATGCAAAAAATGACAATAAAATGAAAGGCTAGCACTTATAATCAGGCTCTTGACAAGAACTGGTGTTTCCTTCATTGTGGCGGCGTCCACTTAATCTACAGGGGGAGTTATGCTTTGGAAATCTACTGTTTTAGTCTTTACGGCTGTGCTGGCGGGTGTCGGGGCGGGAAGCGCCTTCGCGGTCAGCGTTCTGGAACGTGCCGGCAACCCTTTCCGCACCGCCGCAAATAATCAGGAGTTCATTCTGAACAAGCAGAATGTCAATGCCAATCAATTCGGCCTGTTGCGAACGCATGATTTCGACGCGAAGGTCGAAACGCAGCCGTTGGTTGTGCAAGGCGGCGCCGGAGCGGACGATCTGGTGATCGTGACCACGATGAAGAACCAGGTGATCGGTATCAGCGCACGCACGAATCAGCGTTTGTACGAAGTCGATTTGGGTGTTGAAGCGGATTCGGCCGATATGGATGCTTGGGGGCATACGCCAACCTGGGGTATCGCCGCCACGCCGGTCATCGATGCGGCCACCAATACCTTGTATGTGGTGGCCTGGATGCGCAAAAATGCGAATGACAACCGCTATCGCGACTATAAGGTGTTCGCGTTGAATCCGATGAACGGCATGCAGAAATCGCCGCCGGTGCGCATCTTCGGGCAATCGCAGGAAGGCAATGGTTGCTGGTTCAATGATGCGGATGCGGTTTTTACCGAAAACGGCCAAACTCAACAATATGTGTATCCTAAATTGCGTGCCGGTTTGGCGTTGACCGGCAATAACGGGTTGGTGCTGGCCTTCGCGGCCAATGGGGAAAGCTTTCAGGGCGGACGTAAAAATCCGCACGGTTTCGTGATCGCCTACGATACCCGCGGTTTGCTCGGGCAGACCGGCTTTTCACGCGAGCCGGGCATCTTTTGCGCGACCGCTTTCAATAACTGGGGCGCCGGCATCTGGCATGCGGGCGGCGCTCCGGTCACCGAAGGCGATACGATTTACGTCGCGACTTCGAACGGCACCTCGAACAACGGCGGCGTCGACCTGACCGAAAGCATGATCAAGCTGCGTTTCGTGCCCGGTGCGGGCGGCAGCCGGCCGCTGCTGCAAAAAGTCGATTGGTACAAGGCCTTTCTCGACGAGCGGACTTCCGGTGATGGCTGCCTCTGGCCGGACAACAAGACCGAGGTTTCCTGCGGCCGCGCGGCAATCAACAAGGCCGGGTCGGATTGGGATTTCGGCGCGACCAGCCCGATGTTGATTCCGGGGTCGAACATGCTGCTCCAGGGCACCAAGGACGGCCTCATTTACGCGTTGAATAAAAACGATCTCGGCCAAAACGACCGCTTCAACAAGCTGATGTTCAGGCCGCCGCTGGTCGCCTCCTATGATGGCGGCGATGTGAATGAAAACTGGGCGCGCGCGAATCGGTTGAACGCGAGCATTCCCTGTCCCGATCCCGGCGATGTCGACGACGGCACCCGCAATTGGTTCCTACCATGCAGCGATCTGCGCCCGGAAAACAACCGCATGCACCACATCCATGCGATGGCGTACGCCAAGCGCGATGCGGCGCGGGGTATCGTCTATGTCTGGGGCGAAAACTCGCAGCTCAAGAGTTACAATTTTTTTACCGGGCCGGATACCTTGCCGACGTTTCGTGCGCAAGGATCGGAAATCGCCTCGGGCAATATGCGATCGCCTGGAGGCATGCCCGGCGGCTTGCTTTCCATCTCCGGGCGGCCGGCGGCCACGGATGCGATCGATTTCAATACCGCGATCGTCTGGGGGATTTATGCCAAATTCGGCGACAGCAACAAGAGTTTCGGCGACAGTCAGTTGGTCGCCTACGATGCGTCAACGATTCTGCCAGGCGGTAAATTGCGCCGATTGTTCAGAACGGGCGACGATAATCAAGGCGGGCTCGGTCTGATGGGCAAGATGATTCCGCCGGTTGTCGCCAACGGGCGGGTGTATGTGATGATCTACCGCCTGGCGCCCGGAACGGACCGGGTAATCGGCAGCCAATTAAAGGTCTACGGGCTGAAATCCTGATCTTCCGGCAGGAGAGGGGCGGCCTGATTCGATCCGCCCCGGTCTTCCCTCAATAACGCGGCACCGAACTGTCGCAATGCAGAGACCAGGCGTCGATCCCGCCGGTCAGGCTCGCGATGTTCGCAAAGCCCTGCTGCGCCAGATAATTGGCCGCCTGCATGCTGCGCATGCCGTGATGGCAGATCACCACAATGTCCCGCGCCGGGTCGAGATCGGCAATCCGCTGCGGTATTTGCTGCAACGGAATCAACGTGCTGCCGTCGATGTTCGCATAGTGATATTCCTGCGGTTCCCTGACATCGAGCAGGAAAAGGTCGGCGCCTTGCGCCAGGCGATCTTTCAGGTCGGTTGCGGATAAAGTTGTGACTGCCATGTGTTACCTTGTGTTGATGAATCGTTCGAGTCGTTGCACCGCGTCCGCCAATTTTTCGAGCGAGGTCGTATAGGCAAAGCGCAGGGCATGATGGGCTTCGTGCGTGCCGAAATCCTTGCCCGGCGTGACCGCGAGGCCTTCGCTTTCGAGCAGGTCCAGCGCGAACTTGAAGCTGTCGTCGGTGAATTTGGCGCAGCGCGCATAGATATAAAATGCGCCTTCCGGTTTGATCGGTACCTCAAAGCCGATCCGCACCAGCGCATCGTACAGGAAATCACGCCGCTTTTCGAATTCGAGGCGGCGGCTTTCCAGTTCGGCGAGCGTGGCGTCGTCGAAGGCGGCCAGCGCGGCATGCTGGGCATCGCTCGAGGTCGAGATGAAGATGTTTTGGGACAGTTTTTCGGTCGCCTCGATAAAGATTTCCGGCACGATCAGCCAGCCGATACGCCAGCCGGTCATGCCGAAATATTTCGAGAAACTGTTGATCACGAAGACTTCGTCGCTGAATTCGAGCGCGGTCGCCGCGGTCTCGCCATAGACCAGGCCGTGATAAATCTCGTCCGAATAAAAGCAGCCGCCGAGCCGTTGAGTTGTGGCGATCACTTTTTTGAGCTCGTCGCGCGGAATCATCGTGCCGGTCGGATTGGAAGGCGAGGCGATCAGGACGCCTTTGGTATAGGCCGACCAATGGCGCTCGATCAGGTCGGCGGTCAATTGGTAATGGCTGTCCGCGTCGACCGGGATCGTGCGGGTTTTGCCGTCATAAAGCTGCACGTAATTGCTGTTGCAGGGATAGCAGGGGTCGGCCATCAACACTTCCTCGCCCGGATTCAGGCTCGCGCCCAGGGCCAGCAAAAACGCGCCGGTCGCGCCGGGCGTCACAAAGATGCGGCGGACCGGGATCGTCACGCCGTATCTCAGGCGGTAGAATGCCGCGATTTTTTCTCGGAGTTCGGGCAAGCCCGCCGCCGACGTGTATTTGACGTCGCCGGTCGCGGTGTGCGCAATCGCCGCCTTCAGGATCGTTTGCGGCGTCATAAAATCCGGCTCGCCGATTTCCATGTGAATGATGTCTCGGCCTTCGGCTTCCAGTTCCTTCGCACGCCTGAGCAGTTCCATCACATAAAAAGGCTGAATGCCCGAAATTCGCTCCGCTACCCTTAAGCTCATGCTGTTGCCGCTCGTTTCAAAAGACAGAATGATACCAATAAATCTTGCCAACCCGTAACTATTCTGCTAAAAATATAGGGTTTATTTAGCCTATCCCTTGGGAGTTATTGGATGATCGAAAGTTCTAAAGTTGGTGCATCACCGTTCAGTTTTACGCCTTATGTGGAACAGGAAGGCGAAGAATACATGAATGATGCTCAATTAAAGCATTTTGAGAACATTCTAAAAAACTGGAAAGCCGAACTGATGAAGGAAGTCGACCGCACCGTGCACCACATGCAGGATGACGCAGCCAACTTTCCCGATCCGAACGACCGGGCCACACAGGAATCCGAATTCAGCCTGGAACTGCGGACCCGCGACCGCGAGCGCCGACTGATCAAGAAAATCGACGAAGCGCTGAAGGAAATCGAATCCGGCGGTTATGGCTTTTGCGAGTCCTGCGGCATCGAAATCGGCATCCGTCGTTTAGAAGCGCGTCCGACCGCGACCTTGTGCATCGATTGCAAAACCCTGGATGAAATCCGCGAAAAACAAATGGGCTGATCTTTCGCCGCGCCGTGGCGGGGGCTAAGCCTTATGTCGGCCGGTTTGCACCGTCGCCGACCGGTCCCTTGCATCTCGGTTCTCTCTACACGGCGCTGGCGAGTTTCCTCGATGCGCGCGCCCGGCGCGGCCGTTGGCTGCTGCGCATCGACGACATCGACACGCCGCGCAATGCGCCGGGCGCCGTCGGCAGCATATTAGAGACGTTGGCAGCTTATGGCCTGCATTGGGACGGCGCGGTTTATTACGAAAGCCAGCACTTGGCCGACTATGAACAGGCGCTGGCCCGGTTGCAGCGGGAAGACCAACTCTATCCCTGTATTTGCAGCCGCAAGCTGCTGGCCGAACTGCCCGGCCGGCACGGCATCTATCCGGGGCTGTGCCGAAACCGGACCGCGATTCCATCCGGCCAGCCCTTTGCCTTGCGCGCCAGAAGCGACGGCCGCGACATCGTCTTCGAAGACCGGCTGCAAGGGCTCATTCGCCAGAACCTCGCGACCGAACACGGCGATTTCATCCTGAAGCGCAAGGAAGGCATCGTTTCCTACCAGCTCGCCTGCGTGATCGACGATCAGCTGCAAGGCATCACGCATGTCGTTAGAGGGTTCGACCTCGTCGACTCGACCCCGAAACAGATTTTTCTGCAACAACTGCTCGGCCTGCCGACGCCTTCCTACCTGCATGTGCCGATCATCATCGACAGCCACGGCTATAAGCTCAGCAAGCAGACGCTGGCCGAGGCGGTGACCTTGCGGAATGCGCCTGCGGTGATGTTCAAACTGCTGGAATTATTGCGGCAAAAGCCGCCGGTTGAGCTGAAGCAGGCATCCTGTCCGGAACTGCTGGACTGGGGCGTGCGGAACTGGGATCCCGCATCGTTAATTAAAACTCATGCGATTCAGCCAGAGATAAATTGAAAAAAGTTGAATTGGAAAGGGTGATGCTCGGTTGGCTCTCCGTTAAGCATCTCAATGATATACTTTTTCTGGAGTGAGGTGTGGTGAGGAACGAACCGTATCGCATCGTTCGCGATTGATGCGGTTCCTATCGTCACCTACGGCCCTGCGGCCAAACGTCTGCTCCCGACTCGCTTTAAATCTCGTCCTTCTCTACCCAGGTTTTGACGATCGGGGGCTGGTAATTTGCAAAGCGGTCCAGCAACTTCTCGGGATCGCTTTCCACAATCAGTATTGCGCGGTGAGAGGGGTGGACAAATTGTTCCGTTACCGCGTGATCCAGAAATTCGATCAACGGATCGTAATAGCCTTCCACATTGAGCAAGCCGCAAGGCTTGTCGTGAAAGCCAAGCTGGGCCCAGGTCCAAATCTCGAACAGTTCCTCCAGTGTGCCGAGGCCGCCCGGAAGCGCGATGAAGCCGTCGGACAGTTCCGCCATCCGCATCTTGCGTTCGTGCATTGATTGCGTGACATAGAGTTCGCTCAGCCGATAATGCGCGACTTCTTTGCGCATCAAGGCTTCGGGAATTACGCCGACCGCCTTGCCGCCTAGCTGTAGCACATGATCCGCTACCGCGCCCATGATGCCGATGCTGGCGCCGCCGTAAACGAGGCCGATGTTGCGGCTTACCAGTGCTTCGGCGAGGGCGCGGGCGGCGTCCGCATAAGCTTCTAGCCGTCCGGGACTGGAGCCGCAATAGACGCAGATATTTTTGAGTGGTTTCATGAATTCCTGGTGCCGGACGGGATACACCTTGCGTCCGTCATGATTGGGGTCTGGATGATAGTTTGCATATGCGGGAGTTGTCAAAACTTTGGGTCGGGGCTGCAAAGCCGATTTGCTCGGCTGGCGGTGTCGATTAGGTGTTGACGGGGTGTCTGAATATCAACAGTCGATGGGGCGATAATCGGGCTAAAGCAGCCTTGCCAATTGGCGGTCATGCGTGCGGCTCAATGCGATCAACGCCAGCGCCGCGCCGGTCAGGGCAAAGGCCATGTCCGATTGCGTGTCCCAGGAATAGCCTCTCATCGTTACACACAAGTCTCCCAAAGACTAAACTACAGGGAAAGACAGGTTTTGGAGAACAGCAATGAGAAACTGGGCGCAGGAAGAAGTACAAACCGCTGATCTGGAAGATCATCGGTTGAACAAGCGGTTAGCGTTGGTCTTGGAGAAACTGGGTCAGCACCCGCAACTGAGTATCCCGTCAGCATGCGGAGGCTGGAAGGATACGATAGGAGCTTATCGTTTCTTCGATAACGACAAGGCGACGTTCGAGAAGATACTGGCACCGCATCGAGACGCTACTGTCGAGCGCATGAAGAGTTGTCCGGCCGTGCTGCTGGCGCAAGACACCACTGAAAACGATGAGAACATTAGCTTGGGTCCCAAAGGGCTAGGTACCTTGAAGGACGTGGAAAAACGGTCGCACCGACTGCATCCGACCGTCGCCTTTACCCCATCTCGTATTTGTTTGGGGGTCGTGAAAGCCTCGTATTGGACGCGTGAAGCACCCAGCCCGCGACAGCAACGGCGTAGTAAAGGTGTGGACGAGAAAGAAAGTTACCATTGGATCGAAAGCTATCAGGACAGCTGCGCGTTACAGGCGCAATTGCCGGAGACCTTGCTGGTCAATCTTGCCGATCGAGAGGGCGATATTTACGAATGGTTTGCCGAATACGAAGACTACGCCCCCACCATGCGTGCCCAATGGATCGTCCGTGCGGCGCAAAACCGATGTCTGCTCACCGCGGAGAGCAGCATGAAACATCTGTGGGACGCCTTAGCCCAAGCCAAAGTACTGGGTTACACCAAGGTTAATGTGAAGCTGCGGCCAAATCGCGCGGCGCGTCTGGCTCATATCACGTTACGCGCCGCCAGGGTGACCCTCAAGCCGCCTGCTCGCGTGGGGTATCGACTGGCAGCGCTCACCGTCAATGTCGTACTCGCGCGCGAAGAGGCGCCGCCGCCCGGCGTGGAAGCGCTGGAATGGCTCCTGTTGACCAGTTTGCCGGTCGATAGTTTCGAGCGGGTCGCCACCGTGGTGGATTGGTACGCCGTGCGCTGGTGCATTGAAGTCTACTTCCATGTGCTGAAGAGCGGCTGCCAAATCAAGCGGCTACACCTGGAAACGGAAGCACGGCTACTGCCTTGTTTGGCCCTGTACATGGTCATTGCGTGGCGGGTGCTGTTCACCCTGATGTTGGGGCGTGCCACGCCAGACATGGATTGCGAGATTATCTTTGACGCACAAGAGTGGCGAGCGGCTTATATTGTGGTCAAGCGCTGCCCGCCGCCGCTAACGCCACCTCGTTTGGGTGAAGTGATCCTTCTGATAGCGAGTTTGGGCGGCTATCTCGGACGTAAACACGATGGTCCTCCGGGCGCCAAAGCTATGTGGATCGGTTTGCAGCGCTTACGCGACTTTGTCATCGCCCTGGAGGCTCAGCAGCTTGTTTCTACGAGATGTGTATAACGATGAGCGCGGCGCGTGGGAACGAGGAAAGGCCGCCCCCATCCACAGGAAGCACCGCCCCTGGGGATTTGCTAATGCAGCCCCGGCGGCGCTTCCTGTGGATGGCTGCTAATTGGCATTGATTTAAAGAAAAATATTAAAACGTTTAATAATAGAAATATTTCCTAAGGCGACAAAAAATAGCGCTCTTTACACCGGCGTTGTTAAATTGATAATAACAAAGACTCTAAATGAACAACATCCCTAAAAGCTTATACAATGCCATCGACTTAAAGCTACTGATTCCCATAGTAGGAGCAGGCGTATCAAAATCAATAAAAAATAAGCAAGGTGAAGGGGTATTTCCTAGCTGGACTGAGTTACTCGAACAGGCGGCAATTGAGCTAAAGATTCAGGCTGAAGAAAATAAAGCTCAATTAGTGAAAAGTTTTTTAATAGAACAGGATTATCAACAGGCAGCAAAATATGCTTATGAAGGCCTAAAAGGCCCCAATTGGTTTAACTTCTTCAAATCTCAATTTTCCCCAAATTTTGACTCTTTAGATCCTACCAGTGCATCTCTACCCAAAGCAATTTGGCGACTTAGCAATCATATTATTACTCTGAATTATGATAAAACCCTGCAATGGGCACATAAGCAGCCCATTCAGGTCTCAACAATTGACAATAATTCATCTGCTGAATTAGCAAATTTTCAAAAATCCAACCACGACAAGCCCGTAGTCTGGCACCTTCATGGGCATATTGATAACAGTGCTGAACTCATCCTGACACCAAAGGGCTACCAAAGATTATATGCGACAAGCACTGAGACTGAAGACCATTACAAAGCCGCTTTAGCGACGCTTAGAACAGTAAGCAATAATAAAAGTTTTTTATTTATTGGATGCAGCCTAAATGATGCTGAGTTGCTTGCTGAAATTCATCAAGAGCAAATTTTATTTGCTGAAAATACTGGGCCGCATTTTGCGCTAGTTCATAAAAATGAAGAAGCTCAAATTAAAGCCAAACTCAATGGTATTCATATTAAGCTGATACCTTTTGAAGGCTTTGGTGAGCCTTTAGTTAAACTAATTGAGGACTTAGCTGATCACGCTCCTCAACAATCAAGATCTATCATTGAGACGCAATCACAGCGACAGCCAGCTATTAGTTATAAAAAAATCGCCTTACTCTCAGCTAATCCTTTAGATCAAACGCAAAACGATCGTGAAAGAGACCGTTATGCCAGCTTACTGAAAGAGTTTAAAAAAATACCCTGTTGGATTGAATATTTTTGCCTGAGTGTTGAAAACCTAAACAATCTTCATGGTTATGACTATATAATAATTCTTTCAAAAGTCATCAAAGATAAGCTTCTTATTGAAAATGAATATCTATGTAGTCGAAATATACCATTTACTGAGCTAGAAGATCAAATTGGTAATGAATCAGTGGCGGGGATATTTATTTTTGCCGATCAATTACCCAATAAAAACAGCATCTCAGGGTTAAGATTCCCTACTCTGATATTACCAGAACTTGAAAAAAACGAGTTAGCATGTCTTGTATTTCAGTTATTCAAGAAAAACAACTTAAATTATTTTAATAATTCACATTTAATTAACTCTGACGGGTTTAACCTTACTCCTTTAACAGAGAAAAATATTCATTTTTCTCAGCAAAAAACAGCACTACCCAGCAATATAGATCCAAAAACAGTACGTAACTTTATCGGAAGAGCAAACGACCTTGAACAAATTTCCAGGAAACTTTTATCACTGGAGGATCAAAGTGGGGTACTGACCATCAAGGGATCTGGCGGTATAGGTAAGACGACTATAATAAAGAAGTTGGCCGTCGCCTTGGCTGAACGAGGTTATTTTGCAGGTGGAGTCTACTTTGTAGACGGTGAGTTTATTGCTGACTTTCAGCAGTTTAAAAACAAAGTTACTGGTGCTTTTAATCTTGAACAAGCCGAAGATCCACAGCAGCACTTACGGGAACATCACGACCACCAATCCAGATTAATTATTATCGACAATCTGGAAACTTTACTCTATCTCGATGATAACCAACAGATAAAATATTTTATTTCTTTTATCTGTGATTATGCCACTCTCGTTGTCACTTCAAGAGAAACGCTGCAAATTGAGGGTGAAGTCATTTATGAAATGCGTCAATTTACTACAGATGAAGCATTTGAGTTATTTACTTCAGCTATTGGGTATAGAAAAATTGATACCAATGAAGTCGCTTTATTGCGTCAAGATATTCTCGAAACCCTACTGGATAATAATCCACTGGCAATTAAATTGATCACCGGGAATATGCCTAAAGGCAAAAGCCTTAATGCTTTAAAAGAAGAGTTGGAAACAAACCTTTTCAGCAAGATAAGTGAGACTGAGCTTGGGTTATTTGATGATAAAGCTGACTTTAATATTAACAAAAAGAAATCAATCTATGCGTCAATACTTTTTTCCTACAATCATTTAACTGATGAGGAGAAAAAAGCTTTTGAAATATTATCACTGTTTCCAGACGGAATAGAGTTGGAGACTTTTAAACGATTAAGTAGAGAACAGAAAGAAGCCGGCTTATCTCATAATTCGATGATCACTGACAAGGTTATTAAATCACTGGAAAACAAATCCATGTTGGAAAATAACAGCGATCAGATTAAACTTCAGTCGATTGTTGGAAAATTTGCCGAGTTAAAGTTGGGTGACCGAGAAAATCATACTCTTTTTTATCAAAACGCCTTTGAATATAATCTTAAGTTTATTCAGGTTTTAGGTATCCTAAGATTAAAGAACAGAAACCAAGCTTTAAAGGTATTTAATAGCCAACAGGGTAATTTTTTAAAAAGTATTTCTTACTCTAAGCATGTTACTATTGATACATCAGAATTGTTAAAATTGTTTGAGGAGTTGAACGCTTTATTTGGATCTATTTGTTCAGCAAAAGGTTTTATTCGTGAACTCAGCATTCGGTCTAATGACTTTGCTGAAATTGATAGTCAGTGCATTAATTCAATATTACTTCACGCTCGTTATTTTGATGGCGACTTTAAAAATGTCTTTGACGAGTTACAAAAACTGATTCCTTTGGAGTCTATAACCTCATTGAATGCCTCAAAGATCAATGAGAGAATTTTAGGTCAAAATGCAGCAAATATTTATTCAATGGAAGGTGAAGCATTAGCTGAAGCTTTATATGATATAAAATGTGCAAATGAAAATAAACTTTTTCCGGAGATTTTTCCACATTTCTTATTATATTTAGGAGAATTTAATCAGCAACTGCCAGAGTATTATAATAATGATTTTTTTGTCACGGAAGTACGCACCAACCTAGGTTTATTAACTTATAAAGCAATCGATGACTACTTGGCGCAGATTTATGATAAAGATCATATTGAGCTTATGCAGGTCTCTTATACCCGCTCAAAAATACTACCATTAGAACGTGAAAAAATTGAAAAACTTGTAATTGTTAATCCTTATACTAAAGGACTTAAAAATCTAATGTTAGCTTTTATTGAGCATGATGCGGCAAAAAGCAATAATTTGTATCAACAAGCCATAAATCAACTTCAGCATATTAAATATTATTATGTTGAAGCACTTTATTATTATTCCAAATTTCTTCAAGAACAGGGTCAAAGCGAGTTTGATGATATCTATAAAAAAGGATTGGCGCTTTCTCATAAACATCATTACCGTTTTTTACAATACAGTTTTGAGCAGTTGATTAACTTTACAGGCAAACATTACTCCCCTCAAGATTATCCATTGCCAAATAATGAAGACGTAACTGAATTTATTAAAAGGTTGATTAAAATTAGAGTGCATAAAAAATAAAGACTGACAAAGCAGGTTTATAACTGTCGTTACTAGAAATTCAATGCCGCAGTGAAAATAACTCCGGCCATAGCTGCTATAAGAGCTACCAAAACGAGCTAACTAGTCTGATAGCTACTAATCAGCTTACTAGGATGGCCGACTGTTAAAGTTTCCATCTTTTTTTAGTAAACAAGTCTGTGCCATATTTGTGGGAACCTCGAAAAACCGAGCATCATGAGATAATAACCGCATAATTCACCGCCTTGAAAATCTCATGATCAAAGAAAGCCTGTTTGCTGCGGAAGAACGTGAAACCAAGCTGGATAAGTTGGGTGA
>Ga0208116_1000431_pt1 | contig 13179 bp, 24 predicted proteins | sample LakWasMeta9_HOW4_2_FD_183859 | JGI IMG/M metagenome (GOLD analysis project Ga0208116, IMG submission 183859) | Freshwater sediment methanotrophic microbial communities from Lake Washington under simulated oxygen tension - Sediment Metagenome... | ecosystem: Environmental > Aquatic > Freshwater >... | reverse complement strand
AATTAGGTTATAAATAAAACAAAAAAGTCCCAAATACTTCTATAAAAACTCAAATGGCTCAAACGTGGCTAGCATAGCAGTTGATCTGCATAGTTGCCAACAACCAGGGCTATGACTAAAACTAAAGCCTGAATCAGGATGTTACCCATAAAATGCATTTCTATTGCTCTGTAATAATCGCGTTATCAAACCGAAGCTAAGTCAAATGCATCTAGCTTTATGCCTTTATCAGATAACATGCAGCCATCATGAACTAACCATATATGCAAGCGCCATTCGATCACTATTAATCGACCTAGAAGCGCCCACTACGGGCAAATCGAGGCACCGGATAGCCGGAAGGCGGTTTCCCATGGCTTATCGTGAGTACTGCGCATAATTTGACTACCTTATGTAGAAAAGCCCTGACGGAAACTAAAAAAGCCCGTTAGGGCTTTTTTGCATAGGGTGCATTATGCGCGGTGCTTTTTTTTGCTTTTTGCTGCTCTCTTCCAATTAAGAACGATTCGCAACAAAGGCAAGGACAGGGTAAGTAGTACTGTCCTTTAGTAGTACTGTCCTTTAGTACCATTTCTGGTACTAATCCAAGTTTTCAGTCTCTATAAATATTCCATCTTGGTCTATGTCTAGGCTTTCCGTTACCGCGTCAATTAAGTAGTTGACTAGGTCAGCTTCTGTAATGTGTTCTTTCTTTTTTATAGTCAGTTGAATTGCTTTTTCTCTTAGCATTTCGGCTCTGTCCTCTCTTATTCTCACTGCTTTTATTAGCTTTGCCATTGTTTTTTCCCCGTTCTAGTCGTTATGGGCTTTTACTAGCTTTTATTATCAAGTTAACATTATAACAAGTTTACTAAGCAACAAATAACCTGTTAGCATTTTGTTACATTGTTAACATGTTATCTTGTTTTTATGATTGATTGGTTCCGCGGTGAAATAGACTTCTTACATGACCCCATTCCGGCGGGTTGTGTGCTGTCTATTGATCCGGATGGCTCAGAAGAGTGGCGTTGCGTTAAATCCATCGTGTGCCGTAGCTCTCATGAAACTAGCCTTCAAATCAAATCTACCGGCGGTAATGGTGAGGGTAGGGCGACTTCATTAATGATTGATGGCAACCTGGCTAAGTTCCTGCAAGGCCATAACGTCTTTGGTTCCCGCGACTTAAATCAATTGCTGCTGTTGGCGTTCCGCAAGATTGCCGAATTGCATCCCGATCACCTTAGCGACCCTTTCAGCATTGCTTCGGCCGAATCCAAAATCAAGAAAGGTGATTACAAAGTCAAGATGATCGACATCAACGCGCTTTATGACGTTGGCAACGATGCCAGTGTTGAAGCTTGGCTGCATGCAGCTGAAATGCGGGCTAAAAGCCGTCAGGGGCGTAGTACCCGCGACAAGGGCACCGTCTACCTTCAGAAAAATTCCAGACGCTGGGCCTTCAAGTTTTATAACAAACATCGTGAGATGTGTTCCAAGGGTAAGACGCACCAGTTGCCGAATTACCTGCAAAGCCAAGGCCTAGAGGGCTTCATTCAAGGCAAACTCCGCGCTGAACTGCGCATATTCTCGAAAGAGCTGGAAGAGCACGGTATCACCCACGGATACCATTTAAACCCGGCCAAAATCAACGACCTGTTCACGACTTATCTGGAGAAAATCGACATGACCACACAAGCCACCCTTATTGATGAACAACTGTTAAATCTTCCATCTGTTGTCCAAGCCGCCTATCAGCTTTGGCGGCAAGGTGCAGACCTGCGTCAGCTTTATCCAAAAAATACTTTTTATCGTCACCGTCGCGTTTTACTTCAGCACGGCATCGACATCAACGCCATGCACTTAGCCCCTGAACATAACAACGTCGTGCCGTTAATGCGCATTATTGAAGCGGTACCGGTGGCTATTCCCGCATGGGCTTATGAACGCGGCTTGATTGCCGCTTAAGGGGGATTTATGACTTACCAACAAGTCGACTGGGCCAACGAAAACCGCCATTGCTTATTTTGTGGCGGCATTATCAAAACCGCTAGCACGGGCCGTCCTGCGCTGTATTGCAGCTACGCCCACAAAATGAAAGTGTTTCGCCAGCGTCAAAAAGCGTTACGAAACTCAACATCTAATCAATAAATCGTTACGAAACTAAACGCCTATTAGGGCAGGGGAACCACTTATGAGCACTATCAGTATTGAATTAACGCCAGAACAACATAAAGCCATCATTCATTTGGTGCATGGCACCATCTTAGATCTTCAGAACATGCCTTCTGACGAGATCGACCCGCTCTGTTTACCTCTTTTAAAGGCTATACACAGCAAGTATTTTGCAACCTTCGCCAATACCAGCCTGTTAGAAGATTTAGTCTCTAGCACACATTAATTTTCTTTAACCATAACCCTTAGAGGTAATAAAACCATGTCATTAGTCAAAGTCTCCGTTGAACGTTCACAAGTTGATTCTGTGCGTACTCGCACCATTGCCAATACGGGCGAATTGGAGTTCCAGCAAAAAATTTGGGTGTACAAGTCAGGCTCTAAATTCCCTACTGAGTATCAAATACGCTTACCAGCGGGCATTAAGTTCTATCAAGAAGGTGATTATGTGTTTGATTTACAGGCCAATATCAAGGCTGACAAGTATTCTGGCTTGTCATTTGACCCGTTCGCGCCTACCACGCTAAAACCGGTCACGGCGCATTTTTTAGAAGCGTTCGACAAGTTTACCGACCAGCTCTATCAACAGCTCAACAAGTCCGCTGCTTAGTGGTTAAGGGGTGTTTATGAGTGAAAATAACGTCAAAGACCTGAAGAAAAAAATCTTCAATGTGTCTGATGATTTGCACATGCTTTACAGTTCTTATGAATCACTGCAGGTGATTACCGCCGATTCCTCTGCTGAGGCTGTTCATGTGTGCGCCGTGCTGGATGGCTTAAATTATCGCTTTGAGGCGCTTATAAAGCAGCTGGACATGCTTTATAAACAATCTGACACTCATTTATCCGTTGTTGTTTTTAACGAATTCTAGGGTTTATCGTGCAATCAATAATCAACACCTTAAAAGCTTACTTTGATGCTTTTATCAAATTCTTTGAAGATTTTTCTGATTCGATAAAAGACTTTATAACCGACCTTCCTGCAATCCTTCTTGAATATGCGTCTGATTTCATAATGATGTTTTTAGACTGGGCAGGCTCTTATTGTTCGTATTGTTTTGGTGGGCCTGTTTCGTCGACTTCTCAATTCGGTCAAAAAATACAAGCCGCTTATAACGCCTTGTCTCCTTGTATTCTCTACGCGCTTAATCAGGCAGACATTATGGGATGTCTACAAATTATGTCCTTTGCAATGCTTGCCTGGTCGGCTTTTCGGGTTCTTTCTCTTGTGAGGTCGATAGCGTGATAATTTTTCAGAGATTTTCAATTAATGGCGTCAAGGTGGCTGAGAGCCGCTAGGCTCCAGCCGCCCGACGACAGCCATTAAAGCCCCTTAACCGGGGCTTTTTTTGTGCTTGGCGATAAGTCTGGCCAATGGCTTTTTAACGTAGCGTAGCGGCTCATGGGTAGCTAGTGAGCAAACGCAGTGCGCCGAACGGTGTTATGAAATACCAGGTCATTCCCATTTCTTCCATTAGGTGCCTTTATCAAATATCGGACACCCACATGAATACGGACTGCTTGATGAGACCGGCCAATATCCAGTTCAAGCCAGTCGTACACTATTAATCCGACCCAGAAGCACCCAATACGGGCAAATCGAGGCACCGGATAGCCGGAAGGCGATCTCACCAGTTAGGTGCTTTTATCAAAAGTTTTTGGCAAAGCGCTTTGAAAATCCGCTGTTCAGATTTTCAGCTTTGTAAAAACAGGGCGCTTGCGCATTCCTTCCGAAAATATAGAGGGAACCGTCGGTCGAGGATTTAGCGTTACGAAAATCCGGATAAACCGCTATTTGGCACTGCGCATAATGTATATTCTTGATAGTTTCCGCTTTTAATATCTAAATAACCGATATTCGGCAAGGTTATTAAAATTGCCAGTAAAACGCTTGCCGCAATTCCGGTCATTTTCGATATACGTTCCCAGGCGTTTCTTATTTTTTCGTTCTGTTCGCCTTGAATTTCTCTAATCAGTAAAATTTCCGCTAAATCTCTTTTTGTTATCTCCGCCACTTTAATTGCTATTTCGTCATTGAATCCACCGCCTTTTTTTATGCCGTTTATGGATTGTCTCGTTATCTTTAGAAATTGAGCTAACTCATTGTCTGACTTAATATTTTTCTTTTCTTTGACTTCCATCAGTAAATCGTAACAGTTCATTTTCTTACTCCTTTGTCAGTTTTATGATTGACAGCCTATTTTGTTTTCTGTAAGTTTCGCAACTGTCAATTGTCAGTTCATTGACTTACACCATAAACACATTGAGGCCAACCAATGCAAACCATACAAATCAATATCGACTCTGATGATTTAGCTCGCCTTTATCATCTTCTCAATCATGAGACGCTTAAAACTCCTAGCGGTTCTCATCGTTTACGTTTTCAAGATGATGCTGCTTATTTCCGTGGCTTCTTCTCGTACTTTATAGACAAATCCAAACAACCTGACGGCGTTGGCCGGTCACCTGTTCAGCCGTCCGGTGCTGTGGACCAGGTGACCACACAACACGATTCAAAATGCACTTGTGACCAATGTACCTGCATGGGTTTCGGTTTCGGTTCTGGTCCTAACGAAGGCTCCGAGTTTTACCCTTTTGTCGTTGGGGAATAGCCATGAAGGATTTCTTCTTATGGTTGATTCTGATCTTTATTATTTTTTTGGTTGCTCGTATTTACATTTACGGCGCGTTGCTCCTTCTTGCCAAGTATGAAAGGGACCGCGACTTATGAAAGGCTCCCAAATCGCCAAACAAGCCGCGCCTCACATCCGCAAGGCGTACACCGTTAAACGCTCTCGCCGTTTGTGGTTGGCTGAAATTAGTTTATTGCTGAGGTCATCATGATTCCCGTTTGTTACTGGTCGCCTGACTACATCCCGCCCGAACCTATCTGCCATGTTCACAAAATGACAGACCAAGAGAACTTTATTTTTGATGAGTTTCAACAACTGCTCGCGTCCGAGCGCCGGGAACTTCGAAAAGTTGGCGGCGAAGGCGCCGCGTCACGCTCTCAGAGCGTGGAAGGCGACAAGCCGACGATTTTGACAATTGATGGGCAAACGTTGCGGCCATCTGTTGCCAAGTCAGAACAAAATAAAAGTTTTTTTGGTTTTTATTTCGACTTTAAAAAGGCCCCCGGCGGGGTTGGTGTTAGTAACACCCAAACTATCGCCGGACGTCCGGCAAAAATGACCATAAATCGCCGCGAATACCTCGCTCGGTAATCAGTCATGGAAAACTTTTTTATTGACAAATTGAATATCGTTCAGGAGCACTTTTTAAAGTCTGAAGTTGTTATTAACGAAGACGGTAAAGAAGAGCTTCGAATGATCGAATTGCCGTCAGTCGGTAAAGAAAAATGGTTCAAGGTCAATTTGCGTACTCAAGCAGTGACCGAAAGCGTTACGCATTTGCAATTGGAAGGTTCTTACTCGTCCTCGCTGACAATTCGCTGTGATGGTCATCGGGTTGAGTGTTACGGCAATCCATCGCGTTATGGTCGTATTGACAATCTTTGGGGTTACAAAACGATTGATGAGTGCGTCCAGGTTTATAACGTGATTTTGCAATCCATGGGCTTGCCGCAATTTACTAAATGCACTGATTACTTCTTTAGCGACTCTAGGGACGGTCAGGCACCGCAAAAAGTTTACAACGGCGCTCTGATTACTCACATCGACTTTACACGCAATCTTGCTGTCGGCATGGGCAATGAAAGGCCATTTTTAAAAGGATTGTCTACGCAATCAGTCGGCCGTTCCGTGTCGCCTTATTTGTACCCTGACGAGAATACCGTCGAGTGGTACGGCAAGAACATTCAGAAAAACGGTTCAACGTATCGTTATTTGAAGGTCTACACAAAAACGGCTGATTTGCTTCGGCATTTAAAAAAGAACACTAAGCACGTTAGTGATGAAGATTTTCATTATTACGATGATTTGATTCAATTCACGGTTGTTAACGGTGTAGTACGTGAAGAACATAGCTTCAAAAGAGAGTATTTAAAACGTAACGATTTACACGCTTATGGGTTCGTTAAAGAAGAGGACTTCACCGAAGAACTACAAGCAATCACTGAAATAAGAAACCGTCTTGAGGTGTCCAATATGAAATATGAAACTATCGCTGATCAACTTCTCGCTGAAAATATTTGTAAATCCAGGCAATCAGCTAATTCTACCCAGATGTATTACAGCTTGTGGCTTCATGGCGAATATATGGATAAAACCAAAAGCCAATTTCGCGAACACAAACGCCGCTTGTTGATGATCGGTATCGACATCAGCCAAAAGCTGGATATTACCCGCGCACCCTTGCGCTTAAAAGAATCTGAAATTATCGAAGTTCGAGAAATTTCGGCCCCGGATTGGTATCGACAACCAATAAATCCCACTGTTGCTGTAAAGCATCTTAACCACCTGCGCTTAGTCGCTTAATCGGAGTATTGCAAAATGGCTTTAAATTTAGAAATCTTGGAAATCGTTGAAGATATTGACGCTACTACTAGACAACCGCGCCTGCGCGCCAAAGTCCGTGAGCTAAAACCACGTACCCATTTAGTTAACCTTAAAAATTGTGCTGCTGAACAAATCGGTGTTTTGATGAAAAACGTGGGCGGTGTTGTTTCCATTCCCGCTCGTGAAATGCTCATGGATGGGCGTTTTATGATTTCCATTGCGGCTTCAGACGAAGAGTTTTTCGTTCTGCGTGAGCCTGAAAAAATTGCAACCGCTTCGGTTGCTACTGTTTCGCCTGGTGGTAGCTTCAAACCTACACCAGATGAAAAAACCCCACTGTCTAAGGTGGGTTAACCCATGACGTTGGACGCTGTCGTATTTGTTCTTGAAGCCGGTTTTATGGTCTCTTGCTTTGGCTTGGGCTTTATTTCCGGTCTGGTGCTTTTATGAGAGATTCTGACGTTTTAGAGTTGATTGGTTATTTCTTAAGCTCGTTTGGTATTGGTTTAAGTGCTGGTCTTCTTATCAAAATTTTCCGGCATGCCGCCGGTTTTACTCGTTAATTTTAATATTTGAGGTTTTATCATGTTTAAAAAATTAGGTCTTATTTTCGCTTCAACTATAGGTTTGATGATCGCTTCTGTTGAATCGGCTCACGCGACTTTAAACTCTGGCGTTGCTGCCGGTTTTACTGCTTTACAAACCGATGCTTTAGCGTTGGTTGATTTGGTTTGGCCGGTTGTTATTGCCGTAACGGTTGCTTTTATCATCCTGGGTCTTTTCAAGAAAGCCGCTGGTAAAGCTGTTTAATAACGTTTAAGGATTCCGTCCATGATTTTGATAAAACTTCTTATATTTCTGGTCATGGCCGGTTTTTCTAATTATTCAAATGCCGCTTGTTCTTTTTCTTCGTGTGTTGGTTCTGGTTCTGGTCTTGGTACTGGTTTAAGTTTTTTTTATCGTAAAGTTACCGGTGTTGGTGGTCTTTGTTATGCATCTCAATATCCAACGTCTGCAAATGATTTAGAACATTATGTTTGTACTACTGAAGTTCCCGCTGTTTGCGATGCTGGTACCGTTCGCAATGCTTCAACTGGTGCTTGTGATATTGTTGTTGTACCTCCAACTATTTGTTCTCCTTCTCAGAATCCTATAGCCGATTCTTGTATATATCCAACAAATCAAGGCGTGCCTGTCAATTGTATGGATGGGTCCGTTGTCTATGTGCCGTCCGTCTGTCCTACTCAGGGCGGTAAATGGCAAGATATTTTTCCTTCGCCTAAGCCGTTATGCCTTCCAAACCAAACAGACCATTCAAATTGCGAACCGCTTTTATTTCAGCGTATTGATGATTGGGCTTCTTCTCAAGCATTACAAATTGGTACCGCGTTATTGATGATTGCCGCGCCTGAATTGGCTGTTGCTGGTACTGCGATTGCTGAGGTTGCAAGCGCGTTGGCTGCTGATTTTCCTATGGTGTGGCGTAATTCTGCTGGTGAAATAGTTGACACTGTTGTTCGTGCCGATGTGCCAAAGGCAGAATTCGGTCAAGCTGTTACTGATTTGATTAAATATAATCCTACCGACCCTTATGTTCAGTCCTTACCGAATTTGTTAGGTGGACCTTCTGGCCCTGTGACTATCAATCCTTCAACTGGTTCGATTACTCCATCCGGCTCAACTGTTCCTTACTCGCTTAATCAGGTTTCTGACGTTGTCAGGTCTTTAAATGCCGTTAAGCCTATTCCACTGGATAAGGTTGCAACTTACATCGTGCCAGAGCGCATACCCTGGCTTAATGCCGCTCAAACTGCCGTTAAATTTGACTTATCCACGCAAGCCGCGCCTCAATTTTTTCCTAAAGCGTTAGCACCTGCTACGCCTGTTGCTGTTTCAACGTCTGAATTTATTCGCGTTCCTTCGCCGTTAAGTGTTGTTGAACCTACTGCAATTCCGCGTGTTCCGCCTTCGTTTGCCACTGTTAACGCTTTGAATCCGTTGGCAACATTAACGCCCTTAAGCCCTAACGTTTACACGCCTACGGCTACTATTTACGCACCTACTGTCAATTCGAATCCAACAGGTTCGCCGTTGGCAACCGCACCATCTTCGCCACCTCCGCCTAACGTTCCTATTGATCCTCTTCAAGTCGATTTACCGCCCACGCCGCCTGATTTGTTTGATGATAAATTCAAATATTTCGACTTTTTGCCTACTAACAATCCGTTTGATTTTGACCCTGGTTCTTTCTTGCCGTCCATGCCTACATCGGCTTGTAATTATGAAATTCATCAAGTTGTAAATGTTCCTTTTATGGGGCCTCATGCGTTTAATTTGGCGCCATGTGTCCCGCTCCAGCCGTTGCGGACTGTTTTAGCCTGGGCGTTTTCTGTGCTGACTGCTTGGCTTACTTTCATTCTGTTATTTAAAGCTGAGGTTTAAACATGGGCGTTTTAGTCGGTATTTTGATGCAATTTCTTGTCAAAACCTTTGGCACGATATTTATGCACGCGGCTTTCAAAATCGCGTACACGCTGCTTTATATCTCTATTGTCGTTGGTGCTATTTATGCCTACGTTGCATCGTATCGAACCTTAGTTAACAACATTTCTCAAACCATGCCCGAGATTGTTAACGGTGTATGGGGCTGGGTCATGCCTACCAATGCTCACGCCTGCTTCTTGGTGATCTTCGCCGTTATCATGCTTCGCTTTGTTACTCGCCAATGGCTCAAGCTTATCAACGCTAAATTCAAGGCCGGGATCTCTAATTAATTTTAATTTGGTATATTCTTTTATTGACAAGCCTGTAATAAAGGAATATACTTTATCTAACTTAACGAGGGGGCTTTATGAACATTCAACTTGATCTAATTGACTTAATCAAAGAGCTGGAATTCGAACTAAGTTGCAAATTACATACGCTAGCAAGCAATACGTTTTTGAAGTGGTCTGATTTATTAAATAACGTGGTTAATGACTACGTTTATCGCCTGTTAAAAAGGCTGTTTAATCGCTCAATGAGACGTTTTGAAAAAATCGGCATAACACCAGCTATTTAAAGCGCGGCCCCGCGTTTTAATAACGTTCTGCTTGTAGTGCATGAGAAATGACGAGCGGGTTATTTTATAAATAGGCGAGAAAGCCGGCGCTATCTAAATAAATGGAAGCGTTAGCGAACCTAATATTGAGGGCTGTTAATCTGTGGTAAAACCGCTTGATAGGGTGTTGGTAATTTGTGGAAAGGTAGTTCGAGGTTGAACGTTAGCTATCCCCATATTATCAATGCCCTTGCTCATCAAGGGGAATTTTCCACAAATTAATGGCCCTTTTCTAATAGGCCATTTCATTTACGCGCTAGCCTCGTTTATTTAAAAAATGTTCTGCGAAGTGGAAAACAAAGGGTAGGGCGGTCAACCGACACTTAAGCGGGGCCGCGCTTCCCGTTATCAAACTATTGAGGTCAAACAATGCCAGGCTGGATAATTCAAGGCGTCAGAGGCGAGGGTAAATCACTTTGCGCTGTCGGAAAAATCAAAGAATACATGATTCGTGGCCGTCCAGTGGCTACCAACCTCGATTTATTCGTAGATAAGTTTTTACCTGAAGACAATGCAACCATTAGTTACCGCTTGCCTGATCATCCCCGTCTCGAAGATTTTGAACTGTTACCGCCTGCTTACGACCCCAAATATAAAAAAGAAGACATGAACGGCTTGCTCGTTCTTGATGAGCTTGGCACCTGGCTAAACGCTCGTAACTGGAACGCCAAAGATCGTCTAAAAATGTTGAACTGGCTTTTCCTAAGCCGCAAAGATCACTGGGATGTAATTCTATTGGCTCAAGACTTTGAAATGATCGACGCCCAGGTACGTACAACACTTTGCGACTACTTAGTTCAATCATCCCGTTCAGATCGTCAAAAAGTACCTTATCTATCAGGCACACTGAAGAAATTCGGCTTTAGCGGCAAAATGCCCTTGGTGCATCGGTACGCCGTTTACTATGGCATGACCACGGCCGTTGAACCTGAAGAAATGTGGTCGTTCACTGGTACTGACTTTTATGACGGTTATGATACCAACCAAAAGTTTCGCGATGGCATGGAAGCGTTAAACGGCACCCTGGTTGATATGCGCGCCACTTATTCAAACATTCCCGCCAACTATTTAACCAAGCGTGTTTTTGTTGATCGCTTAAACGAGAAAATCACCCAATTAAAACAACTAACAAATCCAGAGGTTAACGACATGGCAAAAGGTAAGGGCGGCTCCAAGCAGGCCGATTTCATGAAAATAGGCTTCCTCGTTGTTGCCCTGATTGGTTTTCTTGGTTGGCGTTTCTTGAGTGGCGGCTTCAGCATTCCAAAGACTGAAAGCGTTATTCCGCAACCTGCCGTTGCTGCGCCTGTTCTGGCCAACCCTGTTAAAACGGTTCAAGTGTCTTCTGAAAACGTACCGGCCGAAACTAAACCGGCTGTTTATGTTGCACAGCAAACCAATGAATTCATTGAATACCTGTTGAAAACTTACCGGCCACGATTATCAACCACAGCTTATTCGCCGGATCTGGGAGTAATGGGCACTATTGAATTTTATGACAATTTTGAAGTTGTTGAGACGTATACTGTTAAAGAACTGCACTCGTTAGGCGTCTCATTGCTGCGCCGTCCTTACGGTGTAGATCTTGTCTATGCCGGTAAAACATTCATTGTTTCGTCATGGAAGATTCCCCACGATGAGCAGCCAGATAAAGCACCAGACACAACGCCCGTTAAAGTATCTCAAGCCGACACATCGCCTGCGCCGCCTAAAGCAAAGTTTTTTGATTAACAGTTGTTAATTCAATATAACGTGCATACAATAAAGCAATGCAAATTACTTTTGATGCCACTAAAGATGAAGTTAACCTCCTTAAACATGGCGTTTCTTTGTCTACGGCGGCAAAACTTGAATGGCAGTTATTGTTAACAACTGTCGATATTCGTAACGATTATGGTGAATGTCGAATGGTGGGATACGCGCCTATTAATGACCGCGTTTATTGCGTTGTCTATGTTGATCGTGATCAACAGCGTCGAATAATTAGTTTACGTAAAGCTAACAAGCGAGAGGTGAAAAGCTATGCCAACAAAATCAATTCGTGAATTTTACTTGCCAACTGATGAAGAGGACGCCGCAATCAATGCAGGCATTGCGGCAGACCCTGACACCTACGAATTAACCGCTGAGGAATTCGCCAGGTTAAAACCATTAGGAAGGCCGCCCTTAGAAATCACTAAAGAGCGGATTACAATCAGACTATCAAGAGACGTGGTTGAATCCTTTAGATCAACCGGGGCAGGGTGGCAAACTCGTATTGATGCCGCGTTAAAAGACTGGCTAGAACATCATCCAACAACGCCTTAAGGCTTATCGTTACGAATCTTCTTTGCAACCGGTTTTGGCGTTTTAACGTGTTCCGGTATTTGATACCAATTACAAAGCGCCGTTTCAATTAGTACCGGGCGGCTTTCTGGCTGTCTGTCCATCCATTCGATCAGGTAAGGCGGCAATTTCACGCTGATTGCTGTTTTTTTATCGTCTTTTTTTGGTCGGCCAACGCTATTTTTCATTGCATATCCTCTATTAACTTAAATTGTTTAAATAAAGGATATTCCTATATTATAGGGCTGTCAATAAAAGAATATACTAAAACATCAAAAAGTTAGATTGCTTTTGCTTTAAAGTAGCGAAGCGGCCACGGGTAGCCAGTGAGCAAGCGCAGCGCGCCGAACGGTGTCACACGTGAGCCAACAAATTCCCATTGCATCAACCAGGTGCCGTTTGAAGGTAAAGGCTTGTTGCACATGAATACGGATTCTTTGAAGAAATCGACTATATTCAATCAAGCCAATTCGTACACTATCAATAAAAAACCAACCTAGACCATCACGGACTAACGTAGGTCTAGGAGAGCCGGAAGGCGGTTTTCCAACTAGAGGGCTTTAAATGGGCTTACATGATCGAGACTACTACAAAGAACACGTTCAAAAACTTGAAAAGGAATCCAAGCAATCAATCCCACCTACAAAACCCACTTTAAAACCCAATTCTTCCGGTATTGATTGGCCTGCTGATTCACCAACGATATGGCCAACCGTTTGGCCTTTTCTCTGGCCTTTTATTTTGTTAACCATTGTGCTTATTGTTTTAGTTCGTTCAATACCAACAGCGACTGTTCAAGCCCAACCCAGACCAATTAATATTGCTCAAGAAAAACCAAAATCAACTTGGAAAAAAACCGTTATATGTGACAAAGAGGGTAACAATTGCAAAACCACTTATAGCAATTAAGGGCGCTTTTCTAACATTGTTTTAAAAACGCCTTTCCACGACTTTAAACGATGGATTTCGTTCTGTAGGCTGACAATTAATTCATCTTTATCACGCTGATTCAACAACAGTGATGTGGCTACACTAAACCGGACACACAATTTAAAATAATCTGAAAAGAGTGTGAGTCCTAAATGAGCCAAGAAAAACCCAAAACGTATACAGCCGAATTTAGATCGTCAGCAGTCAAGCTGGCCA
>Ga0208116_1000430_pt1 | contig 13221 bp, 8 predicted proteins | sample LakWasMeta9_HOW4_2_FD_183859 | JGI IMG/M metagenome (GOLD analysis project Ga0208116, IMG submission 183859) | Freshwater sediment methanotrophic microbial communities from Lake Washington under simulated oxygen tension - Sediment Metagenome... | ecosystem: Environmental > Aquatic > Freshwater >... | reverse complement strand
TCGCGTCGCGATCGCACAGCTTGCCGCGCGCGGTGTTGATCAGGTAAGCGCCGCGTTTGAAGTTCTTCAGCGACTGCTCGTTGATCATGTGCTCGGTTTCAGGATGCAGCGGGCAGTTCAAGGTCACCACGTCGCACACCCGGGTCAGGCTTTCCAGGCTGGAGTGGTAAGTCAGATTCAGTTCCTGCTCGACCGCTTCCGGCAAACGATGGCGATCCAGATAGTGCAGCTTGACGTCGAAAGGTTTCAGCAGGCGCAATACGCGCAGGCCGATACGGCCGGCGGCCACGGTGCCGACATTCATCGCTTCCAGGTCGTAGGAACGCGCCACGCAGTCGGCGATGTTCCAGCCGCCTTTGATGACCCAGTTGTAGGACGGGATGTAATTGCGCACCAGGGCCAGTGTCATCATCACGACATGCTCGGCCACGCTGTGACTGTTGCAATAGGTGACTTCGGCGACGGTGATGCCGCGCTCCATTGCCGCCTGCAAATCGGTGTGGTCGGAGCCGATGCCGGCGGTCACGATCATTTTCAGCTTGGGCGCTTTGGCGATGCGTTCGGCGGTCATGTAGGCCGGCCAGAACGGCTGGGAAATCACGATTTCGGCGTCGTGCAGCTCGCGGTCAAGCACGCTGTCGGCGCCGTCCTTGCTGGAGGTCACGACCAGTTGGTGACCGTTCGACTCCAGGTATTTGCGCAGGCCCAGCTCCCCCGAAACGCTGCCGAGCAACGCGCCCGGCTTGAAATCGATCGCCTTCGGCGTCGGCAGCGTTTGGCCGTCCGGGTAACGTTCCGGTTGCGGGAGGTCGTCGCGAGCGTAGGAAGTTGGATAGCCGTCGACAGGATCGTCATAAAGCACGCAAACAATTTTCGCCATGAGAGTAATACCTTGTTATTGATTGGATGACGGGCATAATTTTTTATGCCCCGATGGTTCCCGGCCGGGTTAAAGGTATTGTCGGCTTTATCGGCGATGAGCGTCCAATCGTTTGGGCGAATGGCTTAATAGCTCGCGGCTATCAAGGCATCGAATCGGTGTTGCAAATCCAGATGTTGGGCGATGTTCCAGGCCGCCTCCTGTATCGGCGACGGCAAGTCCTGGCGACGCACGATCAGGCCCACTTCCCGCGACAATTCGGGGTTGAGCGGTAGGGCGACGACTTCCTGATGCGGTTCGAACTGATGCAGCATGCTGTGCGGCACCACGCTGTAAAAGCCGGCGCTGCGCACATGGGCGTACAAGGCCGATATCGAGTCCGTTTCCAGCATGACCTTCGGCGTTGCGCCGGCTTCGCGAAAGGCCGCATCGATCAGGCGGCGGTTTTGCATGTTTTGCGTCAACAGGCACAAGGGAAGTTCGGCGGCATCGCTCCAGCTCAAGCGGCTTTTGACCAAATCGGGAGAGGGATTACGCGCCAACAGCACATAGCGCTCGCGGAAGAGGGGCAAGGTCCTGAATCCTTTTAATCTCGGGTCCCCGAGATATGTTAGCCCCAGATCCAGCTCGAAGCTGTCGAGCCGGCGGATGATGTCCTCGGCGCAGAGGGAGGCGAGTTGAATGGCGATGCCGGGGTATTCGGTTTGCACGGGTTGCGTCAACAGCGGCGTAGCGGCCAAGGTGGTGGGTATGGCCCCTATCCGTAAAATGCCGGTGAGCTGCCTGCTATACTGCATGGCGGCTTGGCGCATGCCTTCCCAGTTCTGCGCCAAGATGCGCGCCCATTGCAAAACCCGCTCGCCTTCCTCGGTAAAGCCCTCGAAACGCTGCCCGCGCTGAATGATGGTAATGCCCAGCTCTTCCTCAAGATGCTGGATCGCGGTGGACAAGGCGGGTTGAGAGACATGGCTGATTTCGGCGGCGCGGCCGAAATGCCGGGTTTTCGCGAGGGCAAGCAGATAATGGATTTGCCGAATAAACATGCAGGGTGAAGACCATTCAGACGATGACGGTGATGGCCGAAAAGCCGATTCAGGATTCGGTCAAAAATAATTTCCCCATAGATCTGCCAGGTTTAAAAACCCCGGCAGGTCTTCAACACCCGATCTTCAGGATGCCACGGCCAGTATCACCGCGCTGGACTTGAACACCGCGGTCACTGTTTGCCCAATCTGCAAACCGAGCGTTTCGGCGCTGTCATTGGTCACCGTCGCGGTCACCTGCTCGCCGCCCTTCAATTCGATGTCGACCTCGGTGTTGATCGCGCCTTTGATCAGCTTGACGATCTTCCCTTGCAGTTGATTGCGCGCCGAAATCCGGTAGCCGCCGAAATCGGTCACGATGATGATCTGCGGCGCCTTGACCAGGGCGATCGCCTGGATGCCGGGTTTGATACCGAGCGCTGCCGCCGATTCTTGGGTGATCATCGCCTTGATCGTGGTCTCGCCGCCTTTTAACTGGACGGAGACTTCGGTATAGATCGCGCCGGTCTGCACGTCGCTGACCGTGCCGGTAAATTGGTTGCGTGCGCTGACTTTCATGTTCGTTTTCCTGGGTAGCTATCAATTCAATAAGGAAGTGCCTTTGATTTGCACATAAAGGCTGTTGCCCACCTGCAAATTCAGCAGTTGCCTGGATTTGCAGGTGATATGCGCCAACAGCGGCAGGGTGCCGACGGTCAGGTGCAGCACCGTCTGCCCGTTACGGCTATCGGCCATGCCGGTGAGCGTCGCGGGCAGCACGTTCAGGATGCTGGTCGCGTGCGGCGCTGCCAGCGTGACGCTGACGTCGCGGGCGAAAATCTGCACGCGCACCGGCGTGCCGACGGGGGCGTCGATCAGCGGCATGCTGAGTTCGATGCCGGCACAGTCGATCCGGGTCAGGTGATAATCGCGTTCATGCGCGGCGATGCGGCCTTCCCAGATCATCGCGGCCTGTTGATCCTCCGCCTGCGCCAGATCCAGGCGGCTCAGCGTCTCGGTCAGGGGGCCTTCCGCCTGCACCCGGCCTTCGTGCAACACCACCAGATGATCGGCCAATTTGGCGACCTCCTGGCGCGCATGGGTCACATACAGGACCGGGATGTCCAGTTCCTGATGCAGGCGCGTCAGGTAGGGCAGAATCTCCTGCTTGCGCTGGAAATCCAGCGCGGCCAAGGGCTCGTCCATCAGCAGGATGTCCGGCTGCAAGACCAGCGCCCGGGCGATCGCGACGCGTTGACGTTCGCCGCCGGACAGGCGATCGGGCATTCGCTCCAGCAAATGGCCGATGCCCAACAACTCGATCGTTGGGTCGAGGCCGGCGTCGGCGGGCCGTTTGCCGATGCGCTTTAAACCGAAACAGACGTTGCGATACACGTTCAAATGCGGAAACAGGTTGGCCTGTTGAAACACATAGCCGAGCGCGCGTCGGTGGGTCGGTAAAAACAGGCCGCGCGCGCTGTCCTGCCAAACCTTGCCGTTGACGGACAGATAGCCTTGCGCCGGCCGCTCCAGGCCGGCGATGCAGCGCAGCAGGGTGGTCTTGCCGGAACCGGAAGGGCCGAACAGCGCGCTGATGCCCGAACCCGGAAGGTTGAGATCGACATCGAAACGGAAGGTACCGTAAGCGAGCGCAAAGCGGGCCGCGATCGCGTGGGTCATCGCATCGGCTCCACCGCGGGCCGGCTTTTCAGCACGCCGTACAACAGCAGCAGCACGGTAAACGCGAACGCCAGCAAGCCGCCGGCCAGCCAATGCGCCTGGGTATATTCGAGCGCTTCGACATGGTTGTAGATTTGCACCGAGGCGACCCGGGTCTTGCCGGGAATGTTGCCGCCGATCATCAAGACCACGCCGAATTCGCCGACCGTATGCGCAAAACCCAGGATCGCGGCGGTCAAAAATCCCGGCCTCGCGAGCGGAATCACCACCGAGAAAAAGGTATCCCAAGGCCCGGCGCGGAGGGTGGCGGCCGCTTCGAGCGTTTGCTCGCCGATCGCTGCGAAGGCGGTTTGCAGGGGCTGCACCACGAACGGCAGCGAATACAGCACCGAGGCGATGACCAGGCCGCCAAACGTGAAGGGCAGGGGGCCGAGGCCCAGTTCGCGCATCAAACCGCCGACCGGCCCGTTCGGGCCGAGCAGCAGCAACAGATAAAAGCCGAGCACGGTCGGCGGCAAGACCAGGGGTAAAGCGACCAACGCATTGCAGACGCCTCTCCAGCGCGATTCGGTACGCGCCAGCCACCAGGCCAGCGGCGTTCCGAACAGCAGCAGTAAAACGGTTGCCAGGCTGGCGACCTCAAAGGTCAGCCACAGGGCGGCAATGTCGTCGGTGCTGAGCATGGTCGAGGTCAATCGGCCAAGCTGTAGCCGTATTTTTGGATGATCGCGCGCGCTTCGGCCGATTTTAAAAATTGCAGCAACGCGGGCGCGGCCGGATTTTCCGCGCCTTTGGTCAGCAATACCGCATCCTGGCGGATCGGCGCATGCAAGGATTCGGGCACGATCCAGCCCGAGCCTTTCACGATCTTGCCGTCTTCGATCACCTGCGACAAGGCGATGAAGCCCAGTTCGGCATTGCCGGTCGAGACGAACTGATGGGTTTGCGCAATGTTTTCACCGAGCACGAACGCGGGCGTGAGTTTTTCGAACAGCCCCTTATTTTTCAATACCTCGACCGCCGCCGCGCCGTAAGGCGCCAGTTTCGGATCGGCCAACGCCAGGTGCTTGAAACCGCCATTGCCGAGGATGGCGCCCTGATCGTCTACGAAGCCCGGCTTGGCCGACCACAGCACCAGCTTGCCGATCGCGTAGGTGAAGCGCGTGCCCGCTACGGCTTGCTTGGACTTTTCCAGTTTTTCCGGTTTTTCCTGATCGGCGGACAGGAAGACTTCGAACGGCGCGCCGTTCTCGATCTGCGCGACGAATTTGCCGGAAGAACCGAACGACAGTTTCGCGCTGTGTCCGGTCGCTTTTTCGAAGGCTTCGGCGATTGCGTTCATCGGCTCCGCGAAGTTGGCGGCGACCGCGACCAGCGTCGTTTCGGCAAAGACCGGCGGACAACTTGTCGCCAGCACGGCCACGACGATCGCCAGGCGGCTTAGTTTGCTGCTAAACATAAGAGTTCTCCTCGCAGGATAAAAAATACGGATTCATCGCGTCAAAACCGAAACAAGCTTTGCACATAGAAATAATCGACACTCTGGCCGTCCGGCGCGCCGGCAGTCTCTTTGGCGAATGCGCCTTTGAACAGATGCGCCCAGCCGGTCTCGAAATTCAAGCTGCTGTTGAAATCGTAGCGCGCGGACAATTCCAGCTGCTGGCCGATGAAACTGCTGGTATTGCCGGTCCTGTCGCGAAGATTAGCCGATGTCCAGCTATCCTTGTCTTCGGCCAGCCAATACAAACGGTGCGCGATAAACGCCTGCACGTCCGGACGCGGCGAAAAACCCAGCCGCACGCCCGGCGTGTTGATATTGCTGCGCGCAAAGGCGCCGTAGATGCCGGTCGGACCGAATTCGAAGCGGCGCGCGCCGAACAGGGTATCGAAACGCTGATCCTTCCCGTCGTTCGGATCGTGGTCGCCGCTGGCATAGTCGTATTCGATCGCCAGACGCGGCGACCAGGGAATACCGAAAGTGTAACCGATGTCGAGATGCTGATACCAGGCCGAATGGTCGAGGTCTTTGTTGGAACTTTTTGACGACCGGACCGTGCCCCACTGGCCGATGGTTTCGCTTTGAAAGTCGAACTTTCCTTTTGCGGGTTTGATGTAAAAACGCATGCCCGGCGTAAAATAACGGCGATTGTTGGTCGGGTTGCGCTTGCGGTCGCCTTCGTCGAGATGGTACAAGTACAGTTCGGCGTTGATCTTGCCGGGCAAGTCGTACACTTCCAAAATGCCGCCGGAAAACCACGCTTGTTCCTCGGGTTCGTCGAAGCTATGGAAATGATCGAGCAGTTGCTCCGAGTCGTTCGGATAGCGTCCGACCGGCTTGGTCACGAAGGCATTGAATTGCCAATGGTTGTAATCGACGACCCGAATCCTGAAGCCGTCGAACGTGTTGATCGTGTTGCGCATGTTGTTTCTGGCGACCAGCCGGCGGCTGCCGAAATTCAGCGTTTGCCGGCCGGTGATCGCTTCGACGCCCAAACCGCTATGGGCCAGGTTCTGGTCGGACCAGGCCAGATAGCCCTGGATGAAATCGGCCTCGTCGACATGGGTATTGTTGATGCCCGAATCTTCGTCGGACCCGAACTGGCGCGCATCCAGGAATTCGCCGCCCAGCCGCCAGTGCTCGGAATGCGCTTCCAGCCACAGGTCGATCTGCATCGGAATCTGCTGATCGCCGCCTGTGCAGCCTGCCCGGAAACAGTTGTCTACTGTTTCATAACGTGTCCGCTGTTCGAGCGACAGCGACAGCCATTTCGGCAAGCCCAACGCATCGTGCAGGCTCCAGACCGGTTTTTCGTATTTATAGGAGCCCAGCAGGGCGTCGGACATCTGGCTGACGAAAGGAGCCGTGGGCGGCTTGGTGTAACTTTTGCTTTCCTCCGCCGCGTCGGCAGGCGCGATGACCGTGGCTGCAGAGATGATCAGTCCGATGGCGCGGCTAAGACGGGATGCGATACTGGGTTGGTTTTGAGGCTTCATTATTGTTTGCCTTTTGTGAGCGTCAAACGCCGTTCGTGTGGTAGCCGATGTCAAAAAGGATGTTGCCCAAGCAGGTCGTTGCTTTGAGAGGGCGCTAGTATATATCGTTATATACAAAAATACATAACGATATTTGCGATACATTATTTCCAACCGTGAAACAATAGAACTCCGAGATTTTTTGCATTGGACAGGCCATGAGTAATCACGACAACGCATCCCAACAATGGATAGAAGGCCAATTACGGCTCGCCGGCATGCTGGATGACCGGGTGATCGGCCTGCTGCGGGCGATCGAGCAGAGCGGCTCGATCAATCGGGCCGCCAAACAGATGGGCTTGAGTTACAAAGGCGCCTGGCAAATCCTCGAACGGGCCAACAACGGCGCGCCGCAAGCCTTGTTGAACACCGCGATCGGCGGCAGCAAAGGCGGCGGCAGCGTTTTGACTCCGGCCGGGCGTGCGTTGCTGGCGTTGTTCAACCGCCTGGAACAGCAGCATGACGCCTTCATCGCCGAATTGAACCGCAGTCTCGCCGATGACCCGGATACGGTCTTGCTGCTCCAGCGTCTGGTGGTCAAAACCAGCACGCGCAACCAGCTGTTCGGTACCGTCACCGCCATCGACCGGGCGGATGACGAGACGCAAGTGACCGTGCTGCTGAAAGGCGGGGAGCGGATCGTGGCCTCGCTCGGCTCGGCACTGCTCGGCGAACTGGGGATCGGCATCGGCGTCGATGCGGTTCTGATGATCAACAGCGCCGACATCCTGTTGTCGACCGCTGTCGACCGTCAGCGGGTTTCAGCCCGCAACCGCTTGTCCGGCCGCGTGCTGCGCATCCGGCAAGACGTGGTGGATTCCGAAGTCATCGTTCTGCTGCCCGGCGGTGAAATCCTGGCCGCGATGGTGACCCAGCAAAGCCTGCAAGCTCTGGCGCTGGCGCCGGGCATGCCGGTATCGGCGCTGTTTAAAGCCCATGCGCCGATTTTAGGCATCAGGCCGGCATGAGGCGCGCCGCTTTCAAACCTTCCCGGCAATCCGTGTTCGCAGCACGAAAAGAGGCAGCAGCCGGGGGGAGGGGGGGCGATGAATCCGCGCAAAGCCAGCAACAATGCTGACAGCGCGATTTCCAGCAGCCAGTCGTCTGTTAAGTAAGTGCCATTCGAGGCTGACCCCATTTTTATTGATTTTTAAACAATAATCCGCAGAAACTTTATTCATTATTATGGAGTCTCTTTTTAAAGTTTTTTAGCAAAAGCTAAACCTGCCGTAAGGCAGGGGCGGAAAGTTGTGGATCCTTTAACAAAGGAAAGCCGAACTGCCGAATATGACCTCGTTAACGTCATGCCGGTAGTTCGGCTTTTTTTGCGTTATCTTAAATGCACGGACACCGTTAAACAGCTATCCAGCTTTTTCGCTGGGAATGGCCGCATTACCGAGAAAGAGGAGGAGGCATTTGTGAACAGCCCGAAGCCATTTTTAGCCGGCAAAGCGCTGGTTTTTGATAGACGCGCATTTCTGAAACGCACCGCGACGGCAATTACGGCGCTGGGGGCCTATTTGCTGAACACGCGAGTGAGTCTTGCGAACACCTTGGCGATAACGCCCGGAACGCTTACCGAAAACGAAGAGGAAAACGCCGCGCAGTCCGCCGTACAAACCACAGAGGTGTTGCGTTACCACACGGTGGTGATAGACGAAACCAATAAGATCCTGCCATGGTACTCGCCGATCGAAAACGCGTACGACAATTACCTCGATCAGCTTTGGGCATGGCTGCCCACTGTTCCTAACGGTCCTTCGTCGTCGTTGCCGATGTATTATCTCTACTGCGGATTCAGCCCCGGCAATCCTATCACGCCAAACAGCTATGAAAATGATTGGGGCGAGCGGATTCCGAATTTCGTCGAGTTCGGCCGATTGTATTATGCCTACACAGGCGACTTAAGTCCCCTAAACATTGCCAGGAATTTAGTCGATTACGCGCTCGCTCACGGGATGACGCCGTCGAACTATGCTTGGCCTCTCTTTCCTTATAGTGCCTCCAATGGCGGCGCCACGGAAATCAACGGCGACAATGTGGCCTGGAACCAGGACGACATCCTGATCGATCACGGCAGTGAGATAGGGGAGAGCTTCTACAAACTCTATCTGGTCTATGGCGTTCCCGCCTACCGGGATGCCGCCATCAAGGTCGCCGATACCTTGGCAGCCAAGATAGTGCCAGGGAGTGCGACCGATTCGCCGTGGCCTTACGTGGTGAATGCGCGGACCGGTGCGGTCAGGTCGCGATATACCTCCAACTTTGCGGGAGCGCTAACGCTGTTCGATCTTCTCATCGAACAGGGTGAGCCCAATGCGACGGCTTATGCAACAGCCCGGCAAATACTGAAGACCTGGCTGTTGCAGTATCCCATGCAGAACGGCAATTGGGTCGATGGGCACAGCGACGTCTCGATCGATGGAAACACCAATTGGAGCAATACCACCAAGAGCAACATGAACCTGTATCTCTTGGATAATCCCGATTTTGACCCGAATTTCGCGGCGGACGTGCTGAAGCTCCTGCAATGGACCGAAGACCATATGGTGAACGTAGCGACGAGCGACGGTTTGCCCGGACAATATTATGGGGCGTCCGTGGTGGCCGAACAATTCGCCTACATGATGCGGATGGGTTATCAGACCTCGCGGCAGGCGGCCGAGTATGCGGGATATTATGCGCTGACCGGCGATCCGTCATACAAAGACAAAGCCTATCGCGGCTTCAACTATTCGACCTATATGATGAAGTCGAACGGGGAATCCTCGGATGGGCCGACCGACGATGTTGGCTACTGGTGGAGTGATGTCTACGGTGAAGGCCCTCGGATGTTTTTCTACGGCTTCAGGGCCGTTCCCGAATGGGCGCCTCCCCGGGAAAATCACATTCTCTACTCGAAGGCCGTGCTCAAGAATGTCGCCTACACGTCTTCCAGCGCGCAGTACACGGCGACGGGCGGCCAGGGCATAGAGTATCTGCGCTTGGCATTCTTGCCTGCCGACGTGACAATTAACGGCGAGGCAATCGCATTGCGTTCCGACCTGAATGCAGAGGGCTACACTGTGCGGGAATTGGGAAATGGCGATTATGCGGTGGCTATTAAAAGGGCGCGGATTGGCGATGTCGTCATCTCTTCCGGCGGCGTGTCTATCACGTTCACGATAGCCGCAACAGCGGGCTCTGGCGGCACCATAACGCCCGCAGGAAATATAGTCGTCAATCAGGCAGCGAATCTGACCTTCACCATCGCCGCCACCAGCGGCTATGCAATTGCGGATGTCAAGGTCGATGACGTCTCGGTGGGCGCTGTGACCAGTTATACGTTCAGCGATGTGGCCGCAAACCATACGATAGCAGCCTCGTTCAGTGCTATCAACGCAGGCGGCATCCTCGGCTATGACGGTCCTGGAACTACGACCGACAATATCTGCGATGCGAGAGGTTGCTATATTCACGCCACACGTTTCCTGGCAACCGCTAATCTGAATGTTACGACCATCAAGGCCAAGGTGCTCGGCATCACCGGCAGATACAAGTGTGCCATTTATAGCGATAGCAATGGGCGTCCTTGGAATCTGCTCAAGGAGAGTGCGGAGATCGTTAATCCGACAACCGGCTGGCAAACCTTTGCCCTGGCTTCTGCGCAAAGCATACAGAGCGGGAGTTATTACTGGCTTGCGATCTGGTCGAATCTTAAGAGCACGCGCGCCAGGATATATTGTGATAAATCGGGCGCGACAACGCGGTGGACCAATGCACTGACCTACGGTACTTGGCCGAATCCTGTTACGACGGTCAGGGGCAATTCTTATCGGTATTGCATTTATGCGGAAGAGCCGGCGTCAGGCGCCAATTCTCCGCCGAATATAGTAACGCCGGCGTCGGCCGATCCCAGTCAAGTGGCCGGCACGGCGACCGCTTTAAGCGCGCTTGGGAGCGATGACGGCGGCGAAGCGAATATGAGCTATACATGGGAAACCACAGGATCACCGCCGGCGCCGGTCACTTTCAGTGTCAATGGCACCAATGCCGCGAAAAATACGATTGCAACCTTTACGAAAGCCGGCAATTACAACTTCCAGGTTACCATCAGAGATCTAAGTAACCAGACAGTCACCAGCAGTATCGGCGTCACGGTCGGCCAGACGTTAACGACTATTTCGCTAGTGCCTGCAAGCGCAAGCGTGTCAATCGGAGCAAGCCTGCAATTCACCGCAACAGCCAGGGACCAGTTTGTTGCCGGGCTGGCCGTTCAGCCGACATTCGCCTGGAGCGTCAACGGCGGCGGCGCGATCAATGCGAGCGGCCTCTTCACGGCGGGCAGTGCGGTTGGCGGTCCATTCCAGGTGACGGCAATAAGCGGAGGCGTAAGCGGAACAGCGGATATTAGCGTGACAGTCGGCGGCAACACGCTGGGGAATGATCTTGTCGGAGCCGGGAGTGATCCCAGCGGAGCGAATGATATTAACTGCTGGCGGTTCCAAGCCACTTCTAGCTTTACCGCCAATAACATGAGAATCAATTTGGCATCTGCCGTGACCGGAAGAATGAAATTGGCAATTTATGCCGACAATAACGGCAGTCCTGGCGCCTTGTTGATGACGACGAACGAGATTAACAATCCATCGGCCGGCTGGGTGACTTTTACGCTGACAAGCGGTCAGTCGGTAACGTCCGGAAATTTCTATTGGCTGGCCGCATGGGCAAATGCAGGCTATACACCCAAGTGTCAGACGAGCGGTGGGACAGCCAGGTACATTACGAGAGCTTATGGCACGTGGCCTAACCCATTGAGCGGAACGCGTGGGCCGTACTCGAATAACGAGAGTATTTATGCGTACTAAAATGCGAATTAAAAAAAGCGTTCATGCGTGAGATTATACTTTGCGGAGCTGTGGGCGATAAGTTACCGTTCTCCGGCGAGTTTCAAAACCTCGGCTTCCATCGCCTCGGAAGAGAGGATTCGAACCTCTGGCCTCGGCCTCCGGAGGGCCATTCCTCCAATCTCTAAACACTCCGAGATACATCAGAATACGCTAGAACCCGCATTTTACTTGGTGTCTGAGCGAGTATCAAGGTGCTGAGCCATTATTGAGGTTGATTCATGTAGTGCCCAAATTAGTGCCCTCGATGTGACGCTAAATCTATTGATATAACTGGCTTTCAATAGGGTAGGCACGACATGATAAACGTCATCGATTAACTCGCAGTCACTCCCAAAATCCAGCCCTCGACCTCTGCAATTCCGCGTAGTTGTGGCGGCAGAGAGGGATTGAGAAAATCTGTCAGTCGATTGTCATGATCGGCTTGTTGCATCCAGGCCGCAATACTGTAAGCATCGTGTTGGTCGGGCGTCCTGTTTTCCAGAGCGAATTGTTTTTTATACAGCGCCGGATAGGCTTCTACGATGGCTGATCGGCCAGGGGGGATCTGCCAGCCGTCAAACGGCCAAAAATGCAGCTGATCGCCTAAATGCCGGCGCAGAAAGCGTAGCCAGGGAAGGCCAGCATGAGTGGATTTGGCTACAGCGCCTTGCACATCGAAATGAAATACCGATTTGGCACGGCAGCGTTCTTCGCAGAGCCGGCGCCAGCGGGGATCGCCGCTTCGCGCCTCGCCGTTGCCGATTGAGCCATAACGAACAAAGTCGACATAGACGTGGTCTCCGTCGGTCGGCCAGTGCTTTTGGAAATCGTCCAGAAAGCTCGGCCAGTCTGGCAAAAGGTGATAGACCTCAAAATAGCGTAACGGAAACGAAAAGCCATGATCGATGCCAACCAGCGAAGGGATGTCTTGCGCTAGAATTTCCAGCAACCACTCGGCTATACCGCGCCGAGTCCAATATTTGCGAGGACTGGCCGTTTTCCATCCGAAGCTTAACGATAAGGGCGAGCGGGTGTTAGCCTAACAAAACGATCAAATAGACGCGCTGCCTGTGGGCGATTTTGAGGGCATATGTTTAATTGAGGTTCAGAGGCTTCGTTGAACGTCCTTCGCGCCGCCCCTATCTTTACGTTGGGCGGTTTCTGATATAAAACAGCCATTCTGGAGTTCACCTAGATCGGCAGAAAATGGCCGAACTTGCTCGGTCAGAATTGTAAGAGCAAAACCGACCCAAAAGCGACATCCGTATTTTTCAATGCTTATGTCTGCTGTAATTCGTTTAACCGACATTGGCAGACCATCAGTACAACACATCTCCAACGCTTGTAACGCAGCATAAGTCTATGCAGGCACTGCTCGTTGCAACCCACAGAAATCGCATGAACCTATTTCAACCTACACAATGTCCCTGTGCTGCGCTGTGGCTTGCCTAATCTTGATGAAATCAATCCTGGGGTAAAAGAACGATTTGTCCCGCTATTTCACTGGGTATTACTGGGTTGTAGGCGAAATATCAATTACAAAAAAATTATCTATGTATTCAATAAGTTAAAATTGATTGTCTCGACTGTAACACTCATGTTTAGTTTTACACGGGTGGAGCAAACAGTCGCGTCATCCGCCTCCATCCGGTAGGACAAATCGTAGCGGGCGAGTTCCGATCTTTGCCCCTGTGACCTCGTCAATGGCCACCGGTTTAATATCCTCTCCTGTCTCGAC
>Ga0208116_1000427_pt1 | contig 13285 bp, 12 predicted proteins | sample LakWasMeta9_HOW4_2_FD_183859 | JGI IMG/M metagenome (GOLD analysis project Ga0208116, IMG submission 183859) | Freshwater sediment methanotrophic microbial communities from Lake Washington under simulated oxygen tension - Sediment Metagenome... | ecosystem: Environmental > Aquatic > Freshwater >... | reverse complement strand
CGTCGGGTTCGGCTTCCGGGTGGCCTTGGTAGTTGAAGCGTTTGATCGCGATATTGCCGCCAAGGAAGGGCACTTTGATTTTTTTCAGCAATTCGATCCGGTTCGCGCGGCTAACGAATGACAGTTCGGCCGGGCCTAACGGCAGCGCATACAGCGATAATGCCTGCCAGCTCAGCGTCGAAGGGATGGAAACGGCAGAATCGCTCGTCCAATGGATGGCACCCTTGCCGCCTTCCGCACTGAGGCGGCCGTTTTCGTCCTGAACCGCAAGACCGGAGAAGCTTGCCGTAAGGCGCGTCAATCCCTGTTCGGTCAACGCCGCATCGGCCTTCGCCCTGCCTTGCAGCGAGAGGCCTTCGAGTGCGGTTTGGGCGGCGAAAGGCTGCATATACACCGACGAAAACTGCTTTAAATCGTCCGATTGCACAGACACCGCGGCTTCGGTCAATTGCACTTGCGCGCCGAGTGCGAGCGCGGCGCGGCCGCTCATCAAGGCGGTGCCCGCATGATCGAAAGTAAAAGATTCGATGTCGACGCGTTGCCCTGTAGGACTCCAGATGCCTTCTCCGGTCAACTTGATCGCCTCCTTGCCCGCTTCGAGATAGACGGGTTCCTGATACAGAGCGCCGCCGGTCAATTGCTCGCTGAGGCGCCAACGCCAGAGTCCGTCGGCGTGAACCGCATGGAGCCGCGTATCGGATGAGAGCGTCTCGGTCGCGGTCTTGCCGTCCGCCGTTTGCAGGGTCAGCCGGTCGGTACCGGCGTTCAGGTCGAATTCGTCTATTTCGCTTTGTTCGCCTGAAATAGTCAGCGCCAGATCGATCTTGCCGCTTTTGATTTCGGCAGGAAGGAAGCCGAGCTGTTTTTGCAGTAGCATGCCGTCGAGCCTTTCCGCCTTCAATTTGACCTGCCAGCGCAGCGCCTGTTCGGTCAATTCGGCATCGATCGTGCCGCCGAACAGACGGAGATCGGTGATTTTTGCGCGGCTGGATTTTTCGCCGAGCCGAAACGAAAAATCGGCTTTCGGCGAGCGCCAGCGTTTGGATTCGGTCTGCGCCTTGCCGCGCTCGCAGACGACTTGATTGTCGCCCCAAGTAAAGGAGGTGCAGCGGATGTCGGCGAGTTTCAGGTCGTCTAACGGTTTCGGCAGGCTCAGTTTGCCGATCGTCAGGATCAGTTGCTGGCGGCGCTCGGGAAGGTCGCTCAGCGCGATCTTTACGCCTTCGAATTTCCAGCCTTGCCCGTTCAGCGCGCCGACGTCGAGCGCGATGGTGTCGAGCGCTCCGCTCTTGGTGCTGAGCCCCAGCAGGATCATAAATCCGCCGAGGGTCAGAAGCCTTGATGAGGCCCGCCGGCGCTCAGTCTGGAAATACACCCGTCGATAAATAGCGGTCTCCCCGGTCGCAGATGATCGCGACGATGACTGCGTTCTCGACTTCCTTCGCCAGTTGCAGCGCCGCATACACCGCGCCGCCGGAGGATACGCCCGCGAAAATGCCTTCTATCGCGGCCAGGTCGCGCGTGGTCTGTTCGGCCGATTGCTGATCGACTTCGATGATCCGGTCGACGCGGCTCGGGTCGTAAATCTTCGGCAGGTATTCCTCCGGCCAGCGGCGGATGCCCGGAATCTTCGACTCGCCTTCCGGCTGTACGCCGATGATCCGGATTGAAGGATTTTTCTCCTTCAGAAACTTCGATGTGCCCATGATCGTGCCGGTCGTGCCCATCGAACTGACGAAGTGAGTGATCGAACCTTGGGTGTCGCGCCAGATTTCGGGGCCGGTGCCCTCGTAATGCGCGCGCGGATTGTCCGGATTCGAAAACTGATCGAGTATGCGGCCTTCGCCGTTTGCTTCCATCTGGCGGGCCAGATCGATCGCGGCTTCCATGCTGCCGGCGGCCGGGGTCAGGATGATGTCGGCGCCATAGGCCTTCATCGAGGCGCGGCGCTCGGCGCTCATGTTGTCGGGCATGATCAGGGTGATCTTGTAGCCCTTGATCGCGGCGGCCATCGCGAGCGCGATGCCGGTATTGCCGCTGGTCGCCTCGATCAGGCGGTCGCCGGGCTTGATTTCGCCTCTTGCCTCGGCGTGTTGAATCATGCTCAATGCCGGGCGGTCCTTGACCGAACCGGCCGGATTGTTGCCTTCGAGCTTGACCAGTATCGTATTGCTGTTCGCTCCGGGCAGGCGCTGCAGGCGGACCAGCGGGGTATTGCCGACGAAGGCTTCGATGGTGGGGTAAGTCATGGGTGATGGGATCAATTACAAAAATTCGGCGAATTATCCCATAAAACGGCCGGAACAACCGATCGGAATTTAACGGTGCGTCCCGGCGGACGCGGAGGCAGGCGGGCGAATTGAAAAGGTAAGGACGGGTTGAATAACCCGTCCTTAACGTTTATAGATCAACGGCTGTTTTGCAATGCCGCGATCCGCTCTTCCAATGGCGGATGGCTCATGAACAGGCGCATCACGCCGCCGCCGTTGATGCCGAAAGCGGCCAACTGAGCGGGCAGCGCCGAGGGCTCGTGGCTGCGCTGCAAGGCGCGCAACGCGCCGATCATCTTTTGGCGTCCGGCCAGCGCTGCGCCGCCCGCATCGGCCCGGAATTCGCGGCGGCGGGAGAACCACATCACCAGCATCGAGGCGAGGATGCCGAGCACCAACTGCGCGGCTATCTGCGTAATATAATAAGCCGGACCGTAACCGCGCTCGGTTTTGAACACGACCCGATCGACCACATGGCCGATCAAGGTCGCGAAGAAATAGACGAAGGTATTCACGACGCCCTGCATCAGCGCCATCGTGACCATGTCGCCGTTCGAGACGTGGGTGATTTCGTGTCCGAGCACCGCTTCGACCTCGTCGGCGCTCATCGTTTCGAGCAGGCCGGTGCTGACCGCGACCAGGGCGCTGTTTTTGCTCATGCCGGTCGCGAACGCATTCGCTTCATGCTGCTGAAACATGCCGACCTCGGGCATGCCGATATTGGCCTGTCTGGCGAGGCGGGCGACCGTATCGACGAGCCATTTTTCGGTCTGGTTTTGCGGTTGTTCGATCACATACACGCCCATCGCGTTTTTCGCGGACCATTTGGACATCGCCAGCGAAATGAACGAGCCGCTCATGCCGATCACCGCGGACATGATCAACAGCGCGTTCAGGTTCAGATTGACGCCCCGGGCGTCGAGGGCGCCGCTTAAACCCAGCACGTTGAAAACGATACTGACCACGATCAGTATCGCGATATTGGTCGCTAAAAACAGAAAAATTCGCATCATAGTGTTTGCCTGGATGACAAGTTGGGATATTGACAAAATAGGGATTGAATAAATGAATTCAATACGGGTCAGAGTGATAATATACGAATAAAGTTTAACGAGTGAGGGCGTTATGAACAAGACGGAATCCATCGGGCTTGCGGTCCTGCTGGGCAGTGTGGTCTTTCCCGCCTGCGCGCGGCAACAGATGCCCGAGCAGGTGATTGCGCAGCTGCATGCGCCGCCGGGCTTTACGATCTCGCTGTATGCGAGCGATCTGCCGAATGTACGGAGCCTCGCGCTCGGCGACAACGGCGTCGTATTTGCGGGCTCCGGCGTTTCGGGCAAGGTTTACGCGCTCCAGGACAAGGACAATGACGGCCGCGCCGAAACGCGCGATGTGATCGCGGATGGCTTGACGATGCCGAACGGCGTGGCCTACAAGGACGGCGCGCTCTATGTCGCCGAAATCAGCCGGATCATCCGTTACGACAATATCCAGCAGCACCTCGATAAGCCGCCGAAACCGTCGGTGGTTTACGACAAGCTGCCGACCGACAAGCATCACGGCTGGAAATATTTGCGGGTCGGCCCCGATGGCAAGCTTTATACCGCGGTCGGCGCGCCCTGCAATATTTGCGATCCGGAAAAGCCGATCTACGCATCGCTGGTCAGGGTCAATACGGACGGCAGCGACTTCGAGATCATCGCGCGCGGCATCCGCAATACGGTCGGATTCGACTGGCAGCCCGGCACCGGCGCCTTGTTTTTCAGCGACAACGGCCGCGATTATCTCGGCGACGATCTGCCGCCGGAGGAACTGAACCGCTGGAGCCAGGTCGGCGAGCATTTCGGCTATCCCTATTGCCACGGCGGCGAGGTCACCGATCCGGAGTATGGCAACGGCAAACATTGCGCCGACTACACGCCGCCGGCCTGGAAGTTCAAGGCGCACATCGCCCCTCTCGGCATTCGTTTCTATCCCGGTACGCAGTTTCCAGCGCATTATCACAACCAGCTGTTCGTGGCACAGCACGGCTCATGGAACCGTTCCGAGCCGGACGGTTACCGGGTTGCGCTGGTTCGTTTCAAGGACGGCAAAGCGGTCAGCGACGAGGTCTTCATCGACGGCTGGCTGACGAAGGATCAAGACGTGCTCGGACGGCCGGTTGACATCCTGACCCTGCCGGACGGCAGTTTATTGTTCAGCGATGACCACTTGGGTGCCATCTACAAGGTGCAATACCGGGCGCAAAAATGACCAAAGCCTTTGAAATCATCAGCAAGGAAACCGGTTATCAGGGGTTTTTCCGCCTCGAAAAATACCGGCTCCGGCACACCCTGTTTGCGGGCGGTTGGAGCGGCGAGATCGAACGCGAATTGTTCGGGCGCGACCAGCATTGTGTCGCGGTGTTGCTGTACGATCCGGATCAGGACGAGGTCGTGCTGATCGAGCAATTCCGGATCGGCGCTATCGGCTGCCCCGAACGGGCCTGGCTGGTCGAAATCGTCGCCGGCGCGATCGAGGCCGGCGAGACCGCCGAGGAAGTCGCGCACCGGGAGGCGGAAGAAGAGGCCGGCTGCACGATCGAGGAACTGATCGAGGTGATGAAGTTCTATACGACGCCGGGCGGCTATGCGGAAATGATCACGCTGTTTTGCGGCAGGATCGACAGCCGTCAGGTCGGCGGCATTCACGGCCTCGACCATGAAGACGAAGATATCCTGGTGCGCCCTGTGCCTTTCGACGAAGCCTATGGGATGCTCGAAAGCGGCGAGATCGAGTCCGCGATTCCGATCCTGGCGCTGCAATGGCTGGCGTTGAACCGGGACAAGCTGAGACAAAGATGGTGCCCCGAAGCATAAGGACAAGGGTTTGTCAGAAAGGAATATAACGCCATGAATTACATCGCGCTGACCATGCTGATGGGTGACCGGGGCAAGTATCTCGGCATCGTGATGGGTCTGACCTTCGCCTCCTTGATCATGACCCAGCAGCCCGCGATTTTTCTCGGCCTGATGGCCCGATCGTACAGTTTTGTGTCCGATGTCGGCCTGCCCGACATCTGGGTGATGGATCCGAAGGTGCAGTTCATCGACGACGTCAAGCCGATGCAGGACACCGAGCTCTACCGGGTGCGCGGCGTTGCCGGCGTCGGCTGGGCGGTGCCTCTATACAAGGGGCTGATCAAGGCGCGCCTGTACGACGGCACGTTTCAGACCTGCAACCTGATCGGACTGGACGATGCGACCCTGATCGGTGGGCCTCCCGCCATGCTGAGCGGAAAACTCGAAGACCTCCGCCGCAGCGACGGCGTGCTCGTCGATGTCGAAGGCGCGAAAACCAAACTTGCGAAAGTACCTCAAATCAAGGACGGAAAGCCCGTGCCGCTGACGATAGGCGACACCCTCGAACTGAACGACCGCCGGGCGATCGTCGTCGGCATCGCGAAAACCACGCGTACCTTTCAATCCCAGCCTGTCATCTATACGACCTATAACCGCGCGCTGCTGTATGCGCCGAAAGAAAGGAAGCTGCTCTCATTCGTGCTGGTCAAGGCCAAGGCGGGCCAAAACATCGCAGAATTGACCCACAGGATTGAAGAAACGACCGGCCTCGCCGCCTATACTCAGGAAGAATTCAAGGCGCTGACTTACAATTATTTCCTCAAAAATACCGGCATTCCGATCAATTTCGGCATCTCGGTCACGCTCGGCTTCATCGTCGGCGCGGCGATCGCCGGCCAGACCTTTTACAATTTCACGCTCGAAAATCTACGGCAGTTCGGCGTGCTGAAGGCGATGGGCACCAGCAACTGGGTGCTGCTCCGGATGATCCTGTTGCAGGCGGTGCTGGTCGGCAGCATCGGCTACGGCATGGGCGTCGGCCTGACCGCCTTATTCGGCTATGCGATGCGCGATACGATCCTGGCCTTTAAGTTCCCCTGGCAATTGCTGGTGTTCAGCGGCATGGGGGTCAGCATGATCTGCGTCTTCGCGGCCTTATTGAGTATCCGCAAGGTGATCATGCTGGAACCGGCGGTCGTGTTCAAAGGCTGATCATGCGCGATAATACGCCGGCTGTTGTGTGCCAAAACGTCGTCAAGACCTACGACACCGGCTCGCAGCAAATCACCGCGCTGCAAGGCATCGATCTCGAAGTCCATGTCGGCGAATTGATGATGCTGGTCGGGCCGTCCGGATGCGGCAAAACGACGTTGATTTCGGTGATCGCCGGCATTCTGGACCAGGACTCCGGCCTCTGCCGGGTGTTCGGCGAGGATTTGCTGAAGTTGAAAAACGATCAAAAACTCAAATTTCGCGCCCAAAATATCGGCTTCGTGTTCCAGGCCTATAACCTGTTGCCGACGCTGAACGCGGCCGAAAATGTCTCGATTCCGCTGATCATCAACGGCATGAAGCGGCGCGAGGCGGTGCGCAAGGCCGCCGCCGTGCTCGAACAGGTCGGCCTCGGGGATAGGGCGGACGCATTGCCCTCCCAGCTTTCCGGCGGCCAGCAGCAGCGGGTCGCGATCGCGCGCGCGTTGATCCATAGCCCGAGGCTGATCGTCTGCGACGAGCCGACCAGTGCGCTCGACCATGAAACCGGAATGCATGTGCTCGAATTGCTCAAAGCGGTCGCGGTCGATCATTCCAGGGCACTGGTGATCGTGACACACGATGCCCGCATTTTCGGCTTCGCCGACCGGATCGCGCAGATGGATGACGGAAAAATTGTCCGGGTACAGCAATCCCAGCCTTCGAACAATCCCGGCCGCACTGAGCAAGGAACCCACGATGTTACCTAAATATACGCTGCCCGCACTGGCCGCCGCCGGCTTCCTGTTCGGCGTGTTCCAGGTCGTCAGCAGCAACAAGCCGGCACCGATCGCGCAGGCCGCGGCGGAACCTGCGATCTCGCCCTATAGGACCTTCATTGCCGGGGCTGGCATTGTCGAGGCGAAAAGCCAGAATATTGCGATCGGCGCCCCCTTGGCGGGCCTCGTCAAGGCGGTCAAGGTCAAAGTCGGCGATCGCGTCAAACTTGGCGATACGCTGTTTTTGATCGACGACCGCGCCGCGCTGGCAGAATTGACCGTGCGCGAGGCCGATCTTGCGAAGGCGAAGGCGGCGGTCGGCGAAGCCGAAGCGGGGGTTAAGGATGCGGAGGTGTTGCAGCGCCTGGCCGACGCGGTCCAGGACCGGCGCGCGATCAGCACCGAAGAACTGGAGCGGCGCCGCAATGCGACCTTGATCGCAAGACGCAGGCTCGACAGCGCCAGGGCAGTGGTGCTGCAAGCCACAGCTGCGGTCAAGGCGAGCCGGACGACGCTCGATTTATTGCGGGTCACGGCTCCGGTCGACGGCGAAGTGCTGCAAGTGAATGTGCGGCCCGGCGAGTTCGCCCAGGCGGGGCCGCTCAGCACGCCCTTGATGATCGTCGGCAATCTGGACGCGCTTCATGTCAGGGTCGACATCGACGAAAACGACGCCTGGCGCTTTCGCCCCGAAAGCAAGGCCGTCGCCTATTTGCGCGGTAACCGCAGGTTTCAGACCGACCTGACGCTGGTCTGGGTCGAGCCTTATGTGGTGCCGAAAAAATCGCTGACCGGCGACAGCACCGAACGCGTCGATACGCGGGTCTTGCAGGCGCTGTACAGCTTTAACCGCAGCAAGATGCCGGTGTATGTCGGCCAGCAGCTCGATGTGTTCATCGAAGCGCCGGATTTCGATCGCGATTCGTCCCCGGCCAATGCCGGTCCTTTGCCGCCGGCATGAACAGACTCCTGACGCTTTGCCTCTTGGGGTTCATCGCCGCTTGCACCGTCGGCCCCGATTATGTCCATCCCGAGGCGCCAACACCCGCCCAATGGAGCGAAAGCCAAACGGCTTCAGGCAATCTTGAAGATTCTCACATCTGGTGGAAAACCTTCGACGATCCGGTTTTGGACCGCTTGATCGACGAAGCGGTCACGGCCAATCTGGACCTGAAACAGGCATTCCAGCGCATCCGCATCGCCCGCACGCAAAGGACGCAAGCCGTCGCCGCCGGTTTGCCGACGCTCTCCGGCCAAAGCACCGTCTCGCGGCGCCTGAACAGCATCGCATCGTCCTCCGGCACGACGGGTACGGCCGGCGGCGCCTTCGGCATCGGCAACCGGCTAATCAATATCTTCCAGTCGGGTTTCGATGCGCAGTGGGAGCTCGATTTGTTCGGCGGCATCCGACGGACCGTCGAAGCGGCGGAAGCGACGGTCGAAGCCGAAACCGAAAACCGCAGCGCTTTGCAGGTCAGTCTGCTCGGCGAAGTAGCCAGTCAATACATTACCCTGCGCGCCAATCAGCAGCTGCTTGCCGTCGTCGATGATAACCTGATCACGCAGCGCGATACCTGGCATCTGACCCTGGAAAGGCAAAAAGCCGGGCTTGCATCCTCCCTGGACGTCGCGCAAGCCGAGGCGCAGGTCGATGCGACCGCGGCGGAGCGGCCGCTCTATCAAAACCAGATCAAGCTGGCCATGCACGCCTTGAGCGTATTGTTGGACAGAACGCCGGGCGAATTGAGCCAGCGCCTGGGGCAAACCGGAGACATCCCGCTTCCGTCAACGCCGGTCGTAGCCGACCTGCCGTCGGAATTGTTACGCCGTCGGCCCGACATCCGCAGCGCCGAAAGACAGCTCGCGGCCGCCAATGCGGAGATCGGCGCTGCGGTCGCCGCGCAGTATCCGCGCATCAATCTTGCCGCCTTCATCGGCCTGCAAAATACCGACATCACCGATTTCACGATGCTCGGCAAATCCTGGTCGATGGCATCGACGCTCGCGTTTCCGATTTTCAACTGGGGCAGCATCAAGGCAAATATCGAAGGTAAAAAGGCCCGCCATCAAGAGTTGTTGTATGCTTATCGGGCGACGGTGCTGAATGCGTTCAAGGAGGTCGAAGATGCGCTGGCATCCCTCGAACAGGAGCGGCAGCGCCATGAACAATTGAAGCAAGCCGAAGCGGCGGACCGGCTGGCGCTCGCGCTGGCACAGGAACGCTACCGCAACGGCTTGACCGCCTTTTTGGACGTGCTGATCGCCCAACGCGCGCTGCTTGCCAGACGGTTGGCGTTGATCGACAGCCAGGCCAAGCTCGCCGGGCAAAGAGTGGCCCTCTACAAATCATTGGGCGGCGGCTGGCAGATCAAGGAGACTTCCTTTAGCCCGAAAGGCGGCTAAGGTCTGGATACAAATGAGTTCCCCGATTCGATACTGTATGCCTCCCATGTGGGAGCGCTTTTCAAGCGCGACCGGGGCTGAGAACAACGCCTCGAGTCGCGGTTGAAAACCGTTCCCACTTCGCTTCTTTGTGCTCGATGCCGCGTTTTCGTCGCTTTCCGAAGCGAGTGTCTATACTTGAGCTATATTTTTTTAAACTTATGCGTTCAGGCCAACGCAGGGCTTTTTAATTCATCGGGCAAGCAAAATCCATTATGAGCACAGCAGATTGGCTTTCGCAGGAAGACATTGAGGGGCTGCTGGACGGCGTCGAGGGCGGCGATGCCGCGAGCGCAAGCCTGAAGTTTCTCCCGCAGGACGAGATCAAGCCCTATGATTTCAGCAGTCAGGAACGCGGGATTCGAGGCGGGCAGATACGGACCCTGGAGATGATCCATGGCCGCTTTGCCGGCGCTTTGCGCACGTCTTTATTCCAGTGGCTGGGGCGGGCTCCGGAGGTCGTCGTCTCCGGGATTCAACTGCAAAAATATGCCGATTATATGGACCGGCAGCGCTCCCCGGTCAGCCTGAATAGTGTCCGGATGGCTCCATTGCGGGGGCGTGCCTTGATTGTGATGGATCCCCGGCTGGTGTTTACCGTCGTGGACTCTGTCTTCGGCGGCAACGGGCAATTTGACCCGCAAGCGCAAGGCCGCGAGTTCAGCCGGACCGAAACGCGGGTGATCCGGAAAATTCTGGACAGGGTCTTTAACGGCCTGAAAGAGGCCTGGGAGCCGGTGTTGGCCATCGATTTTGACTATTTGGACTCGGAAACCCATCCGAATGATACGGCTGTCGCCGGCAGGGATGACTATGTGATGACTGCTACACTCAACATCACCCTGGAAGGCAGCGGCGGCGATCTGACCCTGCTGCTGCCTTATGCGATGATCGAACCGATCGGCGGCGTGCTGGAGGTTTCCGGCGAGGAGGCCGAGGAAGCCGATCCGCAGTGGCGCACGGCGCTGCGCAATCGGGTGACGGGCGCGAGTGTCAACGTGAGCGGTGTGCTGGCGGAAAAAAGACTGTCCGTCGGTGATCTCCTGCGCTTGAAAACAGGCGACGTCATTCCGATCGAGATGCCGCAGATATTATCGCTGCAGGTCGAAGGCGTGCCCGTGTTTACCGGCAGGCCGTGCACCTCCGAAGGGCATTGTGCAGTGCAAGTCATTGAAAAAAATATAAGGACCGAGGCCGTCTGAGGCGGTTCAGGTGTTCAGAATCAAATGAAGGAGTGTGGGAAAAATGACCGAGAGCGATGGTGTTAAGGCGAATGCCGGCGAGGAGGAAGTCCGCCAACTTGAAAGTGAAAAAACGTCGGCCGCCGTCCAGGACGGGCTGAATCTCGATGCGATTCTGGATGTTCCGGTGACCCTGGCGATGGAATTCGGCCGCACCCAAATCAGCATCGGCAATCTGTTGCAGTTGCATCAAGGTTCGATCGTCGAGTTGGATAGGCTGGCGGATGAGCCGCTGGATATTCTGGTGAACGGTACCCTGGTGGCGCGCGGCGAGGTGGTCGTGATCAACGAGAAATTCGGCATTCGGCTGACCGACATCATCAGCCTGCCGGAACGCGTCAAAAAATTAGCCTGATGCGGGCAAGAATCCTCCTTTCCGTTGTTTTATGCTTGCGGCTTGCGGTGTGCGAGGCATGGCCGGCGAATGCGCCAACGGGAAATCCGGCCGTCGAAGACATTGCGCTGTGGAGCGTGAGCCTGTTGGCGATTCTGGGTATCGTGTTACTGGGTTTTTGGGGCTTCCGCAAGTTCGGCGGCGTTAATGCGGAGCGTGCGGACAAAATGCGCGTCGCCGGCGGATTATCCTTGGGGCTATGGGAAAAGGTCGTGCTGTTGCAGGTGGGCAGGAAACAGCTGGTTTTGGGCGTGACGCCGGGCAGGATTCAAACCTTGCATGTACTGGAAGGCGATGACTGTTTGAACCAGGCCGACAGGATTCAAGGCGCTAAGACCGAAATCCCAGGGCTAACCGAAGCCAATCGTCCGGTGCTGCATGCGCCGACTGATCGTGCCGCCCATGTTGCCGAGCAACAAACGGGCAAGCAGACGCCATCAGCCGACGGGGAAATGCCTTCACGCTCGTCTTCGCCGGAGGATTACGAAAAATACCTCGAACAGGTGCGGAGCCTGGTGGATCAAGATCCGAAATTAGCCGCACAGACTCTGAAAGCCTGGATCAGAGATGAATAGCGCCATGGAAAAATTAAACGGAGTCGAACGCGCTGCCTTGGTGCTTTTGGCGTTGGGGCAGCAAAGGGCCTCCGCAGTGTTGAAACATCTGGAATTGAATGACGTGGAGCTGCTCGGCTCCCATATGGCGTCGATGAAGGCGGTTTCACTGGCCATGGTGGAAGGCGTATTGGATCAATTCATGACTTCCCGGCAAAAACAGGCGGCCATAGGCGGCGATGCGGAAGACTATGTTCGCTGCGTGATGGCGGATGCCCTCGGCCCCGAAAAAACCGAAGCGATGATTGACAGGGTATTGCTCGGCGGCAGAAATGAAGGCATCCAGCGCTTGCAGCGGATGGATGCTCGGACGCTGGCCGATTGGCTGCGCTCGGAGCATCCGCAGGTCGCCGCCAATCTGCTGTCCTTGCTCGACGGCCAGCATGCGGCGGAGGTGATCATGGCCTTGCCCGAGGAAATGCGCCCGAATCTCGTGATGCGGATCGCCGCGCTGGAGGGGGTGTCGCCGGAAGCCTTGCTTGAACTCGACGAAATGATAAGAGAGCAATGGGCCGGCAAGCCAAGCGACAAATCCTCGCGTGTCCGCGGGATCAATACCGCCGTCAACATTTTGAATCATTTGGATAAACCTATCGGCAGCCAGGTGTTGGACGCCATTTCCGGCAGTCATTTCGAATTGGCGCAGAAAATTCAGGACAAGCTGTTTGTCTTCGAAGAGCTGATCAATCTGAATGATCGGGGCATGCAAAGCTTGCTGCGCGAAGTGGCGACGGATCGGCTGTTACTGGCGCTGCAGGGGGCGAGCGACGGGCTTAAGCAGAAAATTTTCAGCAATATGTCAAGGCGCACCGCGGAAATGCTGCGCGACGATTTGGAAGCTGCGATGCCTGCCCGGCCTGGCGATGTCGCGGCGGCGCAAAAAGAGATTTTGCTGATCGTCAGAAGCCTGGCCGACTCGGGGGCGGTCGTATTCGGAAGCGGAGATGATCCGGCGAACTAGATTATCAGCCGTTGCGGTATGCGAATAATGCATAAACTCAATTATGTGCGAAATTCTAAACGTTATCGCTCCCCAACAATCCTTCCTTGAAGGCCTTGATTTCCCTGGCCGGCCCCATCACTACCAGCACATCGCCGGCATTCAGCCTGTGCTCCTTGTCGCCGACCGCAAAATGCAGTTGTTCGCCGATTTCCTTATCGACGACGCCGAGCAGGATCAGGTTATGACGCTCGTTTAATTTCAGTGCGCTGGTTTTGCGGTTTTCCAGCCAAGAGCCTTCCGGGATTTCGATTTCGGCGATGTTCAGATCGTGCCGCCGGTGCACGGTCTGATCCAGGATATGGGTGATTTCCGGTTTGGTCAGGATTTCATAGGTTTTGCGTCCGCTGATTTCGTAGGGGTCGATGATTTTGCTCGCGCCGGCGGCCAATAATTTCTCGGAGGCGTCCGGCGCATCGATGGTCGCGATGATGTTCAGGTTTTTGTCGAGCGCACGCGCCGACAGCGTCAAAAACACATTGTCCGAGTCGGCCGCGAAAAAACAGAATAAATA
>Ga0208116_1000426_pt1 | contig 13330 bp, 13 predicted proteins | sample LakWasMeta9_HOW4_2_FD_183859 | JGI IMG/M metagenome (GOLD analysis project Ga0208116, IMG submission 183859) | Freshwater sediment methanotrophic microbial communities from Lake Washington under simulated oxygen tension - Sediment Metagenome... | ecosystem: Environmental > Aquatic > Freshwater >... | reverse complement strand
GGCCGGAAGAGTTTGTCGATGATATTCAGGCCAATTGGCAATCGCCGTTTGGCGACTGCCGCCAGGAGTTAGTGTTTATCGGCCAAAATATCGACGCTGACCAAGCGTGCAACGAATTGGATCAGTGTTTATTGAATGATGCCGAATTATCTGCCGGTGAAAACGTTTGGAAAACCTACCGGGATAATTTTCCGGCCTGGCTGGTTGATGAATACGCTTGATTACACGATTCATGCGCTGGTTGCGCTGTTGTTAATGAGCTTGGGTGTGTTATCCCGCTGGATTGAGGGCAAACGTTTAAAACGGATGGTTGCGGGTGTCTTCATTTTAGTACTGGCGGTGTTATTAGCCGATGCCATCATGCACCTACTCCCCAATGCGATTGCCAGCTTCATTTATGGAACACACAAACACCATGTCCCAAGAAACTTTCTGAGTGATAAATAACAAATAACCATGACTCTTTCAATTGAAGTGATTGCCGGTTCTATCGGTGCCAGTTTTCTAGTGAGCCTTACCTCATTGTCCGGGCTGTTTGCGTTGTGGATTGAGCCGGAACGGCTTAAACGCATCATTCCTTATCTGGTGGCGCTAGCGGTCGGTGTGTTATTGGGGGATGCGTTTATTCACCTGATTCCAGATGCGGTCGCGAGGCAAGGCTCGATTTCCACTGTATGTTTAACGACGTTATCGGGGATGTTGTTGTTCTTCGTGCTGGAAAAACTGGTGCGCTGGCGCCATGATCACCACATTCCCGTGGCCGATCAAACCAGCGATATTCGCCCGATAGCCAAGATGAATTTGATGGGCGATGCGGTGCATAACTTTGTCGATGGCATTTTAATCGGGGGCAGTTTTATCGTCGATCCGGTGCTCGGTTTTACCACGACATTGGCGATTATTGCCCATGAAATTCCGCAAGAAATAGGCGATGTCGGTGCGCTGGTGTATGGCGGTTACTCACCGGCCAAAGCGGTGCTGTACAACTTTTATTGCTCGCTGACGGTGGTGGCCGGTGCGGTGTTTACCTTGCTGTCGAGCCAATTGGCCGAGTCATCGTTAGTCTTTTTACTACCGATTGCGGCAGGTGGCTTTATCTACATCGCTGCGACCGACATGATCCCGGCGTTGCATGAACATTCCACAATAGCCAATTTGGTGGGGCAAACCCTTATCTTTGGATTGGGCATTGGCTTTATGCAGTCAATCATCATCCTGGAACAATCTTTACTGAGTCAATGAGGCAAACATGGCCGCTAACGCACAACACTTAATAACGCCGCTTTATTCCCGAGCTTACCTGTCTGATAACTTGGCTGATTTAGCGCAAATCTATCAGCCCGCCATCAATCTTTGTGTGGTACAGCATCAAGTTGATAACGAGCTGAAAAGCTTTGTCGGACATTTATTAAAACTGCCCAATCCAATCAGTTTTGTTGAAAGCATTGATTTTTCATCGTTCAATTTCTTTAGCTTGCTGCCCCAAACAGGGCATTTACCGGGTTACCGCGCATTTTGCAAAGACGTGGCCAGTTTAACCGCGCTGTATTGTGATTTATTCGAGCTGAAGCGTGTCGGATTGCGTTTGCACACGTTGGATCATGCTATGTGCCCCAAATTTCATGTCGACTCGGTGACTTGCAGGCTGGTTTGCACTTACGGCGGTGTTGGCACTGAGTGGCTGGAAGAGGCTTATATTGATCGACGTAAACTGGGTACGGGTTCTGGTGGTTTAAAGGATGAATGCTCAGGCCTTATTATAGATGCCGATGCCATCCAAACCATGCCCGCTTATGCGATTGGTTTACTGAAAGGCTCATGTTGGGAAGGCAATGAGCAACATGGCGCAGTGCATCGTTCGCCGCAATTAACGCCCGATTCACCCAAACGTCTGTTATTGACGCTGGATTTTGGCTGAGGCTGCGTAGGATGACGGTATCGATAGGGTTCATCGAACGCGATAAGGAGCCTGCCGGATGATCGAACGCACAGAAACCATGCCTATCGGCTCTAGCCTGCCTTGGCCGGATGTACTTGAGTATTTGCCGTTCAACGCAGACGGCCTGTTGCCCGTCATCGCCCAACAATACAACAGTGGCGAAGTGCTGATGCTGGCCTGGATGAATCGCGAGGCACTGCTGGAAACCCTGGCAACTGGCCAAGTGTGCTACTGGTCGCGTTCGCGCAGGCAATTATGGCGCAAGGGCGAAACTTCAGGCCACCACCAACAACTAAAGGAACTCCGACTCGATTGCGACGGCGACGCCCTGTTGCTGCTGGTCGACCAGCTCGGCCCGGCGTGCCATACCGGGCGACGCAGTTGTTTTTACAACGCGGTGCATGGCAACCGGGTCGAGGTAATCAGCACACTATTTTTTGCCGAAAATAATTCTTTATAACCGCTATCCTGGAGAACCCAATGTTTAATTCTAACCGCTCCACACCTGTACCCGTGACCATTTTGACCGGTTTTTTAGGTGCTGGAAAAACCACGCTGTTAAACCGTATTCTGTCTGAGACCCATGGTCATCGTATTGCCGTCATAGAAAATGAATTCGGCGAAGCAGGCATTGATAACGACCTGCTGATTCAGGGCGAAGAGCAGATCGTTGAAATGAACAATGGCTGTATTTGTTGCACCGTGCGCGGTGATTTGGTGCGTATTCTGGGTGAGTTGGCTGAAAAACGTGAAAACGGTTCGCTGCATTTTGAGCGCGTTATTATCGAAACAACCGGGCTGGCCGACCCTGCGCCTGTGGCCCAAACCTTTTTTGTTGAACAAGACATTGGTGAATATTATTTGTTGGATGGGATTATTACTGTCGTTGATGCCAAACATGCGTTACAGCAGCTTGATGATAACCATGAAGCCGAAGAGCAAGTGGGCTTTGCCGACCGCTTGTTATTATCCAAAACCGACCTGATAACACCGGCAGAGGTGGCAGAATTAGAAGCGCGATTACGCGTCATCAACGCCCGTGCGCCTATTGCCCATGCACATTTTGGTGAAGCCGACATCAGTGAAATTCTCGACATACGCGGCTTTAATCTTAATGCCATCTTGGAAATTGAACCCGATTTTCTGGACGATGTCAGCCATGAGCACGACGCCGGTATCACTTCATTTGTCTATCGCACCGACCAGGCTTTTGATGCCGCAAGAATCATCGGCTTTATGGATGTGATGATCCGGGATTACGGCAATGATTTATTGCGCTATAAAGGCATTGTTCATGTGGCTGGCTGCGATCGTAAAGTGATTTATCAAGGAGTACACATGCTGCTGGGAGACAGTATTGGGGTACCTTGGGAGCCGGATGAAATCCGCCAATCGGTGTTAGTCTTTATCGGTCGCAACCTGCCTAAACAAGAAATTCACGCGGCCTTAGACAGTTGCAGGGTCATTTAACGTGTTAACACGCTTAACAGGCGGGCGGATTTTTGATCCTGCCCAAGGCTTAAATGGCACGGTTCAAGATTTGTGGTTTCGTGATGGCCTGATAGTTTCCCCGCCCGAAGTCGGTGTGTTGCCAGATGCAGATATTGATGGCTCCGGCAAAGTCGTAATGGCCGGCGCCATCGATATTCACAGCCACATTGCCGGTGGCAACGTTAATACCGCGCGTTTGTTGCTGCCGGAGCAACACCGCAACTATATGGCGAGAAAACTCGGCCATGCCTTTAGTACCGCGCGCTGGTCAACCACCGAAACCGGCTATCGTTATGCACAAATGGGCTACACCACCGTAGTCGAACCTGCCGTGCTGCCCGCCAATGCGCTGGATGCGCATTTGCAGATGGCAGATATTCCGATTATCGATACCGCTGGCCTTGCGATACTCGGCAACGATGATTTTTTACTACGGCTCATGCGTTCTGGAGCCAGTCAAAACCAGATCAATGATTATGTTGCCTGGACATTGCAAGCCACTCGCTGTTTAGGGCTTAAAGTGATTAACGCCGGTGGTGCCAATGCTTTTAAATCCAATGTGCGCAGTTTTGATCTGGATGATGTGGTGCCGGATTACGGCGTGAGTTCCCGGCAGATTTTGCAAACGCTGCAACGTGCGGCTTGCGAAATTCAGTTGCCGCATCCGGTGCATGTGCATTGCAATAACTTGGGCATGCCCGGCAATGTCGATACCGCCATTGCCACCATGGAAGCTGCGCAAGGCTTGCCGATGCATTTGGCGCATATCCAGTTCTACGGCTACGCCAATGAAGGCGGTAAGGGCTTTTCGTCAGCGGCGGCCAAGTTAATTGATGGCTTTAACAAACACCGCAATATCACCATGGATGTAGGCCAAGTGTTGTTTGGCCAGACCGTGACCATTTCCGGCGATGTGATTGCCCAATACAGCCGCCGTAACGATGCTACGCCCAATAAATGGGTGATGTGGGATGCCGAATGCGAAGGTAGCGGTGGTGCGGTGCCGTACCGTTATCAACAAAAAAGTTTTGTAAATAGTCTGCAATGGCTGATCGGCCTGGAAATATTTTTGTTGGCCGAAGACCCGTGGCGCTTGTTTTTTACCACCGATCATCCCAACGGCGGGCCGTTTACGCGCTATCCGCATTTGATCCGGCTGTTAATGGATTACGATTTTCGTCTGGAATGCATGGCCGAGCTAAACCAGGAAGCGGTCGCGATGAGTTTATTAAAAGAACTGAAAAAGGAGTTTTCGCTCTATGAAATCGCGGTTATGACCCGTACCGCCGCAGCGCGTATGCTCGGCTTAAAAGATAGAGGACATTTAATGCCCGGCGCAATTGCCGATATTGCGGTGTATACCCCGCAAGCCGATAAGGAAGCCATGTTCAGTGCTGCTGACCTGGTCTTTAAAAACGGAGAATTGGCGGTAAAAAACGGCATCGTTCAGCAGCGCCGTAACGGCACCACGCAAATGATCCAGGTGCCCTTCGAACCACAAATCAAACGCGACATACAGGCTTACTACGACCGTTTTTATAACCTGAGCCTGGATAACTTCAAGGTGGAGGATGTTAGTTTCAGGCAGGCGGATAGCGAGCGTTTTATCAGCCATGATGCCGGACAGCCTTATTCGGCCTATCAGGAAGCGGCCACAAATGCCATTATTAATAAATCACATGAACAATTACAGTTTATCCCGGCCATCTAAAATGATTGAGCGCATACCCGTATTCATTATCAGCGGTTTTCTCGGCAGCGGAAAAACCACGTTACTGAATCGTTTATTGAGCCATGCGCCCAAATCCGCCGTGATTATCAATGAATTCGGCACCACCCCGATCGACCAACACTTACTGCGGGAGCATAAAGTGCCGTTATCAACCTTGGTCGGCGGCTGCTTGTGCTGCCAGGTGATAGGTTCATTAACGCCGTTGCTTAAAAACCTGCGCATGGCCTGGGATTCCGGGGACAGGCCTTTCGAGCGGGTGATCATCGAAACCAGCGGCGTTGCCAATCCAGAACCTGTGCTGGATATTTTATTAAGGGATCGTTGGTTGGCTGCACGTTATAGTTTACAAGGCGTTATTACTACCGTTTCAGCGGTTATGGATGAAGATCATTTTGACTACTTTCCAGAAGCGCAAGCGGCTTGTGCCTGGGCAGACACGGTGGTAATGACTCAAACCGATTTGGCAACAGCTCAACAAATTGAACGAATTAGTGCGCGATTGGATCAATTAGCCCCTGCTGCAACTCGACTGGCCGCTGTGCAAGGTGTGCTCGACCCCGATGCACTGCTAAACTTGCCGAAGAAATTTCGGCGACTGCGCAATTCTGAACGGCCCGATTTACCCGATCACGATTTTAGCAGTATCACCTTGCAACTTGAGCATCCGCTACCGTGGGAACGGATACAGAAAGCGTTGGAATACCTGATCGCTCATTATCCTAAACAGCTCATCCGCTTAAAAGGCATGGTTTACACACCTGAGCAAGACCAACCCTTACTGGTGCAAGGGGCTGCCGGGAGACTTTATCCTACAACGCGGCTGCCGGTAAGAACATCCGATGACGGCATTGGCCGACTGGTCATTATTACTCAGGGTGGAGTAAAAGATTTAGCTGAAGAGCTGATGGCACAATTACGCAGTAGGACAAGGCAGAAAAAGGAAATAATCGTACGCTAAGTCTTGCCGATGATGCGCAGCTCTTGGGCTGATTGCCGTAAAACGCCGAACGCAGAGTGGAGAAACAACCCGGCGATGAGAGTGCCGACGATGATGTCCGGCCAACGCGAGGAGAACTGGTGGCTTCCACCAGCAGCTAACAGGACCCCGACATTGGCGATCAAGTCGTTGCGAGAGCATAGCCAGGTCGAACTCATATTGAGGTTATCGCTGCGGTGCCGGTAGAGTAGAAAAAAGCAGACGAGATTGGCAGCCAACGCCAGAGTGCCGATCATCCCCATTATTTCGGTACCTGGCAAGACGGGGTTGAATACCTTGTAACCTGCTTCCCCGAGAACCCCAAGACCAAAGGCTAGCATGAAGCCGCCCTTCACCAGGGCCGCCACCGACTGCCACTGCGTCGAACGTGCGAGGACGAAAAGGCTGAAGCCATAGACCAGTGAGTCGCCCAGCATATCCAGAGCGTCGGCAAGTAACGAAGTCGAGTGGGCCTGGAGCCCTGCTGCGCCTTCCGCGAAAAACATAGTGGCATTAATTGCAAGCACGATCCACAGTACGCGACTGTGGCTCTGGCGCATGGCGGTTAACTCACAACTTTTATTTTCACAACAACTGGTCATTTTTCGTCCTCGATTGGGCATATAAGGCAGCAATCCGCCCTGATTCTTGCCAATTTGACACCCTATAGTTACTATAGAGTCAAGTGCGAAATGCAGATGAGGTGACACTGTCCACATGCCCAACAGATTGAAGATTGGCGAACTGGCAAGAATGACGGGTTGTCAGGTGGTAACCATCCGTTACTATGAGCGGGAAGGCTTGCTGCCGGAACCGGCCCGTTCGGACGGCAACTACCGTTTGTACACCAGTGAGCACCTTGAGCAGCTTCATTTCATTCGTCATTGCCGATCAATGGAGATGACGCTCGAGGACATCCGACTGCTACTCAGATTCCGAGACACGCCGGAGGAAAACTGCTGCGAAGTAGACGCTTTACTTGATCAGCATATCTGTGATGTGGTTGACCGGATCGCGCAACTCAAATCACTGGAAAGTCAGTTGAGAGACTTACGCGGTCAATGCCGTAGCGCTCGAGCCGCCAAGGATTGCAAAATTCTACTGAGCCTGTATTCCGAAACAGACGGGCAAACGCAACGATAAGTGTAACAACCTGAATTTAAAATTGGCCCGACTAGCATTTCATCGAGACCACTCAGAAATAACTGAAATTGATCGGGCTGCCCAATTAGAGAGCACGGTAATAAGAAAGCACTGTACGTTAGCTTCTACTACGGCCCAACCAGCCACAGCAGTCACCCAGAATTATGGTGGACCCGAACGTAGCACTGTTAGTGTCCGACTGAGCTATATTAACACGCAGTCGATCGACAATGTTCTTGACTAGCCTCTGCGTAGATTGATTTCTACGGTGACGTGTGCCAGTTCTTCGTGAATACTTAGCTGTCGCCTGAGATCATCCGGTTCTATGGCATCGGTGACGGCGAGCGAGAGGATGCACGCGTACTTGCCCTTACCGACACGCCACACATGCAGGTCGGTGATGTCGGTCTTGATTGGGTTTGCGTCGATGACCTCCCGTATTTCTGCCACCACAGGGGCGTCCATCTCGGCATCGAGTAATACGCGTCCGGTGTCACGCAGCAACCCATAAGCCCATATTGCGACCAGGCCGGCACCGACAATACCCATGACTGGATCTAGCCAATTAGCCCCCCAAAATTTGCCGCAGATCAACGCCAGTATGGCGAACACAGAGGTAGCTGCGTCGGCCAAGACATGCAGATACGCGGAACGCAGGTTCAGATCGTGATGGTCATGACTGCCATGCTCGTGATGATGGGCATGGTCATCCTTGAGCAGCCACGCGCAAGCGAGATTGACCAGCAGGCCGACCATCGCAATCGCAATGGCTTGATCGTAGTGAATCGGCGTCGGTGAGAGCAGACGTTCAACAGACTGGTACAGCATCAGCCCTGCAACGCCTACAAGGAAAACCGCACTGGTATAGCCGCCCAGCACCTCAATCTTCCAAGTGCCAAAGGCGAACCGCACATCGTGGGCAAAGCGGCGAGCTGCACCATAAGCCAGCACCGACAGACCGAGCGCCAAGGCGTGCGAACTCATGTGCCAGCCATCAGCCAACAGCGCCATTGAGTTGTACATCAAACCGCCGACGATCTCGGCTACCATCATCACGGCGGTCAATACCACGGCCCAGCGCGTGTTTCTTTCTGCCAGGGGGTTGCCCTCGTCAAAGACGTGAGAGTGACGCCAGTTGTCAACAGAAGCGGAGGATTGCATTTAATAGAGTCCTTTGGCTAAATAATATATACTATACCCCAGTATACTTTCATGCAATCAAAAGAGACGTCATGGCCCATACAATCAAATTCAAGAAACACCTGTTGACCCGTGTGCGCCGCATCAAAGGGCAGGCCGAGGCACTGGAAAAGGCGTTAGAGCAGGAATCGGAGTGTGCGGCAGTTCTTCAGCAAATCGCTGCAATACGGGGCGCTGTCAACGGACTGATGGCTGAGGTGCTGGAAGGGCACATCCGCGAGCACCTCGGTGCGGATGACATTTCGCCACAGCAGCGGGGTGAGGATTTAGAAGAGGTAGTAAGAGCGCTTCGCTCTTATCTGAAATGATGTAGCTTAGCATACGATTTTCCATTTCGTGAGCTGCGCCCTGTATGGGTGCCCAGCATGTCGGCCAAGGCGATCATCAACCAATACTATGCTTTATCAACCCGTCCGAGTGCTAGTTAGATCGACAAAAAAAGGAGTCGCGTTCGCTAAGCGACTTTTAAGATTAGGCATCGATTGAGTGTTTTATGTCAACGGGATACGAAACGACAGGGCTTATCCTGTTTGTTGTGGAGATAGTTTCAAAGCTGCTTCCCGTACTCGCATAATTGTCTGTCGAGTCGTTTTGAATTCACGCGCGATCTCGGCAATGCTGGTACCGACATCCAGTTTTTTTAGAACTGATGCACGTTCTTCGACATTTAATGCCGGCGGCCTGCCAAACTGTTTACCCGCAGTTTTAGCCCGAATAATTCCCGACTGCGTTCGCTCAATCAGCAGGTCACGCTCGAACTCGGCGACAGCGGCAATAACCTGCATTGTCATCTTGCCTGCTGGACTGGTTAGATCAACACCACCCAGTGCCAGGCAATGCACACGCACGCCGATACTCGTAAGCTGTTCGACGGTTGCCCGAACATCCATTGCATTACGCCCAAGTCGGTCAAGTTTGGTGACGACAAGCACGTCACCTGATTCCATTCGATCGATCAGCTTGATAAAGCCTGGCCGCTCTTTTGCTGTCACTGAGCCGCTGATGCTTTCTTCGATCAAACGGTGCGACTCGATGGCGAATCCTGCTGCCTTGATTTCCATACTCTGATTCTGGGTAGTCTGGTCGGTCGTCGACACTCGACAGTAAGCAAAAACGCGTGACATAAATAAATTCCGTCCGAAAGGTATGTACGAATTATAGCATGCGTCCGAAATGCATTTAGCCTACTTTTGTACATCCGTAAAAAGGCATGACCGAAACCGCTCCCTTTCGGACTTCTTTCAATGGGTGAAACAACCCCTTTGTCCACCTCCATCACCATAAAATAAAGATGACTACTGATTCTCGACGCCTATCGATTTTAACAACCGGCGAAATCGATGACCTATTTAGACTGCCAAATTTCTCTGATGATGACAGGCGCTTATATTTCGACTTAAGCGTCAGTGAGCGTGAAGCAGTGGTGGCAGTCCGCACAACGTCGGTTGCAGTGAATTTAATTTTGCAATTGGGCTACTTCAAAGCCAAACGGCAGTTTTTTGTCTATGCGTTAAACGACATACTGGAAGATCTCCGCTACGTTGTTACTTTGCATTTCCCAGAAATGGATTGGGCATCGATCAAGCCACTGTCCAAACCGACCCGTCTTGAGCAACAACGCATTATTCTCAAACTGCTCGATTATCATCTCTGTGGCAGTACCAACAAAATTGAACTGGAAAACAAGGCCGCCCGTATCGCGACAATATCGACTCAACCTATTTACATCATGCGGGAGTCATTGCATTACCTTGCCTGTCAGCGCTGGGTCGCTCCCGGCTATACATTTTTGCAAGATATGGTTTCTCGGGTTGTAACAGGTGAACGCAAGCGGATTATCACCATGCTCCAAAAAACGTTACCAAGTGTGGTCGAGCAGCGAATCAATGATCTGCTGGACGCTGATGAAGGCATGTTTCGAATCAGCGCCCTTAAGCGTGAACCCAAGGATTTCAGCTACAAGGAACTACAGAGGGAGGTTGAACGCCGCAAGTTTTTTCAACCACTGTACGACTTTGCCCAAACCTTTCTTGCGACGGCTGGAATTTCTAATGAAAGTGGCAAATATTACGCATCGCTGGTCAAGTTTTACACGGTCTATAAATTGCAACGTATGTCGCTAGCCACGGCGCAGTTGTACTTGTTGTGTTTTGCCTATCATCGCTTTCGCCAAATCAACGACAACTTGATCGAGGCGTTCATGCATTTGGTCGATCAATACGAGAAACAGGGCAAACTGGAAGCAGAAGCGGCAGTACAGCAAGCATTCGCCGATGCTGCCGAAAGTCTGAAGGCCGCCGGTCATGTACTCAGTTTATTTATCGATACATCAATACCAGATGATGCGTCGTTCGCGGCCGTGAAGGAAAAGGCATTCTCTTTGCTTGATCCCGATCGTTTTCCATTGGTGTCCGACTACATGCGTAATATTGCGTTCGACAAAATTGGTTTTCAGTGGGCGTATTACTCCACGTTGTCACCGACGTTTAAACGAAATTTACGGCACTTGTTCACCGATCTGGAATTCTCAGGTCGGGTGGATGATGCACCGCTATTGGAGGCGGTCGCTTTCTTGCAGGATCTGCTACGGCAAGGCAAATCACCTCGGCAAACCAAGCCGTCGCTCTTTCCAGTCAAAGCTATCCCAAAAAGCTTACAACGCTATCTGTTTGCCACAGAGAACGGGAAAAAGATCCTCGCTGTTGACCGCTATGAATTCCTGATCTATCGCCTACTGCGCAATGCGCTGGAGGCGGGCGATGTATTTGTTCGGGACAGTACAGAATTCCGCTGTTTCGAGGATGATTTAATCAGTGATGCCCGTTGGCAAGACAAGGATGCTGTATTACGCGAGATCGGTGCTCCCATCCTGCTGGCACCGATTAAAGAGTCGTTGATGGCATTTCATGACGCGCTAGAAACCAAACTCAAAACCGTCAATCAGCGCATCGACGACGGTCTCAACAAGCACATAAAAATCCGCGGTGCTAACGAGAAACGTCGCTGGACGCTAACCTATCCAAGTGCGGAGGAGCCGATCAACAATCCGTTCTATAATCAATTACCGGGTATTGGTATTGCTGACTTGTTATGGTTTGTAGCAGCAAACACGGGGTTTCTTGGTGATTTCACCCATGTCTTGGATCGTTACGTCAAACACGAAGCTGACCCGCGTGAAATACTTGCTTGCACGGTGGCCATGGGCACTAACATGGGGCTTTGGAAAATGGCGGATGTGTCGGGGCTTGGTCATGCATCATTGATGGCGACAGCGCGTAATTACCTTCGGCTGGAAACGTTACATGCAGCCAACGACGCTATCAGTAACGCCATCGCTGCGCTACCGGCATTTCACCTCTTCGATATTCAGGATGCAATACACTCTAGCAGTGATGGTCAGCGTATGGAAACTCAAATTAACACCATCAACGCTCGGCACTCGCCAAAATATTTTGGCCTGCAAAAAGGCGTGAGTAGTTACACTCTGATAGCTAACCACGTACCGATCAATGCCAAAATAATCGGCACCCACGAGCATGAAAGTCATTATGTGTTTGACTTATTGTACAACAATACCTCCGATATTAGGCCGGAACGACATTCGACAGATACCCATGGCAGCAACCAGGTTAACTTCTGGATTTTGCACACATTCGGCTATCGCTTTGCACCTCGCTACCGTGATTTACACAAGAAAATTGACGCCATGGTTGGATTCAAACATCCGAGCCAATACAGTGATTTCCTCATCAAACCGTCGCGCAAAGTGTACGACGAGTTAATTGAAAAGGAATGGCCCAATATCCAGCGCATCATGGCATCGTTGGCGCAAAAAGATGTGACGCAGGCAACAATCGTGCGCAAGCTAAGCAGTTATAGCCGGCAGAACCAAACCAAGAAAGCCTTGTGGGAGCTGGAAAATATCTGTCGCACCCTTTACATACTCGATTTCATTGACGACGTAGAATTACGGCAAAGCGTGCAGAAGGCTCTTAATCGCGGGGAGGCCTATCACCGGCTCCGTCGCGCAGTGGCTTTTGTCAACGGTGGGAAATTTCGCGTGCAAACCGAAGCGGAGCAGCAGATATGGAACGAATGCTCGCGTCTCATCACTAACGCAGTTATTTATTACAACACAGTGCTGTTATCGCGAATATATGAACAAAAACAAGCTGCGGGTGACCAGGTGGCTATGGACGTCATTCAAGGCATGTCGCCAGTAGCTTGGCAACACGTCAATCTATTTGGTACGTTTGAGTTCAATCCGGCAGTGTCGAAGATAGACATTGATGCCTTGGTAGCCAGATACGCGGACCCAGCGTACTGGAACCAGGCTTTGAAAGAAGAGAATGAAGGCCCTTTAGGCTAATTTTACCTTTTCGAGGGGTTGGGTAAAAATAGCCAACTTAAAAAGTCGACAACGCTGAATTCGGCCAAAGCGTATGGGCAGCCTCATTTCGATGGTTGGCTTATGTATGCTAGCGAACAGACTGCAGATTAAAAAACAAAAATAATTGTCAATGATGAGGGGAATTCAGACCTAAAACTGTCAGTCGTTTGGCCTAAACGGCGAACCGAATGGTTTCAGCATACCTTGTCAAACTCGAAACTTACCGAGGTACCCATCATTTTATGAAGTTGGAGGATAGTTATGAAAACATTTATTGCCATTATCGCCGTATCATTTTTGAGTGTGGCATTCATGGGGAGTTCTTTTGCGGTTGACGTCCAGGAGAAGCAACATGAGCTTCAGGAAAAACAACAGGAGGTCAAAGAAAAGCAGACTGAACTCAATCAAGAGCGCCAAAAGGAAGCTGTTGAGCGTACTCAGGAGTCCAACAAGTCGATG
>Ga0208116_1000420_pt1 | contig 13380 bp, 6 predicted proteins | sample LakWasMeta9_HOW4_2_FD_183859 | JGI IMG/M metagenome (GOLD analysis project Ga0208116, IMG submission 183859) | Freshwater sediment methanotrophic microbial communities from Lake Washington under simulated oxygen tension - Sediment Metagenome... | ecosystem: Environmental > Aquatic > Freshwater >... | reverse complement strand
AAGCGTTCGAACGCATGATGGCCGCTCAACTTGTCTTCGCCGTCGATGTTTTGATTAGCCATCGTGATGCTGACATGGTTGTAGCGTCCTGCCAGCGTCGCGGTCAGTTTATCGGTGATCGAGAAACTGTCGCTCAGATAAAAGCCGTAGGTTTCTGTGACCGTGTTCAGGCGCACCCTCGCGTCACCGACCAGAATGCCGCTGCCGATCGTACCGCGGTCGCCGGTCAGTCGCGCCAGCTCGGTATCCGAACCGAAATGCACGTCCGCGTAATCGTAGCTGCCGCCCAGCAGCAAGTTGTTCTTGTGCCCGAACCAGTCATGATCGAGCATCGCCTGCAAGGTGCCGCCGCGGCCGCGCATCTGGGTCGCGCTGGTGTTTTGGGTCGCGCCTTCGACATTGTCGCCGGCTGCCACCTGATTGCCGAAAACATCCTGTGCGATCTCGCCATCGCCGTTGCACATGAAGGCGCCGCAAGCCTCGAAATCGCTGTCATCGCCGTTGAAGGTCCTGATTCGGTTCTGCCGGTAATAGGCATTGCCGCTCAATTCGATCTTGTCGCTCAGCGCATAGCTGCCGGCCAGTTCGGAGAAAAACATCCGGGTAATGGTCTGGTCGGGATGGGTGAACACCGCCTCCCTATTCTGATCCTGCAATTGAATCGGCACCGCGCCGTTGCCGCGCATGTCGTTGTCGTTCGCGCCCAGGGTCAGATCCAGCGTGCCTTTATCGCCCCGCCAGCTCAAGGTGCCGAAAACCTGATTGGCCTCGGTCGGCGAGAAATTGCGCCAGCCTTGTTCGTCGAAATGATGCAGGTCGATGAAATAGCCGAAGGTGCCGTTGTTCCAACCACTGGTCAGCTCTTCCGAATGCCGGTCCCAGGAACCGCCATAGGCCTCGAATTGATGCTTCGGCGCCGAAAAGCCGGTCTTGGTTTTTAAAGAAATCGCCCCGCCCAGGCTGTTCAAACCGTACAAAGGATTGGAGCCCGGATACAATTCCATCGTGTCGATCGCACCGCGCGGAATCAGATCCCAGTTGACCGAATCGCCGAACGGCTCGTTGAAACGGACGCCGTTCACGTAAGTCGACAGGCCTTGCGGCAAGCCGAGCAAAGGCGAGGCGACGAAACCGCGGTAATAAACATCCGGCTGCAGCGGGTTGTTTTGCGCTTCGTTGACATGCACACTGCCGAGGTAGCGGTTCATATAATCGGCTAATGAAATGCTTTGAGCCTTCTCCATCTGCTTGGCGGTCGCAGTCTGGATATTCGCCGGCACCTTCTTCGCATCGATACCGCTGCCGGACAATGGCGCGACATCGATCACTTCGACTACGTCGAGGTCTTCCGGCGCTTGCTCTTCGGCCAGGGCGGCCGTCAGCACGGCCAGATAACATAAGGAGACAGAGGCAAATCGGTTCATGCTGTAATTCTTATTATCAAAAAATGCCGGCCATCTTAGCCAAATCATTTTCCCCATACCAGCCGTCCGCCCAAAAAAGGAAAATTTCCCGAACCGAAACCTCAGAGAATCTTCAAATCGATCGCGATACGCGCCAGTTCGGCGGCGGTATTCACTTTTAATTTCGCCTTGATCTGCGTGCTGTAATTGGCCACGGTCTTCACGCCGAGGCATAATTCGTTGGCCGCTTCATGCGTGGTCAAGCCCTTGGCGAGCAGTCGGAACACGTCGAACTCCTTCGGCGACAGCGCCGCGAGCAAGCTCTGCCGGCCGTTCTGCCCTGACGGCGGCGCATACGCGGCCTTCAATCCGGCCTCGATGAAGCCGTTGCCGCCGGCGATTTCGCGCACGGCCGTAATCAGCATCTCCGGCGCGCTGTTTTTGGTGATGTAACCTTTCGCGCCGGCCGCCAGCGCCCGGTCGACATAGACTTTTTCGTCGTGGATGCTGAAGACCAGAATCTTCGCCTCCGGATCGCGCGCCACGATTCGCCGTATCCCTTCCAGCCCGCCGATGCCCGGCATCGACAAGTCCATCACCACCACATCCGGCCTGAAATCCTCATACAGTTTGCAAGCCTCCTCGCAGCGCGCCGCCTCGGCCACGACCTCGATCGCATCGACCGAAGCCAACAGCAACCGAAAACCGGCCCGCACCACCGCATGATCATCGACCAGCAATACCTTGATTTTTGTATCCATCTCACTCCAAACGCATAGAACAGCCACCACAATAGCACGCCTGTCACAATCAGAGCCAGAGAAGCGGCTTATTCCGGCATTGGGGCACGAGCCCCCTTTCCCCTCAATGCTGTTGGCTAAACAATATAGACATCCAAAGCGCCCGCTGACTGAATCAAGCCGGAGAGAGGCCGCTGGCTGAGCGAAGTCGAAGCCGGCTGTTCGCTTCGACTCCACTCAGCGAACGGCTGAATATTGCCCTACCCTTGAGCGACAATAAACACGACTGCCACCAATGCGCAGACATACAGACCATCTTTGTGCTCAGCATCGATAGCGACTTTCTTGAGTCGTCACAACTCTGGCATAAGCTCTTAGCAATAAATCGCCATGTATTATTTTTGCAGGCAGCTAAGCAACGGAATGAGAGTCGCACGAATCGAACTGACTGTGACTGATCGTGAGTTATTACAGATCATCATCAAAAAAGGTAACGACTGGAGAGAATGCGAGCGAGCGCAGACGATTTTGATGCTATCCGAAGGACAAACGACAGTTGAAGTCGCTAAAAAACAAGGTGTTATGCCGGAAGCGATTTGGGAGCGCCGCCGAAAGTGGCTTAAACAAGGCTTTTCCTGCCTCCCCGATCAACCGCGAAGGAGAAATACGAATGGCTCCGCTTTAAATTGTATTCGCCTGACGAGATTGAACAAGCCATTGATGAAATCGGCGAAGGCTTTGGTGCCGCATACAGGCTGACTTTTTGTTAGGCTCTTACTACGATGATCGAAGGCTGTTTTGAGTCCCTGTTCATCCCGATCGCCAAGTAAGCAGCCACCGGACTGTCATTGGAATTCGTCATTGACAGAGCGAAGCTGGTGTTTTGGTACGAATCTACAACCACTTGAAGATTTTGCGTATTATTCATTAGAGCTTCCGCACATACATAGGCCAAAGCTTAACTTAATGAAAGTGGCTCGTACGCATGAGTAAGAAAAGTCTTGAGCACTAGCCAATCTTTTTTCCCCGCGCTCACAGATAGTGTCGATATAATAGAATCAAAATGCCCATAAGTTTTGAGGAAGATTCGTGGCTAATAATCAGCGCTCAATCATAGTTGATCAATTGAAAAATAGTGTTAGTTTGGCAGACTTAGCGGAACGTTTAGGGCTAACACCTAAGCGTATGGGAACAGACTATAAGGCGCTTTGTCCTTTCCACAGTGATAAAAAACCCTCGATGCAATTATATGAGGACGGTTCTCGTAGTCATTTTCACTGCTATGCTTGCGGCGCCCATGGCGATATTTTTCACCTTACTCAGCAAGTCAAGGAATTGGATTTTCGCGGCTCAGTTGATTGGCTAGCACAGGAATACCGCCTCGCTCCTCTACAAAGCTCGCGTTCCGCCAGTAAATTCAAAACACCAATACCTACCACGATTGGGTTTTCCCAAGCGCTTGAAATTTATCGACAGCAAAGCAAGAGAGGTGATTTGGAGAATTGGCTTGAAAAGCGCCAATTATCCTTTGTTCTCATAGAAAAGGCCCAGCTCGCTCTAGCCGAACCTAACATTTTATCCAAGACAGCTGAATCGAGCGGTAGCCGCGACATGCTCGGCATACTGGAGGATGCAGGTCTGTTGCGTAGTAATTTCCCCACACGCCCAGACGAGAAAAGCAGTTTTCTGCGCTTTATCTACCCTTACCAAGACTTTTTCGGCGCACGCCGCCGCATTGTCTTTCCCATTTACGATGTCGCCGGAAACTTACAAGGCTTTGCTGGTCGGCTTTACGAAGATGCCGCGACAAAAGATGGCCCGCCCAAATATCTTTACACCCCCAAATTGCCTCGCGCCGAGTTACTGTATCGATCGGAGCACGCCTTTAAGTGCGTCAAAGCCAATACATTGCAAGCGGCGCAATCCCGCACTCTCTATCTTTGTGAAGGCTTACTGGATGCGCTCAGGTTGGAGTCTTTGGGGTTGCCCGCCGTCGCCTTACTTGGAGCGCAAGCCAGCGGCAAGCAAATTGAATGTTTGGCAAAGCTGAATAGTGAGTTATCTGGAGCGTTGCGCTGCGCTGTTTTCTTAGATCGGGATGACGCAGGGCGGCGGGGTGCGGCCCAAACTATCGACAAGCTGATAGTCGAAGGTATTGAATCGGTTTTTATCTGGCAAGGCCCCCAAAAATCAGATAATGAAATAGGAAAAGATCCCGAAGAAATTTTACGCGGCGTTTCTGAAAAGCAAGCAAAGCAGCTATTGAATGACTGGTCGCAACCTGCCGCCTTAGCTTTACTGTCTGACAGTCTGCGGGTATCGCCCGACGAGATTCTAGACGATGAAAAATGGGGAGAACTGTCTCCTGGGCGTCGTTATTGGGCTATTTCCACGCTACGCAAGCACCAAGCATTTCTACAGCCTCAGCTTAAAGGGGAACAGCGTTGGCAAAAGGACATCAATGACTACCTGAGCCTGAGAAAAGCAAATATTCCAAGCATTAAGACGCAACAAGAAGCCGAAGGCGATAATCAACATCTCGCTTTAGCCATAGATTTGGCCGAAGCTGGAGCCAGACGAGGCGAGTTGCCTTCAGATATGGCAGCATGGCGGCGCATTAAATTGGCGTCCACCGCATTTTATGAGGCCTTCAAAACCCGCTTGCGCCAAGACACCGGATTGCCTCTAGAATCTTTCGACGCTGTGTACGTTTCTCGGGGCTTCGGAAAAATCGAACCTCGTCTCAAAGCGATGCCTTGCCCAGAAGATTTAATTGTGCAGCAATATTTACTTAATGACTTGCTGCATGACGAAATCAGTCCTTTTGTTCCGGCTGTGCGCTATTATCGGAGCGAAGGGCGGACGGTAACCACTTGTGAAACCAAGGAAGGCGTACCCTACGAAGAAACCTTAAGCTTTGCCTATCAAATCGATGTGGACGTGGTGCAAGGCAGGCGTCCACCCAGCGATCAAGGCATGTTCAGGCATTATTTTGAATGTTGGCAGGAGTTCAATGCCTCAATCAAGAGGCAAAGCGTTGATATGTCGCAAGTCCATTGCTTGCGGCTGGATTTGAGTCGCTATTACGACAACTTGCGGCGTGTAGTAGTGCGCGATGCTTTGCGCCCCCCCCTGCGCACTCTATTTGACGAGTTGGAAAAAAACGATCTCAGATGGTTCGGATTGTTTCAACCCTATGCCGATAACCGCGCCGACCGCTTGGTCGATTGGCTTTGTGACCAGAGTTTTGGCTATAGTTATTACCGACCAGACACCGGCGCATGTAAAAGGGGAGAAGAATTCAAGGGTATTCCGCAAGGGCCGGTGCTGTCGGCCTGGCTGGCCACCATTGCCTTGTTTCCTTTGGATGCAGCCCTACGCCGAGCGCTGAAACGCTATAACACGGATGGAAAAAAAAAGGTAGCTTATGCCCGTTATGTAGATGATGTGGTGCTTTTGGCCGACAGCCAGGAGTTGCTAAGTGTGCTTCGCGCGATTGCAGAAGAGGCGGCGAACAGCCTGTTTGTTGAGCTTCGGCAAAAAGGCGATCCTACACCGCCGATGCGTAAGGATGAATTTATCCGCTATCTCTCTGAAGGTCGAGCGTTGCCGGATTATGGTCCAATGGAGGAATTCGAGTTATTTCCCATTGACATAGGTGACGGAGAAACAGGATGGGGATTAATGCATGGGGAGGAGGAGGCGCCGCCACGCTATGCGGCCTTGCATTTATTGCGTGATGCCCGTCTCTACACAGCGTCCTCTGAACTGTTGATCAACCAAATTTATACCGCATTGCAAGCTGCTGAACTGCGACCTGGCGAACTCGGCAAAGCAGCACGTTGGTTATGGTATGACGCTGCCAAATTGGAAAACGCCACCGTCGAAGAAGTATGGTGTAATTATTGGGAATCCTGGCGCAAGGTTGCCCAGAACGTGTCGTGGGCATTGGACGCAAAGCAATGTCCTTGGGACGATCCGGCGTTTTATGCGATTGAAGGTTTAGAAAAACTGCTGGAAACCGCGCCTAAATTTAGCGACTATCAGCTTTCGGTCGATGAAGAAATTCAACGTAAAGAACGCCTTAATCGGCTTGCTCATTTTGCCTGCGAAGCCACATTTTTTGATGCGTTTAAGAAATCGGATATTTCCGATATGCAACCGGAATTTTGGGGAAAAGGTGTCAACAGGCTACTCCGCCAGTTTTGGCAACGGGCTGTATCTTTGCGGTGGAAGGCTTACCGCTTGGCCTCAAAAGAAAAAGGGCAAATAAACGGTGGCTTGAAACTTGGTGAATTAACCGATTCTCTTCGGGCTTCATTAGCTCGTGCGTGGCTGACAGATGCGGAATCTTGCGGCAATAAACCATGGGCAATAGCAGAAACAATTGTTGATAGATCATCAAAGAATTCGCTCGGCGAAGCCATTCTACTGCTGCATGAGGCATATGTGCGGTTGGGAGTGAAGAATAGTTATGAAAATAATGAAGACCTTTTGAAAGAGATTTCTGTATCTGTGCAAATGGTAAAAGAGACTTATGAATCGTCTCCCTTTTACGATCAAGAAGATCGCTTCGTTGAATTGTTAAGTTACTTACCACCTTCAAAGCAGCGAACAAATCATACTGAGCCATCAAAAAAATCTAAAGAAGCGGCACATCTGGCATTAGCTGTATTAGCGGAGATAACACCCAGAGAATGCTTGATGCCTTTGCTGGCAAATCGTCCAGCCCTAATTGGCTCTACAATTGATGCAATACCTTTACCTCCGTTGCCGGGAGTGCCGATGGAGCAATTATTACTGGTTGTTACGCAACAACCAAATCAACATGGCCCCCAGAAAATCAGCTTGCTCAAGCGGATTCGGCGATCAGCGCAGGCTTTGGAAAATGCTAACAGTCCTAAATTGGATTTATGGGCAATGCATGCAAAAGAAGAAGCTGAATATATTACGCTGGCATGGGAAGAAGAAACAAAATTTGGCGAATACATAGTGGAATCGGCGAAGTGGACAAGTAAAGCTAACCTTATCCATTTCTCACCACCCTCATTTGAAATTGGAGCAAACACTTTGACATGGGTGGCAGACGCTTACGAAGCACTGGCAAATTTAAGCCATGGAGTAGACAAAGCAATCGAATATGCGCCAGCTTGGCCTTATATTGCGGCGAATCACTGGCCTGGTGAGGCCGATGCAGAATCCTTGGTCATAGCCCTGATAACTGCGCCCGTGGAACGCGCCCAACTGGGCAGACACGCTTTTATGCGCGATGGACGACGAGGTCTGCGGCCTATTCCTATACCCGAAGACTTTGCCCATTTATGGCGCATTGGGGTGGCTCTGACAGATAGCTTGGGTTTAACGGACGACATTGACTGCTTTAGCCCTATAGATAACTCGCACACAAACCAAGACGATCTAGCTAATTATTTACTGCGCACCGTATTGAGTAAGCTGCGAGGTTGGTTTATCGCGCAAGGCCGTTATCCTGTCATGTTGACTCAAGACAAAGAAGGTCTGCCGAATATTATTAAGCGGTCTTTGAGCTTGCTGAGGAACTATGATGGCGACTGACAAGTTATCGTATGTCCTGGCTGCCATAAGCGAGTCTCAAGCAATGGCGGTTAGGATGAATGAAGAATGGCGCAATCAACCGGGTTATGCTGCTTATTTTATACAACGCGTGGGGCAACAAGTTGCTATAAGAATGCCGACTGCTGCGGCCAAAAATATTCCAGAAATAAATAATTCACATAGCAGATTATTACGGAACAATGTTTTGGCCTGGAGTAACTTGGGATTGCGGTTATACCCCATGCAGGCGCCGATTGTTGTAAATAGAATCGATTGGCTTGTTTTCTTAGCAGGTTTAGGCTTGGCCGCAGTCACAAGTTGGTTACGTACATTGGCACTTGAATTGGAAGCCGATGGCCAATGGCCAATGCCATCTGATGTCGATTTGGCGTCAGAATGGGGAATTGAAGATGCGATATTAAGCCAAGGTATTAATTCAGCGGCTGAATTTATCGAATCCTTTAAAAATGAAACTTCAAGCCTCAAGAAAAATATTCTAGATGAAATCACGCCGTTAGGTTGGCTCTTCTTGGTCGCAGGACGTATGGGGTTGATTGGTAAAGATGCCAACGCTCCGTTGGATTACGAACTGCTAAAAACACTGCACGGGGCGGATGGCGACCCAATCAAGGCGATGCAGGAATTACGCGATAAAACCAAGCAATTGGCACATCGCTTGGCTCCGCCTATTACTGAAAAAACCGATTCCGAACAGTGGCCGTTTGAGTATATAACCGAATCTCTTAATACCTATACTATATGGAATGAAACATTTGTAAAGGAAGCATTTGAATTGCTGGACAATCTTGATCGGTTGTGCGCTTTTCAAATCATTCTGGTAAGTAATGCCCCTTGGCGTCTTGAGCCGAGAGAGCAGAAATTTACCGATGGGGAAGGCATAATCTGGAAACTTCAACCTTGGCAAATTGCTTTGTCAGGTGGTAGTAAACCCGTGGTATTCGAGCACGAGGGTCGATATCACAGCCAATGGACGGAAACACGAAACAAAGATGGTCGCTTATTGGGCGTGTCGGCCATAGGTGAGCAATTTGGCAAATTCGTTTTAGAGCAGCTAACCGTTGCTAAGAAACCTCCAGAAACACCCGCCAAATCCATTCAAGACGCAACTTTAGTTTGTGTAGGCGCAGAATCCACTAGCCATCCTGAAGCGGACTTTCCTCCTTTTAATGAACTAGATGATAAAAATCCTTCAATCGATATTTCCGTAGATGCTAAGAAGCTTCGTAAAAAATGGCTAGAACATCAAAATTCTGCCTGGAGTAGCCGTCAGCACCGAGTTGAAAGTCATGTGCGTTTAGCCTTTTTGCAATGGAAGGTAGATGACAGTTATCGCCATCCCTTGTTTGAGTTAGCCATGCCTGGAGATTTGGAAACCGCTTGGTATGGCAAGGCGGAAGCAGAACGGCGTAAAAAAGAGCGATCAATTATTCTAAATTGTGCAAAGGATCGCTTGAAGGATAAGCAATCGTCTAGTAACGATGGCGATTGTGTCTACAAAGATAAACTTGCTCAAGCCGTCGCGGAAGCCGACCAAGGAGGTTGTTGGACTTATTCGGCAATATTGCCAAGCTGGGCCGAGCATCGCCGTCGTAAACTATTGGCAGAGGCTTTGCGAGCCTGCGATCAATTTGGTGTCGATGTGTTGGTTTTACCGGAATATTCGGTTCGACCGGATACCATAAAATGGCTGAAAGAAAAATTGGAACAGACATCCAGCCAAGTGACGATATTGGCCGGAACTTATCGGCTATACGGTCGTAGCCATGACACGGGATTTGAGGCTTGTTATTCAGAGATATTGGGGGTAGTCGATTTTGAGAAAATCTTTCCTGATGATCGCACTCGCCCCACCAATCTCATTTCATCGGGTGAGCGGAGCTCCATTCTGTCGTTATTGCTTCCAATTAAACAGAATGAGCGCCCGCTCGTGTCGGCATTCACACGCCGCAAAAAATATCCCGCCATGGCAGCTAACGAGATATTTAATCCTGGCATCGATCCATGGAAGCCACTGTTTACCTTAGACACATTGCTTCACGATTTGCAGCGGCGGGATTTAAATACGGGAAAGCGCTTAACAGTTCCGACGAACGACATTTCTGTTAATGCTTTTCTCGAATTATTACCTCAAGTAAAGTGTGAGCGTTATCTCGCCGAACTGATTTGTTCAGAGTTGTTCGTTGTTACAAATCCGTCTAATTGGAATAATATCGCCAGCGAATATTACAAATTATTGAAGCGTTTTGGATCACAAGACACGATACATAACGCGAAGGGTAAAATTTTGGATGACCTATGGGAGTTCGCATGCTATCTGGGTATAAGTGGGCGTCCGCCAATGGAAGATAATCGCCGGCGCAGTTCTTCTGGCGCTGATATACCCCAGCGTAGCATTATTTTATTGCCCGCGATGACGACCCGTTCGGCGGATTACTGGATATTCGGTCAGTCAGCTCTGTTAGCGGCAGGCATTACTACGGTTTTTTGCAATGCGGTAGAGAAGGATTATTCTATCGGCGGAAGCTGTGTAATTGGTCGAGAAAGCTGGAAAGACGGAAAGTCCATAGCTGGTATCTCCCCCCTTATAACACCTTACAACGGTTGGTCTCGTGGGATTTATTATAACGACAAGAAAGACGCTCTAGGCGAAAAAGAGCAGGCGATGGTGATTGTAGATATTGACCCGGTTCACATGATGGAGGGGAAACCTAGGCCACAAGCCTTGCCGGTTCCCTTGCAATTGGTCGCTCACCTCCCACTTGTTGAAACGATTGACTGGAGTAAAAGAATATATAAATCAAGGCAAGAAGACGAACAAAAAGATGATGCGAAGAAACCGCATATTTTCGACACAAGTGAACTCACGGAACTACTCAAACAATTCGATGATTTCAAGCAAGATAAATCTCAAGCGTGGAATCCAAACGAAAATGAACCTAAAACTTTATATCGATGGACCACGAAAAACTTAGTCCCAATTTTTAGCGAAAAGGACGGTAACAAAGCTGCATTTGAAGAGCGGCTCAAAAAATGGAAAGAAGATTGGCGCGAATTACCTTTTGCCGGTTATCCACCGGCAATTATGGATTGGTTATGGGTTGATTTTACGCCACCAGCAGATGAAGAAGTTTTACCCAAAATTTTTGTCCCACCTTGGGGCTCTGACGGCTGATCAGTATTGCACCCAACCACTAAACAGGAACGAGCAAGGTAGAAAAAAGCCATAGTGCTACCCTCCCTCGTCTGTGAAACTCTTAGCCACATATGTATAACGCTATGCACATCAAAAACTATTTAGCTCATTCGCACGATCTTGCAAACCATCAATCAGGATATTGTGCAGCGCAAGGAGATTCAGGTTCGCTATCAGTCGATGAGCCATCCCCTGCCCCAGGACTATTTGTTGAGTCCGCATACCCTGGTGTTTGACGGCCTGCGCTGGCATATGCGGGCTTTCAGCAAAAGCCATGGGCAATATCGCGATTTCGTGCTGTCCCGCATTGTCAGCGCCGAGACTGTCGGCGCGGCGGTGAAAGACAGGGACGAAGACCGGATCTGGAATACCTATGTCCAGGCCGTGATTGCGCCGCATCCGGGCCTGACCGAGTCACAGCGGGCGGCGATTGAATATGACTATGCGATGCAAAACGGCATGCTGAGGGTAAGCATTCGCGCGTCCTTGTTGAATTATTATCTCTCGGCGATCCGAATCGGCCCCGATGATCTACAGAGGCCCGCGCATGCGCAGCAAATCATTCTGGCGAACCGCGAGGAATTGAAGGTCTATCTATGGGACTGAGCTGTTACCGTATTGGATCAACTCTGCTTCGGACGGGAGCAAAGCCGGTTGCGATTCTCGTCCCCAAGTAAGCGCAACCGGACTGTCTGTGATGGGTTATTCGACGCCACCGATTTCGGGTGAACTTGTCTCGCATTTTTCAACCGCCGTAACCGAATAAGCCGTGGTGTTCGGATCGGCGTTTATCGCCCGCAGTTTTTTGATGAAGTCGCTGAAAGCATTGGGTTCGACAAAAGAGCCTTCTTGAACGCAACCCGAAAAACCGCCTTCGATCCCATAACCGTAAACGATAAAGCGCGAAATCACGTTTTCCGCAACCGCTTCGCCGATGGTCTCGCGCACCTTGCGGTAAGCGTCTTCGTCCACCGCCGGCCCGATGCCGTTGATAGAGATTTCCGCCGCATTGCCTGCAAATGCAGCCTCTTCCTCGCATTCTGTTTCGCTGGCATCCGGCCAAGCGCGGAGCCGCTGAAAACCTAATTTGGAGGCAGCGCGGAGCTTTTGGGCGGGAATATCGAAGAGATTCAGGCGGCCGGTTTTGGCGCCGCAGACTGCGGTATAAAACAAACCGTTATTGCCGCAACGCGCGTTCTTAGCCGGAATTTTCGCTTGCACCAGATATTCTTTCATGGCTATTGGACTGATGCCGGAGCTTTCACACTGGATAGAACCATCAGACTTTGCTACTGTGACCCACTTAGTCTCCGCCTGAACGGAAAACGCCGAAGTTAAGCCGACAAAAAGCAATCCATGAAGCTTCAACTGATTCATAATTTCTCCCACTAGAGCCATACTTTTTTATAAATGATAGGACATGATCAGCGCCGAACCGGTCAAATCCCGAAGGTTGCGGCCTCTTCTCATGCAGAATTGAGCAAGAACGGAGGGGGCAATAAGTAAGACAAGCCTGCGTCGACCAGGTCAACTCAGCTTGAATGATAATTAGGTTCATCGAATAATGCAATAGCCGATGACGACAAGGAAAAACCATCAGGAATGGGATAAGCCGGTCCCTTCTCCCTCCGGGAGAAGGCTAGGATGACGACTGCAAGGATGCAGGAGTTAGAGCAATGCAGGAGCTATTGCCGAGGAATCAAAATAAAGTATTTTTCCTTATTTTATCCCCCTCACCCCAAAAACACTGGGAGAGGGGGGTTTTGCCCTTAACTTAATAGAAGTGACGCCGAAACGTGGGAACGATGAGCGATCGATGATTACTTACCCAGCCGCTTCTCGGTTTCCAGGATCCGCTGCGTGGTTTGCAGCACCGTATCCGGATTCAGGCTCATCGAATCGATGCCGACTTCGACCAGAAACTCGGCCATCTCCGGGTAATCGGAAGGCGCCTGGCCGCAGAGTCCCGAGTGGCGGCCGTTGCGGCGCGCGCCTTCGACCGCGAGGCGGATCATTTGCTTGACGCCAGGATCGCGCTCGTCGAAATCGGCTGCGACGATTTCGGAATCGCGGTCGACGCCGAGCGTCAATTGCGTCAGGTCGTTCGAGCCGATCGAGAAGCCGTCGAAATGCTTGGCGAATTCGTCGATCTGGATCACGTTGTTCGGGATCTCGCACATCACATAGATTTGAAGCCCATTCTCGCCGCGCTTCAAGCCCAGTTCGGCCATGTACGCGAGCACCTGCTCGGCCTCGCCGACGCGCCGGCAAAACGGAATCATCAGGATCACGTTGCTCAGCCCCATCACCTCGCGTACTGTTTTCATCGCCGCGCATTCGAGCGCGAAGCCTTCGGCATAGGCCGGGTGGATATAGCGCGAGGCGCCGCGGAAGCCGATCATCGGGTTCGCCTCGTCGAATTCGAACCAGCGGCCGCCGAGCAGCGTCG